>Ga0137796_10001077_pt1 | contig 16150 bp, 10 predicted proteins | sample OV2TP3_FD_97704 | JGI IMG/M metagenome (GOLD analysis project Ga0137796, IMG submission 97704) | reverse complement strand
TTCCCCGCCCTCCTCCTGCGCTGCTCCAACAACTACGGCCCCTACCAGTTCCCCGAAAAACTCATCCCGCTGATGATCGCCAACGCGCTCGACGCCAAGCCGCTGCCGGTCTACGGCGACGGCCTCAACGTCCGCGATTGGATTTACGTCGAAGACCACTGCCGCGCCATCTGGCGCGCGCTGGCCCAGGGACGCATCGGCGAGGTCTACAACATCGGCGGGGTGGCGCAGAAAACGAATCTTGAAGTCGTCCGCACCCTGCTGCGGCTGCTGGGCAAGCCCGAATCGCTCCTCACCTTCGTCGCCGACCGGCCGGGCCACGACCGGCGCTACGCGCTCGACTCGACCAAGCTGCGCACCGAGCTCGGCTGGGCGCCCTGCCACACCTTTGAAGAAGCCCTCGAGCGCACCGTGGCCTGGTACCGCAGCCATCCCGACTGGCTGGCCCGCTGCCGCAGCGGCGCCTACCGCGACTACTACCACCGCCACTACGACAAGCGCGCCGAGCTGCTGAACGAAGTCCGCAGCGGAGGCCGATGAAGATGCGCGACGCCAGCCGGTTCCGCGCCGCCGAGGCCGTGCGCTTGGCCCGGCAGCAACTGGCGGAGAGCTGCCAGCTCAAGCAGAGTCTTTCCCCCGCGCTGCTCTCTCACCTCGCCGCCTTTGCGCGCATCACCCTCTCGGCGCTCAGCCACGGCCACCGCGTCTACCTTTTCGGAAACGGCGGCAGCGCCGCCGACGCGCAACACATCGCCGCCGAGCTCCAGGGCCGGCTGCGGCGCGCGCGGCCGTCGCTGCCCGCGCTGGCGCTGACGACCAACAGCTCGGTGCTCACCGCCGTCGGCAACGACTACAGCTTCGCCGACATCTTCGCCCGCCAGGTGGAAGGCCTGGTCCAGCGCGGCGACGTCGTCGTCGGCATCACCACCAGCGGCGCCTCGCCCAACGTCCTGCGCGGCCTGCGCGCCGCCCGCCGCGCCGGCGCCCGCACCGTGGCGCTCACCGGCGCCCGCACCGAAAAAATCAGGCGCCTGGCCCACATCCTCCTCGCCGTGCCCTCGCGCGACACCCAGCGCATTCAGGAAGTCCACATCACCCTGGCCCACATTTATTGCGACCTGGTCGAACGCCACCTCTTCGGCCGCTCCTAGCTTGTCATCCTGAGCCCGCCGCGGCAGGCGAAGGATCTCAGCGGGCAACTCTCTCAGGTGGGATTCTTCGCTTCGCTCAGAATGACACCGTCGAGGGTCGGTTTTCGTCAGGGCACGGCTTCAGCCGTGCCGAAAGGCAGTGAAAAAGGATGGGCTTTAGCCCCTGAGGTAGAGTGGGCTTCTGGTCGTCGCTTCTAGAAAAACCAGAAGCGTTTTTTCTTGGGCGGGAGGGGCTCGGGGAAATACGGCAGCGGCTGCGAGTCCACCACGGCGCGGGGATTGTCCACGAACAAAGCCTGCGCCAGCTCGGCGCCGTGGTTTTGCTCCATCCACGCCCGCGCCTCCGCGAGCCGCGGCGGGCGCTTTTCGGTGTCGTGCGCGTCGCTGGCCACCAGGTGCACCAGCCGCTCACGCAGAAGCTCCCCGGCCGCGGCCCGCGCGGTGGCTCCGAAGCGCCCGAGGAACGACCCGGCGGTGACCTGAATCGGGCAGCCCATCTCCGCCAGCTTGCGCAGCAGCTTGGTTCCGCCTTTCTGCAGGATGGGGTTGCGCTCCGGGTGCGTGACGATGGGAATCAGCCCCGCGCCGCGCAGCTTGTAGAACACGTCCACCATCTGCGGCGCGATGCTGAAGTTGTCGAACTCGGTCAGCAGGTAAGTGCCCTGGTTGACGCTGTAGGTGCGCGGGTCGGCCAGCGCCGCCTGGACGTTCTCGTAGCTCAGGTGGAAGTCGCAGCCGATCAGGAGCGCGATGCGCTCGCCGGCGCGCGCCTGCAGCTCTTCCCGCAGGGCCCGGTTGCGCTCGAGAGAAAACTCGTAGCGGTCGTTGCAGTGCGGTGTGCCCACCAGATGCGTGGTGCCGTCGGCCGCCGCCATCTCGATCATGGCCGCGGCTTCCTCAACCGTGCGCGCCCCGTCGTCCACGCCGGGGAGGAAATGCGAATGGATGTCAACCATCGTTGTGCTGTTCGTCAGGGCACGGCTTCAGCCGTGCCGAAAGAAATGCAGAAGAAGATGGGCTTCTCGGAGCGCCATCGGCCCGACTTTGGTCGGGCCGGCGGAGCGGAGATCCCGCCTCTGGCGGGAAGCCCCTGAGGTCAATCTGTGTGAATCTGTGTGCATCTGTGGTTTCTACTGCACTTCAAAGGTCAGCGTCGAAAACCAGCTCTGCCAGTCGGCGTCCTCAAATTCGGTCGAAGGGACCATGTGCAGCACGCGCACGAACCAGGCGCCCTTGCGGTCGAGCGGAATCTTTGCCTGGCCCTCGCTGTCCGTCTTCACCCACACCGGGTACTCGTGCCCGTGCACGCCTTCGTACCCGCCCGTCACCCAGACGTCGGCCAGCGGCTTGCCGCCGAACAGCACCTCGACCTCGAACTCGTCGCCCTGCCGCAAGCCGCAAGGTTCGACCAGCGGCACGATTTCCACCCTCAACCCCAGCGGCTCCCAGGGCTCAGCGCCGTCCCGGCCCGCCGAGCACAGGGCCAGCTTGGCGATCTTGCTGTAGCGCTCGCGGCCGTCTTTGCCGTCCTCGCCGCGCGCCTTGCGCGCCGCCACGATGGTCTCCAGGCGCTCCGCAGTGATGTACTCACTGAACTGCTCGGGCTTGAGGAGGATGAAGCGTGGCTTGGTGGCCGCGGCCACAATGGTTGTGCCATACCCCGGCGTGACTTCGGCGACCAGCGACTTCCCTTCTACCCGGTAGCCGGTGACTGGGGCGCGCCCGGTGTCGGTCACAACCTCGAAGCTGGCGATGCGGTCGGGCTGGGCGGCTGCCTCGCTCGTCGGGAACGCCTCGCTGGTGTTGAGCGCCACCGGAACCGGCTGGCCCGCGGGCACGCGGAACTTCTGCGGCACCAGCCAGGTGTCATGCGCCGAAAGTGAACACGCAGCCAGCAGCGTGACGGCGACAGTTGGAAAGCGCAGTCTCATTTGCTATAGTCCTTTCCGGCTCGCGGAGCCGTCCCCTGCTATGCCCATCGACGAACAGAAACTCAGAGACATCCTAGCAGAGCAAGAAACAAACATTAAGCGCCATGTGGAAGAGCAGGTAAAGGCGCAAGGGGCGGACATCAAGCGCCATGTGGGTGTCCTGGCCGATGAGACTGACAGGAAGTTCGACATTGTCTCAGAAGGACATCGGGGCGTGGTGGACAACCTACAAGAAGTGCGCGAAGAGGCGGCCGCCATCCGCAAGGAGCTTGAAGAAATACGACTGCACCTCTTTCGCAAGGCTGACTTGGACCGTCTTCAGGCGGCCGAGAAGCGCCTGGATGCCGTCGAGAAGCGCGTTTTCGGAAGATAATCCCTAGCGCAGGGCCGCAGCCGACTCGACGCCGTAGAAGCTGTACCACGGCTTGGCGGCTTTCACCCGCTCATTCACCGCCTGGATGTTCTTCACGCCCTGGTCGGCCAGCCAGTCCTCCAGCGCCTTCACGCCGCCCTTGGCGTAGACCGGCACGCCGTCCTTCCAGGTGGCGCGCCCGCAGAGCACGCCGCTCCAGCTCACATTCGACTCCGCCGCCAGCTCCAGCGTTTCGGTGAACACCTCGTTGCTCACCCCCGCGCTCAGGTAGATGAACGGCCGGCGCGCCACGCCGGCCGCCTTCTGAAACGCCTCCTGGGCCTGCGCCTTCGTCCACACCTTGGTCCCCTTGAACCCGCGCGTCCCTTCGACGTAGGCCATGTTCACCGGCACTTCCACCTTGAGCACGTCCACCGCGTAGCGATCCTTGCTGAACTCCTCCATCGACTTGGTCACGATCTCCGGCTTCTTGGCGGCGAACTCGGGGCCCTTCTCGTCCGCGCCTTCCTCGTAGCCGATGAACTCCAGAAAGAAGGGCGCGTCCACCGCCGCGCACTCCGCCCCGATGCGCTCGATGAAGGCGTGCTTGACCTCGTTCACTCCCGGCGGGTCGAACGGCGTGTAGTACATCAGCACCTTGACGCAGTCCGCCCCCGCCTCCACCAGCCGCCGCACCGAGTAGTCCGGCAGCAGGTCGGGCAGCCGCCCCGGCCCGGTCTTGTCGTAGCCGCTCTTCTCATAGGCCAGCAGCACCCCGCAGCCTTTCGCCACCGCTTTCAGCGACGGCAGCGAGTACTCCGGGTCGAGCAGGATGGCGCTGGCGTGCGGCGTCAGCACGCGCGTCACCGCCGTCTTGAACTCGGTCATGTCGGCGGTGGTCACCTGCTTGGGGTCGACGCCCCGGCCCTGCGCGATGGCTTTCTGCAGCGAGCCGCGCTGGTCCATGGCCGCCGCCGCGATGACGCCGTCCTGGTTCGAAACCGCTTCCATCCCCTTGCGCTTGCCTTCGCTGATTCGCATCGAAGCCTCTCTTTTCCGCGGCGCAGATAGAGCCTCCCCGCGCGCCGTCCCTGGAATGCCCGCATTCTAGCACGAACCCCGGCCCCGCCCAACTGGCCAGCCAATCTGCCTGCGTTCTGAGCGGCCGGGCGATGGTCAGAGCTGCTCCCGCAGTTGAGGCGGGCGCGATTGTCGGGGCCTACGGGGACGGAGTGTGGCGGCGCACCAGGACTTGGAATCTGGGGTCATCGCGAAGGAAGTCATAAGAGGGATCGTTCAGCTCACAAACCGTAGCGCGGTCTTCCTCGAACGCCTTTTCGAGCCAGGCTAGAGTCTGCTCCTTATCTTCCATGCATCTGTGGAAGCCGGCTCTGAGGCGGGACGTTATCACAATGCGCTGGCGGTGCTTCTCGATGCCTCTCAAAATTTCTTGCGCCCGCTCCGACTTCCCTGTCCTTTCATACACGCAAGCCAACCCGCCGCCGGTGTAGGCATTTTCCGTGTGGGCGTAGGCTTTTTCGGCTTCGGCGACCGCTTCGGCCTGCATTCCTTTCTTGAGGTACAACCCGGCCAGAATTCCATGGGCCACCTCGAAATTCGGGTCCAGCTCGAGCGCCTCCCGGTACTCGAGTATGGCCTGGTCGTACTGACGCGCCTGGTAGTACACAAATCCCACGTCGCTTTGGATGATGGCGGAGAGGGGATCCAGCTCGCGCGCGCGCAGAATCTCGGCTCGCGCTTCGTCGAACCGCCCCTGATTGCTCAGAAAGAGCGCGTACCAATGATGGGCGGTGGCGTAGTTGGGATTGAGCGCAAGAGCGCGTCGGTACCTCTTTTCGGCTTCCGGATACTCTTCGGCGCTACAGTCCAAACCCATGAGGAAGGCGATCGAGGTATGGGCTTCAGCTAGCGTGGGGTCCAGCTCCAGCGCCTTGCGGGCGGCAGCTTCGGCCTTTTGCTTGGCCTCCGGCATCGGGAGGGCGCTCCAGACCCCGAGCAGAGCGTAGGTGTCTGCCAAGCCCGCGTGGGCGGGCGCAAAGGCAGGGTCGTGGGCAACGGCTTGTTGGAAGTGTTCCACGGCCTTGCGAAACGCCTCCAAGGTCCTCTTGTTCCAGAAGTACCGGCCGCGCAGAAAGGCGGCATAGGCTTCCGGATGGACGGCGTGGCCTGCAACCAATTGGGCTCGTTCCCGGGCGGTCAGCTCCAGCCCAATCTCGTCGGCCACCGCGCGAGCCACCTGGCCCTGGAAGCGCCATACGTCCTGAATCTCTCCCTCGTAGGTTTCCGCCCATAGGTGCCGATCGCTGGACGGATGCAGCAACTGCACGTTGATGCGCACCCGGTCACCGGAGCGCACGACGGTGCCGGTTACGACGGCATCCACGTTCAGTTCCCGGGCGATTTCCGGTAGGGGCTTGTTTGTCCCTTTGTAACTCATGGCCGAGGTCCGGGAAATCACCCGCAGCCGCCGCAGCTTGGCCAGGTGGGTAATCAGGCCGTCGGTCACTCCATCGACAAAGTAGTCCTCCTCCGGGTTGCCGGTGAGGTTCTCCAGCGGCAACACAGCCAAGGACTCGATCTTCGGCGGCCCCGGGCGCAGCCACTGGCCCAGCCGGTCGCGGTTCACTCCGAGAAGAACGGCGAGAAAAACGACAACCACGGCCAAGGCCAGGCCCAGCCGCAACCGCCAGCGGCGCCCCGGGGCCGGCAGGAGCAAGGGCCTTTCTTCGAGCTCGACACTCTCTTCCTCTTCTTCGGTGACGACGGTGGCGCGCACGCGCCTCTCCAGGACCAGCTCTGGTTCCTCGCTCCAGACCTCGCGCACCGGGGCCACGAAGCGATAGCCAGCCTTGGGAACGGTTTCGATGTACGGGACTCCCTCCGACCCGTCCTCCAGCACGCCGCGCAGCACGGAAATGTTCCGGGTCAAACTGCTTTCCTCGACGATGGTGTCCGGCCAGACCGTCGTCATCAGCTCATCTTTTTCCACCAAGTGGCCGTTCGACCGCACCAGGCAGAGCAGGGTGTCAAAAACCTTCGGCATCAGGGGAATCGGCTGGCCGTGGCGAAGCAGGCGACGCTCGGCGGGCTCCAGGCGGAACGGCCCGAATTCATATATCTGCTGCGGCGTCAGGCTCATAGAGGGGTTCCGCAATTTGTAACAAAAAGGTAAGGCTTCCGCAAGGACATTCCCTTCGGGTCTCGCTAGTCTGCGGGCGAGGACAGTGAGCCATCCCAACGAGGCGACAGTGGCGGCGACGTTCCCAGCCGTTCGTGGCAGCGCTCGAGGGGCCTGCGCATCCACCGCAGCCTGGCGGCGGGCCCGCGACGGAGAGCTCCAGTGAAAAGGAAGCGGCGAAGAAAAGTCATCGTCGAGACCCGGGAAGTAGTGATTCTCCGGCGGGCGGAGAGACGGCCCGCGCTCTGGTGCGGAAGCTGCCGGGCAATGGCTCCCATGATGTCGCCCGAGGACGCCGGGCGCCTGGCCGTTGTCAGCTCGCGCACGATTTACCGCTGGGTGGAAGGGGCGAAGATCCACTACACGGAAACGCCCGGCGGCGGCGTGTGGATTTGTCTCAAATCTCTTTTGGAAAAAACACGGACGCGGGACGGTCTCAACGGCTACGCCGGCCCGGGTCAACCCCACAAGGAGGGGAAATGAAGCACGGAACTGCCAGTCTGAATCCATTCGAAAAAAGGAATCTCCTCTGGCTCGTAGTGGGGACGTGCGCGCTGGCCGGCTTGGTCGCCGCGCTACCCGCGGCGGCGGGGACGATCAACGTGAATACCACCGCCCAGAGTCCGGGCGGGGCCGGCGACTGCACGCTGGGCGAAGCCATCACAGCCGCCAACAACAACGCCGTGGTAGACGGCTGCACCGGCGCCACCGCCGGCTCGGACACCATCCTGCTGCCCGCGGGCACGTACACCTTGACGGTCGCCGACAACAACGGCGGCTTTAACGGAGTGCCCCATGGTTTGCCGATAATCAACAGCGCCATCATCATCCAGGGGGCCACCAGCAATCCGGCCGACACGATTATCGAGGGCCCGGGCGCGCCCAGCTTTCTCATGACCACGGTTTCGAACGCCGGCACCCCGCTCACGCTGGAGAACTTGACGGTGAGGAACTTTGGCCCGGCCGCAGGCATGGGCTTCGAGGGCGGCGCCATTCAATTCTATGGTCCGCTGACCATTACTAACTGCGTGATTGCCAACAACGTCGCCCCGAGCCAGGCCGTGAGCCGCGGCGGCGCCCTCACCAGCACCGGCTTCGGGGGAGGTCCGCTGACAATCACCGACAGCGTTTTCTCGAACAACTCGGTGGGCGGGAGCAATGACGGCGGCGCCATCTTGCTGAACAATGGCGCCCTTACAATTACCAACAGCACCTTCACCTCCAATTCATCCGGCAATGCCGGCGGTGCCATCCGGTACAGCAGCGGCACCGGCACCATCGCGCAGAGCTCCTTCGTGGGCAATACCGCCGGCCGCGGGGGCGCCGTCAGCATCGCCGGCGCCGGGGCCGTGCTGACGATCAACAAAAGCTTCTTTATGGGCAATACCGGTGATGCATCGGGCAACTCCGGGGGCGCCATCGACAACGGCGTCACGTTGACGGTTGCTGATTCCCTGTTCTTATCCAACGCCCAGATCTCGGGGAACGGTTCCGGCGGGGCCATCGGAGGCGCCGGAAGCGTCACCATTACGGGCAGCACCTTTGTCGGGAATTCAGCTTTTTCTGGAGGCGCGTTGAATAACGCCGGGTCCGCCGCCTCGGTCGCGACCATTGCCAACACTACTTTCTCCGGGAACATGTCCACCGGCAGTGGCGGCGGCGGCGCCATCAATCACTGTGTCACCGGGGTTCTGAATCTGAACAACGTGACCCTGACGCTCAATACCGCCCCCAACGGCGACGGGGGTGGCCTCCGTTTTTGCAGCAACCACCAGGGAATCACAATCCAGAATTCGATCCTTGCCGGCAACACGGCCGGCTTTGCCGGCCCCGATTGCCTCAATGGCGGAGGGACGTTCACCTCGCAAGGACACAACATCATCGGCATCAACGATGGCTGCGGCCTGCCGGCCGCCACCGGCGACCTGATCGGCACCGCCGCCAACCCCATTGATCCCGTTCTAGGCGACTTGCAAGACAACGGCGGGGCGATTGCCGGCTCCAACCTCGGCGGGCAGACGCCGGTTCCCATTGACACTCATGCGCTGCTGATCGGCAGCCCGGCGCTGGAGGCCGGCGACCCCGGCACGCCCGGCAGCGGTGGAACCACGTGCGAAGCGGGTTCGCAGAACGGTGTCGCCCGGCCCGGCGGAACCATCTGCGACATCGGCGCCTTCGAAGATCTCACCGGCGCCGGCGTCATCCCCGTTGTGGACCTCTCCGTCCTTATGACCGATGCGCCCGACCCGGTTGCGGTGAACACCAACATCACCTATCAGGTGACGGTCAACAACGGCGGCAACCCCGACCCGGCCACGGACGTACTGCTGACCAACATGCTGCCCATGGGCGTGACCTTCGTCTCCGCCACGCCCAACAACATGCCCTTTGGAAGCTGCCTGGAAGCCGGCGGGGTGGTGACCTGCGACCTGGGCACGATGGGCGTCGCCGGAAGCGTCGTGGTGGATATTGTCGGCACCGTGACCCCGGCGGCGGGCGCGATGATCGTCAACACCGCCAACGTCACCACCACCGGCGCCGATACCGACCCCACCAATGACTCCGCCGCCGCCACCACCGCCGTTACCGGGGCCAACGTTGCGCCGGTGGCCAACGGTGACATGTTCACCACCAATGAGGATCAGGTCTTGAACGTGGCCGCTCCGGGCGTGCTCGTGAACGACACCGACGCCGACAACGACCCGCTCACGGCCGTGCTGGACACTTCTACCGTCAGCGGGATGCTCACGCTCAATGCCGACGGCTCCTTCACCTACACCCCGAGCGCCAACTTCAACGGCATGGACAGCTTCACCTACCACGCCCATGACGGGCAGGCGGACTCCAACATCGCGGCCGTTACACTCACCATCAACGCGGCGAACGACCCGCCCAGCTTCACCGCCGGGCCTAACCAGACCGTGCTGGAAGATTCCGGCGCGCAGACGGTCGCGGGCTGGGCCACCAACCTCAGCCCGGGCCCGGCCGACGAGTCCGGGCAGACGCTGGCCTTCTTGGTCACGAACGACAACAACGCTCTGTTCGCCGCCCAGCCCGCCGTCAGCTCCATCGGAACGTTGACTTACACCCCAGCGGCTGACGCCAACGGTTCGGCGACCGTCACCGTCACTCTCATGGACAACGGGGGAACGGCCAACGGCGGCAATGACACCAGCGCCCCGCAGATGTTCACCGTCACCGTCAACGCCGTCAACGACGCCCCCGGCTTTACCCCCGGCCCCAACCAGGGCCCAGTGCTGGCGGGCTCGGCTGCGCAAACAGTCACCAACTGGGCGACCGGCATCAACGCGGGCCCCGCCAACGAGTCCAGTCAGACATTGAGCTTCACCGCGATGAACGACAACAACGCTATCTTCTCGGCACAGCCCGCCGTCAGCTCCACCGGCACGCTCACCTACACCCCGGCAGCCAACGCCAGCGGCGTCGCCACGGTGACCGTGACCCTGATGGACAACGGCGGCACCGCCAACGGCGGGGTGGATACGAGCGCCGCGCAGATGTTCACCATCACCGTGAACAACTTCGGGCTAACCGCCAACCCCACCATGGGCACCATCCCCGCCGGGCAGTCGTTCATGACCACGTTGACGGCCACGGCCATGACGGCGGCGGTGAGCCAAGCAACCACCTTCTCCTGCGGGAACCTGCCTTTCGGGACGGCGTGCACTTTCTCACCCGCATCGCTCAACTCGGTGCCACTGGCGCCGGGGGCGAGCGTGATGCTGACCATCACCACCACGGCGGCCAGCATGGCCCGGCTGGAAGCGCCCTCCGAGGGGCGACGCCCGGCGCCGATCTATGCGCTGTGGTTGATGCTGCCCGGCGTGGCCGGCGTCGGCCTTGTGCTGACCACGGGCCGCTCGAACAGGCGCCGCCACGGCTTCCTGGCCTTGCTGGCCGTGGCGCTGGTGATGTCCACCCTGCTGGCCGGCTGCGGCGGTGGTAGCGAAATGGACCTGGCGCCCGGGACTCCCACGGGAACGCACAACATCACCGTCACCGCCACCGCCGGGAACGTGCAGCGAACTGCAAACGTGACCATTGTGGTGCAATAGCGGCCACAAAGGTGCCTGATTCGCCGAGCCCTTCGAGGTTCGCGCTGGTGAGTCTCACCAGCTAGGGGTCCGTCGTTTCCTAGGGCCGGCCCCCACCGGGCGGCCAAATTGGCCGGCTAGTTTTGCCGATTGCAGAAACATACCATTTTCCTATTGCGTATAACCCCTCGAAGTTGGACGATGCGCTGCGGTTAGGTGTGTGGGTGCCGGGGTGCTGTGCGTTGCGCCGGCCGAAGTCGTTGATTTGTCGGCGCTTGTGATTGACTCCCACCCCCGTCCCGGATAGCCTGCCCGTGTGCCCTCGGGTGGAGGTGTCGCGGTGCCGATGACCGGCTCGGTTTTGGTGGTCGACGACAACGAAGCCCTGCGGGCGCTGATGGCCGAGTTCCTCCGCGTCCACGGCTTCAACGTCTCCACCGCCGGCGACGGCCAGACCGCCCTCTACGAAATCTCCCGCCAGCCCCCCGACGTCGTCCTCCTCGACGTCCAGATGCCCGGGCTGGACGGCTTCGAGATCTGCCGCCGCATCAAGGCCAGCCCCGACACCCGCCTCCTCCCCGTTGTCCTCGTCACCGGCCTCTCCGCCACCGAGGACCGCGTCCGCGGCCTCGACGCCGGCGCCGACGACTTCCTCACCAAGCCGGTCGACCGCTCCGAGCTGGTCGCCCGCGTCCGCTCCCTGCTCACCCTGAAGTCCTTCGTCAACGAGCTCGAGCGCGCCGAGTCCGTGCTTTTCGCCCTCGCCCTCAGCATCGAGGGCAAAGACCCCTACACCAAAGGCCACTGCGACCGCCTGGCCGAGAACTCCTCCCGCCTGGGCGAGCGCATCGGCCTGCCGGCGGAGGAAATCACCGCGCTGCGCCGCGCCGGCGTGGTGCACGACATCGGCAAGGTGGCCGTTCCCGACTCCATCCTGCTCAAGCCCGGCCCGCTCACCCCGGAAGAGCGCAAGATCATGCAGCAGCATTCGTTGGTCGGCGAGAGCATCTGCGCCCCGCTCAAGTCCTTCCGCCTGGTGCTCCCCATCATCCGCCACCACCACGAGAAGCTTGACGGCTCCGGCTACCCCGACGGCCTCAAGGGCGACCGCATTCCCCTCACCGCCCGCATCCTCTCCCTCGCCGACGTCTACGACGCCCTCACCACCGAACGCCCCTACAAGTCCGCCTTCACCCGCGAGGCCGCCCTGGAGGAAATGGAAAAGGAGATTCAAAAAGGATGGTGGGACGCCAAGCTCTTCGAGGAGTTCCGCAAGATGGTCGCCGAGCCCGGCTAGCGCTAGCGCAAAAACTCTTGCCTCCCGGTGGCTTCCGAGTACACTGGAAACGCCAACACCCGGGTTGGCGAGGACGAACGGGAGAAGAAACTGAAACGCCAACGGGCGAAGGCCCCACGGACCCGACCCGCTAGAAAGACCGCCCGGCCGGACGGCAACGGAGCCGTTTCATCCCATTCCTGGGAGGCCGCCCGCGAAACCCGCCGCGAGCTCGAAGAGCGCACCCTCTATCTCGACGCCCTCATCCGCAACAACCCCCTCGCCGTCGTCGTCCTCGACCCCGAGCACCTCGTCCGCACCTGCAACCCCGCCTTCGAGCGCCTCTTCGGCTACCGCGAGCAGGAAATCGTCGGCGCCAACCTCGACGAGTTCATCGCCCCCAAGGACCGCCCGGTCGAGGCCGGCGAGTTCACCCAGCGCGTGCTGGCCGGCGAGAGCGTCCACGCCTCCACCCGCCGCCGGCGCAAGGACGGCAGCGAGGTCGCGGTCGAGCTCTTCGGCCTCCCGCTTCAGGTCGGCGGCAAGCTCGTGGGGGTCATCGGCCTCTACCAGGACATCACCGACCGCATCCGCGCCGAGGAAGCCCGCGTCCGCTTCCTCGTCCGCGAGCAGGAAGCCCGCGCCCACGCCGAGTCCGCCGAGCAGCGCTTCCGCGAGCTGGTGCAGGACCTGCACGCCATCGTCTGGGAAGCCAACGCCGACACCCTGCTCTTCACCTTCGTCAGCCAGCGCGCCGTCAACATCCTCGGCTACCCCGCCGAGCAGTGGCTCACCGAGCCCGACTTCTGGGCTCGCCACATGCACCCCGACGACCGCGACTGGGCCCTCGGCCTCCTCCGCGAAGCCTCCGCCGAAGGCCGCGACCACGAGTTCGAGTACCGCATGATAGCCGCCGACGGCCGCGTCGTCTGGCTCTGGGACAAGGTCCGCGTCCTGCGCGGCGCCGACGGCCGCCCCGCCCGCCTCCGCGGCGTCATGGTGGACATCACCGAGCACATGCAGGCCGAGCAGGCCCTGCTGCAGAGCCAGACCCGCCTCAAGCTGCTCAACAGCATCTCCACCGGCGTCACCGCCGGCCGCTCGGTCGACGACATCATCGCCCGCAGCCTCCAGGGCATCCATTCGTCCTTCAAGGACCTGCGCGTCGCCTACTCCGCCATCGACGACGCCGGCCGCCTCACCGTCACCCATTCCCACCAACCCCCGGGCATGGCTCCCCTGCGCGGCGCCACCGCTGACCTCACCACCGCACCCGACTATCTCAATCTGCTCCGCTACGGCGGACCGGTAGTCATCGAAGACGTCGCCCGCGACCCGCGTCTGGCCCCGCTGGCCGCCCAGCTCGAAGCCAGCGGCGTGCGCGCCTTGCTCGATGTCCCCCTGCTTCTGTCCGACCGGCTGGTGGGCCTGCTCTGCTTCGACGCGCCGGCGCCCCACAAGTGGAGCGAGCACGAAATCGCCACCCTGCGCGAGGTGGCCGAGTATCTCGCCGTGGCGCTGAAGAACGCTTCCGCCGAAGACGAGCGCCGCCGCGCCGAGCAGGCCCTGCGCGAATCGGAAGCCCGCGCCCGCTCCCTGGTCGAGGGCGCCCCCTACGGCATCTACCGCTCCACCCCCGAGGGCCGCCTGCTCGACGTCAACCCCGCCATGGTGGACATGCTCGGCTACGACTCTGCCGCCGACCTGCTCAACGTCAACCTCGCCACCGACATCTACCGCGACCCCGAAGTCCGCGGCCGCCTCATCGAGCAGTACGGCGACCGCCCCATCTTCCAGGGCGTCGAAGTCCAGTGGAAGCGCAAGGACGGCACCCCCATCACCGTCGTCGTCAGCGGTCGCCCGGTGCGCGACGAAACCGGCCAGGTGGTCTGCTTTGAAGGCATCGCCGAGAACGTCACCGAGCGGCGCGTGCTGGAAGAGCAGCTCCGCCAGTCGCAGAAGATCGAAGCCATCGGGCGCCTCGCCGGCGGCATCGCCCACGACTTCAACAACCTCCTCATGCTCATCAAGGGCTACTGCGAGCTCCTGCTCGACCACATCGGACGCGACCAGGGCCTCCGCCGCTACGGCGAAGAAATCCAGCGCGCCGCCGACCGCGCCACCTCCCTCACCCAGCAGCTCCTCGCCTTCAGCCGCAAGCAGGTGCTCGAACCCAAAGTCCTCGACCTCAACCAGGTCGTCTCCGACATGGAGAAGATGCTCCAGCGGCTGCTGGGCGAGGACGTCGAGCTCGCCATCCACCTCGCCACCGGCCTGGGCCACGTCAAGGCCGACCCCAACCAGCTCGAGCAGGTCATCATGAACCTGGCCGTCAACGCCCGCGACGCCTTGCCCCGCGGCGGCCAGCTCACCCTCGAGACCGACAACGTCGAGCTCGACGCCCTCTACGCCCGCGCCCACGCCGGCGCCCGCCCCGGCTCCTACGTCATGCTGGCTGTGTCCGACACCGGCCAGGGCATGACCCCCGAGGTCAAGGCGCGCATCTTCGAGCCCTTCTTCACCACCAAGGAGAAAGGGAAAGGGACAGGCCTGGGGCTTTCAACCGTCTACGGCATCGTCAAGCAGAGTGAAGGCTACATCTGGGTCTACAGCGAGCCCGGCCGCGGCACCACCTTCAAGGTCTACCTCCCGCGCGTCGACGCCCCCGCCGAGCTTCCCGAGCGCGACCGCGACCGCGCTCGCCTGCGCGGCACCGAGACCGTGCTGCTGGTCGAAGACGAAGAAGGCGTCCGCAAGGTGGCGCGCGAGTTCCTGGAAGAGGCCGGCTACACCGTGCTCGAAGCCCGCAACGGCGACGACGCCCTCCAGATTTCCGCCATGCACACCGGCCCGCTGCACCTGCTTATCACCGACGTGGTTATGCCCCGCATGAGCGGCCGCGAGCTCGCCGAGCGCATGACCCAGATGCGCCCCGACCTCCGCGTGCTCTACATCTCCGGCTATACCGACGACGCCATCGTCCACCACGGCGTGCTCGAATCCGGCGTCGCCTTCCTCCAGAAACCCTTCAACCGCGACGCCCTCTTCCGCAAAGTCCGCGACGTCCTTTCCCCAGCCCGCGTCACTACCCCGTAACCAGCGACTGTCATCCCGAGCGGAGCCAGACCTTTCCCCGAAAGGGCTGGCGGAGTCGAGGGATCTGCTTTCCCTCTGCGGTCTCTGCGGATCCTCTGCGTCCTCTGCGGTAGGCTTTTCTTCTGGTTCACGTTGCCGACAAGTCCCCCGTCGGCATCGGCTCGGGCGAGCCTTCGTCGGCCGCGTGCCCCACCTTGAACATCTCCATCTCCGCCAAGCACTTCGCCAGCAACTCCTTCATCGCCGCCTCATCGAACACGCCGCGCAACTCCGCCGCCTTCACCGCCGTGGCCGGCTTGCGCGAGATGATGCTGCAGCAGTCCTTGTAGGGCTTGATGCTCTCCTCGTAGGTCCCGATGCGCCGTGCCAGCGCCACAATCTCCACCTTGTCGAACCCCACCAGCGGTCGCAGCACAGTGGCCTGAATCCCGTCGTCGCCCGCCGCCAGGTTCGGCAGCGTCTGGCTGGCCACCTGGCCCAGGCTGTCGCCCGTCACCAGCGCCCGGTAACCCTTCCGCCACGCGACCGCTTGCGCGGTGCGCAGCATGAAGTTCTTGAACGCCATCAAGTCGAGCCCTTCCGGCACCCGCCCGGCGGCGGCGATCTGGTAGCTGTGGTACGGCACCAGGAACAGCCGCGAGTGGAACTGGAAGCGGTTCAGCGCCTCCACCGTCGCCCGCAGCTTCGACTCCAGCGCCTCCTGGTTCGTGCGGAAGGAATGGAAGTGCAGGAAGTCCACGCGGCAGCCGCGCTTCAGCAGCAGCCACGCCGCCACCGGCGAGTCAATCCCGCCCGACAGCAGGCACAAGACCTTGCCCGACGCCCCCACCGGCAGCCCGCCCGGCCCGGCAATCTTCCGCGTGTAGAGGAAGGCCCGCTCGGCCGCGATTTCGGTGTGCAGCGTCGCCTCCGGGCCTTCGAACCGAATCTTCAATCCCAGTTGGTTGGCCTCGGCCCCGATCTCTTTGTTGAGCTCGAGCGAGCTGAGCGGGAAGCGCTTGTCGGCTCGCTTCGTCTCCAGCCCCACCGTCTTCGCCCCCGCCTGCCTCACCTGCTTCAGCAACTCGCGCGCTTTGCTCAGCACCGCCTC
>Ga0137796_10001072_pt1 | contig 16182 bp, 13 predicted proteins | sample OV2TP3_FD_97704 | JGI IMG/M metagenome (GOLD analysis project Ga0137796, IMG submission 97704) | reverse complement strand
GACCCGAATCAGTTTGCGCCGCTGCTGCCGGATTTCGAAAGTCTCACCGTGCACGACGCGAAGCGCTCCACGGTGAAGGTGAAGGTCGGCGTGGCGCACATCAAAGGCACGGCCAGCGTGCAGCTCGAACTGGCGGAGACTGACGAGCCCCATCGCGCCGTGTACAAGGGCAAAGGCAACGTCGCGGGCGGGTCGGTGACGATGACTGCGGGCTTTGACCTCGTGCCCAGTGGCGACACGACCCTCGTGAAATGGAGCGGCGAGGCGCAGCTTGTCGGTCAGCTTGTCGCCATGGCCGGCGGCCTGATCGAGCCGCTGGCAAAGAAAAACGTGCAGCGCCTGATCGATGCGCTGCAGAAAGCACTGGGCTGAACTTGTGGCTCAGGTCCCGTTGCAACGCTTGCGGTGCAACTGACTTGAGGCATGTAGCGCAAAAATGCCAAAGAAGAAATCACCTCCGAAACGAACGGCCAAGCCGAAAGCCAAGCTATCGACGCCCGCTAGCGGCAACGGCGCGCCACGCTGGGTAGGCAAGTCGGTCACGCCGAAAGAGCTAGACCGGTTGGTGCGCGGGCAAGGGCAGTTTGTCGACGACTGGAAGTTCGGCGGCATGGCCTACATGTGGCTGGCGCGCTCGCCATACGCGCACGCGCGCATCGTCAGCATTGACACGTCCGCGGCGGCGGCGCTGCCGGGCGTGCTGGCGGTGCTCACCGGCAAGGAAGTGGCCGCACAGGTGCAGCCATTCATCGAAATCGGGCCCGATGCAGGGCAGAAGATCGTTGACTACCCCATGGCCGTGGACAAGGTGCGCTACCAGGGCGAACCCGTCGCGGTGATTGTGGCCGAGTCGAAGATGGTCGCAGAAGACGCCGCCGCGCTGATCGCCGTGGATTACGATGTACTCGAGCCGGTGCTCGACGCCGACACCGCGCTCGCCGACCGCAGCCTGCTCCACGAAGCCGCCGGCACCAACCGCAACTGGCACGGCGAATTCGAGTACGGCGACGTGGACGGCGCGTTCAAGAGAGCCGCTTACGTCGTCGAAATCGACCGCATGCACTTCCACCGCTTCACCTCGGCGCCGCTCGAAAACAACGTGGTCATCGCGCAGTGGGAGCCGCGCGACAACAAGATTCATTACTGGTGCAACAACGTCTTCCCCGCGTTTGCCATTCAGTTCCTTTCGCCTGCGCTCGGCATTCCCATCAACCAGATCCGCGTGCAGTGCAACGATGTGGGCGGCAGCTTCGGCATCAAGATCACCAGCTACCCGCAGATGGCGCTGGCCGCGCTGGCGTCGAAAAAAATCAGTGGCTGCCCGGTGAAGTGGGTGGAGACGCGCACCGAGCACATGCTATCTTCCGCGCACGGCAACGAGCGCACCTTCTACGACACGCGCGTCGCGCTCGACCGCGAAGGCCGCATCCTCGGCATCACCTCGCGCCACGTGGACGACTGCGGCGCCTACCCGCGCTACGAGCCGCTGGGCTGCATCATCTGGGCGCAGGTGCTGCCCGGCGCTTACGCTTTCCGCAACTGCCACTTCGATTTCAATCAGGTGGTCACCAACAAGTGTCCCGTGGGCCCCAACCGCGGCTATTCGCGCATGCAGCACCTGTGGTTCCTCGAACGCGTGGTGGATATTTGCGCGCACAAGCTCGGCTTCGACCCGTTGGAGATCCGCCGCAAGAACTACATTCCCGCTGACGCGTTCCCTTACACCACGCCCAACGGCTGCATCTACGATTCCGGCAATTACGCGCGCATGCTCGAAATCGCGCAGGAGAAAATCGGCTGGAACCAGTGGCAGCGGCTCATCACCGGCATGCGCCGCGAAGGCCGGCTGGTGGGCATGGGCATCGGCACCACGCTCGACTCGGGCACTAACAATTTCGGGCAGTCGCGGCTCATCAATCCACACGCGCCGTTTTCCGGGCAATCGGAAGCGGCCACGATAAAGCTCGATATCTACGGTGACATTGTGGTCAGCGTCGGCTCGGTGCCACAGGGCCAAAGCCACGAGACAGTTGTGTCGCAGGTGGTCGCCGATGTGCTCGGCATCACGCCGGATGTGGTCACGGTGCGCTCCGGCTTCGATAGCGAGCGCAACGTCCACACCGGTCACACCGGCACCTACGCCAGCCAGTTTGTGGTCAAGGGCCTCTCCGCTGTGCATGGCGCGGCCAACAAGTTGAAAGACGAAATCCGCCGCCTCGCCGCGTTCTCGCTCAAGACCAAGCCCCACAAGATCGAATTCGGCATGGGCGAACAGGGGCCGGAAGTCTGGGTGAAAGGCGACCGCAGCAAATCCATCAACTATTTTGGGCTCGCCAACATCGTCAACGTAAACACCGCCATCCTGCCGCCGGACCTGATGGACGTGACGCTCAACTGCCGCTACGTCTATCGTGCGCCGTTCTCGGTGCCGGACATCAAGCGCAAGTATGGCAACCTCACCCTTACCTACGCGGCGCAACTGCACATCGCGGTGGTGGAAATCGATCGCGACACGCACCAGCCGCGCATCCTCGCCTATGCGGCGGTTGACGATTGCGGCGTCGCCGTCAATCCTTCGATTGTCGAGGGGCAGGTCTATGGCGCCACCTCGCACGGCATCGGCGCGGCGTTGATGGAGAGCTGCGCCTACGACCCGGCGGGCAACATGCTCACCAGTTCCTACAGCGACTACACGCCCGTCACCACGCTCAACATTCCGCGCATCGCTTACGGACACATGGAGAGCCCGTCGCCCTTCACCTACAACGGCGCCAAGGGCGTGGGCGAGGGCGGCGCCGCTCCGCTGCACACCATCTGCGCGGCCTTGCAGGATGCGCTCTACGACCGCGGCGTGATGGTGCTCGACTCCTACAACAACGCGGAAGCCGTTTACCAGGCGCTGAAGCGCGCGGACGCCGGCGGCACCGACTGGGGCGTGCGCGTCACAAAGAAGAAGATGTAGGGGCCGATCTTCAGATCGGCCCTCTGCCGTGAACGCGCGGGCGGGTCTAAAGACCCGCCCCTACATTTCTTGAAGAAGATTTGCATCATCGGCTGTGGCGCGATCGGCAGCCTCTACGCCGCGCATTTGGCGCGCGTGGCGGAGGTGTGGGCCTTCGTGCGGCGTGAGGAGCACGCTCGCGCGCTCAATGAGCACGGCCTGCGCGTCACGGGTAAACGCGATTTTTCCGCGCAACTCAAATCCGCAACTGGCCCGGCCAAGCTGCCGAAGTTCGACTTCGGCATCGTCGCCACAAAAGCGTTGCAAGCGGCTGAAGGCATCGCGCCAGTGGCGCATCTGTTTCCCGACGGCGCGGTGCTTTCCGCGATGAACGGCCTCGGCGGCGAAGAGGTGATTGCCACCCATACCAAGGGCCACGTGATGCGCGGCACTACGTTCATGAGCGGCTCGCGCCTCTCCGACACGCACGTCAAGATGGAGCTCGACACGGCCACGTGGATGGGCCCCTACGAGCCCACGAACACGCCGTTCGCCAAAGTCGAAGAGCTGGCCGAACTGATTCGCGCCGGTGGGCTCAAGGCCGAAGCGTTGCGCGACGCGCGGCCCGCGCAGTGGTCGAAGCTGATCTTCAACGCGTCGGTCAACTCCGTTTCCGCGCTTACTGAGCTGCCGCACTGCAAGGAGTTCGCCGTCGAAGGCAACCTCAGCGACCTCGGCGGCCTGCTGCACGACCTGATCGACGAAGGCAAGCGCGTGGCCGCGGCGCTCGGCATCACCCTGCACGAAGACCCGTGGGAGATGAACAAGATCGGCGCCGAGACCGACCATCCGCCTTCCATGCTCTACGACGTGCAGCACCGCCTGCGGACTGAGGTAGACTTCCTCGGCGGGGCCATCGCGCGTGAAGCCGCCCGCGCCGGCGTTCCTGCGCCGCTGCACACGGCACTCTACCGCCTGATTAAGGGCAAGGAACTTTCGTGGAGTAGAGAACCGTAGGGGCGCTGCATGCTGCGCCCGCGCCGCAAGGTGTCATTCCGAAGGCGCGATTTGTTTGCGCTCCGTGAGGAGCGCGAACGGCGACTGAGGAATCTCAGGGGTTCGATTTGAAAGACTAACCCCGCAGATCCTTCGCGCACAAAACGGGCTCAGGATGACATGCGGCGACGTCCCAGTGAATGAGAATGCTGCATCCGATTGACACCGAAAAACTCGACCGCGTCCGGCGCCGCATGGCGCAGGATGACCTCGACGCCATCGTCGTGCGTGCGCCCGACAACGTGCTCTACCTCACCGACTACTGGTGCATGAAGGGCTACGACGTCGCCGTTTTCCCACGCGAGGGCGAGCCCACGCTCTGCGTGATCGAGCCGCAGCACCGCGAGGCGCAGCGCACCGCGTGGACCAAAGACGTCCGCTTTTTCCGCTTTTATCACCCCAGCGACCCGCGCCCGCCCACCATGCGCGCCACCGACCTAGCGCTCGAGGTGCTGCGCGAGCGCAAGCTCACCGGTAAAGTCGGCATCGAGCTGCAGCAAGGCTCGCAGATCTGCGACCGCATGGTAGGCGAGCCGACCGTCTTCACGCAGGGCTACTTTGACGCCTTTCGCGGCACGGTGAAGCAGGTCACCGATTGCGCCGGGCTGCTCGCCGAAGTGCGCATGATCAAAACGCTGCAAGAAGTCGAGCGCATGCGCCTTGCGAACGAGCTTGCCGCAGTCGGCATGACGTATGCAAAAGAGAACATCCGCGTGGGCATGAAGGAAAGCGAAATCGGCGCGATGATTGAAGGGCACATTCACGCCGTCGGCGTCGGCTACAAGGGAAAAGTGGAGATGGCGCGCGCATTTACGCTGGTGTGGAGCGGCCCGGGCATCGCCACATTTACCGCCACGTCGCACCGGCCCATTGTGGCCGACGAGCCGACGCTGGTGGAAATCTGGGTCTGCGCCGACGGCTACTGGACCGACCTCACGAAAAACATCGCGCCCACCGGCAAGCTCACCGCGCGCTACAACAAGCTTCTTGACCAGTTGCTCGGCATGCTCGACGAAGCGGCGGGCATCGCGCGTCACGGTGCGCCGCTGGGTGAGATTGACCGCGTGATTCGCCGCCGCATCGACGAAGCGGGCTACGCCGGCCAGCCGTCGCACCCCGTCTGCCACGGCGTAGGCGCGCGCGCCCATGAACCGCCGTTTGCGCACGTTGCCGCGCCCGGCGCGATTCAGAAGGGAATGGTGCTGGCCATCGAGCCCGGCATCTACTGGGAAGGTGGCGGCGGCTTGCGCCTGGAAGACAACTGGCACATCACCGAATCGGGCAACGAAAAGCTCTGCTCATATCCGGATGATTTCCGATTCTAGGATTCTCACGTTGAACACACCGAAAATCGAAAAACGAAAAGCGAAAATCGGCCCGAGAATGCGGTTTTCGTTTTTCGCTTTTCGATTTTCGCGATACATTCATACCCATGCCTAGCCCAGAGATGACAAGGGTGATCCTTGCGGCACTGGATCGCGAGGAACTCGTTCAGATGTGCTGCGACGTGGTGAACATTCCCAGCCCCACCGGTGAAGAGCTGGCCATGGCGCGCTACATGCAAAGCGCGTTCCAAAAAATGAACCTGCGCGTGGCCTGGCAGGAGGTCGAAGACGGTCGGCCAAACGTCATCGGCACGCTCGCGGGCTCCGGCGGCGGCTCAAACCTGATGTTCAACGCGCACATGGATACCTCGAACTCCGGCCGCGAAACGTTTCTCACCGGGATCGGTTACAAGCCGCACGCCATCATCAAAGACGGGATGATTTTCGGCCTCGGCATCTACAACATGAAAGGCGCGCTGGCCTGCTACTGCCAGGCGTTGCAGGCCGTCGTGCGCGCAGGCGTGAAACTCAAGGGCGCCGTGATCATCGCCGCCGTGGTCGGCGAAATTGAAAAAACGCAGTGGGGCGAAGAGTTCACTGGCAAAGAGTATCGCGGCTACGGCGCCGGGTCGCACTACCTGGTCTGCCACGGCGTGGTGCCGGATATGTGCATCTTGGGCGAACCCACCGACATGAAGCTCGTGCTCGGCCACTACGGCGCGCTGTGGGTGCGCATCGCCACGCGCGGGCACTACGTTCACACCGGCTTCACTTCGGGCAAGCTGGCAGAAAATTCCATCCGTCGCATGCACGACGTCGAAGCCGCCGTGTGGGAGTGGATCCCGCAGTGGGAGAAGAAGTCGGCGTACGGCAACAAGCACGGCGTGGTGAATCCCGGCTGCATCCGCGCGGGCCATCCGTGGCGCGCCAGCCGCACGCCGGATACCGCCGAGCTGTTTCTCGACGTGCGCGTGCCACCCACCATGCCGCTCGCGCAAGCGCGGCGCGAAGTCGAGCAACTTGTCGCGGGCTTGCAGAAGCGCTTCCCGGATTACGGCATCGAGTGGGAGACGATGGTGTCGGCGCCCGGCGCGGAGATTCGTCCGGACCACGCCATGGTGCGCGCGCTCGACGCAAATCATCAGCAGGTCACCGGCGCACGCGCCGAGCGCGATACGGTGCTGTGGGGGTCGGATGCCAGCGTGCTCACGCGCTACGGCATCGAAACAGTGAACTACGGCCCATCGTCCGGCCCGCGCGATGCGCAGGGCGAGAAGGTCGCCATCGATACGCTGCTCAACATCACAAAGGTCTACGCCCTCACCATCGCTGACCTTTGCGGGTAATTCGCCACAGGGGGCACAGAGGCAGAATGAAGCTCATCACGTTTGCGGATCGCGGCGGGACTTTGCACGTTGGAGCAGTCACGCGCCGTGGGGATTACGTGGATTTGCGCGCTGTGGATCCGAAGCTGCCGGCTGATACGCGTACTCTCTTCGAAGGCGGCGACGCAAGTCTCGACGCCGCTCGCGCCGCGTTGCAGAAAGCGGAATCACTCGGCCCGGACGCAAAAGGCGCGGCAAGCGAGCCAGTCTTCTACAAGCCGGGCGAAGCGAAACTCCGCGCACCCATCATCCCGAAAAAATTCTTCCACACGGCGGGAAATTTTCGCGAGCACCACACAGAAGCTGAAAAGGCCGGCTTCTCGCACCCGGTGCTGCCGTGGATTGTTTTCTTTCAGAATGTGGACGCCATCATCGGCCCCGACGAGCCGGTGATCTACCCGCCGCACCTGACCGACGAAGTGGACTACGAGCTCGAGCTCGCCGTGGTGATGAAAAAATCCGGCAAGCATTTCACCGCGGCCGAAGCGTGGGATTACATCGGCGGCTACGTCATTTTCAACGATGTTACTGCGCGCGACATCCAGCGCCGCGAAATGAAGAGTGGCGTGTTCAGCTTCTGCAAGGGCATCGACACGTTTTGCCCGCTGGGCCCGTGGATTGTCACCGCCGACGAGATTGCCAACCCGAACAATCTCGCGATGGAGCTGCGCGTCAATGGCGAGCCGCGCCAGCGCTCACACTCGTCGAAGATGTGGGTCTCGATTCCGGAGATTGTGGCAAACTACTCTCCGATGGGCTATTCGGCGGGCGATGTACTCTCCACCGGCACGGTGTCCGGTGTGGCAGCATTTTCTGGCGACCCCAAGGCGTGGTACCTGAAGCCGGGCGACGTGATGGAGTGCGAAATCGAAGGCATCGGCGTGCTGCGCAATCCGGTGATCTCGTGGAAACAGGCTTACGGCACCGACCCGCCGCCGAAGCGCAAGATCGAGTGACCAGTGAGCAGCGATACGACTTTGAGACGCGCGACCTGCGATTCGCGCTTTGACCTTTTGACCCTTTCACCTCTTAACGTTGGATTCGCATGACGGTCTCATCCAAAGCGCAAAGCCCCAACGGCATCTGGGTCAGCGAATTGAACGCGCGCAGCGACATCCGCGGCGCATTCGCCGGCCGCGGCCCCGTACGCTTCTACGACACCACGCTGCGCGACGGCGAGCAGACCGTCGGCGTGGTGCTCTCGCCGCAGCAGAAGCTTGCCATCGCACGCAAGCTCGATGAGCTCGGCGTCGCGCGCATCGAAGGCGGATTCCCGCGCGTAGCCGCCGACGATACCGAAGCCATCCGCCTGCTGCTCGCCGCGAAGCTCAAAGCGGAGATCTGGGGCTTCTCGCGCGCCATGAAGGCCGACGTGGATGAGCTGGTACGGCTCGGCGTGCGCGCCACGATCATCGAAGCGCCCACCAGCGAGATCAAGCTGCGCGCCTACGGTGTCACGCGCGACGTGATCCTCAAGCGCATCGAGGAGGCGCTCACGCACGCGCGGCACAGCGGCATCACCGTCGCGTTCTTTGCCGTGGACGGCACGCGCAGCGACCTCGCTTTCCTGCGCAAAGTGTATGAGACCGCGCTCGCCGCGGGCGCGGCGGAAATCGTCGTCGTAGACACCATCGGGGCGTGCGGGCCGGAAGCCGTCGAGTATCTGGTGCGCGAAGTACGCGGCTGGGTCGCTCCGAACATCCCGTTGCATTTTCACGGGCACAACGACTTTGGCCTCGCGACGGCTTCAGCGATTGCCGCCGTGCGCGGCGGCGCGCAGTGGATTCAGGGCACGATCAACGGCATGGGCGAGCGCGCGGGCAACGCCGACATCGGCGAAATTGCCACCGCGCTGCACTGCGTGTACAGCGTTCCGGTGGAGATGGATCTCAGCCGCTTGCGTGAAGTATCGCAGGTTGTCGCGCGCGAGTCGGGCTACACGCTCGATGCGTGGAAGCCCGTCGTCGGCGAAAACCTGTTCATGCGCGAAAGCGGCGCCGTCGCCAGCCAGTTCAAGATTCCGGAAGCTATCGAGCCATTCTCCGCCGAGCTGGTGGGCGCGCGGCGCGCCATCGTGCTGGGGAAGAAAAGCGGGCTCGACAGCATCGTGCTCAAGTGCGAAGAGCTGGGGCTCGCCGTGCCGGAAGAGAAGCGCCCCGCGGTGCTGGCGGCCGTGAAGCAGCTCGGCATCGAGAAGCGCGCGCTCGTGACCGACGAAGAGTTCCGCGCCATCGTCGCCGCGGTTTGTAGGGCGTAGGTTTTTGCCGCCGGAACGGCGGCCTTTGGAGTGCGGCGGCTTGCCGCCGCTTTGCCGCGCGAAGCTTGCTTCGTGCAGGATGGCCGGGCGAAAAGCGTCGCCCGCCGGGAGGCGTATTCCATGGATCGCGAGTTTTTCTACGGCTTCATGAATGGCGAGGGGACGCTCGATTACGAGCTCTACCTCAACACCAAGCAGCTTCTTCACTGTCAGAAGGATTTTCCCGCGTTCTGCAACGCCGACGAGCTGCAGTTTCAGATTGTCCACCAGATCGAAGAGTTGTGGATGAAGCTGATCAACTACTCGCTGCTCGACATCGACGACTACCTGCAGCAGGGCAACACCAACCGCGTGCTCTCGCTTTTCAAGCGCACGCACATCGCGCTCAAGCTGATGAGCGACCAGGTGGCGCTGCTCGAAACCATGTCGCCCAAGGAGTACCAGGAGATCCGCCTGCAACTGGGCAACGGCAGCGGGCAGGAGTCGCCGGGCTTCCGCACCATCCTGCGCATGCACCCGCACATCTGGGAGTCGTTTAAAACGCACTATCTCGAAAAGCGCGGGCTCACGGTCGAGAAGATTTACAACTCCGAGTACAAGCACGACGACGCCTACGTGGTGGCCGAAGCGCTGGCGGAGTTCGACGAGCTCTTCCAGAAATTCCGCTACCACCACTTCCAGCTCATTCGCCGCACCATCGGCTTCGGCGCCAAGTCGCTCAAAGGCCGCGCCGTGGAGATGCTGCAGGAAGGCATGCGCACCTCGTTCTTCCCCGAGCTGTGGGAGATCCGCAATAAGATGACCGACGCGTGGGGCACGCAGTACGGCACGGTCCGCGAACCCATCGGCGGCCACTGAGATTTTCACCGCAGAGGACGCAGAGGTCACAGAGAAATATTTAGCCCATGATTGAAATAAAAGATCCCACAATCATCCTGGTTGCCGCTTTCATATGGCTGCTTCTCCCTTTCATACCGCTTGCTCTTCTTTGGGCCCGTGCCTATCGGGAAGTTCTTCATTTTCGAGGCTGGATTCGCACAGTCTCAGTTGGTGTAACTTTGAGCTTCTCGTTCTTCTTCATTTCCATTGAAAACACGAACCTAATTGGTCTGCACTACACCAATCGAAGGTATCTCACCATTTTGCTGAATTTGGGCTTGATGCTTGTTGCGGCAGGGTTTTCGTTGGTTGTAAAGAATCCCCTTCGATGGCGCTTGTTTTGGACAGCTATGGGTGCTGCTTGGCTTTGGTGGTATGCGCTGGCTGTCAGCAGCGTTGTTTGAAGTCCTCTGCGTCCTCTGCGGTGAACCCTATTTGCGGAAGTGGGGGAGGACGGCTTCGCCGAAGAGCTTGGCCTGGGCGATGCGGTCGTCGCCCCAGAGTTCGAGCATGATGTGGGTGCAGCCGGCGGCGTGGTACTGCTCGATGCGCGCGATGCACTCCTCAGGCGTGCCGGCGATGGGGCAGGCTTTTTCGAGCACCGCGTCAGTGACGGCGCGCGCCGCGGCTTTGCGACCGCCGGACTCCATCGCGTCGGCAATCGGTTGAATCTCTTCCAGAGTGAGTCCTGCCTTTTGCAGCAGCACGTCTGCCGACCCACGGATGTTCTGCACCTTGTTGGCGAGGTACATGGCAGCCATTTCGCGCGCGCCATCTTTAGCCGTGCGCTTGTCTTTGCCCACTGAGCCCACAATCACCGACCCGAGATCGATGTCGTCCGGATTCCGCCCGGCTTTCTTCGCGCCTTCCGCCATCTGCGCGCGCGAATGCTGGCAGAACGCAGGCGTAGTGATCGAAGCGGTCAACAGGCCGTCGGCGATTTCACCGGCCATGCGTTGCAGCACCGGTCCCGTCGCGCCCACATAGATTGGCGGCACCGCGCGCGGCGCGTGTGCGTCGGACTTAAGCGCGGGCGCGTACGCATCGAAAGCTTTGCCCTGATAGCTGACTTCGCCGCCGGCGAGCATCGCCTTCACAATCTCGATGGATTCGCGCATCACCGTGGCAGGACTGGCTTCCTTTCCTTTTTCGCCTTCGCCGATCTCTTTCATGAAAATCTTCGAGGCGCCGAGGCCGAGGAAAAACCGCCCGGGCGCGAGCTCCTGCATCACGCGCGCTTCCATGGCGATCTGCACGGGATGGCGCGTGAAGGGCGAGATGATGCCCCAGCCGACGTTGATGCGCCGCGTCTCGCGCGCAATCAGCGCGCACAGCGCGGTGCAGGAGCGCGCCTCCATCGCGTGCTTGCGCCACCACGGGTAGGCCTCGGCGAGCCAAAAGGTGTCGAAGCCGGCGTCGTCGCAGGCGCGCGCCATGGCCAACGTCTCCTCAGTTGGCTCCATGCTGAGTTGCAGTACTCCGATGCGAAAGGGAACAGGCATTGAGACTCCATGTGGAGTGCGGCGGCTGGCCGCCGCTTTGTTTACATCATGACCGCGGCTGACAACGGCCACTCGGAATCCTAAACAAAGCGGGAGCAAGCTCCCACACTCCAAAGCTCCGCGATTGAAACGCAGCGAAGCGGCAAAGTCAACGCGCCCGGCGCGATGCCCCGTGTGCGAATTTCCTCTGAAGGCGGCGCACGTCCGCTGGTGTGCGAAAGTCGGTATAGATTGCTGGCGATTTGACCTCTACCAGCACCACGCGCTGCGGGTCTTTCTCCACCAGTTCGCGCGCGGTGCGCACGTAGTCGAGCTCGCGACGCACCTCCGGCGCAAAGATCACCGGATGGCCCAGCCGGCCACGATGCACAGGTGAAACAATCGACTGCCCGGTCTTGCGCTGGCTGAATGCCCAAACAACCTGGCGAAGAATCGCTGGCGTGAGCAGCGGCAGGTCCACCGGATACAAGAGGAATGATGCGCCGGGCGGCACGCGCCGCCGTCCCGCGCGGATGGAGGTGAGCATCCCCCTTTTCCACCACTGGTTGGTGACCACGTGCGCGCCGCGCGGTACAGTCGCGCGTACACGAACGGATTGCCATCCCAGCACGACAATCGGCGCCTTCAGCTTTGCGCGCAGGCAGTTTTCCACGGCAATGGCGAGCGCGGTGCGTCCGCCAAACTCTGCCAGCGCGTGCGGATAACCCAGCTGCGGCGCCGGTCCCGCGGCGAGAATGATGGGGAAGATGGGGAGACTTTTGCGCATGTTTTCAAGAGCTGAGCTACAATCGCGCTGAACACTCTCACGCAGACAAGGAGAGCGCACAGGCTGCAAGCCTGTGCTACGAAACTTATGCCGATCAGCCGCGCTGAAATCGACCGACGATACCACAACCTCCGCGCCGCCATGGAGCGTGAAGGCATGCCCGCGCTGCTGGTGTGCGGCAACCAGTACACCGGCTTCGAAGGCGCAGTGCGCTACACCTCCGGCTTCGAAATCGTGCATCGCTACGTGTACGTGCTGATCCCGCTCGAAGGCGAGCCCACGCTGATCTTCCCGCGCGAGGCGCGCTGGATCGGCGACAAGTCGGCGCCCTGGGTGCGCGACCATGTGTGGCCGGAAATCCCCGGCCGCTGGGTGCGCGAGCGCTGCACGGAAAAAGGCTGGTCGAAGCTCGCCGTCTACGGCATGGACGCGGTGATGGCGGTGCGCGATTACCGCGAACTGGCCGGTCACGTGGAACTCGTGAACTTCGACTTCCACTTCGACATGGCGCGCGCTGTGAAAAGCGAAGAGGAGTTCACGCACATCCGCGAGTCCATGGACATTATTCTCGACGGCTTCGAGGCGCTGCTGCGCGGCTACCACGCCGGCCGCACGGAAGCGGAGATCATGGCGCCGGCCGTCGAACGCTTTTTCGCACGCGGCGCGGGGCCACGCATGATGAACATCCTGCTCTCGGGCTCGAACGGCACCGCGGAAGCGTTTTTCAAGGTGCCAACGCATCGCAAAGTGGCCGCGGACGATCTGCTGCTCTATTCGCTCGAAATCGCCAACAGCGAAGGCTACTGGGTGGAATTCTCGCGCGCGCTGATCAAGGGCAAGCTGAGTCCCGTCACGGAAAAGATGAAGGCCGTCTATCCCGACGCGCTCGAAGCGGCTCGGCTGAAGATGCGCGCGGGCGAAAAAGCATCTGCGGTGCACAAGGCTGCGGCGGACATTTTCGCGCAAGCCGGCTTCGGGCTGGGGCATCTCTCCGGCCACTCGATTGGCGTCACTATGATCGAGCATCCCGCCATCGGCGCGTCGAGCCAAATCGAACTGCGCGAGAATATGGTTCTCAGCTTCCATCCGCAGGTGGTGGATCAGGACGGCAAGGTCTGCCTCTACACGCAGGACATGTACCGCGTGGGCGCGAGCGAAGGCGAAAACCTCTGCAACATCCCGTGGAAGCTTTACGCCGGCGACGAAGCCGGCAGCGTGCGCAAGTCGGCTGCGTCGCGCGCGTAACGTCCTGCCATTTTGTCTCTTCCCCAACCGCGAAATCGGGCGGTGACGCTGCTTCTTTTTGAACCCGCGCTTCATCTAATCCGTCATGCACGTTGCGGAGTTGTGGCGGTATCCGGTGAAGTCCATGGGCGGAGAGCGGCTCAACGAAGCCGAGCTTGGCGCGCATGGGATTCCCGGCGACCGCATCTACCAGGTTCGCCGGCCGGATGGCCGAATCGTGGACGCGCGGGCGCATCCGCGTATGTTGGCCATGCGCCCGGCGTTCACTCCATCCGGCGAGCTGCTCCTCAACGGGCAGCCGTGGGACTCGCCGGCGATTGCGCGCGCGGTGGAGGAGGCGGCCGCAGTGGGCCCCGGCGCGCACCTCGCGCGTTATGAGGGCGCGGAGCGCTTCGACGTGCTGCCGCTGCTGGTTGCCACCGATGGCGCGATTGCGGCTTTTGGCCACGACCGCCGCCGTTTGCGGCCGAATATCGTGCTCGGCGGAGTGAATGGACTGGCCGAGCGCACGTGGGAGGGCCGCGCGCTGCGCATCGGCCAGGCGATCATCGGCGTCCACAACCGGCGCTCGCGCTGCGTGATGACCACCTACGACCCCGACACGCAGGCGCAGGATCCGGCAGTCTTCCAGCGCATCCTTGAGGAATTTGATGGACAGATGGCGCTCGACTGCTGGGTGATCCGCGGCGGAAGAATTCGCATCGACGACAAAGCCGAGCTGGCGGAACGGGATCAGCTTCCTGCTGACGAAGACTGGGGACGCTACGCGTCAGATGCGACGCGCAACAAGTGGGTGCAGAGAGTCTAGGAATTTGTTGCCCATCAAAACTCTGTCATTCCGAGCCATGCGAAGCGCGGCGGGAATCTGCTTTTCGGTGGCACTGGGAAAAAGCAGATCCCTCGCTTGGCTCGGGATGACACGGGTATCTTTCGTTCCCAGGATTCTCAGTACACCGGCCAGACACCGGGCGTAGCCACTTCGAGCAAATGGCCATCCGGGTCGCGGAAGTAGAGGCTCTCGCCGCCGAGTTCCCACTTCTTGCGCTCGACGATCTCGATCTGGTTTTCGCAGAGCCAGCGCTCCCACGCCGCCAGCTCCGCGCGCGGAATGGAAAAGGCCAGATGATTTTGGCCGGCGCCGTCGTGGTCGGGCGATGCGCCCTGCTTGAACAGCAGCAGGAGCTGGCCTTGCTTCACCTGCATGGCGTGCAGGCGGCCGGGCGCCTTGGTCACAAAGGTGAGGCCGAAGATGGTTTCGTAGAAGCGCTGCGAGCGGTCGAGGTCGCTCACATAGAGCACGGTTTCGAGGACGCCTGTAATCTTCGGCGGCATGCGTTGTGTGCTCAGAGTGTCACTTCTTAGGGAACCACTCTCACTTCACTTGCCTGGTTGTTCCGAATGAGCCAAAGCCCGGTGGTTGCGTTTCGCCCAAACTTGAGCCCTGAAGATGGGGAAGTGGGTCGTTCAGCGACCGGTTTTGGATGCACAGCGACCGCCATTTCTCCATCCTCTTGGGCCAAGTGCAGCCAATAGTCGCCGCGTCCTGCATAGGGGTGGGCGACACGAAGTTTCCATTCGCCCGTGTATTCATAAATGCCCTGTCCCTCAACACTGGTGAGCAGTGCATCGCCCGAGTGTGCGAGCGCCTCACTTTCCCGGTGATGAAACCACCCCAACGCGCTCTCTAGAGGCCTTAATGATCCTGCCGTCCCGGGTGCACAAATAGCCAACTCCCGAGACAGTCGTCCACCTCTCAGCGAAGAACCTCAGGCCTTCCTCCATTGCGATCTGCCTCCACTCGCCTGAAAACAAGAGCACCGTGTCCGACTTGAATTCCTCATCATCTCGCACGAGATAGGCCAATCCCTCATGACGGACAATCAAGGCAGGTTGCCCGCCAAGGATGAGCACGCCGATGGCTTGGTTTGCATCCTCAACGGTTGGGGTCCTTCTAGGGCTGGGGAACAATACCCACTGTCCCTTGCCTTGATCCCATTGCCACGCACTTCCTCCGGCATGCATCCACAACGTATTGCCGTCATGAACCATCCGGGTCCCTTGGAGAACGTCACCGCGTGAGTAGTACTCCTTCTCAGGTCTTGGCATTTGCACGCGTTTCCATGAGGTGCCGTCAAACTGGAGCAGTTCTTGAGTCTGATCGTCTTGGATCCAAAGTAATTGGTTCTTGGTGTCAACCCAAGGCCCAGAAACGACCGAATAATCTCGTTGCACGCGGTACAACCGGACGGGCTTGCCGTCTGCTATCTCGATAAGGCCAATGTTAGACGTGGCATAAAGCTTGCCACGGAAAAACGCGAGGTCAGAATAGGAAAACGGCGCATACGGGGGCAGTGCGTTCACAAGCCTGGGGATTTCGCTTGCGGGCAGAATTTCGGGCGCTCCCGTATTCGGCCCCATGACTACGATTGTTGAGCCAACCGCAGCAAGAGCACTCAGCGCAACGATTCCAAAAATGCTCCGCTGCTTGTAATTCCAATGATGAAACTTCTTGACGAGCCAAACGAAGAACCACATCCCGGTTGCCACGACTGCGATAAGCACCGGAATCGCAATGAAAAGGATCTGCTCTCCGTGCAACAAGGTGGCAAGCAACCAGCAATCGGTCATCGCGATTCTCATTCTCTTTCTGTTTTCTACTTCTTGATGGTGACCACATCAGAGCGCCGGGCAGGCGCGGCTTCGCGGCGCGGCAGGCCAGCAATGCCGGACGGAACCGATGAGCCATCAGCGCCGGCAGCGGCGGGTGCGTCGGCGCGACGCGGGTAGCGCGTGGCGACGTAGTCGTCCACCAGCGCGCGGAAGGCG
>Ga0137796_10001064_pt1 | contig 16243 bp, 10 predicted proteins | sample OV2TP3_FD_97704 | JGI IMG/M metagenome (GOLD analysis project Ga0137796, IMG submission 97704) | reverse complement strand
GGGACCATCGTCGCCGTCTCCGCCTCCGCCGCCTGGAGCGCGTGGAGGAACAGGTCCTCCGTCGCGGCCTGCGCGGGCCGCACCTCCACGCGCCACGCCCCTGCCTCCGGGCTTTCCCGGAGCTTGTCCGGGCTGGGCGGGTAGTTCACCCCCTCCACCTCGAACTCACGCCCCGGCCCCCCCACCTTCTCGATCCGGGCCCCCTCCGGCAGCAGCGTCCGACAGAAGAGCCGCCCGCGCCCCTCGGTGATCGTGACCAGATCCCCCTGCGCCACCGGCTCCCGCAGGGCGTGGAGCAGCCACCGCTTGGGATAACTCGCGTCCCTGCTCGTCACCCGGTCGAACACCACGAAATAGTCGGGCCTAATAAACAGGAACTGCCGCGTGAACTGCGTCAGCTTGCGGGGGTCGTAGGCCCTCGTCGCGTCTCCCAGCACGTAGGTGTAGAAATTGTTCGTCTCGAACGCCGGGATGTCCGCGATGTCCCACTTCGCCTGCGCCCGGACCTCGTCTATCGTGGTCGGGATCGGCTCATTGCCGTGGTTGCTCCGGGCGAAGACATTCTGCCCGCCGTCGTTGGACTCCGTCCCGTTGTAATAAAAGTCCTCCCCCGGCATCGTCACCGTGACGCTGTTGTGGGCGGCCGTCCGCCAGTAGTAGTTCCTCCCGTGGGCCCCGTAGTCGTTGGCCCCGCTGTCCACGGCCAGACTCCCCCGCTTGTGGATGACGAAGCTGTTGGCGTCCATGTGCTGATGTCCCACGATGTGGTCCGCGCAGATGAACATCGCGAAGGTTGCGTCCGGGTCGCCCCACCCCGACCGCATGGCCGCCTGCCCCACGCCCCGGAACAGCCGGGCCAGGGGCAGCCCCTCCGGCCCCTTCGCCTCCCGCGCGGGGTCGTGCCAGAGGAGGTTCATCCAGGCCCAGACCCCGTAGCGCACGGGGATCTGGTTCGCGATCCACTGCGCATAGCCGTCCCCCACCCGCCCGGCCAGGAGCGGCATAAAGGTCCCCTCGTTGGCCGGCCCCCACTTCGTGTTGGACGGGCAGTCCGCCATCCGCTCCTGAGCCCCGTCGTGGGGCCGGCGGCAGAGCAGGTTCCAGACCGCGTGGTTCTCGAAGTAAGGGTTCCCCCTGAACAGGTCCTCCCCCGTCGCGACGCGCCACATCTCCAGGGCATAGGTGAGCGGCCGGGTGAAGCCCCACGCGGAGTAGCTGAACCCCTCCAGGTGCCCGCCCCCCTCGTGGGCCGCCGCCGGCAGGGCGTGGTTGATCAGGTTGTCATAGGCCCTGTCCAGAATGGCCTTTGCCCGCGCGTCGTCGATCCCGTCGCCGGAGAGGGCCACGCCCGCGAAGAGTTGCGGGCTGACGTGCTGCAGGACGAACTGATTGCCGAAGTCGTTGTGCCGCCACTCTTTGAACAGAGCGTCGCTCACCTTGAAGATCAGCCCCGCGTAGCGCCTCCGCTACCTCCGCGCTCCACCGGTCGTGGCACCAGTCGTAGGCCATCGTCGCGTGCCAGAGCACCTCCGTGTTCAGGAACTTCTCCTTCGCGTCGTAACCCGCCGCGTACGCATCCATGTAGTGGCGCAGCGCCTCCAGGTAGCGCCCCTCGTCCGTCATCAGAAAGGCGAACGCCAGAGTCGGAAAGGCCCGCTGGTAGCCCCAGTCGCTCATAGAGATCCGGTCCCCCGCCCGGAACCCGTTCGCGGCCTGGATCAGCAGGTCGAACGCCGCCCTGTGCGTCGTCCGCGCCCGCTCTTTCAGGGCGGGCACGTCCGCCCTCGTGAAGTAGACCCTCGGGTGCCCCTTCAGGACCTCGTAGGACCAACCGGCCGAGGATGTCATCAGGAGACAGGTCATAGCGACTAAAGCCAGACGCACTGCCATCTCACCCCTTTAACGTCCAAGCCCCCAGGTTTCCCCCCTACTCGATCCTTAACACAGCCGTGGTCTGAGCCGGGACCTTTAACGAAAAGGAGAGCGCCCCAGCCACGTCCCTTATAACGGGCCCGATCTCCTCCCCCGCCAGGGCGTCAAAGACCCTGAGCCGGTCAGCGGGGAGCCCCAACGCCCTGGCATCCACGGTGACGGAGATATCCTGAGGGCCCTGTTCCGGATTGGGGACGGTGAAGAAAAGCCGCCGCCCGCCCTCGCCGCCGAAGCGCTCGATGACGGCTCTTTCAGGCTTTGCAACGGCGTGAGTGACCGGCTCCCAGCCCGCCTGGGCCAGATTCCGAAGGAGGGGGATGTATCTCTTAAAAATGGGCCGCTTCCGGTCAAACGTCTCCTGGGGCGCGCCGTCGATGCCCGGCCACCAGGCATACGTCAGACAGGTGTTGAGACGCCGCTCGATCTCCGCGTCCGACAGACGCCACCTGATCCCGCCCCAGTCCCCGCAGGTCTTCTGGTACATCAGCATGCGTATCCGCTGGTAGCCTTTCATTTCGGGACTCCAGCCCTCCCTGGAGATGCCGTCCAGCAGATGGACGAACCAGGGCACGCCCACGGCCCCGTTGGCGTAGGTGCGGCCGGCCTCGATCACCTGAAAGCTGTCCAGACCCGTGTACCAGCGCCAGCCCTTTGCGGACAGGGGAAGACGCCAGGTGAGTTGAACGCATCGGTCCCTGCCCGTCGTGTCCCGGAGAACCCCTTCGATCGCGATGCGGTCGGAAAGCCCCCGGATGGTCGCGTCCAGCTGGATGCCGTTCCATTCGGCCCGGATCTCCTCTCCGTCCCGGTTAGAGAAGACCCTGCCCTGAATGGGAACCTGTTCGGGTTGCGGAAGCTCGCGGATGCTCAGGTCGTCGATCCAGACCTTCCCCTGCTGCCTGCCGTAGACGACATGAAACATCAGTTCCCCGCGCACCGTGCCGGGCAGGGTCTGGAAGGTGTGCTGACAGCGCACCCAGCCGGGATGGTAGATGCCCAGGTGCTCGATGTTGGCCTGCCTCAGAATGGTGTTCCCCTGCGCGTCCTGTCGGCGGATGTGGAGGATAGGTGTCCCATCCAGGCCCTCCGAATTTCATATAGAAGGTGGTGATGTAGACGGCATCGGGTTTGAGGGGGACCTGGAGGATGAGTTCTCCTTTTTCGGGCACATCGAGCCGGAGGGAGGCGCTGCCGGAATGTGCCGTGGTGGTGTCCCGACGCCATCCCCCGCTCATCCGGAAACCCCCAGGCCCCTCGAAGCCGCCGTTCTCGACCAGCTCCGGCCCCGGATTGAGCCGATACTCCCCTAACAGGAACCCGCCGACCTTCCCCGGCGAAAGAAGCTCCGTGCCGTCCGCTGAGAGGCCTGTCACCTGCCCGGTCTCACTCAGGACCATCCCCAGCCCGTCGCCCGTCTTGACCTCTAAGGCAAGGGCCGACGAACCAAAGGCGATCAGACCTATCAGGGTCACCGCCAGGCAGCGTGTCATCGGCTTTTTACCTCCTGTATCCAGGGGGTCTTCAAACTACTTTCGAATACCCCTTCCCTGCACGACCTTCAGGTAGCGATCAGCGGCCAAATTGCGAAAAGCCTCAACACGGCCGTCCGGCCAGCGGATCTCCAGCCGTTCCACCCGATCCTGTCCCCCAAGTCCAAAGTGCATGCGCGGGTCATTCTGCGAGAGGTAGGTGGTGGCCCACTGGTGGACCGCCACCTGCCTGCGGCCGCCTGCCTGAACAGTCACCTTGGCCCCGATAGCGGAGGCCGGTCCCCCGGCCCCGACCAGCGTCAGCCCCAGCCAGTGATTCTGGTTGCCGCCGTCGTTCCGGAGCAGCGCCGCCGTAGCCCGCAGGTCGATGTGAGACACGATGATGTCCCTGTCTCCGTCGTTGTCGAAGTCCCATATCGCAGCCCCACGCCCGGAGCGTTTCCCCTGAAAATAGGCGCCCCGCTCCGGCCCCACATTCCGAAAGTGGCCCGTCCCGTCGTTCTCCATGAGGAGCGGAGGTTGATCGACGAGCACATCTCCTAACCCATTGGCAGAGAAGATATCTAAATCCCCGTCGTTGTCAAAATCGAAGAGCGCGGCCCCCCACCCCCCTATCCCCTTAAACACACCCTTGAGACCGCTCCGCTCTGTAATGTCCTCGAAAAGACCCTCGCCTAAGTTGCGGTACAGCGCACTGTGTTCGAGATCGACCACCAGAATATCAACCAGACCGTCCCCGTCCACATCCCCGATCGATCCGTGCATGGAGCCCGCCGGGACTCCTTCATCGTTGACCGCGACGCCGCTCGCCTCGCCTACCTCCCGAAATCTCCCCTTCCCCTCGCTCCGAAACAGAAAGTTCCTCTGGTGGTCGTTCGCCTGGAAAAGGTCCAGATCGCCGTCCCCGTCATAGTCGAACAGCGTCAACCCCATGCATTTCGAGTCGGGGTAATACAACCCCGCCTCCCTCGTCACGTCGGTGAAGGCGCCGTCGGACTCCTGCCGGTAGAGCAGAGAGGCCTGGCCGCGATACTCCGACGGATGGGGCATCAGGTGCGGCGTCTTCGGCGACAGGTAGTAGGGGTCGAACGCCAGGAAGTTCCCCACTATCAGGTCCACATCACCGTCCAGGTCGTAGTCCCAGAAGGCCACGCCCACGCTCCACTTGGTGAAGCCGTTCAGCGTCTCCGGCCCCCGCAGACGTAACGAATCGGCGACCTCGGTGAATGTCCCATCCCCGTTGTTGCGGTAGAATACGTTCGGCCCGTAATTCAGCACGTAGAGATCCACGTCACCGTCGCCGTCGTAGTCCAGCGCCCCGACCGCCATGCTCCAGTGGCGGTCGTCCACTCCGGCCTCTTTCGAGACCTCGGTGAACGTCCCATCCCCATTGTTGCGGTAGAGCCTGTCCGGAGTGTCTCGGAAGACGCGCCCCTTCGGATCGCTGATGTCCTCCAGATAGGTCCCGTTGAGCATATACAGGTCCAGGTCCCCATCGCCGTCGTAGTCAAATACCGTGACGCCGGAGCCGCTGCTCTCCAGGATATTGTCCATCGTGAAGTCGCCGAACGTGTACCGAAAGTCGATCCCGGCCTGCTCCGTGACATCCGTGAAGGTCACACGCGACGTCTGGCCCCAGGCTGCGACAGCGACTACCCCGAGCGCCAGACACACGACGCGAACGAGAGATCGATGCGCCATTTCTATAAGTCCTTCGGGCATGGGTCACTAGTCCTCTTTAGCATTGTCGGTCACATCGGCGGTGTCAAGGGAGCCTTTCAGCGCCCTCCTCCGCACTGATCGCATCCGACAGGCGGCAGAACTTTCTGATGAAGGTTCATCGCCCGAAGCCTTCTGACCCTGGCCTCAAAGCACGCGAGGCAGCGTGCGAGACGCTCCAGATTCCACAGATCAACAAACACGCGCCCACGACCAAGACTGAGTCCGTAGGCCGCTGCGACCTCCAGCATTCCAGGCGTCGTCGGCACAAACTCCCCCTGCTCCTCAAGCGCCTCCATCGCGCCGTTGCCCGTACGGGTTGGGATGAGGGACACGGCCGTCGCGCCGCAATCGAAGGCGAAGTCGAGCGAGCGCCGGGTCCAGTCGAGGGCCCCCTCCGGGTCGACGAACGGAAGCCCGGCCAGGATGAAGGTCCGCAGGTCGATCCCGTGGGCGCGGAGATAGTCCGCCGCGCGCTGGAACTGATCGAGCGTCATTCGCTTATTCAGCCGGGGCAGGACCTCCGGGTGGATGGTTTCAAGGCCGAGGGCCACCTCGAGACGTCCGTCGAGCAGGTCCCGGAATCGAAGGCAGGCCTCCCCCACCAGGGCCGGATGACACTCGACGATGACGCGCTCGAATGGACGGATGAGTCTCGCAATGGGCTCGAAATCCTCCGGCGGAATGGCCCTCGGGTCGAAGAAATTCCCGGCGTTGTAGAGCTTGACCTGTCGGGCCGGGGGCAGGGCGCTCAGCGCAAAGCGGACCTGCTCCGGGATCGCCCCACCGGGGACGGTCTCCGTCAGGGTATTGCGCCAGAGGTCGCACATGAGGCAGCGCCAGGGGCACTCCCGGTTGGTCAGAAAGACCACCGCCACCGGCACGACCATTCCTGAGTCGGAGGCCTCCTCCTCGACGAAGAAGGCATAGGGCCGCCAGGGGTCGAGACGGTTTCGCGAGGGCCGGCGTTCAAGGACCCAGCGGTCCCGCTCCGCGGCGCGCTCTGGGTAAGGCGAAATCACCTGGGCCTCAGGCATAAAGGGAAAGGAATTGTCTCCGGTAGTCGGACTCGCGCGCGAAGAACCGACGTCGGAACTCATCGTTCGGGAGGGCGCCGTGCTGGAAGCGGCGCTTGGGAAAGACCGGCATCTCCATCCCCGTGACCGCCGCGATCCCACGCGAGACGACCTCCCCTTTGAGGGTGTAAAGCCGGCTGACGTCGTAGTCGGTCAAGGCGACGAAAGGGATGCCTTCGGCCACCTCGATCATCCGGGGGCGCGTGAAGGGGCTGAAGCCTTCAAACCCGTACCGCCGGAGAGGCGCATAGGTGCGCGTGTAAGAGCGGCTCTGCCCGCCCGAGTAGGTGAGCGAATGCTTGACGCTTCCGACGCCCCAGCCCTCCTGATACAGGAGACGATTGTTGAGAACGCTCCGGACGGTCAGCTCCGGGTTCTCCTCAATCGGGTAGTCCTTCAGGTTTTCGTCGCCTCCGTCGCCGTCGATCAGATAACGCCACTCCGGGTAGCGCTCGCGAATGCCGCGACAGAGGGCCAGGGCCATGGAGGCCGACTCGACGTCGAGAGGTTTGTAGTCCTCGACTACGCGAATGACTTCATCTATGTTCAGGCTTGCCTGGTCCGCCTCAATCGGTTCGAGAAATAGACCCAGGTCGAGCGAGTCTAGAAAGCGGCGGGCCTGGTCAAGGTCCGGACCACCCCCAAGCGACAGCGTAAAGGCTTTCAAGCGACCCAGATTCATGCCGAGCTTTCGCATCACGTGATACGTCACGAGAAAGGCCGCGCCGCTGTCGATCCCGCCCGAGAAACAGACACCGATCGGCTCTGAGGCCGGCACGGCGCGCAACCATTTCGCCACCTCGTCTGCGAGCGCGCCGATGTACTGGCGGCCAATGTGGTCCAGGTCGGCCGGCAGCGCGTTTCGCTCGGGGGCGAAGAAGCGGGTGTAGGTCGGCTCCGGGTCTGGGCAGCCCACGAGCCGGACTTCAACGACATAGTGGGCCGGGACCATCCGCGTGTAGCTGGGATGAAACTGGTCATCGAGGCCTTCGGCCTTGAGCCAGGCGTGGATCGCGTCGATGCGGTCGGCCACGACCAGGGCGGGGCCGTCGCTCTGCTTGGCCAGGAAGTAGCGCATCGGCCGGTCGAGCGACCGCGCCAGCTTCACCACCTGTCCGTCCCTCCCGACCAGCGCAAACGATCCGTCGATCTCCCGCACAGCCTCGGTTGAGCCCCGGGTGACCCGTTCGCGGGCCTCTTCCACGGTCATGTTGTAGAGGCGGTTTTGCGCCGGGTCGGTCAGGTCAACGACGCGCTCGATGTGGCGATTTTCCATAGCAGCATGTCCTCCGATAGGCACAGATGCTCGCTCATTGCATCAGCCTCTTCCACGTCTCCCGCAGATAGCTCATGTAAAACTGAAACGTCTCCAGAGACACCTCCGGGGGCACGGCATGGTCGATGCCAGGCAGGAAACCGCCATCCGCCACCAGGTTCTGCAGCTTGTAGTCCACCTCGGCGGCCGTCGCCTCCTGTCCCTGGATCAGCGCCCGCTTGTCGATCCCGCCGATGAGCTGCACAGCCTTTCCATAAAGCCTTCTGAACTTGACGGGGTCTGCCTCCGCCTGGCACTCCAGCGGGAACGTCCCCGTGATCCCGTTCTCCAGGAACAGCGGCAGCAGTTCGTCGATCTTGCCGTCGCAATCCACCAGAAAATGCCGGATGCCGTGCGCCTTCAGCCGCTCCGACGTCTCCCGGTGATAGCGGGCGAAAAACCGCCTGTACATCTCCGGGGACACGAACGGCCCGTTCTTGTAGGCCAGGTCCTCCCAGATACACACCGCATCGGGCGTCGCGTATTCGCACACCCGCTCGATGATCTCCCACTGGTGCCCGAACCAGAAATCAAGCATCTCCACGACGAAATCGGGATCGTCGTAGAGCATGCAGAGCGCCTCCGTCATCCCCAGGAAATACCGGATCTCCCAGCAGCCCCGCAAGCCCAGAATGACCGGCTGATCGCTGTTCCGGTAGAGATCAACGGTTTCCCGTAAGCGATCGTAGCGCCTCTCACACCCTCGGTTGATCCTGACCTTATAGCGCTCCCAGTCCTGGCGGGACTTGACCGGATAGTCCAGAAATTGAGGGATGTAAGGCGCGTTATCGTCGTACCGGACCTTCAGATCGCGGTTGTTGAGCACGATCCGCCAGGTCTCGCCCTGCTCCAGCAGGATGTCCTCCCGCGCCGGATAGGGGAACACCGTCACGGGGAGGCTCCGGGCGCGCTTCAGGCCGAAGTACTCGTGAGGGCTAACATCCGCCGGCATCCCCTCCCCGCGCCAGCGCCGCAGCGTCGCCTCGCTGAACCCCATCCACTGCATCAGCAGGGGCTCATCCGGCTGCTCGTAGTTCAGAATCGCCAGGAAACGCTCCCGGTCGGTCATCGACTTTCACCTATCTCGATCTCAGACAGGCCGTACCACCCCTGGCTGTCGCGCCCCTCAATGGCCAGGTGGACCGCCAGCTTTTCAGTGTAGGGATCGAGCAGGGCCAGCGTCAGGAGATATCGGCCCGGCTTGAGGTCCGACGGGACCTGATGCGCAACCGTCTATGACCCTCGGCCACACCGTGTTCCGTCCCGCCTGCCCCTGAAATCCCCGTTGCATCATCCCATCCCTCCGAATCAGTGTGCCTTCCGCTACCTCACAGGATCCCGAACCCGACCTCCCCGGCGATCAGGCCGACGAGGTACCAGAGGGCGGCCATGCCGAACTGCCCCGCGAACAGCCCGATGAAAAACCCGATCAGATGCTTGAACGCGTCCCCCCCGCCGTACTTAAGGACCGTCCGCTTGATGAACCATCCGATGAAGATCGAGAACCAGAGCCCCCGGTGGATGCCCGTCGTGATGTAGCCGATGGGGTGGATGGGCCACCAGTAGAACGCCCGCCGCATGGCCAGCAGGAAGGCCATCACGGCCCCCCCCACGCCCATAAAACCTATGTGCGTCCAGTCCGTCACCCAGGACCTCTCCCGCAGGAAGATGTCCCGGATGAGCACGTTGTTGAACACCCAGATCGACTCCCGGTACCAGCCCAGCTCGGAGTTCAGCGCGCCCCGCGCGTAGGTTTCCGCCAGCATCCGCCAGGCGAAGATGACCATGACCAGCAGCAGCCCCACAAAGCTGAGCCGGAGCGTCCAGCGGCGCCTCTGCGCCGCCTCCTCCGTGGCCTGAAACCCCGTCAGGATCAACGGCATCAGGTGCGGCCCCAGCATCACCGTCGGCCAGACGAACGAGAGCACACTTAACCCCTTGAGCAGCGGAGGCTTGGCCGCCCCTGCGGCGGCTGCGGCCCCGGCCTCTCCCCCCCTGTAGCCGCAGAGCTGAATGGCCACGATCTGCGGCAGTATCCACGAACTCCACGCCGTGAGCAGGCCGATCTCAGCCACCAGACGGGCCACGAACAGGACCGCCAGCCCGTAGATCCCAAACACCAGCGCCGCGAACCAGAGGGGGATACCTGCCGCCGCGCACCAGGCCAGGATGCCGAAGGCCGAGGCCCAGAACCCGTAGAACGCCGTCCGGTAGCCCATCCCCTCGGCCTGATCGTCAGCCCCGTCCGCCCTCCCGAAGGCGCGCCTCAGGACACCCCTGAAATGCCGGCGGCCGGTCCAGACGAGCGCCCCCAGAAACACCACGATGGCCCCCACCGTATCCGCCCCGGTGTTGATGTTGGAGACCCACGCGCCCCGGATGGACGGGGTGAGGGCCAGGCTGGTGGCAGCGGCCTGAAAGAGGTTGTCGAGGACGGCGAACAGCCAGATCGAGAACGTGATCTCCGTGGTCAGCAGGTAGGCGATGGCCACCAGATAAGGCTGAATCGCCAGCTCCGGGCGCATGCTCGCCCAGGGCTCATCCACCAGAAAGTCCCGCATGGAGAGGCTGGCCAGCCCCGGCTTGGGCACGGCGGGAAAATAGTGGTTGAGCCCCTCCAGGAGGAAGATGAACCCGCTGACCCCTACCCCGGCCCAGAACAGCCGGTCCCTCAACACCTGAGGGCGATCCCCCCCTTTTTCCTCCACCAGACTGGTCACCATCGTCACGTGCGGGAACATCAGCCTCTCGTGCTCCAGCCACTGTCGCCGCAGCAGGACACCCAGGCAGAACTGCGCGGCGAAGATCAGCGTCAGCAGGCCGAGCCACCAGGTCAAGGGGCCGATCCACACCTCCCAGGGCACGCCGTGGGGCGACCCCCGGTAGAACCGGAGGATCGGCTCCGAGATATCCCCCTCGTCCAGCGGGTCGAACGGCACCAAGAACGCCGGAATCTCGGTCAGGAAGTGCTCCCGGTAGCCGTTCTCCGGCGTGGCGTAGTAATAGGGCGTGGGGAGCAGGGCGATGAGCTGACCCACGGCCTGAAACGCGCTCAGGCCGATGGCCAGCACGCAGAAGACCGACAGGACCTCCCCCGACGAAAACTGGAGGCGGAAGGGCCGGGGGGCGTGGCGCAGCGCCACGAGCAGCAGGACGGCCGTGAACGGGATGAGCGGGAGATAGACCCCCGGCATCTCCGGCCCCTTCATCCGGATGAGCCAGACCGGCATCAGGTAAGCCACCAGGGCCAGCGCCGCCAGGGCCACGATCCCGCTCCGGAGGGTGATGCCGCCGGGAGCGGCGAGCGGCTCCTCCCCGGAGATGAGGGCCTTTGAAAGGTCTGCCTGCTGCATCTACCCCTTCCGCATCCGAAATGGGTCCATCATGCGTGGCGCCTGCGGAGCGCCTCCGCCGCCTGACACATCGCCTTGAGCTTCAGGTAGGCCTCGTCCAGGTCCATGGGGTTCTGCACTGACGGGGAGAACCCGCAGTCCGGGTGCAGCGTAATGCGCTCTTTAGCCACATAGCGCGCCGCCTCCTCCACCCTCGCGACCACCTCCTCCGGCGTCTCCACCCGCCGGTCGCAGTGGTCGATGCACCCCAGGCCCAGCCGCGCCCCCTCAGGGAACCGGGCCAGGGACCCCAGGCCGCCCGCCGCCGGCGTGGCGTATTCCAGCGAGATCGTGCCCACCCGCGCCTTCGCCAGCGCGGGCATGATCAGGTCGTAGGGGCCTTCGGTGACGTGCCTCCGGTCGTAGTGCGCGTGGCACAGGTGCATCCCCGTCTCGATCCCCCCGATCCCGTCCAGGGTCTGGTTGACCAGGTCCACGCACAGGTCCATCTCATAGCGCACGTCGGTCACCCCCTCCTTCTCCCGGAAGCGGGGGTCCACCAGCGTGCTGAGCCAGGGCTCGTCGAGCTGCACCGTGTCCGCCCCGGCGGCGCGGACCGCCTCGATCTCTTGCCGAAGGACCGGCACACAGTCGGCCATCAGCCTCTCGCGCGTCGGGTAGGCCGCCCTGGAGTGCTCCGGGTGCCACATCCGCCGCCCGATGATGTAAGGGGCGGGCAGGGTCGCCTTGACCCGCCTCCGGGTGCGCGCCCGGACGAAGCGGACCTCCTCGGCGGCGATGGGGCGAAAGTACTCCACCTGCGCCACCACGGCCGGGTAGGGCAGCCCGCCGCTGGGGTTCAGGTCCGGCTTAAACCCCCGCACGCGCTCCGCGAACACCTTGACGTAGCTCTCCCGACGCCACTCGCCGTCGGTGACCTCCTCCACCCCCGCCCGCTCCTGCAACAGCAGGGCCGACTCCACCGCCCGGTCGAGCAGACGGTCCGCCTCCTCCTCGGACAGCCGCCCCTCCTTGCGGTCCAGGATCACCTCCCGCACCCAGGCCGGCCTGGGCAGGCTGCCGATGACAGTCGTGGGGAACAGCGTTTCGGCCATGGCTGGTTCTCCTCTCTTTTCTATTCAGAAATCCCCGCCAGCCGGAAGAAGTTGAGCAGGACCTGCCGCCCGTGCGGATACTCCTCCTGCCACCCCTCCGGGTGGAACTGCGTCCCGTAGAGCGGGCGCTCGCGATGCTTCATCGCCTGCACGCGACAGTTCTCGTTCGTGGCGATCAGGTCGAAGCCGGGCGGCAGACGCTTGATCTCGCAGACGTGCGACTCCCGCACGACGAACGGATCGGGCAGGCCGTCCAGCAGGGGGTCCGGCCGGACCTTCCGGATCGAATAGAACCCCTGCTCGATGAGCCAGCCCACGTTGTCCTTCGTCGTGACCCCGATCTGGGGCTCGCCGTCCCGCAGAGGACGCATCGGCTCATCCATCACCCGGTCGAGGTTCCGGAACCCGTCGTTGAACATGAACCCCAGCAACTGGTGGCTGCCGCAGAACCCGATCGTCGGCACATCGGCGCACGCATGGACCATGTCCTCGAAGACGTAGAAGTCGCGCACGTCGAAGTCCCGGAACCACGTCCCGCACCCGCTCAACAGCAGCGCCCTCGGGCGCAGGTCGCGCACCGTTTTGGGCGTCGCCTGCGAGAAGTGCAGCCCCAGACACGGCAGCCCGGACAGCTGCTCAAACCTCCGCCTGACTTTGAAGTCGCCGTCCCCGGCCTCATATTTCGCCAGCGTCTCCAGGCGAACCCAGATGATCATGGCCTCGTCCCTCCTTATTCCTTAATTCATCCCCCCAGCCAGAAACGACTCATCAGATCCCCGATCACATACCCCACCACGGCCACCCCGAGGCCCACGACGAACATGTCGAAGCCGCTCCGGAGGAACCCCCGGCCCGTGAAAAAGCTCCGGACCGCGCCGACCCCGAAGTGGGCGGCCATGCTGGTGACAAACGAGACCCAGACCGCCGCCGTCAGGGGAAGGATGAAAAACGGCAGCACCGGGATCAGCGCCCCAAACGCCGTGGCCAGGCCCGTCACGAACCCATCCTTCAGGGGGGTCATGCCGGCGGGGGAGATCTCCAGCTCCTCCCGGACCTTCTCCTGAAGCCCCTGCTCCGGGCTGGCCATCATGGCGTCCGCCAGCTCTCGGGCGCGGGCAGGCTGGATGCCCTTGGCCTCGTAAATGAGCGCCAGCTCCTCGGTCTCCACCTCCGGCATCATCCGGATCTCCTCCCGCTCCATCGCGATCTCGTGCGCGTAGACCTCCGCCTGGCTCTTGGCCGCGAGGTAGCCGCTGGACCCCATCGACAACGCGTCGGCGATCATCCCGGCCACCCCCGCGATCAGCAGCGCCCGCTCGTCCACGGCCGCGCCGATCACCCCCGCGATAAGCCCGAAATTCGCCGTCAGCCCGTCGTTGAACCCGTAGACCACGCTGCGCAGCAATCCCCCGGACCCCACGGCGTGCCAGGGCTCGCTCCCCCTGTCCAGCATCGTGGCCAGCGTCTGCGCGTGGTGCGCCGCCTCGCGGGCGATGGAGGTCGCCACTGCACGCGCCTGGGGCAGCGCCGTCTCCCGCGCAAACCGGAGATAGCTCTTCACCTCGTGCCCCTCTTCGGCCAGCAGAATGGGCGCGATCAGGCCCGGCCCGAAGCGCCCCGCCATCCAGCCCATGGCCCGCGCGCGAAGCGACGGCCTCTGGTTCCGGGAGTCCGGCTGCCTGGCCTCGCTCAGGAGCTTCTGCCACTGTCGGATGTGCTTGTCCTCCACCTCGGCGAGACGCAGGTAGATATCCCGATGCGCCGGGTCCTGCTCCGCCTCCGCCAGGTGGCGGTAGAGATAGGCGGCGTCCACCTCGTCCTGCAGGTAGCGTCGCCAGTCCAGCAGATCGGCCTTCTGAAGGGCCTCCATGTCGCCTCCTCATCCGTTCCATGGCCTCACCGGCCTCCCGCTGGCCGCGGACTCATTGGCCGCGATGCAGGCGGCCGCGGACTTCAGCCCCTCCCGGTAGTCGCACAGGATGTGCGACCGGTCCCCCGTCTGCAGGGCGGTCACGAACGCCGCGTCGATGCCGGGGACAGACTCCGGGATGGGCCCCACCTGCGCCGCCCCTTCCGGGATCACCTTGACCTCGCGACCCACCTCCACGATCATGTCCTTCAGGATCACGTGCAGGTTCATGACATAGCCCCCCTGGTTCAGGACGCAGCTCGTGGAGATGTAGCCCACGGCCCCGCTGGCGAACTCCATCACCACCGCCTGCACGTCGGGTACCGTCACGTTGGGGAGGTCCTTCGTGGCCCGCTGGGCGTAGCGCGCGTAGACCTCCTTCACATCCCCCGCGAACCAGCGCATCGCGTCGAACTGGTGCGTGGCCATCTCCAGGAGCTGGCCGCCCGACTTCTCGTAGACCCGCCACCAGTGGTCCGGCCCGCCCGCGATCCCCCCCCAGCGGTTGGCGGTGATCATGGCGATTGCACGCCCCTTCAGGAAGTCCCTCGTCGCCTGCACGCCGGGCGAGTAGCGCATCCCGTAGCCCACGCTCGACATGACCCCCGCCTTCTCGATGGCCTCCAGGATCTTCAGCCCCGTCTCCGTGCGCATGACCACCGGCTTCTCCACGAACAGGTGCACCCCCTTCTGCGCGGCCAGGACCTCCGCGTCGCTGTGGGCGAACGGCGGGACGCAGACGTAGAGCCCGTCCATCTCCACCTCGCCGATCATCCGCCGGTAGTCCGTGTAGACCTTCCCTCCGAACTTCCCCGCCGCCTCCTGCGCCCGCGCCTCCGCGACGTCGCACAGCGCGACGACCTGGGCGCCCTCGATCTCCTTCAGGCGGGTCAGGTGGTGATTGGCGATCCCCCCTGTCCCCACGAATGCGATCTTGACAGTCTTTGGCATGGCAGAAACCTCCATAGGTTAAGGCAAACGTCAAACGTCAAACGTCAAACGGCAGACCACAGGACCACAGGACTACGGGACCACAGGACCAATGCAAAAGCCTTGTGGTCTTGTGGTCTTGTGGTCTTGTGGTCGGTTTTCACGTTTCACGTCTCACGTCTCACCAGTGATGCACGTGATGCCCGTGCCCCGGAAACCAGATCGTGTCCACGGCGGCGGACAGGGCCACGCCGACGATGAACCCGGCCAGGATGCCCAGGAAGAGCGGCTGGCCCCGGCGGTAGAGGGCGATGCCCCCGGCGCGCAGCAGGATCAGCTTGCAGACCCAGACCAGGAAGATCGAGAAGATCGTCCCCCGCACCGCGCGGGTCTCCATGACGGCGAACCCCACCGGATGGAGCGGCCACCAGGGGTATCGGTAGCGCAGGAGCGTCAGCAGCCCCATCGCCGTCGATCCCATCCCGAAAAACCCGAGCCGCTTCCAGTCGGGCGGGAGGGCGGTCTGCATCTGGTTCACGTAATAGTTGAAGATGCCGGGGTGCGTCTGGAGCTCGAAGGCGTTGAAGTTGTAGGCCCCGCGCGCGTAGCCCAGGTGGAGCGTCATCAGCACGGACGTGAGCGCCCCGGCCACCCCCGCGCCCGCCAGGGCCAGGAGCACCGGGCGCTTGTTCCCCCGCACCGCCGCCGTGATCCGGGCGCAGTGCGCCGCGCTGGACATGGCCAGGCTCTTGGCGTCCGTGAAGTAGGCGAACGAGAAGGCGAACGTCGCCATACTCGCCGGAGGGATGGACGCCGACCCCACCGCGTAGAGGGCGAACGTGGGCGGCATGAGCGTCCCGCGCAGATAGACCAGGCCGCTCTCGGCGATGATCTTGGCGACCCCGACGTAGAGCACGGCCATCCCGAACAGAAAGGGGACGATCACGTGCAGCGCCATCCCAGACGCATGCAGCCACCCCACGATGAAGGCCCCGCCCAGGGCCAGGCCGACCGCCGCCGTCCGGTAGGACATCAGCTCCTCCGAGTCGTCCACGCCCTGAGCCTTGCGCCAGACCCCGTTCCAGACCGCCCGCAGGTGCCCCCGCGCCGTGTAGAGACCCCATCCGACCAGGAACGCCAGCCCCCCGAACGCCTGCCAGGCGTTGGCCTCGTGCGCGGACGACCAGAGCCCCGGCGGCCCGACGGAGAACCCGAACCGGTTGAACAGCCCCACCTCCACCACGACCATCAGGTAAAACACCCAGATCGAGAACAGGACCTCCAGGCTCGTCCAGTAGGCAAAGCCCATGATAAAAAAATTGACCCCGAAGTAAAAGTACTGCTGTTTGGCAAAAATCCGATAGGAGATTGATACAGGAGCAGTTTCGGTGTAGATTATCTGGGTCTGGAAAACAAAAACCCACA
>Ga0137796_10001063_pt1 | contig 16248 bp, 12 predicted proteins | sample OV2TP3_FD_97704 | JGI IMG/M metagenome (GOLD analysis project Ga0137796, IMG submission 97704) | reverse complement strand
AACAGGGTGAGCTTGCCGACGTGGGGATCGGTGAAGGTCTTGAAGACCAGCGCGGAGAAGGGCTCCTTGGGGCCGGGCGCGCGGGTGACCGGCTGCTTGGTCTTGGGATCGGTCCCCTCCGCGGGGCCGCGGTCGGCGGGTGAGGGAAAGGACTCGACCACGAGGTCCAGGAGCGGGTGGACCCCGATGTTCCGGGCGGCAGAGCCCAGGAGGACCGGGACGACCTTCCCTCCGGCGATCGCCACCCCGAGGGCCCTCAGGAGCTCGGCCTCCCCGAGGCTCCCCTCCTCGAGGTAGCGGGCCAGGAGCTCGTCGTCCGTCTCGGCCACCACCTCCACCAGCCTCTCCCGGAACTCCCGGGCCCGGTCGGCGAGGTCGTCCGGGATCTCCCCCTGCTCGACCCGCCCCGAGGGGGGATCGGGATAGACGTAGGCCTTCATCCTCACCAGGTCCACGACCCCGGCGAAGCCGGCCTCGGTCCCGATCGGGAGCTCCAGCGGAACCAGCTTGGCCTTGAGCCGCCGCTGCATGGACTCCAGGGCGCGGTGGAAGTCGGCCCGGTCCCGGTCCATGCGGTTGACGAAGGCGAGGCGGGGGAGCCCGTAGTCGTTGGCGAACTTCCACACCTTCTCGGTCTGGACCTCCACCCCGGCCACGGCGTCGATGACCACCACCGCGCCCTCCACGATCCGGAGGCCGGCCCTGGCCTCGGCGATGAAGTCCCCATACCCCGGCATGTCCACCAGGTGGAGCCGGTGACCCTTGAAGTCGCAGTGGGCCACGGCGGTGTTGATGGAGATCTGCCGCTTGACCTCCTCCGGGTCGAAATCGGTGGTGGCGGTGCCGTCGTCCACCCGACCCAGCCGGCCCGTCGCCCCGGTCGAGAACAAAATAGCCTCGACGAGGGAGGTCTTTCCGACCCCGCCGTGGCCGACGAAGCCGATGTTGCGGATCTTGGTGACCTCCACGGCCATCTCAACCTCCTCTGGGTTGGGTTCGGCCCAACTCTACCACAGGCCCGCCGGGGGTGACCAGGGGGCATGTGGCCGCCAGCGGCGCTGGCGAAGGCTCGGCGACGGGGCCCCGAGCGGAGCGTTAAGCGGAACGGCGCGGGTCCCCGCCATGCGCGAGCCGGGTGGGGAAGCCGGCTCGCGGGCGGAACACGACCAGGAGGGGCCCCGCCCGGCGAGCCATAGGCGGGTGCGCCGTGGAGCGTGCGGAGCGAGGGGCGCCCGGCGCCGAGCGATCCGCGGTCTCGGGCAAGCCGGCGACAGACAGGCCCCGCGGCCCGCGCTACCCGGCGATCGCCCGGCGGATCTCGGCGGCGAGCGTGGTCTCGGAGCCGTCCACGGCGACCGGGGCCTTGACGGGCGGCGGCGGGTTCTTCATCCCCGTCCCGGTAAGGAGGAGGACGATCCGGGCGGCCGGCTCAAGGCGGCCCAGATCGCGCAGGCGGAGGAGCCCCGCCACCGTCGCCGCCGCCTCCGGGGCCGTCCAGATCCCCTCGAGCCGGGCCAGGAGCATCTGGGCCTCGACGATCTCGCCCTCCGAGACCGCCAGGGCGTCCCCGCCGCTCTCGCGGAGGGCTTGCAAGATCTGCCGGCCCGCGAACGGCGACGGGACCCTGAGCCCCGGCGCGTCGGTGACCGGCGCCTCCCACGGGGTCGTCGTCTCCGCCTTCTCACGCCAGGCCTTGACCACCGGGGCACACCCCTCGGCCTGCACCGCGATGAGCGGGGGGCCCCCGTTCACCCAGCCGAGCGCGGCCAGCTCCTGGTAGGCCTTGTGGATCCCGATGAGGCCGGTGCCACCGCCGCAGGGGTAGATCACCAGGTCCGGGGCGCGCCAGCCGAGCTGCTCGGCCAGCTCGAGCCCCATGGTCTTCTTCCCCTCGAGCCGGTACGGCTCCTTGAGCGTGGCCAGGTCGAACCACCCGAGGAGCGGCGCGGTCCGGGCGACGAGCGCCCCGGCCGTGGCGATGCTCCCCTCGACGGTGAAGACGTGGGCGCCGGCTAGCAAGGCCTCGGCGACCGCGGCCTGGGGGGTCTCGCGGGGGACCACCACCGCGACCGGGAGCCCCGCCCGCGCGCCGTAGACCGCGGCCGCGCCGCCCGCGTTCCCGGCCGAGGGGATCATGAGCCCCCGCACCCCGAGCGCCTTGGCCCGGGTGATCGCCATCCCGAGGCCGCGGGCCTTGAAGGTGCCGGTGGGGTTCTGCCCCTCGTCTTTCGCCAGGAGCCGGTGGAGGCCGAGGTGCGCGCCGAGACGCGGCAGCGGAAGGAGCGGGGTCCCGCCCTCCCCCAGCGTCACCGGCTCCTCCTCGGGGTCCAGGGGGAGCAACTCCCCGAAGCGGTACATCCCCGGAGGGCGCTCCCGGAGCGCCTCGCGGGTCACGGCGCGGGCGATCCGGTCCAGATGGTAGCGGACCGCCAGCATCTGCCCGCACTCCTGGCAGACGGTCAGGAGCGCCGCGGGGTCGTAAACCCTGCCACAGACCGAGCACTCCACGTGGCTCACGAAGCTCATCGTGATGTCACCGGGTGCTTGGCCCTCTGGGCGTCCAGGCGCCACAGGGCGCTGACCGGCAGGGCGTGAAGCTTGGGTCCAAAGCCAAGGGGCTCCGAGCCCATGTAGAGCAGCACGCCTCGATGAAATCGCTTGCCGGTGACCTCGGAGAAGAGACGCAGCGGTTTGAAGTCGTCTTCGGTCAGGGTCATAGCGGCCTTGACCTCGATCCCCACCACCCAGCCTCCTTGGGCCTCCAGGACAAGGTCTACGTCGTGCCCGGTCGAGGTGCGGTAGTGGAACATGGTAGGCTTCGTCTTACTCCAGGTCAACTGCTATGTAACCTCCTGTAAAATAGAGATAATTTTAACCAGAGCCCGCTGTGGCGGCGACCTGCGCGTCGTGGCCGTCGTGACAGAGCCCCATGCGGTGCGGCGGCTGCCGGGCTCTCTCGGGCTCGCCGCAGAGCCGCCGCCGCGCCCGGTCGCCGCCGTCGTAGCCGTTCCGTAAGCCGGGCCCCCCGGGGCGGCTCGCCGCGCCGGATCCGGCCGCGGTCTGGGCGCAGGCGCCTGGCCGGCCTGGCCCGGCCCGTCCACGCTGCCGGCCGCCCTGTCACCGGCCCCTTGCGCGCCCCGCTCGGGGGGTGCTACGCTCCGGTCACCCGGGGCCTGCCCCCGGGGGAAGGCGCCCGGGGGCTCGGGTGCGTCAGGCGGGGCCGATGAAAGAGGCGCTTTGAACTTGCTAGGTTCTTGGCGCGGCTCGGAAAGGTGACATGGTGCAGGCTGGCTGGCTCGCTGGTCGCCCTACTCGCTGCCCTCTGCGAGTCCGAGCGGCCCTGGCCGCTCTCCTCGTCGGAGTCTTCTCGCTGGGCCCTGTCCGTGAGGCGGAAGCGCAGCGTCCGCTCCTCGTCGGCGCCTCGATTTCCCGGACCGGGGCCTACGCCGAGCTGGCACCGGCGCTGCAGCACGGGTATCGACTCTGCGTCAAGCACGCGAACGAGAAGGGCGGCGTTATGGGGCGGCCGCTCCAGCTCGTCATCGAGGACGATCGCTCGGAGCCCGCCACCGCGGCCCGCCTTTACGAGCGGTTCATCACGCAGGACCGGGTGGACGCCCTGCTGGGGCCGTACTCCTCGCCGATCACCGAGGCCGTGGCGGACGTCGCGGAGAAGCACCGAATGCCCCTGGTGGCCAGCGGGGCCGCCGCGACCTCGATCTTCAAGAAGGGGCGCCGGTACGTGTTCATGTTGGTCTCGCCGGCCGAGGTGTATCTCGAGGGACTCGTGGACATGGCCGCCCGCCGCGGCCTGAGGACCCTGGCGCTGATCCACGAGGACACACTGTTCCCCCGGGCGATCGCCGAGGGCACGGTCGCGCTGGCGAGGACGCGCGGGCTCTCGGTTGTCGCGGTCGAGGCCTATCCGCGGGGAACGAAGGACTTCTCCGGGCCGCTCATGCGGATCCGCGACGCCAACCCCGACGTCCTCGGGGCCGGCACGTACTTCGACGACGCGGTCGCCATCACTCGCCAGCTCGAGCGCGTCGACCTCAACCCCAAGATGTTCGCGGCGACGGTGGGCAGCGACTTCCCCAAGTTCTACACCGAACTCGGCCGCACGGCCGAGTTCGTCTACGGCAATTCCCAGTGGGAGCCGGATCTCGTGGCGCTGCTGCGGGCCGGCGGCCGGATCCCGGTGACCCGTCGATACCCGGGCGCGCGCGAGTTCGTCGAGGCCCACCGGAGGGAATTCCCCGGCGTCGCCATCTCCTACCACACGGCCCAGGGCTACGGGGGCTGCCAGGTGTTCGTCGAGGCGGTCCGGCGCGCCGACTCGCTCGACGGGCCGAAGGTCAGGGACGCCCTCCTCAAGATGGACCTCAATACCGTCTTCGGCCCCTTCAAGGTGGATGCCGACGGCGTGCAGATCGCCCACAAGATGCTGATGTTCCAGTGGCAGGACGGCAAGAAGGTGATCGTCTGGCCCGACGAGCTGGCCCCCGACAAGCCCCGCTTCCCGACGCCGCCATGGAGCCAGCGGCAATGAGAAGGACCTGCAGCGCTGTCAGCGCGTCGTGCGTCGCGATAGCCCTCTGGATCGGTCTCTGGGCGACAGCCGACGCGCAGCCGCCGATCCGCATCGGCGCCTCCCTCTCGCAGAGCGGGGCCTACGCGGCCCTGAGTCAGAACCAGGTGGGTCGCGGGTACCCGCTCTGCCTCAAGCACACGAACGAGCAGGGGGGCGTCCTGGGACGGAAGCTCGAGCTGGTCCTGGAAGACGATCAGTCTCAGCCGAGCACGGCCGCCCGTATCTACGAGAAGCTCATCACGCAGGACAAGGTGGATTTCGTGCTCGGCCCATACGGCTCCCCCATGACCGCGACCGTGGCCGAGGTGGTCGAGAAGCACCGGATGCCGATGGTCGCGAACGCCGCCACGACCTCGCTCTTCAAGAAGGGCCGGAGGTTCATCTTCATGGTGCCTCCCCCAGGAGAAGTCTTCCTGGAGGGTCTCATCGACATGGCCGCAAAGAAGGGCCTGAAGACGGTGGCCGTCATCCACGAGGACACACTCTTCGCCACGACAGCCGCTCAGGGCGCCGTCGAGCTGGCGCGGAAGAAGGGGCTCGAGGTCGTCCTCGTCCAGTCATACTCGAAGGGCACCGCCGACTTCACGGGGCTCCTGACCAAGGTCCGGGCAGCGACGCCCGATGTCCTGGCGGCGGGATCGTACTTGGAAGACGCGGTGGCCATCACCCGCCAGCTCAGAGAGCTGAACGTGAACCCGAAGATGTACGGGGTGACTATCGGCGGGGCTCAGCCCAAATTCTACGAGGCGCTCGGACGGATCGCAGAATTCGTCTACGGAAACTCGGCATGGGAGCCTGAGCTGGTGACGCTGCGGGCCGGTGGATTGATTCCCGTCGCCCGTCAGTATCCCGGAGCGCGGGAGTTCGTCGAGGCCCACAAGAAGGAGTACCCCGGGGCCGATCTCTCGTACACGACCGCCGCTGGCTACGGCGGCTGCCAGGTGCTGATGGAGGCGGTCAAGCGCGCCGGCTCCCTGGACCGAGAGAAGGTCCGGGACGCAATTCTGAAGCTGGACTTCAACACCGTCTACGGCCCGTTCAAGGTGGACCCTGACGGCTTGCAGATCGGCCACAAGATGCTCACGCTCCAGTGGCAGGACGGCAAGAAGGTCATCGTCTGGCCCGAGGAGCTGGCGCCGGGCAAGCCGCGGTTCCCGACACCACCGTGGACTCAACGACCATGAGCAGATTCGGCAAGGCGTTTCTCGCGGGAGTCATGATCTTCGCGCCGTCGATCGGTCTTGTTGCGGTCGCGGAGGCTCAGCCGCCGATCCGGATCGGCGCGTCGGCGTCCAAGACCGGGGCGTATGCGGCCCTGGGGCAGAACCAGCTCCGCGGGTACCAGCTCTGCGTCAAGCACACGAACGACAAGGGGGGCGTCCTGGGCCGGAAGCTCGAGCTCGTCGCGGAAGACGATCAGTCTCAGCCCGCGACCGCCGTCCGCATCTACGAACGGCTCATCACCCAGGACAAGGTCGACCTCGTTCTCGGCCCGTATGGCTCGCCGATGACTGCGCCCGTGGCTGACTTGACCAAGAGGTACAGGACGCCAATGGTGGCACCAACGCTCGGCACCGCCTCGGTCGTAAAGGAGGGACGAGGGTACATCTTTCAGGTGTATTCGCCCTCGGAGGTTTACCTGGAGGGCTTCATCGAGCTGGTCGCTCGACATGGGCTCAAGACCATCGCCCTGATCGGCGAGGACAGCCTCTTCCCGCAGGCGGCGGTCAAGGGCGCCACGGAACTGGCGAGGAAGAGAGGGCTACAGGTAGTCTTCACCGAGGCATACCCCAGAGGGAACACCGATTTTTCGGCGATTCTGAGCCGGGCTCGGGCCGCGGCTCCCGATGCGCTCGGCGCCGCCACCTTCTTCGAGGACGCAGTCGCCATCACCCGGCAGATGAAAGAGCTGGACCTCAACCCCAGGATGTACGCCGCGACGGTCGGCGTAGGTCAGCCGGAGTTCTACAAGCTGCTCGGAAAGAGCGCGGAGTTCGTCTACGGACCCTCGCAGTGGGAGCCCGAGTTCGTGACGATCCGGGCCGGTGGATTGATCCCCATCGCGCGCCAGTACCCGGGGGCGCGGGAGTTCGTCGAGGCTCACAGTCGGGAGTATCCCGGTGCCGACCTCTCCTATCAGACCGCCGCCGGCTACGCGGGCTGCCAGGTCCTGGCGGAGGCCGTCAAGCGCGCCGGCTCCCTGGACCGGGAGAGAGTCAGGGACGCGATCCTGAAGCTCGACTTCAACACCGTGTTCGGCGCGTTCAAGGTGGACGCGAACGGTCTTCAGATCGCGCACAAGATGGTGACGATCCAGTGGCAGGACGGCAAGCGGGTCATCGTCTGGCCCGAAGAGCTGGCGCCCGGCAAGCCGCGCTTTCCGACGCCGCCGTGGAGCCAACGGCAATGAGCACGTTCGGCAAGGCCTGCATCGCCGGACTTCTCATCGTCGTGCCGGCGATCGGCCCTGTTGCGGTCGCGGAGGCTCAGCCGCCGATCCGGATCGGCGCGTCGGCGTCCAAGACCGGGGCGTATGCGGCCCTGGGGCAGAACCAGCTCCGCGGGTACCAGCTCTGCGTCAAGCACACGAACGACAAGGGGGGCGTCCTGGGCCGGAAGCTCGAGCTCGTCGTGGAAGACGATCAGTCCCAGGCCGCCACGGCGATTGCCATCTACGAACGGCTCATCACCCGGGAGAAGGTTGACCTGGTCTTGGGTCCCTACGGCACGCCCATGACCGAGCCGGTCGCCGACATCCCCGACAAGTACAAGATGCCGATGATCTCGCCGACAGCGGCGACCACCTCGATCTTCAAGCATGGACGGAAGTTCATCTTCATGATGGCGTCTCCGCAGGAGGTGTACTTGGAGGGGGCCATCGATCTGGCAGCCCGCAACGGGCTCAAGACCATGGTGGTCATCCACCACCCCTCGTCGAAGGGCATCGCCGCGGGTGCCGTGGAGTTCGCGAAGAAGAAGGGTCTCCAGATGCTCTTCGTCGAAGAGTATCCGACGGGGACGACCGACTTCACGCCCATCCTGACCAGGGTCCGGGCCGCCAACCCAGACCTTCTGGGCGCCGGCGCCTTCTTCGAGGACTCGGTGGCCGTTGCCCGCCAGCTGAAAGCGCTCAACGTGAATCCGAGGATGTTCGCGGCCACGGTCGGCGTGGACCTCCCGAGGTTTTACGAGGCCCTGGGACGAGACGCGGAGTTCGTGTACGGGGCGACCCAGTGGGAGCCGGAGCTGGTGACACTCCGCGCCGGCGGGCTGATCCCTATCGCGCGCCAATACCCCGCGGCCCGGGAATTCGTCGATTCGTACCGGAAAGCGTTCCCGGGCGCGGACCTGTCGTATCACTCCGCCAGTGGGTACGGCGCGTGCCAGATCCTGGTCGAAGCGATCAAGAGGGCAGGCTCCCTCGACGGCGAGAAGATCCGCGAGGCGATTCTCAAGATAGACCTCAACACGGTCTACGGCGGCTTCAAGGTGGATCCGGATGGCTTCCAGATCGCCCACAAGATGGTGACGTTCCAGTGGCAGGACGGCAAGAAGGTCATCGTCTGGCCCGAAGAGCTGGCGCCCGGCAAGCCGCGCTTCCCGACACCACCGTGGAATCAACGCTGAGACCGAGCTGGAGGATCTCGATCCGCGTGCTGGTGGCCCTGATGGTCATCTTCGGGTTCCTCCCGCCCGCTGCCCAGGCGCAGCAGGCTCGCCGCCCCTACCGCATCGGCGTCCTCAACGAGGCATGGGCGGCCAACCACCCGACCGTCGAGGGCCTCAAGGCGGGGCTCCGCGCCCTTGGGTTCGAGGAAAGCCGCGACGTCACGTTCGACATCCGGTTCACCGAGGGGAACTCCCAGGCCACGCAGGCCGCCGCCGCGGCGCTCGTCAAAGCCGGCGTGGATCTCCTCTTCACCAGCAACGAGGCGGCCACGCAGGCCGCGAAGGCGGCAACGCAGCGGATCCCCATCGTCTTTACCTTGGTCGGTGATCCCGTGGCGGCGGGGATCGTTGCGACGCTGGCGCGACCGGGAGGCAATCTCACCGGGATCTCGAGCCTCACCACCGAGCTGGTGCCGAAACGACTGGAGGCGCTGAAGACGTTAATCCCGACCGTCCGCCGCGTCTGGGCGATCTATCACGCAGACGACCCCACGTCCATTGCCGCCGGGCGAAAAGCCGAGGAAGGGGCGCTGCGCCTCGGGCTGTCGCTGGTGGGGCGGCCGGTGCGCACGCCCGAGGAGCTCGAGCGGGTGCTGCAGGAGATCCGTCCGGGCGATGCGCTGCTGCCCCCGGACATCGCGACCATGGACATCCCCGCCGTCCTCCTGGAGGTCTCGCTGGCCTCACGCATTCCGGCCGCGTTTCCGGCGAGCCTCTGGGTGGGGCATGGTGGGCTGGTGTCCTATGGATCCGATTACCACGCCCAGGGCGTCCAGGCCGCCCGGCTGGTCGCCAAGATCCTGCGGGGGGCTCGGCCCGAGGAGCTCCCGGTCGAAGGGGCCGACAAGATCGATCTCGCCGTGAACCTCAAGACTGCCGCCCTCCTCGGCGTCACGGTGCCACGGAAGGTGCTCCTGCGCGCCGACGTGCTTCGTCGATGACGGGCCCGACGTCGCGGGGACGGCTGTTCCGCAAGTACGTCGTCGTTCTCCTCCTGCTCGTCGGCGGCGTGCTGCTGCTCAGCAGCGCGGTCGAACTCTACTTTTCCTACCGGGAGACGAAGGCGGCGCTGATCCGCCTCGAGCGCGAACAGGCCGTGGCGGCGGCGGCGAGGATCGAGCTGTTCGTCCACGACATCGAGCGCCAGGTGCGCTGGACGACCCAGGCGGCATTCGACGACCCCGCCGCGGCGTCCGAGCAGCGCGAGACCGACTATCTGCGCTTGCTCCGCAATGTCCCGGCGATCGCCGAGATCCGACACCTCGACGCCTCGGGCAAGGAGCAGCTGCGTGTCTCGCGCCTCGCCCTGGACGCCATGGGGAGCGGGGAGGACTACGCTCAGGCGCCTGCCTTCCTAGAAGCGCGAGCGGGCAAGACGTATTTCAGTCCGGTGTACTTCCGGAACGAGTCGGAGCCGTACGTGACCATCGCGGTGCCCGCCGGGGAGTTCGGGGTCGAGGTCACGGTCGCCGAGGTCAACCTCAGGGGCATCTGGGACGTCGTCTCCCAGGTCCGGATCGGCCGGGCGGGATACGCCTACGTGGTGGACTCGGTCGGCCACCTGGTGGCCCACCCTGACATCAGCCTGGTTCTCCAGAAGCGCGACCTCTCCGCCTTGCCACAGGTCCGTGCTGCCCGCGCTTCGGGGTCGGGAGCACGGGACGAGGTCGTGGGCATGGTGGCCCCTGGCCTCCAGGGCGGACAGGCGCTCGCCGCGTATGCTCCCATTGCCCCGCTCAGGTGGCTGGTCTTTGTCGAGCAGCCGCTCGGGGAAGCCTTCGCCCCGCTCCAGGCCAGTCTCGCCCGCGGCGCGGTCCTGGTGGTCCTCGGCCTCGGGTTGTCGGTGCTGGCCAGCGTGCTGCTGGCGCGGCGCATGGTGGCGCCGATCCGGACGTTGCAGGCCGGCGCGGCCCGGATCGGGGCGGGAGACCTGGCGCATCGTATCCGCGTCGGGACCGGCGACGAGCTGGAGGTGCTGGGCGAGGAGTTCAACCGCACCGCGGCCCAGCTCGAGGAATCGTACGCCAATCTCGAGCAGAAGGTCGAGGCGCGCACCCGAGAGCTGGCGGGCCTGGTGGAACGCCTCCGGGCGCTGGCGGAGACCAGCCAGACGGTCAGCTCCACGCTCGACGTGCAGACGGTCCTGGCCAGCATCGTCTCCCACGCGGTGACGCTGAGCGCCGGCGATGCTGGCGCGATCTACGAGTACGACGAGGCAACTCAGCAGTTCGACCTCCGGGTCGCCTACCGGACCGAGGAGGACATCGTCGCCGCCCTCCGCACGATGCCGCTACGTCTGGGAGAAGGGGCGCTGGGGCGGGCGGTCGCCAGCCGGGAGCCCGTCCAGGTTCCCGACCTGCGGGCGGCCGGTGCCGACGAGACCCGGCTGGCCGACCTGCTGGTCAGCCGCGGATTTCGCGCGCTGCTGGCGGTGCCCCTCATCCGCGAGGACCAGATCGTGGGAGGCCTGGTGGTGCGCCGGCGCTCGCCCGGAGAGTTTCCCCCGGAGCTGGTCGACCTCCTGCGAACGTTCGCCGCGCAGTCTTCGCTCGCGATCCAGAACGCGCGGCTGTTCCGGGAGATCGAGGAGAAGGGACGCCAGCTCGAGGTCGCCAGCCGCCACAAGTCCGAGTTCCTGGCCAACATGTCCCACGAGCTCAGGACGCCGCTCAACGCGGTCATCGGCTTCTCCGAGGTCCTGGTCGATCGGATGTTCGGCGAGCTCAACGACAAGCAGGACGAGTATTTGCGCGACATCCACGCCTCGGGCCGCCATCTCCTCTCCCTCATCAACGACATCCTCGACCTCTCGAAGGTCGAGGCCGGCCGCATGGAGCTCGAGCTCGCGACGTTCGACCTCCCCGAGGCCCTCGCCACCGCGCTCACGCTGGTCCGCGGCCGCGCCGACGCGCACAGGGTCCATCTCGAGGCCACGGTCGACGAGCGGCTCGGCGACTTCGTGGCGGACGAGCGGAAGGTGAAGCAGATCCTCCTGAACCTGCTCTCGAATGCCGTGAAGTTCACTCCCGACGGCGGGCGCGTGAGCCTGACCGCCACGCTCGCGGACGGCGCCGTGGAGATCTCCATCGCCGACACGGGCATCGGCATCGCGGCGGCGGACCAGGCGGCGGTCTTCGAGGAGTTCCGTCAGGTCGGCGGTGACTACGCCCGCAAGCGGGAAGGGACGGGCCTCGGCCTGGCGCTGGTGAGGCGATTCGTGGAGCTGCACGGGGGTCGCATCTGGGTCAAGAGCGAGGTCGGGCACGGCTCGACCTTCACCTTCACCCTCCCGGAGAGGACATGGCCGGCGAGCTCATCCTGATCGTCGAGGACAACGAGAAGAACCGGAAGCTGGTGCGCGACGTGCTGCAATTCCAGGGCTACCGGACCGTCGAGACCGAGACGGGGGAGGAGGCCATCGAGCTGGCGCGCACGCAGCAGCCCGCCCTCGTGCTGATGGACATCCAGCTTCCCGGCATCGACGGGATCACCGCCTTCAAGCGCCTGCGCGAGCACCCGGCGACCCGGGCGATCCCGGTGATGGCGGTGACCGCCTCCGCCATGATCCACGACCGTCGCAAGATTCTGGAGGCCGGGTTCGACGCGTACCACACGAAACCGATCAAGGTGAGGGAGTTCTTGGCCGCGGTCCGCGAAGTGCTCGACCGTCGCGCGCCGGGCGGGAGCGAGGCATGACCGCGCCGGCCAAGATCTTGGTCGTCGACGATACGCCGCAGAACGTGAAGCTCCTGGCCGACCTCCTCGGCGCCAAGGGCTACCGCGTGGTGACGGCGGCGTCGGGTCCCCAGGCGCTGGAGCTCGTGAACAAGGAGCGGCCGGACCTCGTGCTGCTCGACGTGGTGATGCCCGAGATGAGCGGCTACGAGGTGTGCCGGAAGATCCGGGAGACCCCCGCCACGGCCATCCTGCCGGTGGTCATGGTGACTGCCCTCGACCCCGCGCAGGAGCGGGTCAAGGGGCTCGACGCCGGGGCGGACGACTTCCTCACCAAACCCATCAACCAGCCGGAGCTGCTCGCCCGCGTCCGCTCGTTGCTCCGGATCAAGCAGCTCTACGACCAGCTCGCCGATCTGAACCGCACGCTGGAGCAGCGGGTGCAGGACCAGGTGGCGCAGCTCGACCGGCTCGGCCGCCTCAGGCGCTTCTTCTCGCCGCAGCTCGCCGAGCTGATCGTGAGCGGCGACGCCGAGGACCCGCTCAAGAGCCACCGCCGCGAGATCACCGTCGTCTTCCTCGATCTCCGAGGCTTCACCGCCTTCGCCGAGACCGCCGAGCCGGAGGAGGTCATGGGCGTCCTCCGCGAGTACCACGGCGAGATGGGCCAGCTGATCCTCGCCCATGAGGGCACGCTCGAGCGCTTCACCGGCGACGGGATGATGATCTTCTTCAACGACCCCGTGCCCGTCGCCGATCCCGCCGAGCGAGCGATCCGGATGGCGCTGGCCATGCGCGGCCACGTCGACGAGCTGGCGGTGAAGTGGCGCAAGCGGGGCCACGATCTGAGCGTCGGCATCGGCATCGCCCAGGGGTTCGCCACCATCGGCGCCATCGGCTTCGAAGGCCGCCTGGACTACGGCGCCATCGGGACCGTGACCAACCTCGCCGCGCGGCTCTGCGGGGAGGCGCGGGCGGGCCAGGTGCTCATCACGCAGCGGCTCCTGGCCAGCGTCGAGGGTCTCGTCGCGGTCGAGCCCGTCGGCGAGCTGACCCTCAAGGGATTCTCCAAACCCACCCCGGCCTTCAACGTCACCGGGATCACGGCCGGGCCGAAGTCCGGCTAGTGTTTAGCGGGCGAGGACGCGCGTGAGGAACTGGCCGGTGTAGGACTTCCCGGCTCGGGCCGCGACCTCCTCGGGGGTCCCGGTCGCGATGACCCGGCCCCCTTCGTCCCCCCCCTCCGGCCCGAGGTCGATGATCTGGTCCGCGGTCTTGACGACGTCCAGGTTGTGCTCGATCACCACCACCGTGTTCCCCTGCTCCACGAGCTGGTTCAGGACGTCCAGCAGCCGCTGGATGTCCGCGAAGTGGAGCCCGGTGGTCGGCTCATCCAGGATGTAGAGGGTGCGTCCGGTGGCGCGCCGGGAGAGCTCGGTCGAGAGCTTGACCCGCTGGGCCTCGCCGCCGGAGAGGGTCGTGGCGGGCTGGCCGAGGCGGATGTAGTCGAGCCCGACGTCGTGGAGGGTCTGGAGCTTGGCCCGGATCGGCGGGACCGGCTCGAAGAAGGCCAGGGCCTCCCGAACGGTCATCTCGAGGACCTCGGCGATGTTCCGCCCCTTGTAGCGGACCTCCAGGGTCTCGCGGTTGTAGCGCTTCCCCTTGCAGACCTCGCACGTCACGTAGACGTCGGGAAGGAAGTGCATCTCGATCTTGACCAGGCCGTCGCCCTGGCACGCCTCGCAGCGGCCCCCCTTGACGTTGAACGAGAAGCGCCCCGGAGCGTAGCCGCGGGTCCGGGCGTCCGGGGTCCGGGCGAACAGCGCCCGGATGAAGGTGAAGACCCCGGTGTAGGTCGCGGGGTTCGAGCGCGGGGTCCGGCCGATGGGGGACTGGTCGATGCTGATGACCTTGTCCAGGTGCTGGAGCCCCTCGATCCGCTCGTGGGCGCCGGGCTTCTCCTGGGCGCGGTGGAAGACCTGGGCCAGGGCGCGGTAGAGGACGTCGTTGACCAGGGTGGACTTCCCCGAGCCCGAGACCCCGGTGATGCAGGTGAAGGTCCCGAGCGGGATCCGGACCGGCATCCCCTTCAGGTTGTGCTCGCGGGGGCCGTGGACGGTGAGCCACTTGCCGTTGCCGGGACGGCGGATCAGGGGGAGCGGGATCGACAGCTCCCGGGCCAGGTAGCGGCCGGTCAGGGACTTCGGGTTCTCGATGATCTCCTGGGGGCTCCCCGTGGCGACCACGTAGCCGCCGAGCTCCCCGGCGCCGGGGCCGAGGTCGATGACGTAGTCGGCCGAGCGGATCGTCTCCTCGTCGTGCTCGACCACCAGCACCGTGTTCCCGAGGTCCCGCAGGCGCTTGAGGGTCGCCAGGAGCCGGCGGTTGTCGCGCTGGTGGAGGCCGATGGAGGGCTCGTCGAGGATGTAGAGGACCCCGACCAGGCTCGAGCCGATCTGGGTGGCCAGGCGGATCCGCTGCCCCTCGCCGCCCGCCAGCGTAGCCGCGGCCCGGTCCAGGGTCAGGTAGTCGAGGCCGACGTTCATGAGGAAGCCGAGGCGGTCGCGGATCTCCTTGAGGACCCGGCGTGCGATGGCCTGCTCGCGCTCGCTCAGGGTGAGGGTCTCGAAGAAGCGGGCGGCCTCCTTGATCGTCAGCCGGCAGAGGTCGTGGATGGAGCGCCCGGCGATGCGCACCGCGAGGCTCTCGGGGCGGAGCCGGCCGCCGCCGCAGGCCGGGCAGTCCCGGAGCGACATGAAGCGCTCGATCTCCTGCCGGGTCTCCTCCGAGAGGGTCTCCTTGTAGCGCCGCTCGAGCACCTTGAGGACCCCCTCGAAGCCCGACCCGTCCCCCTCGCCGTGGAGGATGAGGTCGCGGATCCCCTTCCGGAGCTTCGCCCACGTGGTCTCGAGGCTGAAGCGGTGGCGGCGGGCGAGGACCTGCAGGGTCTGACGGAAGTAGACCGACTCCCGCCCGGCCCACGGGGCCAGGGCCCCCTGCTTGAGCGACTTCCGGGGGTCCGGCACGAGGAGGTCCGGGTCCAGCTCCCAGCGGCTCCCCAGCCCCCCGCACTCGGGGCAGGCCCCGAAGGGGTTGTTGAAGGAGAACATCCGCGGGGAGATCTCGGGGAAGCTCACCCCGCAGCGGGCGCAGGCGAGCTTCTCGGAGAAGAGGAAGGCCTGCCCTTCCAGCGTCTCGACCTGGACGACCCCCTCGGCGAGCTTGAGGGCGGTCTCCAGGGAGTCGGCGAGGCGGCTCCGGATCGTCTCCTTGACGATGAGGCGATCCACCACGACTTCGATGGTGTGCTTTCTGTTCTTGTCCAGCTCGATCTCCTCGGCCAGGTCGCGCACGGTCCCGTTGACCCGGACCCGGGCGTACCCCTGGCGGCGGAGGTCGAAGAAGAGCTTCCGGTACTCCCCCTTCCGTCCCCGCACCACCGGGGCCAGGAGCAGGAGCTTCGCGCCCGCCGGAAGGGTCAGGACGCGATCGACCATCTGCTGGACGGTCTGGGCGGCGATCGGCTGGCCGCAGGAGGGGCAGTGGGGGACCCCGATCCGGGCGTAGAGGACCCGGAGGTAGTCGTAGATCTCGGTGACGGTGCCGACGGTGGAGCGGGGGTTCTTGGAGGTGGTCTTCTGCTCGATGGAGATCGCCGGGGAGAGCCCCTCGATCGAGTCCACGTCCGGCTTCTCCATCTGCTCCAGGAACTGCCGGGCGTAGGCCGAGAGCGACTCCACGTACCGCCGCTGCCCCTCGGCGTACAGGGTGTCGAAGGCCAGCGAGGACTTCCCCGAGCCGGAGAGCCCCGTGATCACGACGAGCTTGTCGCGGGGGATCTCCAGGTCGATGTTCTTGAGGTTGTGCTCGCGGGCGCCGCGGACGCCGATCCGATCAGAGGCCATCAAGGGTTACCTGGGGAACTGTCCCCGTCACGACCTGGGTGGACCGCTTCTTTTCTCCCTCTCCAGCAACAGATTCTCCCAGTCCACGAACGTGAGATAATCCTGCGGGGTGCTGGTATCACAGTTGTAATTGGCGAAATATGTCTGGAATTGGCCGTGACTCTCCTCATACGCCTTGATCCGCTGCTCGATCTCCTCGAAGGACAATTTCGAATAATCAACCTCCCAATCGCCTTCTGAACTCTTTACGATCAGGACACGGCTCATCCGGTAATCTCCCTTAACGCCGGGAGGATCCTGTCGATGATCTCCCGGAGTTCCCGTTCTCCCCGATCTCGATCCTTGTAAGGTGTCGCCAACTTCAGGTGAAAGTGCGGTGCCGGTACGCGTCTCCCCGCTTTGATCTCG
>Ga0137796_10001062_pt1 | contig 16256 bp, 15 predicted proteins | sample OV2TP3_FD_97704 | JGI IMG/M metagenome (GOLD analysis project Ga0137796, IMG submission 97704) | reverse complement strand
GATGGCTTTAAATTACGCGGCAGCTTAAGAACAAATTAGGACATTTTAATTTTGGTAGAACTAGGACATTTTAATTTTGGCTTGACATCATGTGATTTAGTTATTGATAAAATACCACTTTATGTTACAATTCATTTGAATTTGTAACGTGTCAATGACCAAGGAAATCTTTATGCCTCAAGATCCTAACAAAGTCAGAGAAGTTATCGAAAATTTTGCTAAAGAGTTTAAACTTAAACGCAAAATCACGGACATGGTTTACCGCGCCGATTGTCACGATTATCAATTTGTCTTGGATAATACCCACCATGTGGAAATCCGCGAAAAGCTTATTGATGCTTATTTTGCCGATAATAAAAGCGGCGATGTGCGTCGGGAAATTAAGTTCCGTCTGGAAAACCCTGCTCCCTTTGAAGAATCTGAACAGGGCGAGGTTGTGGAAGATAAGGAAGAAAAGATAGAAGTCGAAGACAAAGAAAAATACGATTTTATTTAGTAAAGTCAGACAACTCCAACATTATCCTCTCTCAAGATTTCTCTCCTCGATAAAGTTAATCATCTGAAACATACTGCGATTGACAGGCACCATCAGCCCATATTGCTCGGCCAATTTTATAATGATACCGTTAAGGGCCTCGATTTCAGTTTTTCGCCTAGCCTTTATATCCTGTAGCATCGAGGAGCGATGTTCGGATGTTGGCGGAAGAAACTGAGTATAGAAGGCCTTAAGATATTTGTCGCACGTTGACCAATGGGTCGTATAACCGGCACTCTGCATGACACGAAAAGCCTCATTGATAATCTCATCCATTAATTGTCGAGAAGCTTCGTGCTCGCCTAAGACGCCATAGGGCACATCCAAGATCGCGCCTAAAGGATTCAACGCACAATTATAAAGCAATTTGGCCCATAGATCTTTTTCAATATTTTTAGAGACTTCACAGGGAAGTCCACCGTGGCTGATGGCCTGGCAAAGATTTTTAATGATGGAAAGTTCTCCTCCAAATAAACTGCCGATGCGTACACTATCGGCATGGACGGTCATCACAACCTCATGGGTTTGAGGCCGAGTAAAGCCTGTAATCACACGAGCGTTGTAAATTTGTTTTTTCGCAAAAAATTGCGTAAAGATTTCCGCATTCCCCCAACCGTTTTGGCACAGGACAATCTTGGTTGTTTTTTTGAAAAGGGAAGGATGGCGGGAAAGATCTTCGGCCGCTGTCTGCGAATCAAAAGATTTTGTGGTAACCAGAATGACATCAAAGGGGTCTTGGGGCAGTTCTTGAAGTGAAGAATAACAGGAAAAATGTTTTGGCTCAGCACGAAATTCACCAACAATTCCTCGTCGGATAAGCCCTTGGTGTTTAAGAGATGCAACCGTTTCTTCTCGTCCAAGGAGGGTTACCTCTTCACCGGTTTTAATTAAACAACTGCTCAAACCAAGCCCCACAGCCCCTGTGCCGTAATTTAATATTTTCATTTTTTTTGCCTTATGATAATGTAGTTTATTATAGAAGACCATGACCGCAAATTCCACTGATGAAAAGCAAACAAAAACTTAAACTCACGCCCTTTCAATGGAAAGTTCTTCAAGCGACGATGAAAATTCCCCTCGGGCAGACACGGTCGTATAAGTGGGTCGCCAAGCAAATTGGGAAGCCTAAAGCTGTCCGTGCCGTGGGACAGGCCTTACGTCGCAATCCTTTTCCTTTGATTATTCCCTGTCACAGAGTGATTAAAGAAGATGGAAGCTTAGGTGCTTATGCAGGACGTTATGATAATAGAAAAAGAAAATTGTTAGAGATGGAACAAAGGATTGCCACTCAGTGGCACAAACGAAAGCATTAAAATCAACTTTTTATTATCAAGAACGAAATTTTAGATGTAGAATAGACACGGTTACGAAAGGGATCCGTATGAAAATCAAAGAGTTATTTCAATCCATGATTGAGTTGGAGGCCTCGGATTTGTTTTTACGCAGTAACACTCTCCCGCGGGCCCGTATTCATGGCAAGGTACAGGTCATTAGTGATCATCTTATCACCAAAGATGAGATGATGGCCATGACCAATCTTCTTTTAGAAACAGAAGAACGCCAACGCACCTATGCCGAAACCAAAGATATTGAGTTCATTTACAATGAACCTGAGGTAGGCCGATTCCGCGTTAACATTTTTACGCAACGGGGCACCCCGGCCATTGTGGCACGTCATATCCACACCCATATTAAAAGTTTTGATGATTTGAATTTGCCAACGGAATTTTTTAAAAAATTTTGTGATGAATCCAAAGGGCTTTTTTTGGTGTGCGGACCGGCGGGCAGTGGTAAGTCGACCGCCATCGCCAGCATGGTTGAATATATTAATCAACACTACGAAAAACACATTGTCACCATTGAAGACCCTATTGAATTTTTATTTAGGGATAAGAAAAGCATCATCAATCAACGAGAATTAGGCATTGACGTTTATACTTATCCAGCGGCGCTAAAATATGTCACCCAACAAAGCCCGGATATTATTTTTATTGGCAATACACGGGATCTGGAAACCATGCGAGCGGCCATCACCGCCACGGAGCTGGGAGCCTTCGTGATCACCACCTTTCATACCATCAACACGGTACAGACGATTACCCGCATCGTTAATTTTTTCCCGCCCCATTTGCATGATGAGGTGCGCATGCAGTTGTCCATGATCTTAAAAGCGGCGATTTCTCTAAGACTTGTTCCCCGCAAAGATGGCAGCGGTCGTTTGCCGGCCTATGAGTCTATGGTTGTGACGCCTACCATTGCGCGCTTGATACGCGAAAATAATATGAAAGAGATTCAATCGTTTATCGACGAGGGTGAGCTCTTCGGAATGCAGTCTTTTAAGAAATCTTTGGTCAAGCTGGTGAAGGACGGTTTCGTGGATGAAGAGGCGGCCCGTAATCTCTCCGACAGCAAGGACGAATTTAATCTCGAGTTAAGAGGCGTGAAAAGATTGTAAACATCCCCCCGATATATTGCAAATCAACTTTCCTGCTGATATAATAGGCGAAACTTTTAAACACGAAAAAGGATACCAGTAACCAGCGACCGGTGACCAGCAAAGGCTTTTGTTTTTACTGGTTACGGGTTACTGGTCACTTGGTTGCTTTACGATATGCTCGACGACATCCGCCAAACACTTAAAAGTCTGGAATCCAAACTCGAAACCGTTAGGGGGTTTCTTTGACATCCCTAAGAAGATAGAGTGTATCGCCTCAATTCAGGAGCAGATGTCCCAGCCCAATTTCTGGAACGATAATGCCCGCTCCAATAAATTCATGCAAGAGCTAAAAAATTTAAAGGCCAGCGTTGAGCCATTTCAAAAGAGTCTAAAGCAGTTAGGGGAGTTAAAAGAAATGGTTGACTTGGCCAAAGAAGACGAAGAGTTCATGAAGCACGTGCATGAAGAACTGACTGAGTTGGAAAAAGAAATTTCGCGATTAGAAATCCAAACGATTCTGGGGGGACAGTTTGATAAGAATAATGCGATTTTAAGTATCAATGCTGGTGCGGGTGGAACTGAGTCTTGTGATTGGGCGAATATGCTCTTGAGGATGTATACGCGTTGGGTTGACGCGAAAGGTTTTAAGCCTGAAGTGGTGGATATTCTCCCCGGGGAGGAAGCAGGGATTAAAAACGTAACGGTCCGCGTGGAAGGGATGATGGCGTACGGTTTGCTTAAAAGTGAAAAAGGCGTGCATAGACTGGTGCGCATTTCTCCCTTTGATGCCAACAAACGTCGGCATACCTCTTTTGCCTCCGTGGATGTGATTCCAGAAATCGAGGATGATGTGGAAATCGAAATCAAACCCGAAGACATCCGTGTGGATGTGTTTCGTTCCTCTGGCCCCGGCGGACAGAGTGTGAATACAACGGACTCAGCGGTGCGTATAACGCATCTTCCGACGGGCCTTGTGGTTCAATGTCAGAATGAGCGTTCCCAATTGCAAAATCGCCAGACCGCCATGAAGTTGCTTCGTGCCAAACTGTATGAGCGCAAACAACGCGAGCAAGAAGAACGCATGGCCAAAGAATACGGCAACAAACAAAAGATTGAATGGGGCAGCCAAATCCGTTCCTATGTAATGCATCCCTACAATATGGTCAAGGACCATCGCACCGAAGCCGAAACAGGCAATGTCACGGCGGTGATGGATGGGGAGATAGATATTTTTATTGAGTCATTTTTAAGAATGCCAAAAGAAAATTAGGTTAAGGTCAAGATGCCAGTATGGTAAGTAGTGTATAAGCCCAACAACTTAACCCACAAACCAAACAGGCATCCTTACCATAACCCATTAACTTAACCTAACTAAATTATAAAAACCATGTTCGACTTTTTCATTCGCGGAACAATCGTCAGCAGTGCCCAACGGTTGATCGATAAACTCAATCCGAAAGTTGATATCCATATCCCCAAAGACCTGCCCTTACCTTCGATTTCCTTCATTAAAAAATCAGCCGTGATTGTCTCCCGCATCAATGCCATGGAGGAAGCGTTAAGCCAGTTAACAAATGAACAACTGCGTGCCAAAACAGAAGAGTTTAAGAAGCGTTATCAGGAAATGATTGCCAGGGATGTGGAAGAATTTAAAAAAGTGGAGGAGTCCTATCGAGATCAAGAAGTCGCACAGGTCGGCGAAGAGGCCAACATCCAATTGGAGAAGGCCTTGGCTGATTTCAAAAAGGCTAAACAAAAGGTTCTGGATACGCTTTTGCCCGAGGCCTTTGCGGTGGTGCGTGAAGCCAGCAAGCGGACGACAGGGTTGCGTCATTTTGACATTCAGCTCGTTGGTGGCATGGTCTTACATCAGGGTTGCATTGCCGAAATGGCGACTGGTGAAGGAAAAACTCTGGTGGCGACTCTACCCGCGTATTTGAATGCCTTAACCGGCGAAGGCGTGCATATCGTCACCGTCAATGATTATCTGGCGAACCGTGATAGGGAATGGATGGGGCCGATTTATGAATTGTTAGGACTAACCGTCGGGGTCATTCAACATGATATGGATCCTCCGAGTCGACAACAGGCATATGCCTGTGATATCACGTACGGAACCAACAACGAATTTGGGTTTGATTATTTGCGTGACAACATGGTGAATCATATTGCCGACATGGTGCAGCGCGGTCATGCGTATGCGATTGTCGATGAGGTCGACAGCATCTTGATCGACGAGGCCAGAACACCTTTGATTATTTCCGGTCCGGCCGAGGAATCAACAGATAAATATTATAAAGCCAACGAGATTGCCCATCGGCTCAAAGGGCGCAAAATCACTCAGCAGGATGAAATCGATGCAAAGTACAAGGCGGAGGACCTATTTAAAGGGTATGATTATTTAGCCGATGAGAAAGTTCATTCTATTTCTCTTTCCGAAGAAGGGGAGGGAAAAATCGCACAGATGTTCGGTGTACCGAACCTGCATGATTTTGACACCATGGAATATCGTCACCATATTTTGCAGGCGCTTAAAGCAAGGGAATTTTTTAAGCGCGACGTCGAATATGTGGTGCGCGACGGGGAGGTGATTATCGTGGATGAATTTACCGGACGCATGATGCCAGGCCGTCGCTGGTCAGATGGATTACATCAGGCCGTTGAGGCCAAAGAGGGGATTCGCATTGAACGCGAAAATCAGACACTCGCCACCATCACCTTCCAAAATTATTTCCGCATGTATAAAAAATTGGCCGGCATGACAGGAACAGCCCATACCGAAGCCATGGAATTCAAGCAGATTTATAATCTCGATTGTGTGGTGATGCCCACCAACCGTATTTTGAGACGGACCAATCATCCGGATTGTGTCTATAAAACTGTGCGTGAAAAATTTAATGCGGTCGTTGAAGAGATCGCCGAACATTATAAATCCGGCCAGCCCGTGTTAGTGGGTACCATCTCGATTGAGAAATCGGAATTACTTTCCTCGATGCTGAAAGGCCGTGGGATTCCGCATCAAGTTTTGAATGCGAAATATCATGAATTGGAGGCGCAGATTGTGGCGCAGGCGGGCCGTTTCCAAGCGGTGACCATTGCGACCAACATGGCTGGCCGCGGGACAGATATTGTCTTAGGAGGCAATGCAGAGTTTTTGGCGAAAAGTTTGGTCGCGCAAAAATCCAAGGACACCGACGATCAAAGTCAGCGCGAGGAACTGATGAAAAAATTTTTAGAACAATTCCGTAGCCAAGTGAAAGAAGAACACGAAAAGGTGGTTGATCGTGGTGGCCTTTTTGTGTTGGGAACAGAACGCCATGAGTCGCGTCGCATCGACAATCAGTTGCGCGGCCGCTCCGGTCGTCAGGGCGATCCTGGTGCCTCACGTTTTTATGTTTCTCTCGAAGACGATTTGATGCGTTTGTTTGCCTCGGATCGTATCATGACCATTATGGATCGGTTAGGGATGGAGGAAGGTCAGGTGATTGAACATCCGTGGGTCACCAAGGCCATTGAAATCGCCCAAAAGCGTGTCGAAAATCATAATTTTGAAATCAGAAAACAACTTTTAGAATTTGATAATGTGATGAATAAACAGCGCGAGGTGATTTATAGTCTGCGTCGTTCGATTTTAGAGAGTGACAATGTTCAAGAGCATATTCAACAAGCCATTCAAGGTCTGGCCGATGTCCTTGTGCAACAGTTCCTTTTTGGGGTGCCGGAAGGAGAAGAGCGTGATGTCGAAGGATTGATTGTGGCCATGAAAAATAAATTTACTGTGAACGTGCAGGCCCAACGTGAAAAATTTCAAGAGATAGCGATGGCCGAGGCCACCGAACAAATTGAAAAAGCTCTCCTGGAGGCGTACGCTGCCAAAGAAAAAGATATTCCAGTGGAACATCTGCGTCAGATGGAAAAGATGTTATTGCTGCATGTCATCGATGCCAAATGGAAAGATCATCTTTATGCCATGGATCAACTTAAAGAAGGGATTGGGTTGCGCGCGTATGCTCAGCGGGATCCGACGATTGAATATAAGCGGGAGGGTTTTGAGATGTTTCGGGCGATGTATGACACAATCAGCGTGGAGGTTGCGGAATTGATTTTTAGGATTCAACCAGCACCGGCGGCGCAGGTGAGGTTAAAGAGTGTTTTTGGTTCCCTTTCGCAAGAATTAGTGCATAATGAATTTTCCAGTTTAGGCGAGGCCGCAGCCCGCCGAGCCCAACGGCCAGCGGCGGCGCCAATACCTGCCCGTCCGCTAGGCGGGCCGCAAGTCCCTTCTTCTGCCGGAGAGAATGAAGAGCCCAAGCCGCAGCCCTACCATAAAGAAGGTCCCAAAGTCGGCCGCAACGACCCCTGCCCCTGTGGGAGTGGGAAGAAGTACAAGAAATGCTGTGGGAAATAAAGCTCGATGGTTTAATTTGTTTTGTTTGTCCGCAGGGTCGCTAATTTATTAATTATAGACTATTAAGAGGGACTTTTAAGGGCCCCCCGCAGAACATTTATTAATGAGCCCTATTCGACAAATTTTGTGACGGATGCTGAGTGAGGTAACCCTTGTTGATATAGAATCTGCTTTACGTATGGAATGGATTCCTTTATCTGCGCTGATTAAATGTATTTATGAGGGACATTATTTTTTTTGTTTTTAACGCAATTATTTTTATTAGATACGTTAACCTTCTTCCTTGTTGGGGAATAACACGTTCCGTTGAGAGATTTTTCTTTGCGTATTTGTTAACAATGATCCAGATTATGGTGGCATTGCTTTTTTTAGGAGCTATCGGATGGTTGTACCCCTTTGAAGCTGTGGCCTTAAATGGAATAATTATTCTCGTCCTTCCTTATTTTTCTCGCCAAGTTCCATCCTCTGTATCTATCGGAGGAGCATGGAAGGAAATCCTAAAACCATTGTCAAATAAGGTCCTCATAGGCGCGACTACAGTTGTGTTAGTGTGGTTGCTTTTATGTGCCTATTTTCTCCCTCCGCGAGGCGTTGATGATATTATTTATCATCTCCCGTTTATTTATGAATCCCTTCAACACGGACGATGGGTTTTTTTGCCAATTGATCCTCTTATCCATTTTGTGTATCCGATGAATGTGGAAGTCTTTTTTTCATGGCCGGTGCTTTTTTTAAGAGACACGAGATGGGTAGACGCGGCTCAGATTCCCACCGGGATATGGACAGCGGGCATCGTTTATTTGTTTGCGAGACACTTTGGACTTCATCGGGCGAAGGCTTTCTTTTTGGCCGGACTTTTCTTTTTAACACCCATTGTTATTGCACAAATGGGAACTAACTATATTGACCTTTCCTCGGCCGGCTTTCTTTTAAGTAGCCTTTATTTGACGGTACGTTTCTTGGTAACAGCAAAAAAAATTTATGTCAGACTTGCATTTCTTTCGATTGGCGCAATGATGGGGATGAAGTATCACCTGTTGTTCTGGGGATTAGTTTTGGCGTTTAGACTTGTTTTACTATTAATCCGTAAAAATTGGTGGAGTGATCTCTTTTGGGGACTTTTTGTTGTAGCGGGCTTAGGGCTAGGGTGGCATTTACGAAATGGTTGGCTGTTTTCAGACTGGCTTTATCCTGCCCGGCGATCAGCGTCTTACTGGGGCATGTACCAGTCGGTCAAAGAAATGCTCATTTCGATCCCGAATAAGATTGAACTCACTTTTATAGAACTCATTAATAATGGGACGGTCGATGGCGGGTTTGGCCGTTACTATGGTTTTATTGTTTTTCTTTTTTGGCTCTTTTGGAGTTGGTGTTTTCTTTTTCGGAGACGCAGATGGGAAAAGGGAGAGATTTTACTTTTTGGGGCAGCGTTATTTTTTCTTTTGATAGTTATTCCAATAGGAAAAGAAGAGTTTCCTTGGATTGGACCGAGGATTATTTTAGTAACTTGGCCGATTTTTTTATTAGTGTTTGGACGGGCTGTTTTTGTTCTTAACAAAAAATCCTGGATTCATAAATTAGTGATTGCCATCTGCTTTTTAGGAGTTATCCAGGACGCGAAGGTCTGGGTTAATTCTTTAGTACCGCATCATTATTGGTGGGTGAAATCCAGAAGGTCAGAATTTGAATCCTATGGACGATTAAGGTTATCCGCTAGCATTTTAGATGTAATGACACAATCTCTGCCAAGAGGAGCGACAATTTTTTTAGCAGCTCCTTCTAGAGAATTTTTTAGTGCGCCATTTTATGGTCGTTTCCTGCAGACACGCATTGTTAATTTCGATCCTCAATTTATAGGGGATCCAGATTTCCTTGTTTATTTAACAATTTCTTCTGACCCATTGATATATATTGGGAAGTATCAAAAAACATTATCCGAAGCCATTTCCTCAGAATATAAAGAAGTTTTTTCTGGCCCATATGGTAGAATTTTTGTTCACCCTAGGCTTTTCGAGAAGATCAAGGCAAATTACTCGGGAAGTGAAGCAGAGGGGGAGCTCCAGATCCAGGGACACAGATCCAGGGACACGTACTTTATTAGCAGATAGCGTCGAGTGAATAGTTTGACGACATTCGATTCTCGTCGTACATTTGTGTTATTCCTCACGGTATAAACCACTCTCTTAAATTCCCCTCAAAGCAATAAAAAATAATCCAACCATTTAAAGGAGGGGAAATCATGTCTAGTATAGTTCCTCAAGAGATCATTCAGCAGAAGATTTTTTGGATCCGAGGCCAAAAAGTAATGATTGACCGCGATTTGGCAAGCCTTTACGGCGTTCAAACCAAAGTCCTCAATCAAGCGGTAAGAAGAAATATTGAACGATTTCCTAGAGACTTTATGTTTCAAATGACCAAAGAAGAGTTTGAGAATTGGAAGTCACAAATTGTGACTTCCAATTTGATAAAATGGGCTTGCCTAGCGCATCTCCTCCAACCGGACATCTTCTTTCTCCCCAAACCGTGCCGCATGGTAGTGCCTCAAAAACGATTCGACTTTAGTGATGGATTCTTCCGGGATATCGGGGCGTTTTTTAAGACGGCCAACGACGTCATAATCGGTTTCCGTTAACCGGCGGGTCTCGCCAAAGGATTTTTTAAGATACTGTTCGTAACGTCTATAAATGAGCTGCAGCTGGCCTGGGGGTTTGATGGTTTTCGGCCTTTTGCGGCTTTGGGTGAGCCAACGCTTTAATCCCAGAAAAATGTTTTTAGCGTTCATGAGAAGCATCATCGTCACAAGGGTATAGAGCACACTCGCTTTAGCCTTTTCTTTGTCGATGTTTTGCAGATGAACAGAAAAACGTAAGAGGCCAAGCCATAATTGCTCATTAAACCTGTCGAAATCAAAAAGAGTCTTTCGTCCTGGAGCAGCGCTCACCGCCCCCGGTGGCGTGGGATCAAAACCGTCCCACATCATGATTTTTTGTTTTATGGACGGATCATCTACCGGAAATAAAACCTCGACCCAGGCATGGGCGTGTCTGACGCGTGCCAGAAACCGGTTCTGACGTCTGTCCATCACTTCCGTCGTGAAGAAGCCAGTAGCCACCCGCGAGGGAATGCCCTGAGCCCGCAGCAGGAGACTCATGGCTGTTGCAAAATACGTGCAATAGGCCGGCCGTTTTTCCTTAATCATCGCTATGAGTCCTTCATTATCGGCTCGAAAATTAACGTCGAGCGAATAATCGAAGCCGGTGTGAAAGAAATCACTGATAAGACGGGCTTTTTTGATGGGATTCGTTTCATCACCGACAATTTGGGAGGATAATTCCTTTAAAGGCACGGCGATATCATCCGGGATCTTGGTATAGGCCTGCAGTTCAGAGGCCTCAAGTTGGGTCGGAATGATTCTCTTCTCAACGGAAAATTTGAGGACGCGTGTTGGCCGCTGTTCTTTCCCGTAGACGATTTGATTTTCATCCTTTTCGTAGAGGCCCGGACCCTGAACACCTGTTATGCCCGGAGGGGAGGGCACGATATCTTTAAGGGGCGTAAACATCGTCAAAAGAATTTCTGCATCCTTCTCCACCAGGCGGTTGGCAACAGTAGTATATTTCAGATCTTGCTGCTCTTCCCATACGCCGTTGTCAAAATCCTTGAAGACCTGTGTTCTTAAATAGACACCCTGGACTTTGGGAACGCTCACCTCAAGAACGGGGCGTCTGTCAAACGCACTTTGTCCGGGCGTGATGAGGTTAAGTTTAGAGTTGATGTTTAAGAAATGGGTATAATGTCGCGGCAGAATATAGTCATTCATGGCATTGATAAAGGCATAGTCAAGAAAGATGGCAATTCTTGAAATCCCGAAAAAAAGTACTATGGTCATCGCCACAAGGATAACGGAGAAACAGATAAAATCGCGGTAATATGTGAGGATATACTTTCTGTTTTTCGGCTTGCGGGACGTATTGGCAATGATCACAACGATGGATAAAAGACAGAATAATGAGAATTTAAAGAATAGGGAAGGGGAATAAGGAACATTGATCGATAACGTGACCGTCAGCCAGGCCATAAATAGGATCAAATATAAATTGGATGGCTTAAAAGGTTTCAACCAAAGAAAGAGCGCGGCTATGATCGTTGCTGACTGAGCCGCGGCTGTCAATTCAGGGAAGGGTGAAACAGCGCCCTCTGGCAACGGAAGAGAAGATCGGAAGACATGTCCTATCGCCAGAGATATCAAGATAATGGCGAACAACGGGATGCGTTCGAACAGTTTAAACTGTTTGTCGTTTGAGCCGAGCCTCATCAAAAAGGAACTCAGAAGAATTGCCCAGGCGATAATAGGGAGAATAGCTTCGTTCTGACAATGGCGATAAATGTCCCATGAACAAATAAGCAAGATAGCCATGTGGACATATTGTTTAACCATTTAAAAGATCCTTTGAGGAGTAGAGGATAACCGAAGCATCATCAACTGGCAACGACGTCTTTTTATCGCGAATAATGATTCCTTTGACGTTAAATCCGATCGCTTTTAAGCGCTGCAAAAATTGTGAACGTTCTTTGTCCCAGTCCTTTAAGAGGATGATGAGTTCGGAAAGCTCCCTGACGTATTCTTTCAAGTGATTCAGACTTTGATTGAAATTAACTTGGGTGTCGCCGTCAATAGCCGAGAGGAATTCCAGGATATGATCAAAGCTATTGAGGCCACGACCGACTTGAATATGCTGTGATTTTTCACTTAAAAAAAGATCAATAATATAATCGTGGCGGTTTAAGATCTGGCACATCCCGGCACATAACGAAAGACGGGATTCAAAACATCTATGTTTTTCGAACCGTTTTAATTCTGTATCAATATAGAAGCCAATCCGTACGAAATACTCCTCAACGTATTCTTTAACAATCAGGTTTCCTGTGCGTGCGGTCGAGGTCCAATGGATGTCTCTTAATCGGTCGCCGTGACGGTAATCGCGGGTGCTGGCAAATTCATTGGAGTCGCCCACCTTATGGCTTTGGGAAATTCCCCCGCGCTGATAAGTACGTTTTATATCGATAGTCATATCTTTGGGGTGGACAATCTTTGGATAGACAATGAATTTAGTTTTGCCCCCGGTCCTTCTAACACTGCGGACAAGTCCTGAAGGAAAATCGGAACACGCCAATAAAGGAGACAATTCAAATATACCGCGCCGGGGTGTTCGAAAGACTAACGTGCAGGTGGCTTGTTCGCCGGGCTCAAGCCAAGCCACAAAGTTGTCATATTCAGGATGGTCGGTCTTAGTGTAAAGACCGTAGGGCAGGCACTGCTCATACACAGAAAGGTTGCGGATGACGCGCTTTCCTGTATTTTTAAGCATGACTTTGTAGACGAAAACCCCGCCCGCGCTTGTTGCCGAAAGCAGGCGTTTAGCTTCAACCTTCGGTCTGGAAAAAAGAGTTAATACCCAGGCCGTAAGAAACAAAGCCAGAATAAAGCTGGGGAGAAAATAAGCTGCGATTTGTGTTCCCACCGACGATATCCCTATACCGAAAAGACCGACGGAAAAGATGGCCTGTCCCCACAGGGTTAATCTCGACCGGGCAGAAGAAACAAACTGTTTGAGTTGTTTGTGATCTTCGGCTGGTAGGAAAAATGACCATTCAACTCTGGGCATTAGCGGGGGACTTTTATGTTTGATACAATTTCAGCAGTGATATCAGAAGGCGAGGCGCCGCCGTATTGTGATTTGGAATCCAAAAGTAGACGATGAGACAAGACGTGAACCGCTAAACGCTTCACATCTTCGGGAATAACATAATCGCGGCCGTCGAGCAAAGCACAGGCCCGGGCGATCCGTGCAAAAAGAAGTGTGCCGCGCGTTGAAACACCAAGCCTGAGCTTAGGATGCTCTCTGGTGGCGTGCACAATGTGAAGTAAATATTGGCTGACCGAGGCCTCCAGTTTTACTGCATCCACACAGGAACGTAGAGCGTGTATTTCCTCGAGCGAAATAATCGTACCGATGGCCTCCACTGGGTCTTTACTGGTGCGGTTAATGGTAAGCGACTGTTCAATGTCAGGGGGCGGATATCCTAAGTCAAGCTGCAACATAAAGCGGTCCAGCTGGGCTTCAGGAAGAGGATATGTGCCGTGATATTCAATGGGGTTTTGAGTAGCCAAAACAATAAACGGGGAAGGCAGAGGATACGTTGTTCCGTCACTTGTCACATGCTCGTCACTCATCGCCTCTAAAAGGGCTGACTGCGTGCGGGCAGAGGCGCGATTAATCTCATCGGCTAAGATGATATTGGCAAAAACCGGGCCCTTCATAAAAACAAATCGGCCCGAAGACTGTTCGTAAATATTGACACCCGTAATGTCGGTGGGAAGCAAATCCGGCGTAAATTGGATGCGCGTAAACTTTCCGGCGATTGTCTTGGCGAGACTTCTGGCGAGTGTTGTTTTTCCCACACCGGGAATATCTTCAATCAGAATATGACCGCCAGCGGTTAAGGCCATGACCAGCAGTTCAATCTTATCTTCCTTGCCTTGGATCACCTGGCTTAAATTGCCAATGATCGACCTCATCTGACCGCTGATTTTATCTAGGGACAAGTTCATTTTACTTTCACAAAATAACATATATCAGTTTTAATGTAAATATAATAAGTTTAATGTACAGGCGTGGGAAAAAATATAAAAAAAGTCATGGCAAATAAGTCAGCCGTAGCTGAACGGGAAACCAATTCAGGAAGGCGGATAAGAAGTGTTGTGGACGTAAAGTTTTGGGAATTAATCCTGGTTGTGCTTATAGTCGGTTTGTTGTATAATTCATCATCCTCGATTTCCCCTCGAAGCAACAGCTCCTAAAAATGGGGGGAAAATGAACCAACCAAGCAAATTCAGAAATCCCATCTGTCAGTGGCCTACCGAAGACCGTCCGCGTGAAAAATTAGCCAAATATGGGGAACACCGATTAAGTAATTCCGAATTACTAGCGATTCTTCTTCGCACCGGAACCCGAGGGCGGAGTGCGGTTGATTTGGCTCGTCAAATCTTAGAAAAGTTCAAAACTTTTCGTAATATGAGCCACACGGATATCCGTGCCTGGCAGGAATTGAAAGGTTTGGGGGCTGCCAAAATCGCCGAGATCAAAGCCGCTATCGAGATCGGCCGTCGTTTTCGCGAAGAGGAAACGCGTGAAATTTCTGCGCAAATCAAATCTTCGCAGGACATCGTTGATATCCTTATGCCTCGCATGCGGGATTTGAAAATCGAGGTTTTTAAAGTTGTGTTTTTGGATTCCCAGAACCGCCTGATTGATATTGTGGAATCCTCCACGGGCACCATCGATTATACGAGTCCCATTATCCGGGAAATTTTTCATAAGGCCTTACAGCTTTTTGCTACCTCCATTATCTGTGCTCATAATCATCCCTCAGGCATTGTGACTCCCAGTCCCGAGGACATGGCCTTTACACGTAGACTTCAAGATGCGGCCAAAATCATTCAGATAAAATTCCTTGACCACATCATCATCGGCGACAATCAGTATTACAGTTTTATGGATAAGGGGAAAATGTAAAAATGAATTTGTTATCTATAGCATTCAATGCTATACTATAAAAGAAAGGTTAGATGCGTTATTTCTTAAACAGGTTTTTTCAGCGCTATATGAAATTCTATGATTTTTCAGAAGAAGACATACAGCAAGTTATTAGAGATATTCATGAGGGGAGAGGAATTTCACTTGGACAACATCTCTACAAAATTAGGGCCTCTGCAAAAGGTCAGGGGAAAAGAGGGGGTTTTAGAATTATTTTCTTTTGGAAGATGGAAAAGCATGTGATCTTCTGTCATTTGTTTAGCAAAAGTGATAAGGACAATTTAAATTATAAGGAAATGAAAGCCCTCCATACTCTAGCCCAAGAATATGAAACATTGACAGAGACAGATATTGAAAACATGCTAACCTATGAAAGATTAAAGGAGGTTATTTATGATCAAACAAAGGGAAACATCCAGCATTATGGAAATGGTTGAAGAAAGCTTATTAGATATCGCCAAAGTCAAAGACATCAGTGTCTCCTTGGAAAAATTCAATAAGCTCAAATATTCCTCACCGCGGCCTTATAAGCCTCAGGATATCCGCCGGCTGCGCAAAAGATTGCATATCAGTCAATCCGTTTTAGCCTGCCTTCTGAATACCAAACTCAGTACCGTTCAGAAATGGGAACGCGGTGTTAATGTCCCCAACGGCCCTGCCAATCGGCTTTTGCAGATCCTCGAGACAAAAGGCCCCCAGGCCTTTGTCGCTCCTTCCTGCAGATAAACTCGCAAAAGCGAAGGAATTACCTACCTGCCAACTAGAAATTTCCTTACGGAAGAAAGTCCTCTGGTTTCTTTTTATAAATTTTGGCTATTTCTTTAAGTTGGATGACATCAACGCGGCGCTGGCCGGCTTCCAGCTTGGAGATATAAGACTGGGTAGTGCCCAATAACTGGGCGGCTTGAGTTTGGTCGAGCCCCGCTTCTTCGCGGGCCTTTTTTAATTTTTTCACTAGGACCTTTTGTTCCCTCGTGTAAATCGCCTTTTTCATCTTGACCCATCATATATGCCATAGTAGAATATTCCAAAATGGAATACATGTAGTAAACCCTTCTTAAGAGCTTATGCCGACGGTTTCTGGGGATCATCGGCTCGTTCAACTTCTTCTAAAACTGTCCTATATGCCAGAGTCCTTAATCGAACAGCTTCCCAAGATTGTTGCCGAAGGAAAAAAGGAAGCGGAGATTATTTTAGAGCGACTGTCTAACGGCAGTAAGATAGCTCTTCAGACAAACGAATACGTTTTGCCGTCCAAAGAGCAGTCCGGTCTTTTTC
>Ga0137796_10001061_pt1 | contig 16258 bp, 16 predicted proteins | sample OV2TP3_FD_97704 | JGI IMG/M metagenome (GOLD analysis project Ga0137796, IMG submission 97704) | reverse complement strand
CGGTAAGCACACCACTTTAAAGAAGCGGGACTCTCTTGCGGGAAATGCCCACGCTCTAATCTTCTGGGGGTTCATAGCCCTTTTTATCGGTACCCTCATCATCATGGTGGACCACGACTTCCTGCGACCCATCAGTCCGGGTCTTCAATTCTGGAAAGGGACTTTTTATCTCTGGTACTCGGCGATCTTGGACATCATGGGTGTAGGCTTTCTGGTAGGGCTAGGGATCATGATGCTGCGCCGCTGGCGCTTGCGGCCTGCCCAACTGGATTATTCGCGTCCCGATCGGAAGGCTGCTGAATATGACCGCACAGGATACGTAAGAGACGACCAAATCTTTCTCTGGGGACTTTTCTGGATTGGAGTTACAGGATTTATCCTGGAGGGGCTGAGGATCGCGGCGGACCGGCCTCCGTTCGAAATCTGGTCTGTGGTGGGCTGGCAAATAGCTGATTTCTTTGATCTCGTTGGTTTTAGCCCGGCCACAGCGAATAGGCTGCTTTTTTTTACCTGGTGGCTTCACGCGATCCTGGCTCTCGGCTTTGTGGCCTACATCCCCTATTCCAAGGCCATCCATATACTCGTGGATATCGCTAATATCCTCTTCCACGACGAGACGTCGGCAAAACGCCTTCCGCCTGTTCCAGAGGGGGCGCCATCCATGGGCTATCGAAACCTTGCCGATCTTACCTGGAAAGAACTCATGGATTTGGATGCGTGCACCAAGTGCGGGCGCTGCCATGCGGCGTGTCCGGCTCGAGCAGCGGGAATGCCGCTTTCCCCCCGGGATCTAATTCTTGAGTTGCGAGAGAACGCTGAACAAAGCCTCGGAGGGCGAAGCTGGCTCCACGAGTCCGCCATTCGAGAAGTCGATCACACCGTGACAGGCAAAGTCATCAAAGTCGAAACCCTCTGGGCATGCACGACATGCATGGCTTGTGTCGAGGCCTGTCCAGTCGCAATAGAGCATGTTCCCCTGATCGTGCGGATGCGCCGGAAGTTGGTGGAGGATGGCACCATGGACGGGAACCTCCAATCCGTCTTGGAAAAAATTGCTCGCTACGGAAACTCTTTCGGACAATCTGAGCGGCTGCGCGGAAGATGGACCCAAGGGCTTCCCTTTAAGATTAAGGACGTTCGGAAGGAGCCGGCCGAATACCTCTGGTTTGTCGGGGACTATGCCTCCTACGATCCGAGCCTCCAGGAGTTGACTCGTGCGACAGGCCGTGTTTTCCACAAGGCGGGGCTCGATTTCGGCATTCTCTATGACGGGGAGAAAAACTCTGGAAATGATGTCCGACGGGTCGGTGAGGAGGGGCTCTTTGAGAACCTAGTTCACAAAAACCTGTCTGTCATCCAGAAATGTAAGTTCAAGGGAATCGTTACAACGGACCCGCACTCTTATAACACACTGAAAAATGAATATCCGGAATTCATCCCTCCAGGAAATAGCATCTGGCAGGTTTCCCATTACACAGAGATACTGGCATCTCGGCTAGAAACGCGCCAGTTTCCCTTAGCCCGCCGTCTCAGCTATCGTGTCACATACCACGACCCGTGTTACCTTGCCCGTTACAATGGAGTGATGGAGGCCCCACGGCGGATCCTCCGGGCCTTGGGTGTGGAGTGTGTGGAAATGCCTCGCTCGGGTGAGAGCACCTTTTGCTGTGGCGCTGGTGGCGGGCGACTATGGATGAGCGATACGAGATCTCCGGGGGTGGCCACGGCGAGTGAGCAGCGCATCGAAGAAGCCCTGGCCCTCGGCAATATTGACATCTTCTTGGTTGCTTGTCCTAAGGACGTAACCATGTACCGGGATGCGGTGAAGACCTCGGGAAACGAGGGACGAATCGTCGTCAAAGATATCATCGAACTGGTTGAGGAAGCCCTGTAACATGATTCGCAAAGGGACTTTACCCACAGGGGATCAGAGCCGACTCAACCAGCATTATCAAGAGGTGGCTGAAGGGCTTTGGCAGAGGTTCAAGGAAATAGTGTTGGTCAGGAAGCAATTGGAAAACTATGTCTTCATGCCTGAGGCAAATGCAGAGGCAGGACCAAACAAGTGGTTAGATCATTTGGGTAAGGATGAGAGGCAGGTCCAACTTTTAGCGACAGAGCTGACGCTTCGGGCCTTTCAGCTGGGAGTCGAGGCCATTAATTACAAGATCCTGGTGCACTTAAAGAAGGAGCGCACCGTTGCCATATCAACGCTGGCGGATCTCACGGGCTTGCCGGAGCTATTGATCGGTGAGAGGGTGAACGGTCTGGCGCAGATAGGCTTGGCTCTACGGAGCATAGAAAATGATCAAGTCGAGGCCACGGTGTTGACCGATAGTCTACTGGGAATCATCGAAGTTGCAGCGGAAGAGCTATCTAACAACATCCAGGACCGATTGCCTGAAATTATACGGAAATGAAAGAATAGGCATGCGGATTGGTTTGATCAATCCCAGGGGTGCCTACGTTGCCACGAATCCCTGGATGAAAAAATTTATGGAAGATCATCCCTCATCATTTCGGTCATGGATGATCCCCAACCTCGGCCTGTTGACGATCGCGGGGATGACGCCCGCAGATATAGAAGTGGAATACGTCGATGAGAACATCGAGCCAGTGGATTTTGATGAAGACTATGATCTGGTCGCGTTATCGGGAATGACTCAACAGGTCTGCCGGGCTTATGAGATTGCTAAGGAGTTCCGTAGCCGAGGGGTCCATACGGTCATAGGCGGTCCTCATGCCACGGTGATGCCTGAGGAGACCCAACATCATATCGATACGGTCATTGTTGGGGAGGCTGAAGGGGTCTGGGAGGAATTTTTACAGGATTTTCGTAAGGATGTTCCGCGGAGGGCTTATTTTAACAACTCTTTGGCAAAGGTTGAGTTGTCCAAATCCCCAGTGCCCCGATATGATCTGATCGGTCCTAAGTTCTTCGCCCCCAGTTTTGGTTACAAGATGATCCCGGTGCAGACCACAAGGGGCTGCCCGCGAGATTGCGACTTCTGCTCTGTGCCTCAGATCTATGGCAAGATCTTTCGCACAAAGAGCGTAGGTCAGGTGATTGCCGACGTAGAAGAGGCCAAGAAAGTGGCCCAAGGCCTTTTAATCCTTTTTTCCGATGACAATATGTTCATCAATCGCCGTTTCTCTCGGGAGCTGCTGAGGGCGCTCATCCCGCTGAAAGTCCGATACATGGCACAGTCAGACATCGGGATCGGAAAAGATGAAGAGCTGCTTCAACTGATGTACCAAAGCGGGTGTGTTATGGTGCTGGTTGGTCTGGAGAGTCTTTCTTTCGAAAACCTGAAACAGGTAGACGGCTTTAAGGCCAAAATGCTGGAAAGGTACTCAGAGTACGTCCAAAGCATCCAAAGTTATGGTATTGCGGTGCTTGGCGCATTCATCGTCGGGTTTGATCACGATGATCTCTCTACCTTTCAAAGAATCGCCGACTTTGTTCTAGAACATTGCATCTATCCCCAAATAACCATCGCCACGCCCTTGCCTCGAACAGCGATGACGGACCGCCTTCGTAGTGACGGCCGGCTGCCCGAAGGATGCTACTGGGACCGGTGTACCTACTACGATGCTATCTTTGAGCCCAAAGGCATGACCAAGGGGGAGTTGGAGAAAGGTGTGGCGGCGCTCCATGAGCTGCTGCTCAGCCCGGAGGTTAATGCCCGAAGGAGATCCTACTTCAAAGGTGTCATAAGAGAGTTGAAGCATCGAGGTCGCGATCGCTGGAAGGAGGTCGATGTGGAGGAGGTGGCGCAACATGAAATGTCCTTACTGTGATGTCGAAGATCACCGGAGAAGAATTCACATCCACCTGCTGGAGGAGCACGGTAGGATGGTGCAGACAGGCTTCGAAGAGGACCGGGCCAGGATGTTCTACAGAATCGATTGTCCTGAGTGCGCGCTAAAGATTGAAAAGACAGTCAAGCCCAGGATGAAAGATCCTGGATTCCTCCACGAATTTGAGAGAGAGATCAAGCTCGTGGCCTTCGACATGCTCTTAAACCATATAGAGGCAATGCATGGGTCCGTGGCGATACATTGAAGAGGATGGCGTCTCGGCTTCTTACGGTTTGGCCGCTGACGAATACTTGATGAGTGGGTATGAATCCAACGGAGAGGTACGCCCGCCCACGTTGCGACTCTATACGTATAAGTCCCACTGTGCCCTGGTGGGGCAATTTCAGCAGGTGGAGGCGGAGATCGACGTGAATTACTGCCGGGAGGTAAATATTCCGATAAATCGGCGCCCGACTGGCGGAGGGGCCATTATCATGGGCAACGACCAGTTAGGGATGGCTTTGGCGGCCTCGACAAAATATCCGGGCGTGCCCAATCATCCGCGTGAGATATTTGCTCTCTATTCGGCAGGAATCTGTCAAGGGCTCAAGGCCCTGGGGATTGAAGGATCTATCGGAGGGAAAAATGATATCCGGGTGAACGGCCGGAAGATCGCTGGCTTGGGTCTCTGCCGTGGGGATCAAGGAGCTTCACTCTTCCACGCCAGCCTTCTAGTGGACCTTGATATCCCTCTGATGCTCCGGGTTCTTAGGATACCTTTTGAAAAGCTCACGGATAAGGTCCGGGCAGAGGTGGAAGAGAATTTGACCACAGTTAGGCGCGAAGTCAGGTGGCCGATTAGTGCATCTGAGGTGAGGGGTGTCGTTCGCCAAGGCTTTGAATCGGCTATGGGCATTACATTTTTCCTAAGGCCCTTTATCCCTCAGGAGGAGGAGGGGATCCGCGCCCTGGAGAAGGAGAAATATCTGGACGACCGCTGGATTTTTCAGCGAAGGCCAACACCGGCTATGACCGGGTCAAGCCTGCAAAAGACCCGAGGTGGCCTCCTGAGAATCTACGTCTCTCTGGATGAGGATAATATGATTAAGGAAGTCAACATTACTGGGGACTTCTTTGGTGATGCGATATCGTTACGGCAACTAGAAAAAAATTTAAGCTGCATACGGGCGGAGGAAGGGACAGTAAGAGAGGCTATTGGCCATTTTTTTGCTGAGAATTTTAATCCCTTCCAACAGATGGGAGAGGAGGATTTGGTCCGGGGGTTCATGGCAGCAGTGGAAGAAGCCCGAAGAGTGAGAGGTCAACAGAGTCCTTATGGCTGTTTCGTTGATCCTACGAATATAGGGTGAGAGATGGAGTGCTTGCCAATTGGTTTGGAGGAAAAAGAACGGGCATTTAACGTGCGCTTAGTCAATTTCGGCAATGTCATCCATTTTCATGCTCCTGGGCTCAGGCGCTATGAGACGGAGGAGTTCCACCAGGAGAGACCCCAGGGCTCTATTGCGATGAGTCTTACTGGATCGAAATGTGCGCTTATGTGCGATCACTGTAAGGGTAAAGTCCTTCACTCGATGCGCAGGATACCCCTGGGAAAAGATCTCTACGAGATGGCCGAGGATCTGTTTAAAGCAGGCACACTTAGCATCTTAATCTCAGGCGGGTGCGATGCGGAGGGGAGGGTCCCCCACCTCAAGTATATCGATCAGGTAGCTCGGATCAAATCCGATTTCCCCTTAAGGGTGATTGTGCACTCCGGGTTGGTGGATGAGGAACTGGCCCGGGCTCTTAAGGAGGCGGGGGTGGATGGCGCGATGATCGACATCATCGGGGCTAACGAGACCATCCACAAAGTTTATCATCTAAAGAGGAGAAGCGTCGAAGACTACGAGCGCTCCCTTGAGCTTCTTGTGCGCCAGGGCCTCTCCGTTATCCCCCATATCGTTATCGGACTCCATTATGGGGAGATCCTGGGGGAGTACCGAGCATTGGAAATGATCCGCCGCCATCAGATATCGGCGCTGATTTTGGTGATCCTGATGCCGATCCTCTCGACCCCCATGTTTGCAGCTACCCCTCCTTCCCTGGGGGAGATCGCGGATATCTTTTATCGGGCGAGGCTTGCCTTCCCGAAGACACCCGTTCACCTGGGATGTGCCCGTCCCATGGGAGAGTTAATGCAGCAGACCGACACCTTAGCGGTGGATCTGGGACTCAATGGGATTGCCTATCCAGCGCCTGGAATAGTGGCCTATGCCAGGGAGCAGGGACTGGTGCCGGAGTTTCATGAAACGTGCTGTTCGGTTTACGAGTGATGGAGGAAATTTTAATGACTCCAAATAACACGAGTCCGGACTACCTTAGGACAAGTCAGGCGGCCGCCCTCTCCATGCGCCTTCAAGCCGGGCGCTTTTACCGGGACATCGAGTTGGGAGGCATCAATGTCCTCCTGAACTATGAAAGCGGCTGTCACGCCAACTGTGCTTACTGCGGACTGGCGCGCGAACGGCCGGGCGACTACGAGGAAAAATCATTTATCCGGGTTGACTGGCCCGTCTTTAAAACCAAGCAGATCATTGATCGGATGGAAAAGTACCAGCACAGGATGGGGCGGTTTTGCATCTCCCAGGTGGTCCATCGACGCACGCACGAAGATACCATGGAGATCATTCGGCAGTACCGAAAGCAAGTGGATGTCCCGATATCCGTCTTGGTGGCCCCACCGGTCCTCAACCGGGAACGAATACAGGAGATGAAAGATGCCGGAGTGGATATGATCGGTGTGGGGCTCGATGCGGTAACTGAGAGGGTCTTTGATAGGAGGCGGGGAAAGGGGGTTCGGGGGGGGCTTGTCTGGAGGAAATACTGGGAGGTCATTGAGATGAGCCGGGAGATCTTCGGTCCCTGGAACGTCAACTGCCACGTGGTGGTCGGCCTCGGGGACAGTGATGAGGATATTTTGAAATTTATAGTGCACGTCAAGTCGCGTCAAATCTTCGCCTACCTTTTCCACTTTTACCCGGAGCCGGATTCCCGTATGGCTCGCAGTAAACGTCCCAGCCTGCTGCGTTCGCGCAAGATCCAGCTTCTGAAATATCTCCTGGAGAAAGATCAAATCAGTCTAGATCAAATCTCCTTCAATGAAAAAGGCGCCATTGCCAAAGTAAGGGTCGAGTGGGCGATAGTGGATCGGGCCATTGATTCCGGGCTTCCGTTTATGACTAATGGTTGCCATGATGTGACTACGGGAATGGTCTCCTGCACCCGTCCCTTTGGAAGCTACCGGCCCGGCGAGCCTTTCCGGGATTACCCTTTTGTTCCGACGGAAGAGGACCGGAGACAGATCCGCCGTCAGCTTAGATTATCAGGCTGGATTGAAAACTATGGGGTTGCAAAAAATGGGGAAAGAATTTCTGAGGGAAGTCTTAGATGGCGCAAGTAGGGAAGTTTTATCTGCCCGATGACCTTTACTATGAACCTGAAGACCATCTATGGGTCAAAATTGAGAGCGACGTTGTAAGGATTGGGATGGATCAGCTGGGTCAAGAGGCAGCCGGGACCATCGTGCATCTTAAAATCCCTCTGGTCAAAAAGCTGCTCAGAAAAAAAGATAATTTTGGCTTCTTGGAGGCGGGGAAATTCGTGGGGCCCTTGAAGATGCCTATTGATGGGAGAAGTATCGAGGTTAACCAGAGGGTTCTTGATCAACCGGACCTGGTCAACCGAGACCCCTATGGAGAGGGGTGGTTGATTCTTGTCCGGCCGGACAATCTGGCGGAGAATGTCCGGGGTTTGCTCCACGGAGAGGACGCCATTACCCGTTGGCTGGTAGAGAAAGTTCAAGAATACCGGGAGCGGGGCATTCTTCCGGAAATCTAACAAAGTGGCAGAAGATTTAAGATCGTTATTAGTTTTTTACTTTAATTCTTGAGGAGGCGCGAATGAAAGCGAAAGAGTTGAGCGTCGATGAGCTTGTCACGCGGCTGAAACGGGTGGAGGGGCAGATCAAAGGGATTCAAAAGATGCTAGAGGAGGGGAGAGATTGTAAGCAGATTATCCAGCAGATCACTGCCGCAAAGAAGGCGTTAGACCGGGTCGGCTTGAGCCTTGTCTATACGATCATGGAGATGTGCATGGCGAGGGAAGCTCAGGGTCGTCCCTACCCTGGATATTCGCGCGAGGAATTGAAGAGAGCTTTTCTTAGCCTGGGATGACATCTGAAAGAGCCGAAAAAAGGGAAAACAAAAGGAGGCATTAGGCCTTGAGCAAACCTACCAAGATTTTGTATGTGCAAACCACTGGGGTCGAGGCCCCAGAGAGAAGTGCCACGGTCTTTTTTCTCTCCACTGCCGCCGCCTCCATGGATATAGAGGTCGGTATTTACTTTACTCAATTCGGTCCAACTCTTCTTCGGAACGGCGTAGCAGAGCAACTAAGAATCAAGAAGGGCTCTATGGGGCAGACGCTCCGGCATTTTATTGACCAAGCTTTGGATGCAGGGGTGAAGTTCTACGTCTGCCAACCCAGCCTGGATCTAAACGATCTCAACATGGATGACCTGATCGATCGCGTGGAGATGATAGGCGGTGCTGCTTTCAATGACATGGCCCTCGAAGCCGAACGGGTGATCTGCTTTTAGACAGAAAGTGCAGACCTGGTATGGCAATGGCAAACGGGTGTCAATTTCCAGACGATCTCTTATACGCTATCGATGAAACAAAAAACGTTTTTGTCTGGCTTAGAGACAATGGCGATGGCACGTTCACTGTTGGGATGGTGTCCGTGGCCGCGACCGTAGCAGGCCGTTTGGTGAGCTATACGCCTAAAAAGGCAGGCAGCGTGATTGGTCAATTTAAAAGCCTGGCGGTTATCGAAAGCAGCAAATGGGTTGGCCCTGTCCCGACTCCTCTCACGGGTGAAGTGATCACGACCAATGACGAACTGCGGAAGACTCCCAATCTCGCGAATGATGACCCTTACGGACGGGGATGGATTTCTAGGATCAAGCCTACAAACTTCGATGCGGAGCGAGGGACTCTCCTTTCTGCTGAGGGGGCCGCCAAGGCGATGAAAGACTACATCGATAAGAAAAAAATCGTCTGCCCAACTCCGTAAGACAAACCCCAATGAAACTCTTCCGTCTCGGCCAGCAAGAAAACTTTCGCTCCATGACTGTCTTCCATGCCATGGCACGCATGGGGATCGAAGGCCTTGTTCTTGTCGAACCAGCCCATCAATTTATCTGCTTGGGATATTTTGACGATGCTAGAGCGATGGTGGATTTTGAGTTCTGCGCTAGGAATAACCTTTCGGTTATGCGTCGCGAGGTGGGAGGGGGAGTTGTTCTCCTGGGCCCTGGACAGCTTTTTTATCAGTTCATCCTTAAAAGGGGGGATCCCAGGATGCCGCTTGGGGTGGGGGAGGCCTACAGAAAATTCTCCCTCGCGCCGATCGCCGCCTATAGACGCTTAGGGATCGAAGTTTTCTATAAGCCCGTCAACGACCTTGTCACTCGAGAGGGACGCAAGATCTCCGGTCAAGGGGCCGCAGACATCGGCGCATGCTTTGTCTTTGTGGGGAATATTCTGCTGAATTTTGACCCGTGGCTAATGAGCCGATGTATCAAAGTGCCTGAAGAGCGGTTTCGGGAAAAGCTTCGTCAATCGATGGGGGAGAATCTCACGTGGGTGGAGAGGGAGATGGGGGCTTTACCAAAAAAGGAAGAGGTGGAAACAATTGTCAAGGAAGAATTTGAGGCTCTCCTAGGTCCTCTTGAAGATGGGGAAATCCCCCCTGATGTATGGGAAAGGGCCGATAGTCTGGCCCAGCATTTCACCTCCGGGGAGTTTATTTTTATGGAAACTGGAAGGAGACACTCCACTATCAAGGTAAGGGAAGGAACTTATCTTCGCCATGGTCTTTACCGGGTTGACGGCGGCCTCATCCGCGCCGAGGTGGAAATTGAGGAGGGAAAGATTGAGCATCTCACCATCTGTGGTGATTTTGCCGCTTTTCCCAAGAGCATGATGCCTTTGCTTTCGGAGTCTCTCAAGGGTGTAGCCTTCGAATTTGGCCGGGTAACTCAAAAGGTGTCCGAATTTCTCGGAGATCATCTGATCCAGTGCCCAGGCATCAATGCTGAAGACTTTGCTTGGGCCATTGTCGGAGAGAAGAGAGGCCTGTTATGAGCGATCAGGAGGATCGCTCCGGATTAAAAGTAGATTTAACTCTGGACTGTCGAGGCCTTCTCTGCCCGATGCCAGTCTTAAAGACAAATACAGCAATAAAAAAAATGAAGGTCGGGCAAATTTTAGAGATGCTCGCCACTGATCCCGGCGCAAAGCCTGACATGTTGGCTTGGTCAAAGAGGACCAAGCATGAGCTTCTCGGGATGGAAGAAGAGAGTGGCGTTTTGAGGTTCTACGTGCGGAAAACGGGCTAAACTGTACCTCGCGTGTTCCCCGATGTCTGACCGGAACAGTGCGAAGATGTGAAGCGCGCGACCGACCTTTTGAAGCGCGGCGCTCTGAGCGGGACCTTCTGGGGCTTTGTGGTCGGGCTTGGCATTTTAGTGCTCTTTCTCCTCTGGGCTTCTGACGGTCTTGTGTCGAACGTTTTTGCTGCGGCTCTGACTCTGCCAGGCCTTTGGGTTTTTGAGGACCTCTGGGTGAAAGCCGGGCAGACAGTGCCACTAAGTTAGGCAAAGAAGCGTGTTCAAGACGTTCAAAGTTTCAAGCCTTTCCAATGAGAAAAACGAATTGAGCCATTTTGAACGAATGGGACGGTTCGGAGGAATTTAGGAGCTATAGCTAAGCTAGCTAATTTCCGGTGCAAAAGTCGCCCGGATTATACCGTAATTTCGTGGGATCCTGCCATGAGTTTTTGACTGTTCGTCGTAAAGGAAGTTGCGGGCTACGGCGAGACGGCTAAGAAAATAGCGCAGAATCCTTTCTCACCCTTTTTAACGTTTAACGCCGTGCGATCATAGTCTTTAAAACCAATTCGTTTAGGCCGACGCTCTCTAAAAAATGAGATCGTCCTCTTTGGAAGCTGATTCTACCTTCGAGCAGGGTCTCACTTTTAAAATCTTTCTAGGTGATCGGGCGGGTCAAAATACGAGATGAAACAGGGAGAGGAATCGCGAGCAGTAAAACTCCGAAATTTCTTTTCTCAGTGACCCGCTACCGTAGCGGTTTTGGACAGTAATGAAGGGAAAAAGGGGGAAGATGGGGGCAAATGCTGAGGACTGAAAATTTGGCTAAGTTCGCTAAGTACAAGGAATTCTTAAGAGTCTGGTTCGTCATCGGGATCTATGATAGAGTCCCTCACATGCAAGAGGTCGCAGGTTCGAGTCCTGCTGCGACCACCATGGGTAAGTTTTCGTTTTTCCTTAGGTTTTCTCTCTCCCGGCGGCGCGGGGATCACTGGCGGCTACCCGGAGTCCGCCTGTCAAGTGTCGGCGCTGCCGCATAGACGTCATGGCGCACGCCAAGGCGTAGGCCATAGGCCCTGACGACAAGCGCCCCCGCCACAGTGATCGCGATGATGAAGATGCTGATGATGCTTGCCGCCTCGCGGTTGCTGACGCCGACCGTCGAGAGCTCGAGAGCCATGAGCGATAGCGTCAGGGTGTTACGGGAGGCGAGCAAGATAATGCTGCCGGTCGCGCCGGCGGCGCTGACGAAATTCATGACTGCCAGGAGAATCAGCGTTGGCATCAGCAACGGCAGCCAAATGTAGAAGTATGTCCTGATCCACCCGGCTCCAGAGACGCGCGCGGCCTCTTCCATGTCCGACCCGACCTGGACGAACACCCCTTTCATGATGTTGACGCCCGTTGTCTTGCCCTGGAGGATCACCACTATGATCAACGCCCAGATGCTCCCAAAGAGAAAGTTGAGCCCCGGCGTGCCGAGGAACAACCATAGGAGTCCGAGCCCCGCGAGGATGCCGGGAATGGCCCCGGAACCCCAGACCATCAAGTCCAGCGCCGCGCGACCCGGCAGGCGCGTTCGTACAATGATATAGGCTATGACCGAGAACAGGAACGGGCTGGCGATCGCGGCGGTGGTGGCAAGAACCAGCGTGGTGCTGAGCGCCTTCAGAAACACGGGGTCGGTAAGGACGAGCTTCCAGTGCCCGAGCGTGAAGCCGAGCTCGAAATAGCCTATTCGATCCATGAAGCTCCCCAGCAGCAGGACCACGAGCGGCCCGATGGTCAGCAGCACCAGAAGGGCGGCGATGAGGCCGAAGGCGACGTAGGTCCAGCGCCCGAGATCGATGAGGCCGGGCCGAAAGCTCCCGGTAATCGTCGTGTAACGGCGTCGCTCCAGGATCCAGCGTTGCAGGGGAATGATCAATGCGATGAGCAGAAGGGTAATGCTGGCCAGCACGGTCGCCTCGCCGTAATTGGGGATATCGTCCCGTACCAGCGCGAAGATCTTCGTGGAATAGACAAAAAAGCCGAAGGGCAACCCCAGCAGGTACTCGGTCTCGAAAGACTGGAAGACCCGCAGCAGTTGAAGAGCAAGGACCAGGGTCATCGGTGAAATCATCAGCGGAAGCGTGACCTTGAACAGGGTCCTGAAATTGCCGGCGCCGCCGACCCGCGCGGCCTCCTCCAGAGCGGCGTCCATGTTCCGGAAGGCGGGAGTCAGCAGCATGACCTTGATGGCGATGCCGTGGCCCATTAGGTTTGCCCAGACGATGCCCGGGACGCTGAAGATGTTGAAAGGAGCTTCTTCGATAAACGGGAGCTTCGTCAGGGCAACGTTGATCAGCCCGACGCCCGGATCCAGCAGGGTGATCCATGCGATGGTGGTCGGCAGGCTGGGCACCATGTAAGAGATCCAGAACATAAATTCCAGGGAATGGCTGAAGGGAATCCGGGTGCGCGCGAGGATCCAGGCGATGGTGACCCCGATGGGGAAGCTGGCGGCCACGTTCAATGACCAGATGAGGACGGAGTTGCCCAGAGAGCCGAGCAAGCCGGGTCGCTGGAACGCGTTCTGCCAGTGCTTGAGCCCCCAACTGCGGGGCTCAACGAACCAGTCGGCGGCCGTGTTGAAGCTATTGATCAGCAGGAGAAATACTGGCCATATGAGGAAGTAGCCGAGCGCGAGCAGCACGGTCGCCATGATGAAATGACCCGTGCCGAGGCGCGCTATCGGGACGTTCCTAACAACCGGAAACTGCTCTATGGTAGGTGACCGCTCCACCGTCTTCGTTATTCGTGTACTCGTGACTCGTTAATCGAATCAACGAATCAACTGATAACCATTAACGAAATTACCGCTGCCGGGAATCCCATATCTTTAAGACCCATTTTTGGGCCTCCTCCTGCTTCGCCCCCATTGCGGGGTCGGCGTCTGGAAAGGAGTACTCTTTGCCGGGAGCGCGCCGCTGTTCCGGCACCACCTCGCCGATCGGGACGTCATCGCGCAGCGATGCTCGATCTAGGCTCGGAATCATGGTGTGTGTCAACGTTTGCCCTTCCTTCGACAAAAACCAGTTCACGAAGAGCTTTGCCGCGTTCGGATGGGGGGCGTTGGCAAACACGGAAATGCAGCACCCGGACCCGCCTGCCCTTATCAGGCTGACTTGCTTTGAAAGAAATATCTGCTTGATCGGCAGTCCTTTTTTCGCCAGCCGGATGTACTCTTCCGTCCCAGTGGCAACGGCCTGGAGCGGAAATCTCCCTCCCACAAGCCAGGTCTCCAGTATCCGCCGGTCATCCGAGAACGTTACTCCCGCATCGAGAAGATAGGTCTTTACCCATTCCGGCCCCCGGTCAGGCTCGAAGTAGCTGTCGATCATCTGCCGTATGCCTGAGGGGTCGCCCATCCCCTGGCCCTGGATCTTCCCCTTCCAGCGCGGGTGGAAGAAGTCCGTCTGCTTCTTGAGGGTTGCGACTTCCTCTTCTTTGATCTTCTCGGTGTTGTACCAAGCTTCGTACTCATCCTCCTTGGTCGCGTGATAGATCAATGTAAATTTCGAAAATTTGTCGGCGTACCAATGTCTGCCCCCGTACCAGTCGGACATATTGACCACCTCGGGATGGAAGAGCAGGGGGGTGAGCGGAACCAGCGATTCCGAGGGAACCAGCCTCTGGTTGTTGACGCGGGAGCTGATCAGAGCGACGTCGACCGTATATCTCCCGGCCTTCCGCTCTGCGAGCACCCGGTTTATGGTGGTGGTCGCGTTGCCCGTCGATACCTCTACCTTTATTCCGAACTTTTTCTGGAAGACATCGACCACGGGACGATACTGGCGCGAGGGCGCGCCGCCGGAAGCGACTCCAAGGGAGCCCTCCTGCTTTGCGGCGGCGATGAGCTTCGACCATTCCTGTTCGAATTTCCCGGTCATCGAAGCCCCGTAGGCCGCCGGGAAAAAAATTAAAAATAGCATGCTGATCATGGCGCATCTCTCCTTTCAGTCTGTTCGCGGAAAGGGGACAGCCAACTACGTTTGCGACCAGTCGGACGCCCACGCGGTATGCCCGTCGGGTCGTAGCTTCAGCCAGACTTTACCGCCTTCCTCAACGGGATTGCGGCGCTCTCCGTAGATCACGATCCCTCCTTGGCCGTCGACCTCAACCTGGTATTCGATGCGTTCTCCAACGAACAGCGCCGCCTGCGCCGTGCCACCGATCATTCCAGATGGCACCTCGGACCGTAGGGCGGGCAGGATTTCCACGTCCTCGGGCCGGACCGCGATATGGACCGACTCCCCGGTCGTGATTCTGTCCGGATTGTACGTGCGCCCAAAAACGACGCAGTCCGGCGCGCCCTCAACGGCGATGGCCATCTGCCCGGATGGGTTGCTGCTCTGCACTTTACCCTTGAACAATAAAGTCCTGCCGACGAAGTCGCGCACGAATTCGTTGATGGGTTGTTCGTAGAGGAGCCGCGGGGTGCCCAATTGGTGCACGACGCCGAGGTTCATCAGTGCAATGCGATTTGACAGGCTGAGGGCCTCGATCTGGTCGTGCGTCACGAACAGCACCGCGATGTTCAGCCGCTTTTGCAAAAGCTTCACCTCGATGCGCATCTGCTCGCGTAGCTTGGCGTCCAGGTTGCTGAACGGCTCATCAAGCAGCAAAATTCGAGGCTCGGTCACCAGCGCCCGCGCGAACGCCACGCGCTGTTGCTGTCCGCCGCTCAGGAGCGGTCCCGGCCGGTCCTCGTAGCCAGCCATGCCGACTAGCTCCAGCGCCCGGCGCAGGCGCTCTCTGATTTCCTTCCGTGGAAACCTTTGCGCTTTGAGCGGGAAGGCCACGTTCTGTGCCACCGTCATGTGCGGCCAAATAGCGTAGGACTGGAACACCATGCCCACGTTCCGTTTGTCGGGCGGGAGGAACAGTCGGCGTGAGGTCATGACAACGGCCTGGTCACCAAAGAAGATGTCGCCTTCGTCGGGGACCTCAAGGCCGGCCACCATGCGCAGGGTGGTGGTCTTGCCGCAACCGCTGGGGCCGAGCAGGCTGACGATTTCTCCATCGTACACGTCGAGAGAGAGGTCCTTTACTGCGGGCTCAGCGTTTCCGGGATAGGTCTTCCACAGCCCCTCGAGCCGCACCGCAACCCTGACAGGGGAACAGGCTACTTTTTTACTTGATCTCATGCCATGTTTTCGGAGATGAACGCCAAAAAAGTAGCCTGTCCCCTTTACGCCCCTTCTTTCATATAGAAGCCGAGCTTCTTCATGGCCGGCCAGTCGTCGATGGAGAACAGGATCGACTCGCGATCCGCGGCGTTCTCATGGTGATGCCACTTCCAGGCGGGCACTGCAAAGATGTCGCCCTTCTGCCACTCCAGCCGCTCTCCCTCAATCACGAGGGCGCCTTCGCCTTCGAACGCAAAGTAGAAGGTGGTGCTGTTGTGGCGATGCGCCAGAGTCTTCTGCCGAGCCGAGAGGAGTTGTACCTGCCAGGCGATCGTTGGCAGAGTCGGTCCCCGGTCGAGAGGGTTGGCCAACATGATCTGAAATCCATCGTACGGGTCTCCCTCTGCGGCCTGCTTGAGAGCGTTGAGGGCCGCCTGCGTCTCAGACCATGGATAACGCATCGGCGGGAGCGGGAAGGCGGGGCTTTCTGAGACAGGGCGGGCATGGCCTCGGGTTCTCGGCCCGTATTGATCGGGCTTTTTGATCTCCTGGTACGGCGCATCATCGGGGAGCCGCTCGTTGATGTTCACTCCGCGATTGTACCCATTGTCGTAGCCGTCAACCCAAATGGCCGGCTCCGTGCCCCGGTTCCAGTGGTCGTGGAAGGTCCAGGCCGGGTTGGTAACCACGTCGCCGCGCTCCATCGGGAACGACTCGTACTCGCACACGAAAACCGCACTTGGCGGGACCTGTAACACCAGCCGGGTCTCGTTCCGCAGGTTGCGGTGGGCCTGGGTGCGTTCACCGGGCATGAGGATCTGGGCGTTCATCCAGA
>Ga0137796_10001057_pt1 | contig 16290 bp, 13 predicted proteins | sample OV2TP3_FD_97704 | JGI IMG/M metagenome (GOLD analysis project Ga0137796, IMG submission 97704) | reverse complement strand
CTGCTTCGGCCAAAGTGATTGCTGTCTCATGATCTTACCGTTCGTTTTGAGTCCGCTGGTCGCGGACCCAGAGCAGAGCTCTGATTTTGTCACTTCTTCCCAGGTTCGTCCCACCGCGGGGCAAAACAGGCGGGTGAGCGGATGACCACGTGGACGGTTGACCAGCTCCTCGAGGCGACACAAGGGACGCTGGTGTCACGGAACCGCCTCACATCGGTCAAAGGGATCACTCTCGACTCTCGCCGGCTTCAACCCCACGAGGCGTTTCTTGCCATCCGGGGAGTTCGCTTCGACGCCCACACCTTCATTCCGGAAGCGATCCAACGAGGGGCGTCGTGCCTCATCGTCTCGCAGCCTCCCGAGCCGTCCCCTCCCGTTCCAACCATCGTGGTGGCTGATACCGTCAAAGCGTTGGGGGCGATTGCCGCCTCTCACAGGCGGCGGTTTCACATTCCGGTGGTTGCGGTGACAGGCTCCTGTGGTAAAACGACGACCAAAGAGCTCATTACGAAACTCCTGAGCCAAGACCGACGCGTCCTCAAAACCGAGGGGACCGAGAACAACCATATCGGCCTTCCTCTGACACTCCTCAGATTGTCATCCGACCACGACGTCGTGATCGTGGAATTGGGTTCCAACCATCCTGGAGAAATTGCGTATCTCGCCGAGATCACTCGACCGACGGTCGCGGTACTCACGAACGTTGGCCCCACGCATCTGGAATTTTTTGGATCGCTCGAGGCCGTCCGTCGAGAAAAACTGTCCCTCCTGGACGCGCTCGAGCCCTCAGGCACTGCGGTTGTGCCGGGCGATCAGCTCGAGGTGCTCTTGGAGGCGAAGTCGCGCCTTCGTCCTGGCATGAGTCTCATCACCTTCGGGACCTCAGGCCAGTGCGGCGTCCAAGCCCTTGAGGTTCGTCGAGCAGGTGACGCGTGGTCCATACGTCTGCGGGATGTGCTAGGTGAATGTTCGCTTCCCCTGTGTGGATCACATAATGTGGAAAACGCCTTGGCTGCGCTGGCGTGCGCCAAGGCCATCGGCGTTCGACTGGATGCGGTTCAGCACCGATTGGCCGATGTGTCCCCGCTGCCGATGCGCTCACAGCTGATGCGGTGTAACGGATTTACGCTCCTCAATGATTGTTACAATGCGAATCCGCTTTCTTTCGCCAGGGCGCTGGAAGTGCTGAGGGATCTGGAGGTGACGAGGAGAGTGGTCATCGCAGGAGATATGCTCGAACTAGGGCCATCTGCTCCAGCGGCTCATCAGGCGATTGGTCGTCTCGCCGTCCAGTGCGGGGTCGATCTGCTGGTCGCTGTGGGGGAACGAGCTGATGATGTGGCGAAGGGTGCCTCCGGGAGCGATCAGACACATATCGTGACCTACCGCACCGTCCACGAGCTGCTCCCCCAGCTTCACTCCTTGATTGAGCATGGTGATGGCATCCTCATCAAAGGCTCACGTGGCCTCCGTCTCGAGCAGGTCACGACCCATTTACTGGATCACGCCCAAGGAGGGCACGAGTGCGGTGGGGATGGCCATGCCTGACCAGATGGGTGGGGTCTTTGTGGCCAGTGCCTTGGCTTGTCTGCTGGTTGGGAATGTGGCGATCCGTGGCTTGGTGTCGATGAGGTGGATCCAGCCCACGCGGTACGAAGACTGTCCGCCGCTCCAGCGGTATCAACAGGCCAAGCAAGGCACGCCCACCATGGGAGGTATCTTTGTGCTGGCAATCGGCGCCGCTGTGGCGGCGGTGTTCGGCGGCCTCTCGCAATTCAGCGGGTGGGTGGTCCTTGGCACCGTGGGTGGACTGGGGTTGTTGGGGATGGCGGATGACCTGCTGAAGCTCCAGCATCCCAATGCCCGGGGTCTCCGATTCCTGCCAAAGCTCGTGGTGGCCCTGGCCCTTGGTGGTCTCGTTGGATGGGTGGTGGCGGAGCCTCACATGGGTTACCAGCAACTTCAACTACCTGGCATGGCGCAGGAGGTGACGATTGGCTGGCTGTCGATTCCGATGGCGATGTTCGTCGTCGCCGGGTGCGCCCATGCGGTGAACCTGACTGATGGGATGGACGGCTTGGCCGTGGGCTGTTTGGCCATCGCGTTTTTGACGCTCGGTCTGTGGACGCTGACCGATCCTGCGCAGCGGATTGTGGCGATCTGGTGCTTGAGTTTCGCAGGCGCCTGCGTGGGCTTTCTGTGGTTCAACAGCTTTCCGGCCTCAGTGTTTCTCGGTGATGTCGGGGCGCTGGGCTTGGGAGGGGCGTTAGGGGTCTTGGCGCTCCTAGGGCATTTTGCCATGGGACTCTTTGTGCTGGGTGGGGTGTTCGTCGCCGAAGCGGTATCCGTCATGCTGCAAGTCGCCTCGTACCGGTGGCGGAATAAACGTCGGATTTTTCGTGTCGCACCGCTCCATCATCATTTTCAACTTGGTGGGATGAGCGAGCACAAACTGGTGGTGCGGTTTTGGATCACCGGGCTGTTGCTCGCCGCCTTGAGCCTGACGGCCTTTTCCGTTCACCCCGTACCACAGGAAGTGCCACCAGTTCGTCCCGCCCTTTCGATGAAGGGGTGGGATCAAGCGGGCCCCGTTCCAACTCGTTGGAACGGGGCGGGGAGGAATGGCGGCGTGTCCCGAAGGGTCGTGCAGGATGCCACCCCGCCCATGGCGGGGTGGTACGGGGTTCATCACGGATGACGCAGAGCGTCCAGGAACGCACACCAGCGACAAGGCCAATGGCCGCTGCACATGGCTTCCAGGACACCGATCGTTTTGGAGTGACCTGGCAGGGGCGGGTCGTCGTCGTGGTTGGGCTCGGGAAGAGCGGTCTTGCCGCGGCCAAACTGCTTCATCGAGCAGGTGCCAGGGTGCGTATCACCGAGCAGTCGGATCGTGAGTCGGTGCGGATTCTGGCGGATGAGTTGCGAGGCTTAGGCATTGAGCAGGTCGAGCTCGGCACCCACCGGCCTTCGATCGTTGAGGGATGCGAGGCCGTGGTGGTGAGCCCTGGCGTTCCAGAGACGGCGGATCCCATCCAGTGGGCACAGACCCGCGGCATCCCCGTCATGGGGGAAATGGAGCTGGCCTTTCGCTTCTGCAAGGCCCCCATCGTGGCGGTGACGGGGACCAACGGGAAAAGTTCATCGGTGACCTTGATCCAGCGCATCCTGTCGGCTGCTGGACGACGAGCCGTGGCGTGTGGCAATCTCGGCAGGCCATTCTGCGATGCCATTCCCACCCTCACGACCGAGACGATTGCCGTCGTTGAGGTCAGTTCCTTCCAGTTGCTGGGATGCGACGAGTTTCGTCCTCACATCGGCGTGCTGCTGAATCTCGGCATCAATCATCTCGATCGGCACCAGGACCGAGCGAGCTATGTCGCCGCCAAGCGGCGCTTGTTCCAACGACAGACCCCCCAAGACGCTGCGGTCCTCAACGGATGTGATCCAGGGGTCGTGGCGCTGAGTCGGTCTCTGGCGGCACGACGGATCTGGTTTGGTGTCAACGATCCGACGGAGGATCAGTCTCGGGGGAGGCGCTCGAACCCCTCGCGCTTTCACCTCAATCCGACGGTCTGTCGGACCGTCCCGCTCAACGCCCAGGCCGTGTTGCAGGTCAGCCGTCTCCTCCAAGTGCCTGATCCGTTGGTCTACCAGGTGCTCCGGGAGTTTCGCGGCCTTGAACATCGTTTGGAATACGTGGCGACCATTCGCGGTGTCAGGATGATGAATGATGCCAAGTCCACGACACCAGACAGTTTGCTCTATGCGCTGGAGCACTGTCCAGGCGGGATCGTTCCCATCATCGGCGGTCGCGATAAGGGGCTGGATTTCCAGCCGTTGAAAGCCGCCTTAACACAAGCCCACATTCGAGGGGTGGTGTTGATTGGAGAGTCTCGTCAGCGGCTTCATCAGTTGTTGACCGGGTTCATTCCCACCGACCAATGCGATACCTTGGCTTCAGCCTTGAAGGCAGCGATGGCGCTTGCGCGACCTGGCGATACGGTCCTCTTTTCGCCGGCCTGCGCAAGTTTCGATATGTTTCGCAATTTTGAAGAGCGGGGAACCGCCTTCAAACGTCTCGTTTCCCAATGGGACTGCCAGCACAATGGACACGCAAGCGCCTCCGCGAATGGATTCGCCACCCGGGTGGTGCCATGAGTGATCGCGAGTTGCGTCGCTTTCTCCTGCTGGTGATCGCCACCCTGTTGAGCCTTGGGTGCGTGTCGGTGTATTCAGCCAGCGCGATCCAGGCCTCGGCCGTCTACGATCAGAGTGTCCGATTCCTCGTGCATCATGTTGGGGCCATTGCCCTGGGGCTGGGGGTGGGACTCGGTTGCCTGGCCCTCCCGTATCCCAGGCTTCGCCAATCGGCGAAGGGGCTGGTGCTGGGGTGTCTCGTCCTCCTCGTGTTGGTTCGCCTCGCGGGTCCGGAAATCGGGGGAGCGCATCGGTGGTTTCGGATTGGCCGCTTGAGCATCCAGCCGTCCGAATTTGCGCAACTGGCCCTCATTCTGTATTTGGCGGACTTCTTGGCCCGCAAGCGGGATGTCATCCGCGATGTGCGTGAGGGGTTCCTGCCGCCCATCCTGGTGACCGGACTGTGCTCAGCACTCGTCCTGTTCCAACCAGACCTGGGGACGTCCATTGTGATGGGGGCAGTGGCGGTGCTGCTCCTCGTCGTGGCCAAAGCCCGCTGGCGCCATATCGGTGCGGTGTTGCTCGTCGGCGTGGTGGTGTTGGCCGTGCTGATTGTCGGGGTCGAGTACCGACGACGACGGATGTTGGCGTTTTTGGATCCTTGGCACGATCCGCAGGGCGCCGGATTTCAAATCCTCCAATCCTATTTCGCGATGGCCCATGGGGGGCTCTTTGGGCAGGGCATCGGCGCATCGTTGCAAAAATTGTTCTACCTGCCCAGCGCGCACACCGATTTCATCTTTGCCGTCATCGGCGAAGAGCTGGGATTGGTGGGGACCACGGCGCTTGTGGGGTTGTTTGCCTTGTTGCTTGGCTGCGGCATCGCCATGGCCCACCGTGCCGAGGATCTGTTCAGCAAGTACCTGATCTGTGGATGCATTGGCATGATCGGCTGTGAAGCCCTCGTCCACATGGCGGTGGTCACCGGCTTGTTGCCGACGAAAGGGCTCCCGTTGCCGTTCGTTTCGTATGGGGGGACGGCCATGGTCAATAACCTCCTGGCCTGTGCGTTGGTGTGTCAGGCAAGCCGGCACGCCTCTGAGATGGCCTCCAGTGGAGCCGTGTCATGATCCAGGCGAAAGAGACGGGATGACGACGGCGGTTGTCAGTGAACGGTTGTTGAACGAACACCCCGATGCCATATCGTCAGCAGCCATACGGGTTCTCATCGCGACAGAAGGTAGCGGGGGCCATCTGATCCCAGCGCTCGAAGTCTCCCGAGCCTTGGCGATCGCGGGAGCTTCGGTCACGCTGCTGTATCCTGAGCGTCCACAGATCGCGACATTGATCCAAGCCGCCCTCCACGAAGCCCAGGCCCAAGGCGTCGACATCCGTAGTATTCGCCTCGCACCCCCTCGGATCCGGGCCACGAATCCCTTGTGGCGCCTGCGACACACGAGCCTCATTTGGCGCATTGCGCGAGAGACCATCACGACGTTTCGCCCAGAGGTGGTGGTCGGATTTGGGGGATGGTGTAGTGTCCCCGTCATCCTGGCTGCTCGATGGGCGAAGTGTTCCATCCTGCTCCATGAACAGAACGTGCTGCTGGGGCGTGCCAATCGGTTCCTCAGGCGCTGGGCCGATCAAGTCGCCTTATCATGTGAAGAGAGCACAGCTCAGATGAACGACGTTCCTTCGGTCGTGACGGGTCTTCCTATTCGCCGCACCATCGCCATCGCAGACCGTGAGGAGGCGGCCAGGCAGTTTGGCTTGGACCCACGCGCTCTCACCGTGCTGATCCTGGGAGGCAGCCAAGGCTCGCGCTCCATCAACCGGCTCGTCAGCGAGATGCTGGGCGCCTTGTCCCCTGAGGAACGAGCCACGTGGCAGTTTCTGCATCTGACTGGCGCAGCGGATGAGGCCGTGGTGAACGCGGCCTACGTCACCGCGCACAGCCGAGCGTCTGTGGCCGCACAGACCTCCGCGATGGCCCTGGCGTACGCCGTGGCTGATGTGGTCGTGTCGCGGGGCGGCGCCTCAACGCTTGCAGAGCTCGCTCACTGCGGCAAGCCCGCGATCGTGATTCCCTATCCACATGCGGGGGGACATCAGCGGGCCAACGCCCGCCTGGTCGAATCGGTCGGTGCGGCGGTGGTGCTGGAAGAACACCTCGTCACACCGCAACGGCTGCTGGCTGTGGTTCGACACCTGCTAGGTGACGCGCGACTCCGGGGCGTCATGGCCGCCCAGATGCGCACGTTGGCGCAGCCGGCTGCAACCCAACGGCTCGTTGACGCGATCATCGCATTGGCACACCGATCGGCACACCCAAACAGATAGATGTCCCTACTCAACGGCAGACGGATTCATTTGATGGGGATCGGCGGCATCGGCATGAGCGGTCTTGCCACGATTCTGCAGGAACGGGGGTTGGCAGTCGATGGCTGCGATGTGAGAGCGCATGTTCGTCATGCCGCATTTCAACGACACCGGATCCCTGTGGCTGCGGGGCATGACCTCTCCCATCTCAGCGACGAGGTGGGGTTGGTCGTCTTTAGTTCGGCCATCGACCCTGGCGAACCCGAACTGCTGGCGGCTCGAGCCCGAGGCATTGAGACGATCAGCCGAGGCCAGTGCCTGGCGGAACTGGCCTCTCACGCGACGTTAGTGGCTGTGGCGGGCGCCCATGGGAAAACCACGACGTCGGGAATGGCCGCGCAGCTCCTGATCCAAGCCGGATGGGATCCGACCGTGCTTGTGGGAGGCCATGTCTTCTCCCTGGGGAGCAACGCGCGATCTGGGCGCGGGAGATACCTCGTCGCGGAAACGGACGAATCGGACGGCTCCTTCCTGTTCTTGCATCCGTCGGTGGCCATCGTTACCAACATCGACCGTGAACACCTGAACTACTATCAGACATTCGACAAACTCATCAAGGTGTTCCAACAGTTTGTCAACCAACTGGAACCGGAGGGAACGCTCATCCGCTGCGAGGATGACCCTATCATCCGACGCGCGTTGTGTCATCCGAGCCAGATCAGTTACGGTTTTGCCCCGCAGGCCGATGTCCGAGCCGTCTCCATCACGCCGTGCGGGTGGGGGAGTCTGTTCACCGCCCAGTACCAAGGACAGCGCTTAGGGACGTTTCGGCTCTGTGTGCCAGGGCGTCATAACGTGCTCAATGCCCTGGCGATTATCAGCTTGGGGATTGTGCTCGATCTTCCGCTCGTCGTGATCCGGGAGGCCTTGGAAGCGTATCGGGGGACCGCTCGGAGATTTCAAGTGACCAAGCTCCCCCGCAATATCTGGTTCGTGGATGACTATGCCCATCATCCGACTGAGATCCGAGCGACCCTGGAGGCCGATTCAGGCAGCGGACGTCACCGCATTGCGGTGTTTCAACCGCACCGCTTTTCACGAACCAAACTCCTCGAGGAGGAGTTCGCCAGTTGCTTTGATGCGGCGGACGGCGTCATCGTGACCGATATCTACCCCGCGTTCGAATCACCCATTCCTGGCGTGTCAGGGGAACGCCTGGCGACGCTGATGAAAGCCCATGGCCATCCGTGCGTGCGGTATGTGCCCTGGCAGGAACTCCCCACGCATCTGACGCATGCCCTCCAGCCTTCCGATACGGTCTTTTTCCTTGGCGCAGGAACCATCGGACAACTTTGCCATGATCTGGCCCATCAATTGCGTACGAGCCACTGAGCTGCTGGCGAACCATACCAGTTTCCGGATCGGCGGTCCGGCGGAGTGGTTTGCGACCCCCTCGGATCTTGACGAGCTCGTGCCGCTGTTGCGCGAGGCGTTCCGTCGAGGCATTCCCGTGTCGGTCATCGGCGGCGGCACGAATCTCCTCGTCGCGGATCAGGGTGTTCAGGGCCTGGTGGTGCGTCTGGGCAGAGGGTTTCGGACCGTGGAGATGCTCTCATCTCAGGAGGCTCCTGAGGCGATTGTCCGATGCGGTGCCTCCGTGCTGACCCAGCGTTTAGTCACGCTGGCCTGTCAACAGGGTTGGGGAGCGCTGGAATCCCTGGCCGGTCTGCCGGGGCAGGTTGGTGGGGCGGTGGTCATGAACGCCCAACAGATTGGTCAATTTGTCGATCGGGTGATCCTGGTGACGCTCGATGGACAGGTCAAGGAGCTCACACGTGACCAGTTGAGTTTCAGCTATCGCTACACGGCGATGGAGCCCGGCATCATTGTCCAGGCGACGTTCCGGTTTCCCCGCGTTCCCGTGGCGACCTCCCTCGCACGCATTCAACAGGCGTTGTGTTATCGCAATGCCACCCAGGAAGTGAGTCTTCCCTCGGCCGGATGCGCCTTCAAGAATCCCCAGGGAGCCTCAGCGGGCCGTCTCATTGATCAGGCAGGCTTGAAGGGCGTGAGGGTCGGTGATGCAAAAGTTTCCCTGCGTCACGCCAATTTTATCGTCAATCTGGGGCAGGCGACCTGCGATGATGTCCTGTCGCTTATGGAATACGTGCAGCGGCACGTGGCCAGAAGCTTTGGGGTGTGGCTGGAACCCGAAGTGCGCGTGTTGGGAGCCCGGTGGGTCGCTGAAGCCCTGTCACGATGAACACGGCTCCGAGCATCTGCGTCCTCATGGGGGGGCCTTCCGCTGAGCATGAGATCTCGCTCAAAAGCGGGCGGGGGGTTCTGGAGGCGCTTGGCCGACGAGGCTGGAACCCACAGACCTTGGTCATTCCTCAGGGATTGACGGTGGACGAGGCGGTCCAGTGCGTCCGAGTCGCCCTTGAGCGCGGCGGCGTTGAGGTCGCCTTTCTTGCGCTGCATGGACCGTTTGGCGAGGATGGAACGATTCAACAACTCTGCGAAGAGCTTGGGATTGCCTATACCGGGTCTGGCGTGCTCGCCAGCCGGCTCGGTTTGGATAAAGTCGCCTCACGAACTCGCTTTGTTCGAGCAGGATTACGAGTGCCGAGCTGGCGTCTTCTTGACGTGGGCGTGGAACCTCTCGCCGAGACAACGCCGGTGCTGGGCACGATGACTGTCAACCACGACATGCCGCCCCGCGTGCGGGGCGGTGTCCCAGCCGTCCGACCCTTGACGAAGCTTCGTCAAGGGGAGGACACCGTGGAAAGGGGAGGCAGCCCCGCCGCAGGCGGGGCGTCGGAAGGGGGAAACCTCGGTTTCCCCCTCCGAGGGTTGACACTTCCTGTGGTGGTCAAGCCCACTCAGCAGGGCTCGAGCATTGGAGTCTCGGTCGTCACGCAGCACGCCGAGCTCATGAACGCCATGAAGCAAGCCTCTCGCTACGATCGACGGATCCTGGTGGAAGAGTTTGTGGCGGGCAGGGAACTCACGGTGGGAATCTTGGGCCAGCAGGCGCTGCCGATTGTCGAGATCAAACCCGCCCAGGGCTTTTTTGATTACACGGCCAAGTACACGCCCGGATGCACCACCTATGAAGTGCCAGCCGTGCTTGGTGAGGAGCTTGCCCGTCAGGTTCAGGCCGCGGCGCTTCGGGCTCATCAGGTCTTGAGGTGTCGAGATTTTTCGCGGGTTGATCTGATTCTTGACGCCGCGCAACAGCCCGTCATCCTGGAGGTCAACACGATCCCCGGCCTGACCACCACGAGTCTGTTGCCGAAGGCGGCCGCCTGCGTGGGCATTTCCTACGACGAGCTCTGTGAGCGTCTGGTGTCCATGGCCTGTCGGCGCCTTCCCGCATCCCCCGCTCAGCCCCTCACCGCCGCAGTGGCTCAGCACGGCTGATGGCCTCCCGTCGCGCTCGGCCCATCCGCGGGGCGATTCCTCGTCTTGGCAAGATGGTATGGCGCGGCATCAGGTGGCTTTGGGCTCATCCGCAGCCGCTCATGGTGATCGCCCTGACTGCGGCGTGTGTGTTTGGGTTCTGGCGATTCGCGACCCGCAGTGAGGCGTTTCGGATCACCGCCATCCGCGTCCCGGCAGACGGCTCGGTCGAGGTGCCTGAGGGGCTCATCGGCCGGAATCTGTGGATGGTGGATCTCGATAAGCTGGCCGCCACCTTGAGAACCACCCATCCCAATCTGAAACGGCTCCGCGTGATCCGACGATTGCCCAATGCATTGGAGATTGAAGTGCTCACACGGAGCCCCACCGCCCAACTGCGTCTCAGACAGTGGCATGCCGTGGATCGCGACGGCTTCATCCTGTCGGAGGGGCGTCCCACGCCGTGGGAGAACCTGACGCTGCTCACGGGCCTGACGCCGGATCAGCCGCCGCTCAAAGCCGGAAGTGAGAACGCCAGTCAGCGCCTGCACGAAGCCCTGCGCATCCTCGCGCACCTGCGCCGCGCCCCAGCGCTGACGGGACATCGCCTCACCGCGGTTGATGTCTCTGATCCCAAACACGTGACTTTTGTGCTTGATGACGAGCTGGAGGTTCGCTGTGGCAGCCTCCAGGAGTTCGAGACTCACCTCACGCGCCTTCGAACCGTCCTGCACCACATCGCTCGCCAGGACGTCGCAATCCGGTACATCGACGTGCGATTCAACGAACCAGTCATCAGCCCGAAGACGTAGTCGCTTCGCCTCATCCCTTGATGGATAGCCGACGTCTGCGATGAGGCCGCCAGCCATTCTGGCCATAGATCTCGGTGCCAGCAAGGTGGCCTGTGCGGTGGGACAACCGCACGACGTGGAACCAGGAACCCCGGTTGCCCCGACGGACGAGCCCGCCTATGAGATCCTCGGCTACGGGCTCGCGGACTATTCCCTCAGCAACGCGTGGCCCAACGATCCGGCGACGATGGGGAGGGCCATCGACCAAGCGCTCGACGCCACGCAGGTGCCACAACTGCCTGATCATGCCGTGGTCGCCTTGAGCCATCCAGCGTTGGCTCATACGCGCGTGACGGCATCGATTGATCTTGCCGACGAGCCTGTCACGATTCGCAACCGAGAGCTTCAGCGGTTGATGGATCAAGCCCTTGGGCAGGTGCTGGGGATCGATCGGGATGTCCTCCTCTTGCAGCCTCTCGGCTATGCGGGCAACGGCTTTGAGTCCGTCAACGATCCTCGGGGACTTGTCGCGACTCGGCTCAGCGGGACCTTTCACTTGGTCAGCATCCCCAGGGCCGTTCGGAAGGCCGTGACGCAGGCGTTTGAGATCGCGGGCCTTGATGTGGCCTCCCTGCGCTATAGCGTGGAGGCAACCGCTGCGTCCTGTCTGCCTGATGAGGCCGCTTCCTCGCGCGTGTTGCTCATCGATATTGGCGGCGTGTGCACTGATGTCGCCGTGTTCGACCACGGCCGCTTGATCCGAAGCCGCTCGGCTCCCTGGGGCGGTCTGGCGTTGGTTGAGGCGATTGCCAGGGAACTCCGGTTGACGATGGATCAGGCGCTCACCCTCTGTCAGGAAGGTCTCACGAGTTCAAAACCCGACGTGCGGCAACTCATTGAACACCAGTTGCGTGGGCTGCAACGAGGCATCCAGGAGGTGTTGAAAGACGATGCGCTTCCCGCGCAGGCCATCGTGACTGGACGAGGGGCGCTCATTGACGGGGTCGTGGAGTGGATCGAAACCGCAACGGGCCTCGACACCGCTCTCGGTCGCAGCCCGCGAGGGAAACGTCTGGGCCACCTGAGCCGCCAGATGGCATTTAACACCGCCTTCGGTTTGCTGGAGCTGACGTCCAGACGATTCTCTCAGAAGCCGTCCCTGGCACCTTCCGGCCGGTTGTTGAACCGGCTCCTTGACCAGACCAAGCGGATCCTCGTCGACTACTTTTAGCGCGCCCCAGTCGCCAAACAACTGTCCTCACACGCTGTTAAACTAATTTTTACACGATACACGTTTACAGGAAGGGATCAGGTATACTTACAAGCCATCCCTAAACCGCTCGTACATGAGTGAGGAAATTGTTATCATGGTCTCCATCCCGGTTAGAGAGGAGCGGAGCCATGACGTGGAGGAAGCTGACCGACGCCCAGTGGGCGCTGGTCAAGGCGCAGTTGCCGGTACGGAGAAAGCCGTGGCGCAAGCGCGACCGCAAAGGGGGCCGGCCCCCCTTGGACGACCGGCAGTGTTTCGAGGGGATCCTGTGGATCCTCTGGACCGGGGCCCAGTGGAGCGAATTGCCCCCGCGGTATGGCTCCAAGAGCGCGGTGCATCGCCGGCTCCAACGCTGGACGGAGGACGGCACGCTGGAGCAGCTCTGGCGCGCCTTCCTGGCCCAACTCCAGGGCCAGGAGCACATCCGCTGGAACGAGTGCTTCGTCGATGGGACCTTCGCGTCGGCGAAAAAAGGGGGCTTCTGGTCGGCAAGACCAAGCGCGGCAAGGGCACGAAGCTTGTGGTACTGGTTGATGGCCAGGGTACTCCGCTCGGACTTCACGTGGACTCGGCGTCCCCGTCGGAAGTCCGGCTCCTCGTCCAGACGCTCGAGACGGTCCGGGTCACCCGTCCACACCGTCGTGGTCGTCCCCGCAAGCGCCCGGAACGCCTGATTGCGGACAAGGGGTACGACAGCAACGCGGTGCGGGAGATGTTGGAGCACCGCGGCATTGCGCCGGTGATCCCCGCGCGGGACAACAACGAGGTGGCGACCCATCAAGATGGCCGCGTGCTGCGTCGGTATCGCCGTCGGTGGATTGTGGAGCGCACCATCAGCTGGCTCCAGAACTTCCGCCGCTTGGTCATGCGTTGGGACCGTTCTGCCGAGGTGTACACGGCCTTGGCTCATATGGCGTGTGCCCTCGTAGTCATGAAGAGGGTTTTGGGATGACCTGTAAGCTGTCTAGCGGTAAGTCTTGACATCGGATAAGCGTTCTCGTATCGAAAAGGCACACTTCCCGCCTGTGGCGGGACCCCGTCCTGAGCATTACCAGAGGGCGGTGGTCGGGTAACCGAAGGTCGCAAAACTACAGGGCCCTCGTTAGTTCGTAGCGGGTCGTTCGTAGTCAACGAACTACGAACAGTGAACGATGAACTAACAAGGCAGCCAGATTGCCGAAAGCGAGATGGACAGACACACCCACGCGTTCCAACTTCGACCACCTTCCTTAGTTTCCCAGCAGGGCTTTGCCTTCCTGTTGTTCAGTTATCTCATCACGTTCTTCCTGCTGTCCCTGACGACGACCCTCCTCATCCGCAGCTCGATGGATCTCCGAACCTCCGAGCGCCAGGTGGCCATGAACCAGGTGTTCTGGACCGAGGAAAGCGTGGCAGAACTCGCCTCTCGGACGCTTGAGACGAGCGAGCCACCCACTCTGACAGTTGGCGCCTGCCAGCAGAACTTCGCCACCGTCACACTCCAAGGAACGACCTCGACCGCCCGGCTCTGTCTGGATGCCGAGGAGGACGCTGGCCCCGAGCTCCGGCGCACGTATCGGATCGAGACCACAGGCACAAGCCAGTCTTGGTCCGTGCCCGTCGAGCGGGTTGAGATGCGCGTGGAGCTGTTATTTCACCGAGTTCAGTTTCCTGGGGTCATCACGACGATGGAGACGATATTCCTTAACTCCATGACCATCAATGGACCGGTGGTCAGCACGAATGCCGAGCCTCCGGTTCCCATCCTGCACCTCTCGAACGGTGACGGGCCGGCAACGCTTAACGGCGATATCCTCTTCCCTGGGGGCGACGAGTGGAAGTCACCGCCCATGATCACCGGCACTGGGACGTGGAACGGCGAGTACAAGGACATTGATGCGTGGGAGCCTCCACAGCTCCAGGTGCCTCTAGGTGTCGTCCAGTTGGAGGACCTCGTCAACCCTGGCAATGTGGTCCTGGAGCCGGGGGACTATGTTGTGGATAATGTCGAGTTGGAAAGCGAGGATCAACTCCTGGTCACACCGCAAGGGGCTCGGCTCTATGTGCGGGATTCCTTCCAGGTGTGGGGCGGCACGGTGGGCATTCAGGGCGGCGTTGAGGGCACGCCACTGTTGGTTGCCCTCGTGGCCGATGGCCAGTCGCCTGGACCGTATCTCGGGTTAAAGAAAGGAAATGTGACGGCGATGATTTACGCTCCGGACTCCTGGTTGGATATTACGGTCGATACCCCGGGGTTGAATTTCCACGGCGCCATGGTGATTGAAAACGCTAGTGGCCCACCGCTCTCGCAGCCATCAACGCTCACCTATGATCAGGCCGTGAAAGGTCAGTGGTTTCCGCTGGGAGCCGGTGTGGTGACCTCGAAGGCGTGGTTGATGTCTGTTGCAGGCCCCGCGCCAGCCGACGAGGAAGGCTTCCAATAACTCGGACGACAGCAAGCAAAGCAAGTTCGACTCCGCCGATTCACTCGACATCGACGACGCGTTCGCTCACAGAAACTTCTGCGTATCTTTTCCACCGAACAGATCGAAGACCTTGCGTCTTTCTGCATCGAATCCCTGAAGGTCTGAGGCGTAGGTTCTTGTGATCTACGTGCGTTAGCCTCCTTAAAAGTCCCGATTCGTCAGTGCGGTGACACGCTTCGGGTTCCGGCACCCCCTGTTGTCTTGACAGACACAAGGTTGATGAGGTACTGTTGGACGATGCCATGCAGATCGCACCAGGAGACGGTGGCATCGCATGAACCGGCAAGATGAGGAGGCAATCGTTCAGGTACGGAACGTGAAATGAGCCTTCAGAAGCGAACACGATTATTCCGGCAAGTGTTGAGCCTTCGCTCCTCAAGAGGGTTTACGTTCCTGATCATTAGCTACCTGGTAACTTCTTTTCTCTTGACCCTCGGCGCCACGCTGTTAGTGCGCAGTTCCACGGAGGTGCAGGCGGCTGAGCAGGACATTCGCCTGCAGGGGGCTGAGAGCGTCATCGATGTCGCCCTCCGCACCCTTCAGACCAATGGGCCGCCCGAGCTGGCCGTTGGCGCCTGCCAAGAGCACTTCGCCACCGTGACGCTGGAGGGGGTGACCTCGGGAGCCCGCCTGTGCCTTGAGGCTGAGGAAGATCTCACGACAGAACTCCGCAGGCTGTATCGGCTGGAGTATCGGCTGGAGGCCACCGGTCCCCTCGCAAACGGACAGGCTCACGCCGCTCGATCTCAGATGCGCGTCGAGCTGACGCGCTACAGGGTTCAGTTCCCCGGCGTTATCACGACAGTTGGGACGACGCCGTCATTCCTGAACGATATGACAATTACAGGCCCGGTGGCCTCGACGAATTCTAAACATCCCGTTCCCCTCCTCTATTTCGCGAACGGCGATGGTCCCTCAATACTCAACGGCGATATCCTCTTCCCTGGGGGCGACGAGTGGGACGGACCGCCCATGATCGTCGGCAGCGGGACATGGAACGGCGAGTACGATGAGATTGCGTCGTGGAAACCTCCGGCAATTCGCGTGCCCCCGGGAGCCATCGAGCTGGGCGAGCTGGTGTCTCCGGTGAATATCTTGCTCCAGCCTGGGGACTATGTTGTGGAGAATGTCCAACTCGAGGCAGGAGATCAGTTGCTGGTCACATCACAAGGGGCCCGGCTCTATGTGCGGGACGATTTCGTGGTGTGGGGCGGTACGGTAGGCATCGAGGGCGGAGGTGACGGGACTCCCCTGTTGGTCGCCCTCGTGGGGGTCGAGGCCTCCGATGACGGGGTCAAAGATCCTCAGTCACCCGGGCCGTATCTCGGTTTGAAGAAGGGCAGCGTGACGGCGCTCATCTACGCTCCGGACCGCTGGTTGGACATTCTGGTCGACATCCCCGGGCTGACGTTCCGCGGCGGCATGGTCATTGACATGGCTGCCGCCCACCTGCCCTTCCAGGCCCCCTCCGTGCTCACCTATGATAAGGCATTGAAGGGCCGGTGGTTCCCGCTGGGGGATTGGAGCCTGACCGGGAAGACGTGGATCATGTCGAGCTCAGTGCCTGCAGTCAGCACGTCAAAGGATTAAACAGAACACCAAGTACACCAAGATAGTCCCTCCGCGAGCCGCGTTCTGAACCCACCACTTCAGCATCCTTGTGGTGCTTTTTATGGTACGCTACGATCAAAGCGCTTGAAGCTATCTATTAGTTTACTAATTATAAAAGTACACTTTTTTATTCTCTTCAGGTATACTTGAACTGGTTGAAACTAAGCGAGATAGTATAATCGTTCTCGTATCGAAAAGGCACACTTCCCGCCTGTGGCGGGACCCTCCGCAGAATGCGGAGTGGCCGGGTAACCGGAGGTCGCAAAACTACAGGGCCCTCGTTAGTTCG
>Ga0137796_10001054_pt1 | contig 16320 bp, 8 predicted proteins | sample OV2TP3_FD_97704 | JGI IMG/M metagenome (GOLD analysis project Ga0137796, IMG submission 97704) | reverse complement strand
GAGTCACGAGTTTCTAACGATTTCGGTCTCCGACACCGGCATCGGCATCCCTCCGGATGCGCTTGGTTACATCTTTGACGAGTTCCGGCAGGTGGAGGGGGGACACCAGCAACAGAAGGGAACGGGGTTGGGGCTGTCGATCACGAAGAAGCTGACGGAGTTGCTGGGCGGGACGATTGAAGTAGAAAGTGAGGTTGGAAAGGGATCAACATTCACGGTATGGATTCCATTTGTGTACAGGGAGAGGCAAGGGGATGAGATCAGGCGCGGGGATTGATCCCCGCGCAAGGGGTGTCTGGGAAGGGGTTTGTGTTGTCGTAGCGCGGCGATTCATCGCCGCGTGAGGTGGGGAAAGGATCGACGTTTACGGTGCGGGTTCCGGCGGTCTATACGGAGGGTTGAAATACGAAATCGCGCGCATCACGCCATGACAAGGTGCAGGAGGCCCCATGAGGACAGCGGATCGGATTGCCTTTCTGAAGACAACAGACCTCCTTGCAGAGGTGCCCGAACATCTCTTCAGACAGATTAGCGAAAGGTTGCGGGAGATGGAGGCGAAGGCAGGGACCGTCATTTTCCGCGAAGGAGATGCCGGAGATGCGGTCTATCTTATCGTGGACGGCGCCCTGAGCATCGAAAAAAACGGCATTCGCCTGGGGACTCGCAGCCGGGGCGAATGCGTCGGCGAGTTCGCGTTAGTAGACGGCGCCCCGCGCAGCGCCTCTATCGTCGCAGACACGGACGTTCTGCTCTTGAAGTGGGAGCGGAGGGATTTTCAGGAGGCCCTTTCGCAGAGCCTCGAAGTGGCTTACGGGATTTTCAAAATATTGACCGGCAAGCTGCGTCAGGACGTGGACCTTCAAGTGAGGGCCGCTCTGGAACAGGAGCGCTGGCGACAGGACCTCAAGCGCGCCCACGAGGTTCAGATGGCGATGCTGCCCGAGGGCGACCTGTCCACGGAACGGATCGAAGTCTCGGGCTATTGTCGCCCTGCCGCCGACGTGGGCGGGGACTACTACGACTATCTGCCTCTCGAAGACGACAAGATAGGGTTGATCATCGGGGATGCGACCGGACACGGTTTCTATGCCGGGCTTTTTGTGGCGATGGCCAAGAGCTGTCTGCATACGCAGGCCACGATCGACTACTCCCCGGAGAGGGTCATGGAGGCCATGAACCGCACGGTCTCGACCTCGATCCAGAGCGGGCTGCTGATGACGTGCTGCTACGTCCTGATCGACTTTCGCTGTCATACCCTGGCCTATTGCAACGCCGGCCACCCCTATCCCTATCATTACAGCCGAGGCGCAGACAGGCTGGGGCGGCTTGTCTCCACGGACCTGCTCCTGGGAGTGCCCGGCTTTGGAGCCTCCAGGTTTACAAAGATGGAGCGGGCGTGGGAAAAGGGGGACCTGCTGCTGCTGTTCTCGGACGGCATACCGGAGGCAGAGGATGCCCATGGAGAGCCATTTGAGGAGGAGCGACTGGAAAAGGTCCTCATAGAGAACAGGGACAGGTCTCCGGCTCAAATCAAGGACTCGGTTCTGAGCGCGCTTTCGGGCCACTGCAAGGGCGTGGCGCAGAGCGACGACATCACCCTGATGGTCGCAAAGGCCGTGTGACGGAAGGGGGACTCCCATGGAATGTCCGAAGTGCCGGCATCCCAATCCGGCGGAAGCCAGGTTCTGCATGGCGTGCGGCACAAAGTTGGAGCCCGTCTGCGCCCAATGCGGGGCAAAGCTACCGCCGGAGGCGAAGTTCTGCGTGGCGTGCGGCGCGAAGGTGAGCGAGCAGGCCCCTGTCACGCCGGCGGTTGTCCCGCCCAGGCTGGAGGACGTGCAGCATCGCCTCTACATCCCGGAGCCGCTGCGGCAGCGGATGCACGCGGCCGGAAAGGAGATAGAGGGGGAGACTCGCCTGGTCACGGTGATGTTCGCCGACATCAGCGGGTTTACTCCCGCGTCTGAAGAGCTGTCGCCGGAAGAGGTCGCGGATCTGGTCAACCAGTGCTTCAAGGAGATCGTGGACATCATCTGCCGCTACGAAGGGAGCGTCAACCGCTTCATCGGCGACTGCGCGCTCGTGTTCTTCGGCGCCCCCATCGCTCACGAAGACGATCCCGAACGCGCTATCCTCGCCGCGCTGGACGTGCGAGCGGCCGTCACCCGGCTCAATCGTCGCATCTCGGTGGGCATCAACACCGGGATGATGTACATCGGTCCCATCGGAACCGACCTGCATCACGAATACACCGCCGAAGGCCATCACATCAACGTGGCCAAGCGCCTGCAGGAGAGCGCGGGCGCCGGACAGATTGTCGTTGGCGAAGCCACCTACAAATTCGCCCAGCGCGCCTTTGCCTTTGAGAGGCTGCCCCCCTTATCCTTGAAAGGCATCCGCCGGCCGGTGCAGGCCTATGCGGTGCTCCGTCCGCTGGGGCACCCTGAGAAGCTGCGCGGCATCGAAGGGCTGCGCGCTCAACTGATCGGCCGCGAGAGGGAATTTGCCTCCCTGACCGACTGCGCCCGTGCGCTGGTGACCGAGCGCAAAGGCCAGATCGTGACGATTGTGGGGGAGGCGGGGATCGGCAAGTCGAGGCTAGTCGCTGAATTGAAGGCCCACCTCAAAGACCAAGATGTCCGGTGGCTGGAAGGGCGGTGCCTGTCGATCGGACAGTCCGTCGGCTTCTGGCCCTTTATCGACGTGATGAAAACCCACCTGGGCATATCGAGCGAGGACAGTGAGCAGGACCTCGCTGGCAAACTGGTCCAGCATCTGACCGCGCTCTTTGGTCAGGAGGCGGAGGGCATCATCCCCTATGTCGGACAGATGCTGTCGATGAAGCTAAATGAGCGATACCGGCAGCGCATCCGGTATGCTGCGCCCGAGCAGGTTCGTCGGCAGACGCTGCTGCGGATGCGGGACCTGTTTGTGGCCCTGGCCCGCCGGCAGCCGTTGATTCTGGTCCTGGAGGACCTGCACTGGGCGGACGACCTCTCGCTGGACCTGCTCTATGTGCTGATGGATGAGTTGGTGGCCGCGCCGATGCTGTTGCTGTGCGTCTACCGGCCTGAGCGAGCGCACCGCAGCTGGCAGATCGACGGGGTCGCATCCAGCAAGCATCTGGAGCGATATACCCCGATTGCGCTGAAGCCCCTGACGCCCCGGCAGAGCCAGGAGATGGTGGAATCGCTGCTTGCTGTCGACAATCTGCCTGTCGAGATCAAAGCGGCGATCCTGGAGAAGACGGAGGGGAATCCCTTCTTTGTGGAAGAGGTGATCCGTCTGCTGATCGAGCAAGGGGCGATCTTCCAGGAGGAGGGACGCTGGAGAGCAAAAGAGGCGATCAAAGAGCTCACAGTGCCCGACACGATTCAGAGCGTGATCCTGTCCCGCATCGACCGGCTTCACGGAGAGGTGAAACACGTGCTGCAGTGCGCCTCCGTGATTGGCCGGGTGTTTCAACATCGCCTGCTGAGTTATCTTGCTGGCCGGGAGGAGGCCATGGAGGACTACCTCGCCGAGTTAGAAGCGGGCGAGCTGGTCTACAAAGAGAAAATTGTGCCGGAGCTGGAGTACGCCTTCAAGCACGCGCTGACGCAGGAGACAACGTATCAGGGGCTGTTGAGCCGGCGCCGGCGCGCCTTTCACGAGCGGGTGGGCCAGGGGATTGAAGCGCTCTATCAGGAGCAGGTCGAGGAGTATGTCGAACAGCTGGCCTACCACTACAGCCACAGCGACAACAGGGAGAAAGCGATCGAGTACCTGATCAAGGCCGGGCAGAAAGCGGCCACACGATACGCCAATCGGGAGGCGCTGGACTACTTTCAGGGCGCGCTGGACGTAATCGAGGCCGGTGAGGAGTATGACCGTGTGTTGGGATACCGCGCGAAACTCCTCTTAGGCATGTTCCGGGGTGAAGAGGCGGCAAAGGACTACGAACGGTTGCTCGTCAGCGCACGGGGGAGCGGGGATCGAAAGCAAGAGCTTGCATCGCTGCTTGGCCTTGCGTCGGCCTCTTTCATTATGGCCCTCGACGATCCGGAGCATGCCTCCACATCCCTTACCCTGTACAGGCAGGCCTACGCCCTTGCTCGCGAACTGGACGACAAGGCATCCATGGTCCGATCTCTTGCCCCGACTGGAGAGCTTTGCTCCTTCTGGCTCGACTATTGGGGCGAGGCGGCTGCCAACGCCGAAGAGGCGTTGGCCCTCAGTCAGGAACTCGGAGACGAAGACCTCATCATCGACAGTCTGATGGCCAGGTTATGGTTTCTGAAGCCTGTCGAAGCAGAGGAGCAGGCGGAGGATCTTCTGCGCCGGCTCGAGGCGCGGCACGATCTTCTCAGGCTCAAGGAGCACTATTTTTTCCTCGTGTGGTTCCATGCCCTCCGGGGCGACTTTGAGCGGTGTGTCGAATGCTGCGATGCGAGTATCCATCTATCGGCAGGGGTCGGCGCCCCTCCGGTGATGTATCCGACGTTAAAAGCCCTTGCCTTCTTGCATCTCGGCTGCTACGACGCCGCGTGGGCATCCCTGCAGAAAGAGGTGGTGGATGAAGCGCATCCATTCGGAAGAGCCGTCAAAGAGTTTGGAATGGGCCACTACTTTCTGGAGCTGATGGCGTATGAGAAGACATTCGATATGTTTGAGAGCGTCATCGACCAGGCAAGACGCCTGAGACGCCCCTTTCTAAGATATGAGGCCCAGATACGGCTTGCACAGTCTCTCATCCGGTCCGGGCAGCTCGATCGGGTGAATCGAGAGAGCATAACTCAAGCCCTTGCGAGCATAGGCACAGCATCTCTGACCCAAGTGCTTCCGGCCGAGGCCGTGGGAGAAATCGATCTTTCCGAGGGGAAGCTGGACGAGGCGCTGCGGCAGGCCGTCTCCGCCTGCGCTCAGGCGGAAGAAAGCGGCCGCCGGCTCAACCTTGTCTCCGCGATGGAACTTCAGATGCGGGTTCTGCTGCAGCTCGACAGGCCGGGGGAGGTCGTTGCGCTGGCCGATGCGGCGCTTCGCACGGCAGAGGAGATGAACTATCAGCCAATGGTATGGCGCTTGCGGGCGGCCAAAGCGCAGGCGCTGACGATGCTCGGCCATACCGAAGCCGCAGCACAGGAGTATCAGGCAGCCGCCGCAACGATTCGGAAGCTGGCGGAGACCATCGGGGATGCGGACCTCAAACGCGGTTTTCTGTCAGACCCCCTGGTCTCGTCGATCCTCGCGGCCTCGAATCAGCACACAAGACAGGAGGGGGAAGCACTATGACACCACGACCAGGAACTTCCGAGGAGGCCGGCATGTCTGAGCCTGTCCACGAGATTGAGGTCGAGCAGCACGTGAAGGTCCCCGTGCGCGACGGCACGCGGCTCGACGCGACCGTCTGGCGACCCAGGGCGCCGGGCGCATACCCGGTCATAGTCGAGCGAGTGGCATTCGAGCTGATGCAGCGCTGCGGTAAAAACGCCGACTACTTCGCCCAACGCGGGTATGTGTTCGTCGGGCAGAATGTGCGTAGCGTCTATGCCTCGGAAGGGGAATACGAGTTTGGAAGGGACGACGCCTGGGGCGCTAACCGGGACGGTTATGACACGGTCGAGTGGGCCGGGACTCAGGAGTGGTCGAACGGCAAGGTGGGCATGCTGGACGGCTCCAATTCGGGTTTCACGCAGTACATGGTCGCGCCGACCCGGCCTCCTCATCTGACGGCCCTGTTCGTCCGGGAAGGTTCTGCGGATGTCTATCCTATGTGGTTTCGCGGCGGGGCGTTCAAATTGTCGTTCTGGTTGGGGGCCATCATGCGACACATCTTCCAGGATTTGTTGCGCTCCGAGACAGCGCCGCCGGGGATGGAGAAGGCGCGCGCACGGCTCGAGAAGGCGATAGAGGAGGAAAAGTTCTGGAAGCGCCACCTGCCGTTGAAGTCCTGTCCGCCGCTGGAGGACATCCCGTACGGTCGCCTTTATTTCGAGGCTCTAAATCATCCGGAGGACGGCCCCTTCTGGTGGCCGCTGAGTCTGTCGCTGAAGTACGCGGAGGTGGACGTCCCCATCTTTCACCTGGGGGGGTGGTTCGATCTAGGCCTGGCCGACGCGCTCCGGTCGTTCCAGGGCATCGCCGCTCACGGGCGGACGGCGCACTGCCGGCAGTCCCAACGGCTGCTGATCGGCCCCTGGATTCACGGTCCCGGCAACGTCGGAAAGCGGGTGGTAGGTGAGATGGACTTCGGGGTGGAGGCGGAGTTCGACCTGAACGCCTTCCGCCTGCGCTGGTACGACCACTGGCTGAAAGGGATCGACAACGGCGTCATGGACGGTCCCATCGTTCGCGTCTTCCTGATGGGGGAGAATCGCTGGGTGGACCTAAAGGCCTGGCCGCCGGAGGAGGTCGCGTACACGCCTCTCTATTTCCGGGAGGGGACAGGGCGCACGGAGGCGTCCCTGAACAACGGGACTCTGGCGTTTGCGCCCCCCGACGCCGCGGAGCGCCCGGACAGCTTTACCTGCGACCCCGAAGACCCGATGCCAAGTCTGGTTGGCACCCAGGGTTTCGACTACGAGCCGCACGATTATCGATCTCTCGAAGGGAGGATGCTCACGTATACGTCGGCGCCGCTGGAGCAGGACCTGGTCGTGATCGGCCCGGTGAAAGCGGTTCTCTATGGCCTGTCCTCTGCTCCGGATACAGACTGGGTGGTCCGGCTGTGCGATGTCTGGCCGGACGGGCGGTCCCTGTCGGTCTGCGACGGGATTCTCAGGGCCCGGTATCGAGACTCCCTGGAACGGCCGGCGCTCATGGTTCCGGGGCAGATCTATCGGTTCGAGGTGGACATGTGGGCCACCGCGCAGGTCTTCAAGGCCGGGCATCGCCTGCGCGTCGAGGTCACGAGCAGCGACTTCCCCCGCTACGACCGGAACCTGAATACGGGCGGCCCGTTCGGGGAGGAGGTGCGCGGGCAGGTGGCGGTCAACACGGTGTTCCACGATGCGATGCGCGCGTCACACCTGGTGCTGCCGGTGATGAAAAACTAGGATAGCTAGTTGACATAGTCGTTCTGCTACTGCGGTAGAACAGTCATTTTTCATCTCCACTGGAGAATATCCATGCAATGCCCAAAATGCCAGCATGTGAACCGTAAGGAGGCAAAATTCTGTGAGGTGTGCGGGACAAAGCTGCCCTCTGTCTGTCCTCACTGTGGTAATGCTGTGAGACCTCAATCCAGGTTCTGCGATGTGTGTGGCACTCCGCTTGTGGAGGCGCTCACACCGGCACAGGTTACAGCGCCTCCCAGCCTCGAGGATATGCAGCACCGGCTTTACATCCCGGAGCCGCTGCGGCAGCGGATGGAGGCCGCCGGGCAGGAGACGGCGGGGGAGAACCGGCTGGTCACCGCGCTGTTTGCGGACATCTCCGGGTTTACCACGCTGTCTCAGCACCTGCCCACAGAGGCCGTAATCGAGAAGGTGAACCAGTGCTTCCAGGCGGTCATGGACGCGGTGTATCGCTACGAGGGGGGCATCAACCGCTTCATCGGGGACTGTGTGCTGGCGTTCTTCGGCGCGCCGCTGGCACACGAGAATGACCCTGAGCGGGCGGTCCTGGCCGCGCTGGACATGCGAGAGGCGGTCTCCAGGTTTGAGCTTCATATCTCTGTTGGGATCAACACGGGGATGATGTATTTCGGTCCCATCGGCACGCAGCAGCATCTGGAGGTCAGCGCCTACGGCCCGGACATCAACCTGGCCAAGCGGCTGCAGGAGGCGGCCAGGCCTGGGCAGATTTTGGTCGGTGGGGGGACCTATCGTCTGACGCGCAAGGCGTTCGACTTTGACCGTCCGGGGACGTTGACGCTCAAAGGGATGGAGGGGCCGGTTCCCGTCTATGAGGCGCTGCGCGTGGCCGAGCGTCCGGAGAAGCTGCGCGGCATCGAGGGTCTGCGGGCGCGGATGATCGGCCGGGAGCGGGAGTTTGGGGATTTGAGGGAGGCGGCTGACCGGTGGCTGGGGGGCCAGGGACAGATGGTTTCGATCATCGGAGAGGCCGGCATCGGGAAATCGCGGCTGGTGGCCGAGCTGAAGGCATACCTCGGTCAAAGACCTCACCCACCTCCATTCCCAAAGGCGGAGGGCGAAGGGCGAAGGGCGGAAACATCTTCCCTTTCGCCTTTCACCTTTCGCCTTTCGCCTTCTTTTGCGACGGGGGAGGGTGAGGTCCTTTGGCTGGAAGGCCGGTGCATCTCCATCGGCCAGCCGATCAGCTACTGGCCGTTTCTGGACATGCTGCGCGGTTACTTCGGCCTGAGCGGCCAGGACAGCGAACGGGATGTGGCCCGCAAGGTACACGAGGGCGTCCTCGGTCTGTTTCCTCAGGGGGCGGAGGAGGTCCTGCCGTTCCTGGGGCGTCTGCTGTCCATCCGGTTTGGCAGTGACCTGGACCGGAAGCTGGACTCTCTCACCCCGGAGCAGGTCCGGCATCGGACGCTGATGCGCCTGCGGGACCTGTTCGAGGCCCTGGCGAGAAAGCAGCCGCTGCTGCTGATCCTGGAGGACCTCCACTGGGCGGACGACCTGTCGCTGGACCTGATCTCGCTGCTGATGGATGCCCTGGCCACCACGCCGCTGATGCTGCTGTGCGTGTATCGTCCTGAGCGGGGGCACCGGTGCGGGCAGTTGAGCAGTCTGGCGCAGCGCAAGTGCCTGGACCGGTATACGGAGATCTCGCTGAAGCAACTCTCCAGCCGGGAGGGCCGGCAGCTGGTGGAGACGCTGCTGACGATCGAGGATCTGCCGGAGGGCGTCAAGGGGATGATCCTGCGGATGTCGGAGGGGAACCCGTTTTTCATCGAGGAGGTCATCCGCTCGCTGATCGACCGGGACCTGGTGTATCGGGAAGGGGAGCGCTGGAGGGCGCGGGAGGGGGTGTCGGAGGTGGACGTGCCGGACACGATCCAGGGGGTGGTGCTGGCGCGGGTGGACCGGCTGGAGGCCGAGGCGAAGGCTGTTTTGCAATGCGCCTCGGTGATCGGGCGGCTGTTCAAGTATCGTCTTTTGGAACACCTGACGCAGCAGGAGAGGGACCTGGACCGGTGCCTGAGCGAGTTTGAGGAGCGGGACCTGGTCTACGAGGAGCGCACGGTGCCGGAGGTGGAGTATGCCTTCAAGCACGCGCTGACGCAGGAGGCGACGTATCAGGGCATCTTAGAGCGGAGGCGGCGGGAGTTTCACCGTCAGGTGGCGCAGGGGATCGAGGGGCTGTATCGGGAGCGGCTGGAGGAGTATTATGAGGAGCTGGCGTACCACTACTCCAGGAGCGAGGATGTGGAGAAGGCGGTGGCGTATCTGCTGAAGGCCGGGGAGAAGGCGAGCCGGAGCTCCGCCTATGAGGCGGCCATTGATCATTTGCAGAAAGGGTTGGAACTGCTCAAGACCCTGCCGGACAGTCCCGAGCGGATCCAGCGGGAGCTGGACTTGCAGATCGCCCTGTGGCCGGCTTTGGCGGCCACCAAAGGCTATGGTGCTCCGGAAGTAGAAAGCGCCTGCACCCGGGCGCTTGAGTTGTGCCGGCAGGTAGGAGAAACGTCGCAGGTCTTTCCTCGGGTGTTATTTGGGTTGGGGGAGTTTTATGTAGTGCGGGCAGATTACCAGACAGCGCGTAGGCTGTTAGAGCAGTTCCTGGGCCTGGCCCGGAGGTTGCAAGACCCCGCTCTCCTTCAGTTGGCTCGATTTGAGGCAGGGTTGCTCTTCTACTACCTCGGAGAGTTCGTCTTAGCACGAGAGCACCTGGAGCAGGGCATCGCCCTCTATGACCCTCAACAGAGCCGCTCCCAGGTCTTGCTTTACATCAGCGATCCCGGCTTAGCTTGTTGGGTCTATGTATCCTATACCTTGTGGCATTTGGGCTATCCGGACCAGGCCCTGAAGAGGAGCCACGAGGCGCTGACCCTGGTCCGGGATCTATCTCACCCCTACATTCTGGCGTGCGCCCTTGCCGGCGCTGCCTGGGTCCATCAGCTCCGTCGGGAGCCGCAAGAAGTCCAGGAACGGACGGAGGAACTGATTGCGCTCTCTACAGAGCAGGGATTTTCCTTCCTCTTGCCATGGGGGGTTGTCCCGCGAGGCTGGGTGTTGGTCGAGCAAGGACAGGTGGAGGATGGGATTGCACAGATGCGCCAGGGCCTGGTCGCCTACCGGGCCACAGGGGCAGAGTTGGCATCGACGTATTTTCTGGCCCTGCTAGCCGAGGCGTGTGGGAAAGGAGGACAGGCTGAAGAAGGGCTGAATGTAGTGGTTGAGGCATTGGCCATAGCCGAACGTACGGGGGAGCGTTTCTACGAGGCAGAGCTGTATCGGCTCAAGGGGGAGTTATTGCTGATGCAGGCCGCAGGTAGGGGCGGTTCGCGAACCGCCCCTACAGGAATATCGGTGTTGTCTGATGCCGATGCAGGGGCGACCGGCCGGTCGCCCCTACAAGACGAGGCCGAGGCGTGTTTCCATAAGGCCATCGAGGTGGCGCGGGGGCAGCAGGCCAAGTCTCTGGAGCTGCGGGCGGCGGTGAGCCTGTGCCGGCTGTGGCAGGGGCAGGGCAAGAGGGAAGAGGCCCGGCAGATGCTTCAGGAGATTTACGGCTGGTTCACGGAGGGGTTTGACACGGCGGACCTGAAAGAGGCCGGGGCGCTGCTCGATGACCTGCTGCGAGGGGACTAAACAGGCGGTTGAAAAGCATCAAATAGAAGGACTTGAAGGAAGAATATGAAACGACAGATTCTAATAATAACAGTACTCGTTACTGTAATGGTATCTGTTGTGTTAAGCCTGATCGGTGGTAAAAAGGGAATGGCCCAGTCTGCCGCAAACACCGGCAACATTGGGAAAGTCAGGCTTACGCACCTGGGCGCCGCCGGCTGGGAAATCACGGATGGCAAAACGGTCATTCTGGTCGATCCCTATCTGTCTCGTATCCGATACTATGGCCCTGTGGTCAAGACTGCGGATGCCCCCGGCGATACCCGGCCGGTGTTTGGGCCGGACGACCTGGTCGTCCCCGATACGACAACCATCGACGCCCATATCAAGCGCGCTGACTTTATCCTGGTACACCACTCCCACTTTGACCATATGATGGATGTTCCCTATATTGCCCGTAAGACCGGCGCTTCCATCGTTGGCACGGAGAGTACCGCGAACATTGCGCGGGCTTATGGTGTACCCGATGAAAAGCTCATCATCGTGCGCGGTGGCGAGGATTACGAGTTCAGCGACTTTTCCCTCAAGGTGATTCCGAGTATCCATACAGTGGCTCGGAAGCATTATATCCGTCCAGGTATAGTCCCGCGCGACATAAAACCCCCGCTGCGAATTCGCGATTTCGTGGAAGGCGGCAGTTTGGCCTATTTCGTGCGCCTCGGTGGACACCAGATTCTAACCTTTGGCTCCATGAATTACATTGAGCGCGAGATCGAAGGATTACGTCCAGACGTGGCGCTGGTAGGAGCAGGTCAACGTCGTTTAGAAATTTATGACTACACCGGCCGCCTGATACGCGCTTTGGGCTACCCGCCGCTGGTCATTCCCACGCATTGGGATGACTACGGTTTTCCCTATCAAGCTTCGCAGGAAGAAGCGATCCAGCGGTTGGAGTCGTTCGTAAACGAAGTGAAAACCGTCTCGCCCAAGACGCGCGTGGTAATCCCGAAGTATTTCGAGCCGATCACGCTTGAACCACGAGGGGAATAGTGGTGTATCGCCCGACAGATCTTTTGTAAGGAGGCCGACATGGGAGGACATTTTGAAGGCAAAGTCGCCCTGGTTGTGGGTGGAAGCTCAGGAATGGGACGAAGCACCGCCATCGCCTTTGCTAAGGAAGGGGCAAAGGTGGCAATTGCCGCTCGACGCAAGGCTGAAGGCGAGGAAACAGCGGACGAGATCAGAAAGGCCGGAGGTGAGGCCACGTTCATCCAGGCTGACGTATTAAGGGCTGCCGAAGTCGAGGCAATGGTCCGCAAAACGGTGGAAGACTACAGCCGTCTGGATTATGCATTCAATACGGCCGGCGTGGAGACGAGAGGGTATGATGAAGAAAACTGGGATCGCTTCTTAAACATCAACCTCAAGGGGAAGTGGCTCTGCATGATCCACGAGATTCCCGAGATGATGAAGCAGGGCGGAGGCGCAATCGTGAACACTTCCTCGGCAAATGGCCTCCCAGGTGGCATTGACGGTAGTTCTCCAATCGCCGTTGCTGCAAATCACGGGATCGTTGGCCTCACAAAAGCAATGGCGCTTCGACACGCGAAGGACGGAATTCGAATCAACACGGTGTGTCCGGGCCTCATACAAACCCCCCTGGCGGAACGAGCCATTAAGAGGTACGCTGAAGAGCACCCCGGAGTGGACATCAAAGCAAAGCTGATCGAAATGACCCCATTGGGCCGCATCGGGATGCCTGAAGAGATTGCCGAGGCGGTCCTCTGGTTGTGTTCCGATGCGGCCGCGTTCGTAACCGGATGTGCTTTTTCTGTTGATGGTGGCATGGCGGCAAAATAAGCTCCTGTGCCCAGGCCTTACCATGACCCCTGCCGCATCTTTGATCAGGGCGCGGACTGTGTCTCATCGCCCCTGGCTAACAAGGGCGTCAAGCGACAGCAGTTACGCCACGCTCCACCGCCGCGCCTGACGCCCGGCGTTGGGTTCACCTATACTCATTCGCTGGAAGGAGGTTATCCCATGTCCACAGAACAAAACAAGGCCGTTGTCCGCCGTCTTGTTGAGGAGGTTTGGAACAAGAAAAACCTGGCCATGGCAGACGAACTTTTCGCTGTTGATTTCGTCAACCACGCGGCCCCTCCTGGAACGCCACCTGGTCCTGGGGCCACCAAACAATTCATTACCATCATCCACGCTGCCTTCCCCGACCTCCGGTTCGTTACGGAGGATCTCATCGCCGAAGGGGACAGGGTCGTAGTCCGGGCCACAGTGCGTGGGACTCACAATGGTGTGTTTCCAACCCCGATCGGCATCATCGCGCCGACCGGCAAGCAGGTTACGATGACTGGCATAATCATCTTCCGGATAGCTGGAGGGAAAGTCGCAGAGGAGTGGGTGAATCGGGACATGTTGGGCCTGCTGCAACAGCTTGGCGCGATTCCCCCGATAGGAGAGAGCAGGAAGTAACCTCAGATGAAAGAAAGGAGGCCAGAGATGGCTTACTATTTGTTACAGGCAGCATACACGCCCGAGGCGTGGGCGGCCCTGGTCAAGAACCCCCAGAACCGCGTGGAGGCCGTTCGCCCGGCGGTTGAAAAGCTGGGGGGAAGCATCGAGAGCGCCTGGCTGGCGTTTGGGGAATACGATGCGGTGGTGATCTTTCAGATGCCGGATAACGTGAGTGCGGCAGCCCTGTCTATGGCGATCTCGGCGGGAGGGTCTTGCAAAGCCATCCAGACCACGCCGCTGATGACGATCGAGGAAGGCATCGAGGCCATGCGAAAGGCAGGTGGCGCAGGGTATCGCCCTCCAAAGGCCAGGTCAGCAAAGGTTAGGTGAGCCAACATGAGACAGAGAGCCGATGATGACATTTGACGAGGTCCTGGCCCAGGTGCTGGACCTGCTTCGGCGCGAGGGGCGTGTCTCCTACCGTGCGCTCAGGAGGCGGTTTGACCTGGACGCGGACTACATAGAGGACCTGAAGGCCGAGATCATCGAGGCCAAGCGCCTGGCCGTGGACGAGGGGGGGACGGTGCTGGTCTGGACCGGGGAGACGACCCCTGCGCCGGCCCCTGAAGTCTCCCGGACAGACCGGCAGGGAGGGGTTGAGGAGGATCAGACTGCGCCCGAGGGGGAGCGCCGGCAGTTGACGGTGATGTTCTGCGATCTGGTGGGATCGACCGCGCTCTCGGAGCGACTCGACCCGGAGGAGTGGCGGGAGGTGCTGGGCGCGTATCAGAGCGCCTGTGCAGCGGTGACCCGGCGGTTTGATGGGCGCATCGCGCAGTATTTGGGCGATGGGGTGCTGGTCTACTTTGGGTATCCGCAGGCGCACGAGGACGACGCGGCGCGGGCGGTGCGGGCAGGGCTGGGGATTGTGGAGGCGGTTCGACGGTTGAATGTCCGGGGACAACACGGGGTAGGGGCGACCGGCCGGTCGCCCCTACAGGTACGGGTGGGAGTACACACGGGACTGGTGGTGGTGGGAGAGGTGGGAGGAGGAGAAAAGCACGAGTCACTGGCTTTGGGGGAGACGCCGAATCTGGCGGCGCGGTTGCAGGGGATGGCCGAGCCGGATACGGTGGTGGTCAGCGGGGCCACGCATCGGCTGATCGAGGGGTTTTTTGACTGTCAGGACCTGGGGGCTCATCCCCTCAAAGGCGTCTCCCAGCCGATGGAGGTCTACCGTGCCCTCCACGAGAGCGCCGCCCGCAGCCGGCTGGAGGTGGGGGCCAGGGCCGGCCTGACGCCTCTGGTGGGGAGGGAGCAGGAGATGGCCCTTCTGCTGGACCGGTGGGAGCGGGTGAGGGAGGGGATGGGTCAGGTGGTGTTGCTCAGCGGAGAGGCAGGCATCGGCAAGTCCCGGTTGGCGCAGGTGTTGAAGGAGCACGTGGCGAGCGATCCTGAGGCATGGCTGACGCCGTGTCAGTGTTCTGCATATCACCAGAACAGCGCGCTGTATCCTGTGATCGACCTGTTGGAGCGAGTGGTGTTGCAGTTTGGTCGAGAGGATTCTCCTCAGGACAGGTTGAGCAAGTTAGAGGGGTTTCTGGCGCAGTATGGTTTTCCCCTGCCGGAGGCCGTGCCGCTGTTTGCCTCCCTGCTCTCCATTCCGCCTGGGGAGGGTTATCCCCCGCTCAACCTGACCCCTGAGCGGCAGAAGCAGAAGACGCTGGAGGCCCTGCTGCGGGTGCTGCTTTTGAGGGCGTCTCAGCAGCCGGTGCTTCTGGTGGTGGAGGACCTGCACTGGGTGGACCCCACCACGCTGGAGCTGCTCAGCCTGATCGTGGACCAGGGGCCGACGGTGCGGGTCCTGACCCTGTTCACCTGCCGGCCGGACTTTGCTTCGCCGTGGGGGGGGCGCTCACACCTGACGCAGGTCACGTTGAGTCGTTTGACGCGGCGGCAGGCGGCGGACATGGTGGACCGGGTGGCGCGAGGCAAGGGGTTGCCGGGTGAGGTGGTGGAGCAGATGGTGGTCAAGACGGATGGGGTGCCTCTGTTTGTGGAGGAGTTGACCAAAATGGTGCTGGAGTCGGGTCTGCTCAAAGAGCGGGAGGGCCGGTATGAGCTGACCGGTCCTCTGCCCCCTCTGGCGATCCCCGCGACATTGCAGGACTCTTTGATGGCGCGGTTGGACCGGCTGGCCTCCGTCAAGGAGGTGGCGCAACTGGGCGCTACGGTAGGCCGGGAGTTCTCCTATGAGTTGCTCTCTGCTGTTTCGCCGCTGGATGAGGTGACGCTTCAGAGGGGGTTGGCGCAGTTGGTGGAGGCGGAGTTGCTCTACCAGCGGGGGCTGGCGCCTCAGGCGACGTATGTCTTCAAGCACGCGCTGGTGCAGGAGGCGGCATATCAGTCGTTGCTCAAGAGCCGGAGACAGCAATTTCATCAGCGGATCGCGCAGGTCCTGGAGGAGCGGTTTCCAGAGACGGTTGAGGCCCAACCTGAACTGATCGCGCATCACTACACGGAGGCGGGCCTGATCGAGCAGGCGATCCCTTACTGGCAGAGGGCGGGGGAGAGGGCCGCTCAACGCTTCGCCCACCCGGAGGCCATTGCTCATCTCACCAAAGGACTGGAGTTGCTCAAGACCCTGCCGGATACCCCTGAGCGAACTGAGAAAGAACTCATGCTGCTCAATACCCTGGGTGTGTCGGTGGGGCAGACGAAAGGCTACGGGTCCTCGGATGTGAAAGACATTTACACCCGGGCGCGAGAGTTGTGCGCGCAGATAGGCGAGACCCCATACCTCTTCCCGGTGTTGACAGGACTTTGCGTGTTTCACATGGGACGAGCGGAGTGGGAGACGGTCCGGGAGCAGGCGGAACAGCTCCTGCGTCTGGCCCAAAGTCTACAGGACCCCGCTCTCTTGACGGACGCTCACGGTGTTATGGGATGCACCTTGCGGTTTTTGGGAGAATTTGCTCCTGCCCTAAAAAACCTGGATCATGCGATCGCCCTCGACGATCAGCAGAAGCGCTGTTCCCGTAACATCCTTGGTTATGACGTCAGGGTAACGATCCTGGAGTATCAGGCCATCGTACTGTGGTTTCTTGGGTATCCAGACCAGGCCCTGAATAGAATCAACGAGGCTATCACTTTGGCGCAGGACCTA
>Ga0137796_10001051_pt1 | contig 16347 bp, 13 predicted proteins | sample OV2TP3_FD_97704 | JGI IMG/M metagenome (GOLD analysis project Ga0137796, IMG submission 97704) | reverse complement strand
GACGCGGCGGACTTCCTCGGCCTCGTGAAGGAGACGGCGAAGCTCGTCCAGCTCACCGACGGGCTCCTCAACCGACCCGTCAACGAAGGATTCTCCGGAGGGGAGAAGAAACGCAACGAGATTCTCCAGATGGCGGTGCTCGATCCCGCGCTGGCCGTCCTGGACGAGACGGATTCGGGCCTCGATATCGACGCGCTCCGGATCGTCGCGACGGGAATCAACGCGCTTCGCCGGCCCGATCGGTCGATCGTCCTCATCACGCATTATCAAAGGCTGCTCAACTACGTCGTGCCCGACGTCGTCCACGTCCTCATCGACGGCAAGCTCGTGAAGTCCGGCCACCGGGAACTGGCGCTCCAGCTCGAGGCGAAGGGGTATGGCTGGTTGGAGGGGGCGAAGTGAGTCCGGTTGCGGAAATCAAGGATCTGTACCTTTCGGAATTCGAACGGCTGGAGAAGTCGCTGCCGGGTCTCCGGGACGTACGCCGTCGCGCCATCGAACGCTTCGCCCAGTCGGGCTTCCCCACCGGGCGCGAAGAGGCGTGGAGATTCACGGACCTGACTCCGGTGATCGAGACGCCCTTTCGCATCCCGGAATCGGAGGCGAATCTCTCGGAAGTGGAGTCCCTCGCGGGAGGACCGCTCTCGGCCGCGCAGCTCGTTTTCGTGGATGGAAGATTCATCCCGTCGCTCTCCACCTCGCCCGCGGGAATCGTCGCGGAAAGTCTGGCTCGGAGTCTCGAGACGTCGTCGTACGAAGCAGATCTGTCGCTCGAGGACGGGCACGTCTTCTCGGCCCTGAATGCCGCGTTCGCGGTCGACGGCGCGGTCGTGCGGATTCCTCGGGGGACTTCACTGGCGGCTCCGCTCCACCTCCTATTCCTCTCGACGACGCGCGAGGAACCCTTCGTCGTTTATCCCCGGATCCGCATGACGGCGGAAGAGGGCGCATCGGTCTCCGTCGTCGAAAGCTATGTCGGTGGGACGGGGCCGCACTTGACCGACGCGGTGGTGGAGGTCCGCCTCGGCGACGGAGCGTCGGTGCGGTGGTGCAAGCTCCAGCACGAGGGCGCGGAGGCGTACCATGTGGCGTCCATCGGCGTCCGCCTGGGACGGAACAGCACGTTCCTCTCCCATTCGATCTCGCTCGGGGCTGCGATCTCTCGGAACGACCTGAGCGTCAGACTCGCGGGAGAAGGGGCCGAGTGCTCGCTCGACGGACTCTATGAACTGACGGGCGGGCAGCTCTCCGATCATCACACCACGATCGACCACGCCGCGCCGCACGGAACCAGTCGGGAGCTCTACAAGGGGATTCTCGACGGTCGATCGCGCGGCGTTTTCGACGGACGCATCCTCGTCCGCCCGGAAGCGCAGAAGACGAATGCCGTTCAGACGAACAAGAATCTGCTCCTATCGGACGGAGCGCTCGTGAACACGAAGCCTCAGCTCGAGATCTTCGCGAACGACGTGAAGTGCAAGCACGGAGCGACGATCGGGAAGCTCGATCCCGACGTCCTGTTCTACCTCCGGTCGCGCGGAATCGGATCCGGAGAGGCGCGACGCCTTCTCATTCACGCCTTCGCCTGCGAGGTGCTGGACGGGATCCCGATCGGGGCCGTGCGAGAGCAGCTCGAAAGGTACGTCTTGGATCTGGTGGCAAGGAAGGGCGGATGACGGTGACCGCTCCCGTTCTGGACCCGACACGAATCCGACGCGCCTTCCCGATTCTCCGATCGACGGTTCGGGGAAAGCCCCTGATCTATCTCGACAACGCGGCCACGACCCAGAAACCCACGGAGGTGCTCGAGTCGATCCGTCGCTACTACGAAACGATGAACTCGAACATTCATCGCGGAGTCCATACGCTGAGCGAATGGGCGACGCGGGAGTACGAGGGAGCGCGCGTCAAGGTCCAGAGGTTTCTCAACGCCGCCGACTCGCGCGAGATCGTCTTCACGCGGGGGACCACGGAGTCGATCAATCTCGTCGCCTCTTCCTACGCCGATTCGAAGCTGAAGGAGGGAGACGAAGTCCTCATCACCGCCATGGAACACCACTCCAACATCGTTCCCTGGCAGATTCTCTGCGAACGACGTCGCGCGAAGCTCCGGGTCGTGCCGATCGACGATCGAGGAGACATCGACTCGGAGGAATTCGATAGGCTCCTGACGCCGCGGACGAAGATGGTGGCGGTGGTGCACGTCTCGAACGCCCTCGGGACCGTCAATCCGGTGAGGCGCATCGTTCGATCGGCGCATGCGCGGGGAATCGCGGTCCTGCTCGACGGCGCCCAGGCGGTGGCGCATTTGTCCGTGGACGTGCAGGATCTGGACTGCGATTTCTATGCGTTCTCGGGACACAAGATCTACGCTCCGACCGGAATCGGGGTGTTGTACGGGAAAGCGGCTCTGTTGGAGGAGATGCGTCCCTACCAGGGCGGGGGCGACATGATTCTCTCCGTGACCTTCGAGAAAACCGTGTACAACAAGATCCCGCACAAGTTCGAAGCGGGGACTCCCCACATCGAAGGCGTAATCGGATTGGGAGCGGCGCTCGACTACGTGCGATCCGTCGGCCTCGAGGCCATCGGGGCTCACGAGCGCGAGCTTTTGGACCGAGCGACGGCCGCGCTCCAGGGAACCAAGGGCGTGCGACTCGTCGGGACGGCGCGCGAGCGGGCGGGGGCCGTGTCGTTCGTCTTGGAGGGAATCCACCCGCACGATGTGGGGACGATTCTCGACCGGGAGGGGATCGCCATTCGGACGGGACACCACTGCGCTCAACCCGTGATGGAACGCTTCGGACTGTCGGCGACGGCGAGGGCCTCCTTCGCGATGTACAATACGCGCGAAGAGATCGACGCCCTCATCGAGGGCCTCCGGAAGGTGGAGGAAGTGTTTCGCCGATGAACGAATTGGGAGATCTCTATCAGGAGGTCATTCTCGACCACTATCGCAAGCCGCAGAACTTCGGCACGCTCCCCGACGCCAACCGGACGGCCCAAGGAGACAACCCTCTCTGCGGCGATCGGATCTCCCTCACGGTGCGCGTGAACGGGGACCGAATCGAGGATCTGCGCTTTCAGGGGTCGGGCTGCGCCATCTCGACCGCCTCCGCCTCGCTCATGACCGCCGGCGTCAAGGGCAAGACGAAGGCCGAGGCGGAGTCGTTGTTCGCGAGGTTTCACGAGATGGTCACGGGACACGGCCAGCGTGACGACCTGGGCAAGCTCGCGGTATTCGCCGGCGTGGCCGAATTCCCGGTCCGCGTGAAGTGCGCGACACTCTCGTGGCACACCCTCCGTGCGGCACTGGCGGGGAGCGGCGAGATCGTTTCCACGGAGTGATCATGGAACTCATCAAATTGACTCGCGAGGTCGAAGCCGTTCAGATTCCGTACGGACAGAAGATCGGTCTCCCGGGGGGGAGCGAGGTTTCGATCCATCAGGTGCTGGGGGGGAACTACACCGTCCAGACGGAGGACGGCCTTCTCGTCCGAATCGACGGCAGGGACGCGGACGCGCTCGGCTTCGAGCCGTCTAAGGGGGAGCCTGCGCCTGCTCCATCGGAAGATGCGACCTTGGATCTCGATCGCGTGGTCAAGGCCGTATGGGACCATCTCCGAACTTGCTATGACCCGGAGATTCCGGTGAACATCGTGGAACTCGGGCTCGTCTACGAGTGCCGAGTGGCCCCCGAGCCGTCGGGCGGATTCGGCGTCGACGTGAAGATGACCCTGACCGCGCCGGGCTGCGGCATGGGTCCGATCCTCCAGTCCGACGCGGAGCAGAAAATCCAAACGATTCCCGGGGTGAAGCGCGTGACCATCGAGCTCGTGCTCGACCCGCCCTGGGATCCCGGCCGCATGTCCGAGGCGGCGCGCCTCGAGCTGGGGATGATGTAGCCTACGGCGCCCGGGATTTCGCCTGTTCCCACCGCTTCTTCAGATCCGCGTCTCCGGGACGAAGCCGGAGCGCCTCATCGTAGGCCTCCGCGGCTTCCGGGAACCGTCCGGAGGCCTCGAGGATCTCGCCTTTCCGTACCCAGGCCGGCAGGCATTTCGGATCGAGACGGAGGACGTCCTCGAAATCGGTCAGCGCCTCCGGCCGGAGGGATGGAACGGCCATCTTGTACCGTGCAAGCCAATACCGAGTCGGGGGATGCCACCGGCGGATGCGAGCCACCTTGTCCTGATCCTCAACCGCGCCCGTTCCGTTTCCGGCGAGGAATCGCGCGCGGGCGCGAATCATCCGGAGGTCGCGAAACATCCAGAGCACCTCCGGAGCCCGGAGCGTTTCTCCCAGCTTGGGGTCGGCATCCCCCGGCGATTCGCTCGACAGGGCGCGCATGGAGTCGAAGATCAACTCGAACTCGTCCCGGGTGTCTTCGACCCACTGGGACCGAGTCCTGGCCTGGTCGACCAGATTCCGAATCGCGAATGCCTTCGTCGCGAAGGAACGATCGTCCAGCTCGGGCCGCTCGATGGAGTCGCAGAATCCGGCGAGCGCCTGCAACGCGAACGCGTACGGCTGGCGGGAGTCGAGGGCCGACGATTTCCGAAAGAGATCCTCGCCCTCGGTGGAGCGCAGGAGGCGCAGGCACGCCCAGCCCGCCAAGGCGTGCGAGGCCGATTGGGAGGACTCGTCCGCCGCGGTGTCCCGGAGGAACGCGCGGACGTGGTCCCACAACTCCACCGTCCTCGGATTCCGAGACGGACGGACATCGGACGCCGCTCCGTCCAGCTCCTCCAAGGTCTCGTGAATCCGTCCCCAGAGCACGTGGACTCGAGAGATCTTTCGGATCCGCTCCTCGCGATCCAGGCGATCGTCTTCTTCCTTGAGGAGACCCGCGAGCAGGGCCTCGATTCGCGCAAGAACGTCCCGAACCTTGGGGTTCTTTCCGTCCAGCTCTCGCGCCCGGTTGAGTTTCCCTCGCGCTTCCAACGCGAGATCCCGACGCTCGCGGAACGGGAGTCGGGACGAACGCTCGCATCGCTCCGCGGCCGCGAGAGCCTCGCGAACCGAAGCCGAAGCGTGGAGGGCGGACACCGTCAGGGCCGCCAGCACTCCGAGACCCAGGATGACGGCGACGGCCGTCGGCAGGAGAATCGCCCGGTGCTTTCGCACAGTGCGGCGCATCCTTTCGGAGGAAGAGAGCGGCCGCGCCAGAATCGGCTCATCGCGGAGATAGCGGTCGAGATCGTCGGCCAGTTCCCGCGCCGAGCGATATCGACGCGCGGGGTCCTTTTCCATGCACCGTGCCGCGACGACGCGGAGGTCTCGGTCCGCGGCCGAATTGAAACGCTCGATGGGGAGCGGGTCCTCCTCCACGACCTTCTTGAGCACCTCGAAGGCGCTCGCTCCCGTGAAGGGAGGGCGGTCGGCCAAGAGTTCGTAGAGCGTGGCGCCGAGAGAGTAGATGTCGGTCCGATGATCGAGCGTCGACGATCCGATCGCCTGCTCGGGACTCATGTAGGCCGGCGTTCCCGAGATGGCTCCGCTTTCCGAGAGGCCGCTCGCGACGGCCGTCGATTTCGCGAGTCCGAAGTCCAGGACATAGACGCGTCCCGCGGGTTCCACCATGATGTTCCCGGGCTTGACGTCCCGGTGGACGATCGTGTGTTGATGCGCGTATTGGAGGGCGAGGGCCGCGTCCCGCAGGATTTGCGCGATCTTCTTCGGAGCCTGCGGCTTCCCTGCGGGAAGTCCGCGACCTTCGACGAACTGCATCGCGATGAAGCTCTCTCCGGCTTCGTAGATCGACGCGATGTTCGGATGGGCGAGGCGCGCCGCCGTCTGCGCTTCCCGACGGAATCGCGCGATCTCGAGCGCGTCCTTGCTCTTGAGGAACTTGATGGCCACCCAGCGGGCGAGCTCCGTGTCCCACGCCTTCCACACCTCGCCCATGCCCCCTTCTCCCAGCTTGACCGTCCGAACGTATTTTCCGAAGCGCTCCACTCCGGGGGCTTGCGCCTCGGGTGGAAGCTCCCCGTTCGGAGGCGGTTCCGCCGGCTTGGCCTCGACCCGAAGCGTTCGTTCCCACGTGTCGAGCCGCAGATAGCCCTTTTGGGCGAGCAGATGGGCCAGGCGCGGAAGCGGGGTCACCCCGGCGCCGGCCATCTCGCGGATCTGGTCGAGGCACTCCTGCACCTGTTCGGGGCGGGCGAGGCCCTTCTCGATGGCGAGCTGTCCGAACAGGGCCTCGGGATCGACTTCCACGGCGGCGGATTCTACATCATCGCGGAATCCGGATCTCCTATTTGCTTGGCGGCCCGCGGAGTCGCGTGCTAGAACACTGGCCCATGCCCGCCCTGCTCGCCCTTCTCCTCGTCGCGTCGGACACGAAGAATCCCTCGACATTGGAGATGCGGGCCGACCGTCCGGTTCTGATGCGGGGGGTTCCCTTTCGCCTGACCATCCGGTCGGACGCCGGGTTCCAAGGGACGGTCCATCTCGAAGGAGTACGCGGCTTGCGGACGGTCGATCTCAAGAACGGCGTCTGCATCCTCGAAAGGGCCGTGGCGGACGGCCCCATCTCGGCGAGGGCGGGGAATCGGGTCGCCAAGCTCGATCGGCGGGTCTTGCCCCCTTGGCTCTGTTTCTTGCCGCCGATCGTCGCGATCGCGCTGGCCCTCTTGACGCGCCAAGTCGTCGTTTCCCTTTTCATGGGAGTCTGGACGGGCGCGCTTCTCCTGGCCGAATTCGAGGCTTTCTCCCTGGCTCGATCGTTGGCCTACTCTCTGGACCTCGTGGTCGTGGAAGCGGCGGATCCTCCGCACGGCATCCTTCTGCTCACCCTCCTTCTCATGGGCGGATGGATCGGGATCCTCGCTCACGGCGGCACCCTCAAGGGGCTGGGCGACCGATTTGCGCCGCTGATTCGGACCCGCCGAGCCAGCATGGTGTCGACCTGGGCCATGTGCCTGGTCCTTTTCTTCGACGACTACGCGAATTCGCTCATCGCCGGCACGACGATGCGGCCGATCACCGATCGGTTCCGCGTGTCGAGAGAGAAGCTGGCCTATCTCGTGGATTCGACCGCCGGTCCGATCACGGCCTTGGGCCTCGTTTCCACGTGGGCGCTGCTCGAGGAGCGGATGCTGCACACCGCCTTTGGAGGAGGCGTGGGAGCGGTCGTGCTGCACCTTCTCCCCTACAGCTTCTACACCCTCTTCTGTCTCCTTCTGGTATTCCTCGTCGCGTGGAGCGGTCGCGACTTCGGGCCGATGTACGCCGCGGAGATGCGGGCGATCACCACCGGGCAAGTCTTGGATCTTCGCGCCCGGCCGTTGATCGATCGCGAATTGGCCGACGCGATGCAAGTGGAGGACATGAAGGAGCGTTGGCCCACGGCTGCGATTTCGATCGGAGCGCTCTTCGTCCTGACGCTCGCCGCCCTGGTGATCACGGGCCATCGCAACCCGCAGCGTCCCGCCGGCGCGGACGGTCTCCTCCAGATCCTGGAGTTCGCGAAACCGTTCCGTTCCTTTCTGTACGGCGCGTTCGGCGCCACTGCGGTGGCGGTCGCGGCTTGCGTGGCCCGTAGGTATCTCGGTCTCGCTCAAGTCGTCGAGGCCTGGTTTCGGGGGATGAAGGCGATGCTCGTCGCCGTGGTGATCCTCGTGCTCGCGTGGGCGATGGGACAGACCTGCCGGGATCTTTCCGTGGGTTCGTTCGTGGCCCAAGGACTGGAGGGATGGTCCGCCTATTCCTGGTTGCCGGCGATGGCTTTCATTCTGTGTGCGGGCATCAGTCTGTCTACGGGCTCGGCCTTGGCGTCGCTGGTTCTCCTGCTTCCGATCCTGGTGCCGATCGCCCGACAGCATCCCGAGGTCGGGATCCAGTACGGGACCCTGGCGGCCGTTCTGTCGGGAGCGTTGTTCGGGGACCATCTCTCTCCCATTTCGGACACCACCGTCGTTTCTTCGCTGGGGGCCGCTTCCGACCATATCGATCACGTCAAGACGCAATTCCCCTACGCCATTCTCGTCGGGATCGTGGCCCTCGGGTGCGGATTCATTCCCGCCGGCAAGGGCCTGTCGGTGTGGATCTGCCTCGCGGCGGGCGCGGCCGTTCTTGCGGCCGTCGTGTTCGCGTTCGGGAAGAAGCTCCCGACCGTCCAGGAAGAGGAGGCTTAGTCATGCCGCCCGCCGCTCCTCCCGTTCTTCGCTTTCAGACCCGGGGTCTGGCTCCGAATACCCTCTGGGTCTCGGAATTCGTGGGACAGGAACGGATCTCGGCGCCGTATCGATTCGAACTGACTCTCGGTTCTCGCGACCCCGATCTCGATCTTGCGGCGGTCCTCCGGAGTCCCGCGAGCATCGAGATCGATCAGGGGAGAAACGTGGGCCAGGGAGAAATCCATCGAGGCCTCCCGCGCATCGTACACGGAAGACTCGCCTCCTTCGAAACCTGCGAGCGCGAGAGGGAAGGGGGGCGGTACCGCGCGGTGCTCGTCCCGCGATTCTGGCGACTCTCCCTCAGCCATCGAAGTCGCATCTTTCTCGATCGGACGATTCCGCAAATCCTCGAGGAGGTCCTTCAGGGGGCGGGGTTCGCTCCGGAGGAGTACGAACTTCGCTTGACGGCGCGCGACCGCGGACCGTATCCGGTTCGGGAGTACGTGGTCCAGTACGAAGAGTCGGATCTCGACTTCGTTTCGCGCTGGCTCGAACACGAGGGGATTTTCTACTTCTTCGAACAATCGGAAGGAGGGGAGAAGGTCGTCTTCGCGGACTCGGTGGAGGCGTATCGCCCCATCCGCTCCGAGGCGTCCCTTCGATTCGACCCGGCCGCCCAGAAATCCGGAGAGTGGTTTCGAGAGGAACGCGTCTTTTCCTTCACCGGCAGCATGGGGGCGGTTCCCCGGACGGTGATGCTGAAGGACTACAACTACCGGAAGCCCGACGCGAATCTCCTGTGCTCCGCGGAGGTGAGCGTCGAGGGAGAGGGAATCGTCTACGAGTACAACAATCACTATCGCACGAAGGAAGAGGGGGAGGCGCTGGCTCGAATTCGGGCGGAGGAGATTCGGTGCCGGGAAAAGGTCCGCCGGGGAAAGACCGACTGCCGTGCCATGCGCGCGGGCGCGACGTGGGATCTTTGGGATCACTTCCGGAGCGATTGCAACGGGAAACACTTGATCGTGGAAGTGCGGCATCGGGCGGTTCAGCGGGGGAATGAGGAGGCGTCGCCCTCCGTGGAGGCGAGCTATGAGAACGAGATCCTGTGCCTCTCCCCGGAGCTGACGTACCGGCCGCCGCGGACCACCCCCTGGCCCGCGATCCGAGGGGTGATGCATGCTCGGATCGACGGGGAGGGAGCGGACTATGCCGAGCCCGACGCCGACGGATGCTACAAGGTCCGACTCCCGCTCGACCTCTCGGATCGGGGCCCGGGCCAGGCGTCCCGCGCCGTCCGGATGGCGACCCCGTACGCGGGGACCGACCACGGGATTCACTTCCCGCTGCACCAGGGAACGGAGGTGCTGCTCACCCACATCGACGGAGATCCGGACCGACCCATCATCTCCGGGGCGGTGCCGAACGCTGCGACCGGCACCGTCGTGCACGATCAAAACAATACGAACGCCGGAATCAAGACCGCGGGAGGGAATCAGATCGCGATGGTGGACACGAAGGGCCACGAGCGGATCCTGATCCGGTCCGGCTCGGGAAAGTCTCACCTCGTCGTGGGAGCGGGTTCGGCGGAGCGGGCGGACCTGACGAGCACCTTCACGTCGGGCTGGGGACACGCGATGTATATGTTCGGCTCCACGGGTTGGACGACCGGCTTGGGCGCGATGAAGATCGATTTCACCGCCGGCTATCCGTTGGTGCAGGCCGCCGTGGGGATGCTGAAGCTCGGATGCGAGGCGGGAGGCGCGCTCCTCGGAAAGCAGGCGAAGGACGAGGGCTGGCCCGCCGCGGCGGCCATGATCGTCCCGCCGCTGGTGGGACTCGGGGGATCGGTCATCCTCACCAAGCTCTTCTCCAAGCTGGTGAAGTCGAAAATTCAGTCCGCGGTCGTGAAGAAGATCAAGACGTTCCCGGAGGACAACACTCCCTGGTACAAGATCCACCAGCACGTCTACAAGTTGGTCAAGGGCCAGTGGGACTACATGATGGGCCACAGCACCACCGGCCTGGGCGCCTACCTGATCCGAGGGGAGGGGGGCACGCGACTCCAACTGACGCGGGGGGGAGAAAGCATTCTCGTGGGCACCGAGAAAGGACAACTCATCCTGTACGGAGGCCAAAACGTCTGGATCACCTCTCCCGAAGGCGTGCAGATGAACGCGGACTTCTTTCTGAACTTCTCCACGAACAAAGGCAGCATCTCGTTGACGGAGCTGGGCCTGGCTCTGAATTTCGGGAAACATGCCTTCCTGTTGGAGGAGGAGAAAGTCACCCTGCAATCGAACAAGAAGGTGTTGGTCGGCGCGGGCACGGGAGAGGTCGGGACGAAGGGGCCCGGGAAGGAGGCGTATGTCCGCATCATCGACGACGGACTCCTCCAAGAGGTGCGGGTGAGCGCTCGGGAGCAGATCGAGCTGCACACCTCGAAGGGCACGGTGAAATGCACGGAGGACAAGATCGAGCTGGCCTATGGGGACGACACGACCATCACTCTCAAGAAGGGAGAGATCGAACTCAAGGCCAAGAAGGTGAGCCTGATCGCGGAGGATCTCCTTCTGGGGGACGCGGCGAAGTCCGACGTGATCGCGGCGGGGAAATCGATCGCCCTGAGTTCCAAAGGGACGGCGACGATCCGGGGGCAGGGCGGCGTCACGGTCAACCAACAACAGTTCGCTCCATGACCTACGAAGAAATCGCCGCTCGCTGGGAGGCAGGGATGATCCGGCGATTGCTCGACGCGGGCATCTCCCCGTCCGCCATCTTCGGCAGGCCGGAACCCGACGAAGATGCTGCTGTCGTCGAGCGCAAGATCCGCGCGTTGGAGGAGGAGGCCGTTCGGTCCGAGCGGGAACTCGGAGAGAAGATGCGGGAGTTGGGATTGGATCCCGATGCCCTTCGCACGCAACTTGCGGGTGAGCCTTCGCAGACCGTCGCCCCCGTTCCGGAAGATCCCCAGGAGGCGATCCGCGCGATGGAGGCCGACCAAGCTCGCATCGAAACGGAATTGGAACGGAAGCTTCGCGAGTTGGGACTAGACCCCGAGCAGTTGCGGATCCAAAATCCTCCGGAGGAGTTGCCCGCGATCGTACCCGGACCCGAGGATACCGGCGAGGTCCTGCGCAGGATGCAGGAAGAGGTCGGTAGGTCCGAATCCGAGTTCCTCCAGAAACTCCGGGAGCTGGGGCTGGACCCCGAGGAGCTCCGAAAGCTCCCTACGGACCGATGAGTACCTTCCCCTGGCTAGGCGCCACCTGAGCCCCCGAGGGGAAATTAGGATTGGCGCCGTTGTGGGCCGTCACCGAGGTGAGCGTAGCGACGTCGTTGCCCTCGATCTTCACCTTCGCGATCCCCGTCTTGTAGGCGACCTGGTCCATATTCTTCCCGGAGACGACGCCGCCGAGTGTTCCCGCTTCGTCGCCGCTCGAACGGGCGATTACGGTCATCGCGGTGCACACGGCCTTGTTCTGAAATCTCACTTTGGAGGAGCAAGTGTTGGTCTTGGCATCGGTTGGCATCCCGATGTTGGGCATCGGCACCGGGACCTGGGCGGGGCCCATCTGGACCTTGCACACGTCCGGAAAAGCGAAACATTGACCGCCGCCGTTCGTCGTCGCGGGAAACATGCTTCCCCCTATCCGAGGTGAATCTGCGCGCCGTCGATCTTCACGTCCTTCGCGGCCGTCTCGACGATCCGTTCGGCGCGCACGGTGCAGGGGCCTTCCACCACGGTCCTCGCGCGTCCGGCGCGGACGTGGATCGTCTCTTTGATCCAGCGATAGGCGTTCACGCAACGTTCGAAGACCGAGCGGGCCGCGATTTCCACGCGATCCGCCCTTAGAGCGAATTCGGGGGCGGCAAGCTCCAGTCCCCGCTCCCCCGAAATGACCACCTTCCCTCCCGCGGAGAGCTCCAAATCTCCCGGACTTGTCAGGCGAATCCTTCCGTGACCTTGGAGGATGCCGATGACGTACACCTCATCCTCTCCGATCGCCAGCACCCGATCCCCGGGTTCGAGCCGGCAGGGTGCCGAAAGAGCGAGCTGGGCCCAGAACGTTTCGGAGTCGCGCCGAAGTCTCACGCGATTGCCCTCCACCTCGAGAACGGTGCCGGGTCCGAGCCGAGTTCCGAGTGCGGTGATCATCGTGCCTCCTAATCCGGAGTCCAAGATTCGGCCTGGAGCAGCTTGGGATCGGTTCGACGTACGTGGCGGAGCTTCGCCGAAGTCCAAACAGCGCCGGCTTCCGTGACGGCGTGGAGATCGGCCCGCTCCAGATCGGCCTCGCGGAAGTCCGCGCCGGCGAGATCGGCATGCGCAAAGTCCACGTAGGAGAGTCTCGTCCGGAGAAACTGGGCCCGGACGAATTTCCCGCCGGCACATCGGGCGAACGAGAGGTCGGCTTCCGAGAATACGGCTCCGGTGGCGTCCGCCTCTTCGAAGCATGCCCGCGGCAACCGAGCTTGAAGAAAGTTCGCTCCCACGAGAGCGGATCGAGTGAAGTTCGTGCTCGCACCTCGGAGCCCGGCGAGCGACGCTTCCTGGAGCTTCGCGTCGGCGAATTCGGTCCGCTCCGCGGCGACGTTTCGGAAGACGGCCCCGGTGAGATCGGCTTTGGAAAAGTCGGAGTCCGTGAGATCGCAGTCGGAGAACTCCGCTTTCGCGAACCGAATCCCCGTCGCGCCGACCCGGTGCAGGCTCGTGCCCGGGAATCGAGCGTGGGACAAGTCGCAATCCCGGATCAGGCAGGATTCGAAGGAAGCGCGTCCGAGGTCGATCCCTTCGAGCAGGCAATCCGCGATCCAGCCTCCTTGCACGCGCACTCCGGTCCACCGCGCCGATCGAAGATCGCACTTGGAGAGACCGGCGTCCGCCATCGAGGCCCCGGAGAATACGCTCGCTCTCAGGTCGGAGCTTTCGAAGGAGGGTCCTTCCAGCCTCGAATCGGTGAAACGCGCTTCTCGCAGATCGCATCGATCGAAAGAAACCCCGGACAGGGTCGAGGTCTCGAAGTCGGCACCGGTCAAGTCGCATCGGAGAAACGTCGCTCTCGGAAGGGAAAGGCCGCGAAGGTCGACCCCGCGCAGGTCCAGTTGTTCCAGCGGCCCTTCCCCGAGCCGCTTCAGGAGTTCATCTCGATTCAAGTTTCGTCCCCGTGAGATTCGCGGCCTCGAGTCGCGTCTCCTTGGTCGACGCGTTCCAAAGCTCGGCTTCGAAGAAATTCGTTGCGAGACATCGAGCTCCATCGAGGCAGGCACCCTCCAGGTCGGCGCGGAAGAGGTTCGCTTTCGAGAAATCGGCGCCCTCGAGGTGCGCTTCGGACAGCCGGGCGTTTCGCAGGTCTGCGCGGGAGAAGGTGCACCCCCTGGCGCGGACCTCGGAGAAGTTCGCCCCGGGGAGCACCGCGCGCGAGAAATCGGCTCCCTCGAGATTGGCCTGCTCCCATACGGACTTGTTTCCGCGTACTTCCCGAAGGCGGGAGCGCGAGAAGTCGGCCCCTAGAACGGCCTGAAATCCGGCGAGGTCGGCTCCGTCGAGAGTCGCCTCCGAGGCGCGGACTTTCGCGGCCAGAGCTCCTCGGAGCGTCGCACCGGCCAGATCGGCCTTCTCCAGGTTCGCCTCCTGGAGGTCCGCGCCGCTCAGATCGGCCCTGGAGAGATCGGCTCCCGACAAATTCGTGCGATGGAAGGCGGCCTGCATGGCGAGGGCGCCTGAGAATCGGGCGCCGGCGGCCTCCGCATCGGTGAGATCCGCGCCTTCGAGCGTCGCCCCTTCCAGATTGGCGCCGGTAAGTCGAGCCCCCGTCAGATCCGCCTCTCGCACGAGGGCTTTCTCCAGCACGGCCCCGGTCAGATTCGCTCCCGTCAGCACGGCGCCCGTGCAGTCGCTCGAAGCGAGGCGGGCATGGTGCAAATCGGCCCCGGTGAAGACGGCGCCCGCGAGCCGAAGTCCGCTCAAGTCCAGTCCGGAGAGGTCTTGCTCCGAGAAATCGCCGTCTTCTTCGGCGTGCGCTTGAACCGTCTCACGCGTCCAGACGGGCCTGGGTGCGCTCCAAGGAAAGGTCGGAGGAGGTCCGATCCGAGCCGCGAGTTCCGGGACCTTCTCCTGGAGGACGGCATACGCCGCCGTCAATCGATCCGCGATCGGCGAGGGGACGATCGCTTCGGACGGAGATGCGGCCGGTGGCGTCGAGGGTGCCTCGACTGGGGAAACTCGCGCGTACGACTCCGCCGGACGCGGGGTCTCCGAGAGGGATTCTGCGACCACATGATGTTCGGAGATCTCGCGCATCTTGCGATGGCGAATCTCCGTCGTTCCGCGCCAGAGGAGGACGAGCTCCTCGGTGTCCATGTCGATCCACAGCGTGTCGAGACGGAGGGGGACCTCGCGAAGTCGGCCGGTATCGCGGAGGAACCAACGGAGGCGAAGGCCGGGGAGTCGGGACGTATAGAGGGGGATCCGCGGATGGAGATTCTCGAGGAGGATTCGCTCGTCCCCTCGCAGATAGTTCGGGAGCTGCTGATCGGGGGGGGCGGCGTTGAAGAGACTCCAGTCGCAGTCTTGAGGGAAGCCGGGCCACCGAGTCTTCAGCCAGTTTCTGTTATAGGTCCCCGACTTGTGCAGTCGTTGGGGAGTCGTAAGCGAGAGGGGTCCGAAGCCGGCCGGGTCGGGGCGACTGTCCGGATCGATGCAGAGTCGATCGATCGGGTACACATTGGGGAGCGGCCATATCCTGGTCCCGTCCGGGAGTTCTTCCTCCGTGTACCCGCGACCGGCGGGGTTCTTCGGATAGCCGGTTCCCCCGAAGCTCCGGCGATACGAGAGTGGCTGGGTGCGGAAGGGCAGCGGTTCCGAAGGGGCCCAGAAGAAGAAGAACCGAGGAGCCCGGAATCGATCGCCTACGACGGCCAATCGCTTGAACCATGATCCGACCTGGAACGTGACGAAGCAGGCCGTCGTGGGGTGTCCGCCGGGTGCGTGGCAGGTGCCGACCAGCATCAGGTCCGCACGGGGCTTGAACCAGGCGAAGTCGCCGGCATAGTGGAGGGGCGGAGACGGCGATCCCTCTTGGTGGAGGTCTCCCGTAAGTCCCTTTTGGGTCGGGGCGCGCTCCGCGGTTCCCTCGTGTCGAAGGAGAAACGTCCCCTTCACGATCAGGGTGGCCGAGAGAGGGTGCGGGGGCACCATGCCGACGCACCAACCGACCGAGAGACCGCTTTCGTTCCGGAGCACGGCGGCATTATAGGGGGCGAGATGGGGGGCGTCGATGGAATCGGATTCCGCGAAACCTCCCTTCCGGAGAAGAGTTGAACTAATCGTTGACGGTCGGATCGGGGGAGTGCCAGAATCGGCCCCCTCGTCGGGCCGAACACTATTCCTGTGGGAGGGAAACGTATGAAAAAAACCGTCGCCGCTTGGTTGTTCGCCTCCATTGGGCTCGCGTCCGTTCCGGCCTTGGCCTCGGCACAGCAGTGGGAGAAGCTGGGAAGCCGGCGGGTGAATCCTCGCGCGGGGAAAGACACCATCGAGGTTACCGCGAAGGAAGGGACCTTCAACGCGATCCGCCTCGACGTCGAGGGCGGCGACATCGTCCTATACAACATCAAAGTCGTGTTCGAAAACGGGGAGCCGTTCTCCCCGGAGACGCGCGTCCACTTCAAGGAAGGCTCCCTGAGCCGCGTGATCGATCTCCCCGGCCAGGCTCGACTCATCCGGAAAGTCGAATTCGCCTATGAAGGAATCCGCGAAGGCAAGGGCCGGGCGCACATTCATCTCTTCGGTCGCCACGCGGGCGGCGGTGGTAGCGCTCCCCCCCGGAAGGATCCGAAGGACCGGTTCCCGGGGTGGGAGCATCTGGGCTCGCGCGTCGTAGACTTTGGTGCCGACAAGGACGTGATCAGCTGCGCCGGAGAAGGCTCGTTCAAGTCGTTCCGGATCTACGTCGAAGAGGGAGACGTCGTGATGTTCGAAATCACCGTGACGCTCGGCAACGGCGATACGGTCCAGCCCAAGGCGAAGTGGGAATTCGAGGGAGGGACCCGATCTCGCGACATGGATCTTCCCGGTAAGGAGCGAAACATCCGGAAGATCGAGTTCAAGTACAAGAGTCGCGTGAAGGAAGGAAAGGCCACGATCCACGTCTTCGGCAAGAGGTAGAGATCGATCGCGATTACGGGGCCGGTGCCATGCCGGCCCCGTTTTTTTGTACCTGTT
>Ga0137796_10001050_pt1 | contig 16354 bp, 16 predicted proteins | sample OV2TP3_FD_97704 | JGI IMG/M metagenome (GOLD analysis project Ga0137796, IMG submission 97704) | reverse complement strand
AGCCGTTGCCACAGCGGCGCGCCGAGCGCCTCCAGCCGCGCCAGGGGCGCGGTGACGCCGGCGAGCTGCAGGCCGGCGAGGATCAGCATGAGATTGGCGAGGAGGTAGAGCGCGGTCTGCGCCGGGAGCACGCTCGCGAGCGCGCCGCCCAGCCCGCCCGCGGCGGCGCCGAGCATCGCGTAGCTCGCCAGGCGGGCGGCGTTGAACGCGAGCAGGCGGGCGAGCGCGCGCGGCGGCTCGATGGGGATGACGCGGCGCGCGGCCACCGCGGTGACGATCCCGCCGCACATCGCGAGGCAATGCACGCCCGAGGCGAGCCCCGTGAGGAAGAGCGCGCCGAGCAGGCCGGGGTTCGCCGGCTCCATGCTTCAGATCACCTTGGAGTAGGACGCCTGCGCGCGGCTCGCGCGCAGGTGCCGGTCGAACACCATGCACGCCGCGCGCACCAGCAGCCGCCCGCGCGGCGTGACCGCGATCCAGTCGGGCTGCAGCTCGACCAGGCCGTCGGCGGCGAGGGCTTTGAGGTCCTCCAGCTCGCGCGCGAAATGGCGGCGGAAGTCCACCAGGTACGAGATCTCGATCGACTCGATCGAGACGCGGAAGTGGCAGACCAGCGCCTGGATCACGGCGCGGCGCACCAGGTCGTCGGGCGAGAGCTCCAGCCCGCGCAGCACCGGCAGGCGCGCTCCATCCAGCGCGCCGTAGTAGGTCTCGAGCGACTTCTGGTTCTGGTAGTAGCTCGGCCCCACGCGGCCGATCGAGGACACGCCGAAGCCGAGCATGTCGGACTCCGGGTGCGCCGAGTAGCCCTGGAAGTTGCGCTGCAGGCGCCCCTGGCGCTGCGCCACCGCGAGCTCGTCCTCGGGCCGCGCGAAGTGGTCCATGCCGATGTAGAGGTAGCCCGCGCGCGCCAGGCGCCCGATGGCGAGCGTGAGGATCTGCAGCTTCGCCTCGGCCGAGGGGAGCTCGGCCTCGCGGATGCGCCGCTGCGGCTTGAAGAGCTGCGGCAGGTGCGCGTAGTTGTAGAGCGCGATGCGGTCGGGGGTGAGCGCGAGCACCCGGTCCAGCGTGAGGTTGAAGCTGTCCAGCGTCTGCTTCGGCAGCCCGTAGATGAGGTCGAGGTTGACCGAGCGGAAGCCGCCCGCGCGCGCCTCCTCGATCACGCGCCGCGTCACCTCCTCGCCCTGCACGCGGTTCACCGCGCGCTGCACCGCGGGGTCGAAATCCTGCACGCCGACCGAGAGCCGGTTGAAGCCGAGCGCGCCGAGCGCCGCCATGCGCCCCGTCTCGACCTTGCGCGGATCGACCTCGATCGAGCATTCGCAGCCGGGCTCGCGCCGGAACTCGCGGTCGAGCGTCGCCATCAGAGACTCGATCTCCGCCTGCGACAGGAAGGTCGGCGTGCCGCCGCCCAGGTGCAGCTGCGAAATCGCGCGCTCCGCGCCCAGCAGCGGGCCCACGAGCGCCAATTCCCTGTCCAAGTACTTGATATACTTGGCCGATCTCGAATGGTCGCGCGTCACCACCTTGTTGCAGCCGCAGTAGAAGCACACCGTGTCGCAGAACGGCAGATGGACGTAGACCGAGAGCGGATGGCTGATGCCCCCGATGTTGCGCCTGGCGAGCCAGGCCTTGAGGTTCGCCTCGCCGAACGCTTCCACGAAGCGGTCGGCGGTGGGGTACGAGGTGTAGCGCGGCCCGCTCACGTCGTACTTGCGGATGAGCAGCGGGTCGATCACCAGCTCGGAGGCGGGGTAATTCATGCGCGCCCGGCCACTATGGCGCGATCGCGCCGGAGCCCCTTGACGAGGATCAAGCGCGCGCCATGAGCCCGCGGGACAGGCCTGCGCACATCCAGGCGCTGCTCACGCATCCGGTCGTGGTCGCGCTCGGCCTGGTCGCCATCGTCGCGGTCCTGGGGTTGAACGCGGCCGCCTTCTGGCTGGGGGAGCGCGCGCCGTGGCTGCTCGCCGGGGTGATGCTGACCGACCTGCTGGTGGTCGCGGCGGGCATCGCCGCGGCGTTCCGCCTCGCGCTGGCCGCGGACAGGCGCGTCTCGCAGGCGGCAGCGGCGCTGGATGCGAGCCAGGCGCGCCTCGCGGCGATCGTGGATTCGGCGATGGACGCGATCATCTCCGTGGACGACGGGCAGCGCATCGTGATCTTCAACCGCGCCGCCGAGCAGGTGTTCCGCTGCCGGCGCGAGGAGGCGCTCGGCGTGCCGCTCGAGCGCTTCATCCCGCAGCGCTTCCGCGGCGCGCACCGCGGCCACATCGAGCAGTTCGGCCGCACCGGGATCACCAGCCGCAGGATGGGGGACGTCACGACGCTGTGGGCGCTGCGCGCCGGCGGCGAGGAGTTTCCGATCGAGGCGGCGATCTCGCAGGCGAGCGAGGGCGGCAGGCGCTACTTCACGGTGATCCTGCGCGACATCACGCTGCGCAAGAAGTACGAGGACGAGCTCAAGCGCCGCGAGGCCGAGCTGCGCGGGCTCTCGGCGCGCGTGCTGGAGGCGCGCGAGGAGGAGAAGACCCTCATCGCGCGCGAGCTGCACGACGAGCTGGGGCAGCTGCTCACCGCGCTCAAGATGGACCTCGCGGCGCTGCGCGAGCGCCTCCCCGCGCCCGAGCTGCAGGCGCAGGCCGGGCAGATGGACGCGCTGCTCGACCGCACCGTGGCCTCGGTGCGGCGCATCTCCGCCGAGCTGCGGCCGCAGATGCTCGACGACCTCGGGCTGCCCGACGCGGTGTCCTGGCTCGCCGAGGACTTCGGCAGGCGCGCCGGCGTCACGATCAAGCTCGAGATCAGCGACGACGCCGCGCTGGAGGCCCTCGAGCGCAGCGTCGCCAACACCGTCTACCGCGTGCTGCAGGAATCGCTCACCAACGTCGCGCGCCATGCACAGGCGCGGCGCGTCTGGGTGGTGGTCGAGGGCAACGGCGGCATGCTGCAGGTGGAGATCGAGGACGACGGCCGCGGCATCGCGCCGGAGGACCTGGCGCGGCCGCGCTCCCTCGGCCTGAAGGGCATGCGCGAGCGCGTGCACCACCTGGGGGGCGCGGTGGAGATCGGGCGCGCGCCGCGCGGCGGCACGCGCATCGCGCTCAGGCTGCCGCGCCAGCCCGCTGCGCCCGGGGGCGGCGCATGATCCGCGTGCTGCTCGCCGACGATCACGAGCTGGTGCGCGACGGCCTGAAGCGCATCCTCGCCGCCCACGCCGACCTCTCGATCGCGGGCGAGGCGCGCAACGGCGACGAGGCGCTCGCCCTGGTGCGCGCCAACGACTACGACGTCGCGCTGCTCGACATCTCGATGCCGGGGCTGGCCGGGATCGACCTGGTGAAGCGCCTCAAGCTCGAGAAGCCCGCGCTGCGCATCCTGGTGCTCACGATGCACGCGGAGGCGCAGTACGCGGCGCGCGCGCTGAAAGCGGGCGCCTCGGGCTACCTCACCAAGGACAGCGCCTCGCAGCAGCTGGTGGGCGCGATCCGCAAGCTCGCCGCGGGCGGCGTGCACATCAGCGAGGCGGCCGCCGCGAGCCTCGTCACCGACCGCGGCGGCGACGGCCCGCCGCACGCGCGGCTCTCGGACCGGGAGTTCGAGGTGTTCCGCATGCTCGCCGCGGGGCGCGGGCCGACCGAGATCGCCGGGCAGCTGCACCTCTCGGTGAAGACGGTGAGCACGCACAAGACGCGCATCCTGGACAAGCTCGGGGTCGGCAGCACCGCGGAGCTGGTGCGCTACGCGCTCGAGCACAAGCTGCTCGACCCGGGATAGGACGATCAGGAGAGTATGTACTCAATTGCGACGGCAGCTCGCCGATGGGGGGCTGGCAGGTCTTGCGCGCTGAAGCATTTTGCTCCTGCGGTCGCTCGATCCGCAATCCCGGTCGGCCGGCACAGCCGCTTCGAGCGGCGAATCTTTTCGCGCCGGGCCGGTCAAAACGGGTGAGCCGGATCCGGCCTCACGAGGGCGGGACCGTCGACGAAAAGAGGGCCGATGACCGTCGTTGCCCGCTTCGAAGTCCGCTACACCCAGTACCTGGACCCACAGGGCCAGGTGGTCCGGACTCTTCCCGATTTTGCGCGCGACCCGCGCGCCCTCGTTCCCGACTATCGCGCGATGCTGCTCATGCGCGCGCTCGACGCCAAGGCGATCGCGATGCAGCGCACCGGACAGATGGGCACTTACGCCTCCACGCTCGGCAAGGAGGCGATCGACGCCGGGGTGGGCGCGGTCCTCGCAAGAGACGACGTCGTCCTTCCGAGCTACCGCGAAAGCGGGATCCTGTTCCTGCGCGGGGTGTCGCCGCACCGGGTGTTTCTGTACTGGGGTGGTGACGAGCGCGGCAACGTCTTTCCGGAGTCGCCGCGCGATTTTCCCTTCTGCGTGCCGATTGCCCTGCAAGTGCCGCATGCGGTCGGAGTCGCCTACGCGATGAAGCTGCGAAAAGAGCCGCGCGTCGCGCTCGCCGTGCTCGGCGACGGCGCAACCTCGAAGGGCGATTTCTACGAGGCGCTCAATGCCGCGGGCGTGTGGAAGCTGCCGCTCGTGGCGCTCGTCGTAAACAACCAGTACGCCATTTCCGTGCCGCGCCACCGGCAAAGCGCCTCCGAGACGCTGGCGCAGAAAGCGATCGCGGCAGGCATCGCCTGCGAGCAGCTCGACGGCAACGACGCGATCGCGGTGCGCGACGCGGTGGGGCGCGCGCTCGAGCGCGCGCGTTCGGGCGGAGGCCCGACGCTGCTCGAAGCGCTCACCTACCGTCTGTCGGATCACACCACCGCCGACGACGCCTCGCGCTATCGGAGCGCCGGGGAACTCGCCGAAGCCTGGAAACGAGAGCCGATCGTTCGCCTGCGCAGCTGGCTCGCGGCCAACGGGCACTGGTCGAAAGACGACGAAGAGGCGCTGCACCGCGAATGCGCCAAGCGCGTGCAGGCCGCGGTCAAGGCTTATCTCGAGACGCCGCCGCCCGGGCCCGAGCAGATGTTCCATTTCCTCTACGCGCGCCTTCCGCACGCCTTTGCCTGGCAGCGCGACGAAGCCTGCGCGCCCGAACGCGTCCCCGAACCCCATGTCGAGCATCACGCTGGTTGAAGCGGTCAACCTCGCGCTCGCGCGCGCGATGGAAGAAGACCCGCGCGTCACGGTGCTCGGGGAGGATATCGGCGTGGACGGCGGCGTTTTTCGCGCCACCGCGGGCTTGCTCGGGCGCTTCGGCGCGGAGCGCGTGGTGGATACGCCCCTCTCCGAGGCGCTCATCGCCGGCATGGCGATCGGCATGGCCGCCGAAGGCCTGCGGCCGGTTGCCGAGATCCAGTTCGCGGGCTTCGCCTACGTCACGCTCGACCAGATCCTCAACCACGCCGGGCGGCTGCGCCACCGCACGCAAGGGCGCCTTTGCTGCCCGATGGTGATGCGGATGCCCTGCGGCGCGGGAATCCGCGCGCCGGAGCACCACTCGGAGAGTCCGGAGGCGATCTTCGCGCATGTCCCGGGCATCCGCCTGGTGTATGCCTCCTCGCCGCGGCGCGCCTACGGGCTGTTGCTCGCTTCGATCGCCGATCCCGATCCGGTCGTGTTCCTCGAGCCTTCGCGCCTGTATCGGCTCTTCAAGGAGGAAGTCGGCGACGACGGCGAGCCGCTGCCGCTCGACACCGCGTTTGTGCTGCGTGAAGGCACCGACCTCACGCTCGTCACCTGGGGGGCGATGACGCACGAAGCGCTCGCCGCGGCCGACGATCTCGCCGCGGAGGACGTGTATGCCGAGGTGATTGACGTCGCCACCCTCAAGCCCCTCGATCTTGACACGATCCTCGCCTCGGTGGCGAAAACGCGGCGCTGCGTCGTGCTGACCGAAGCCCCGCGCAGCTGCAGCTTCGCCTCCGAGGTCTCGGCGAACGTCTCCGAGCAGGGGCTCATGTCGCTGCTTGCGCCGGTCGAGCGCGTCACCGCATGGGACACGGTGACCCCGATGGCGCGGCTCGAGTCGCGCTACATGCCGGACAGGCGGCGGATCGTGGCGGCGGCGCACAAAGTGATGCAGTATCACTGAGTGCGGATTTTCTATCTCCCCGACCTGGGCGAGGGCCTGCAGGAAGCCGAGATCGTCGAGTGGCGCGTCGCCCCCGGCGATGAGGTCGCGGCCGACCAGACGATCGTCTCTGTCGAGACCGACAAGGCAATCGTGGAGATCCCGGCGCCTTACTCCGGGCGTATCGAGAAGCTCTTCGGAAACGCCGGCGACGTGGTGCACGTCGGTGCGCCCCTCGCCGGTTTCGCGGGCGAGGCCGCGGATGCCGGCACCGTCGTGGGGGAGCTCACGCGTCAAGATGCAACCCCGCTAGGAGGAGCCGCAGAAAGGCGAGGGGATTCCGTGCCGGCAAACCGGGACGTCAGGGCGACCCCGGCGGTGCGCGCGCTCGCGCGCAAGCTTAGCGTAGACCTCGCGTCGGTCGCGCCGACCGGGCCCGGAGGGATCGTCACGGCACGGGACGTCGAGCGCGCAGCGACAGGTCCTGCGCCGACCGCAACGCAGGAGACGCTTCGCGGCATGCGGCGCACGATGGCGCGCAACATGGCGCTCGCGCACGCCGAGGTCGCCTCGGTCACGGTGATGGACGACGCCGACGTCGAGGCCTGGCCGAGCGGTGCCGCGCTCATGCCGAGGCTGGTTCGCGCGCTCGTCGCCGCCTGCCGCGCCGAACCCGGCCTAAACGCATGGTACGACGCGATGAGCACCAGTCGGCGCCTGTTTGACGAGGTGCATGTAGGCATCGCGGTCGACACGCTCGACGGGCTCACTGTCCCCGTGCTGCGCGATTGCCACAAACGCGACGCCGCCGATCTCGCCGCAGCGCTCGAAGCGCTCGTGCGCCACGCCCGCGAGAGGAAACTCGCGCCCGAGGCGCTGCGCGGCGCGACGATCTCGCTTTCCAACTACGGCGCGATCGCCGGGCGCTACGCTTCGCCGATCGTCGCGCCGCCCGCGGTCGCGATCCTCGGCGCCGGGAGGCTCGAGCGCCGTGCGGTCGTGAGCGGGGACGGGCGAATCGCCGTGCACCGCGTGCTGCCGCTGTCGTTCACCTTCGATCACCGCGCGGTGACGGGCGGCGAGGCGGGACGCTTTCTCAACGCGGTCATCGCCGACCTTTCACGCAGCGGCTGACGGTGAACGAACTGGGGTGATCAAATCGTTAGAGGCAGGCCGCGATGGACAGCGTGCTCACCATGCCGCGGACGAGAAAGATCGAGCTGATCGGCGTCGCGAGCGGGGCCGGCGGCGCGGACGCGGCTTGCGCCGAGGCGCCCGCGCGCCTTGCGGCCGGGGGCCTCGCCGACGCATTGCGCGCGCGTGGGCTTGCAGCCGCATGGGGGCCAACCCTGCAGACCGAGCGCGGTGCCGGCGCACGGGCCACCGTGAGCCGTCTCTGCGCGCGCCTTGCGTCGCACGTCGCCGGAACGATTCGGGCCGGACGAGTCGCCTGCGTCCTGGGCGGCGACCACACCTGCGCGGCGGGCACTTGGGCGGGCGCGGCGCGCGCGCTCGCCGAACGGGGCCCCTCGGCCTCATCTGGATCGACGCGCACATGGACAGCCACACGCCGCGTACGAGTCCGACGGGCCGGTTGCACGGCATGCCGCTCGCGGCGCTGCTTGGCCAGGGCGACGAGGAGTTTCCAGATCTAGGTCCGGCGCCGCTCGCCGCGCGCAACGTGTGCCTTGTCGGAGTGCGCAGCTTCGAGCCGGCAGAGGCCCGGCTGCTCGAGCGGCTCGGCGTGCGCGTGTTTTTCATGGACGAGATCTGGCAGCGCGGCATCGCCGCGGTGCTCGCCGATGCGCTCGAGATCGCGAAGGCGGGCACCGCCGGGTTCGGCGTGACGCTCGACCTCGACGTGCTCGACCCGGTGGAGGCGCCCGCGGTGGCGACCCCGGTGCCGGGTGGCCTGCGCGCGCGCTGCTCGCCGCGCTCGCGCGGCTGGCGCAGGAACCCGCGCTCGTGGGCCTCGAGCTCACCGAGTACAGCCCGCGGCGCGACCGGGACGGGCGCACCGCACGACTCATCGTGGATCTGCTGAGCGCCGCGCTCTCCGGCGGCTACGCGATGCTTTGGTCCGCAGCACATGCCGAGGCGCAATACGGCGCGCGCAAATACGCGCCGCTGCCGGTGGTTCTGGTGCGCGGCGAAGGTGCCTGGCTGTGGGACGAGAATGGCCGGCGCTACCTCGACATGATGGCCGCGTATTCCGCGGTGAGCCATGGCCATGCGCATCCGCGCCTGCTCGCGGCTCTCAGCGCGCAGGCGCGGACGCTAGCGCTCACATCGCGCGCGTTCCGCAATGACCGTCTGCCGCGCTTTCTCGAGCGGCTATGCGAGCTGACCGGCATGGAGCGCGCATTGCCGGTGAACACCGGCCTGGAAGCGGTCGAGACCGCGCCATGAACACGACGGAGGGATTGCTCCGGCTAGCCAAGGTGATTCGGTGGCTAGGCTACTTGGCTGCGATCCTTCTGATGCTAGGGGCCGTCAACGAATCGCAGGCTAGCGGGATGTTTGCCTTACTCGCTGTCGGGTTAGGGATTGGGATTGCTGGATGGGTGGTGGCTTGGATCATCGAGGGCTTTGCCAAGCCCAAGGCATGAGCCGCCCTTTCGCTAAGTACATACTCTCGGACGATTCCTACAACGCGCTCGGGGGTTTCCTACATACACCCCGGGGCATCGGGGCCTAGGCTGCGCGCTGAATGGACGAGCGCGCCGGCCTTCTCAAGGTCTTTCTGGTGGAGGATTCGGCGCTGCTGCGCGAGCGGCTCGAGGCGATGCTCGCCTCGATTCACGGCTCGATTACGGTCGGAAGCGCCAGCGGCGCGGATGACGCGCTGCAGGCCATTCTCGCGAGTGGAGCGGACACCGTGGTGCTCGACCTGCACCTCGCGCAGGGCAGCGGCATGGAGGTGCTGCGCGCCCTGAGCGAGCGCGCGCCGCAGGTTCAGGTCTACATCCTCACCAACTACCCGAACGACGCCTACCGGCGCGCCGCCGAGCGGCTGGGCGCGCGCGGCTTCTTCGACAAGAGCACCGAGTTCGAGCAGTTGCGCGCGGCGCTCGCCGCGCGCGTGTCGGAATCGTCCTAGCTTTCCTCACGCGTTCTCCGACGCGCGAATCGGGACTGCGCCGATTTCGCGCCGCATCCCGCGCCGGCACACTGGGTTCATGTGCAGCGCCCAAACGACTTCCGATCTCAAGGTCTTCCTGGTGGAGGACTCGCCGCTGCTCGCCGAGCGCATCGAGCGCATGCTCGACTCGGTCCCCGGCGCGAAGAGCGTCGGCCGCGCCGAGGGCGCGCAGGCCGCGATCGCGGCGATCCTCGAGAACCGCCCCGACGTGGTGGTGCTCGACCTCACGCTCGCGCAGGGCAGCGGCTACGACGTCCTGCGCGCGGTCAAGGCCGCGGACCCCGGGATCGATTTCTACGTCCTGACCAATTACGCCTCGGACCCGCACCGGCACCTCGCCGGGCGCCTGGGGGCGAGCGAGTTCTTCGACAAGAGCACCGAGTTCGGGCGCATGCGCGAGCGGCTCGCCGAGCGCGCGCGCCCGCATTGAACCGACACACAGGAGGATGCCCATGACCGTCGCCGCCCTTGCCCAGCAGCCCGCGCAGAAGATCGTGTACCTGCACCGCTTCGAGCCCAGGCCCGAGCCGCGCCGGCACGAGGTCGGCTGCTCGAGCTGCAACATGCGCGAGCTGTGCCTCCCGGCCGGAATCGACGCCGAGGACATGCAGCGCCTGGAGCGCCTGGTCTACGCGCGCCGCCGCGTCAAGCGCGGCGAGACCCTGTTCAACGCGGGCGACGACTTCAACGCCATCTACGCCATCCGCGCGGGGTTCTTCAAGACCAGCGTGCTCGACGGCGAGGGGCGCGAGCAGGTCACGGGCTTCTTCATGGGCGGGGAGCTGCTCGGCATGGACGGCATCGGCTCGGGGCAGTACAACGGCACCGCCACCGCGCTCGAGGACAGCGAGATCTGCGTCATGCCCTACGCGCTCATCGAGGCGCTGGCGGGCGAGATCCGCGGGCTGCAGCGCCACCTGCGCGGGGTGCTGTCGCGCGAGATCGTGCGCGACCACGGCGTCATGATGCTGCTCGGCTCGATGCGGGCGGAGGAGCGGCTCGCCACCTTCCTGCTCAACCTCTCGAAGCGCTTCACGCGCCGCGGCTACTCGCCCTCGGACTTCCACCTGCGCATGACGCGCGAGGAGATCGGCAGCTACCTGGGGCTGAAGCTGGAGACGGTGAGCCGGCTGTTCTCGCGCTTCCAGTCCGACCGCCTCATCGAGGTGCAGCAGAAGCACGTGCGCATCCGCGACAGCGCCGGGCTGCGCGCGCTCCTCGGCAGCTAGTGCGACATCAGCACCGGCACGGTCATCGACTCGAGCAGCGTGCGCGTCACCCCGCCGAGCACCATCTCGTGCAGGCGGGAGTGGCCCCAGGCCCCCATCACGATCAGGTCCGCCGAAAAATCGAAGGCGCGCGACAGCAGCAGGCTGCCGACCTCGGCGCCGGCGTTCTCGTAGTGCGAGGCGGTGACCCGCACGCCGTGGCGCGCGAGGTAGAGCCCGATGTCGGCGCCCGGCTCCTCGCCGTGGCCACTCCCCGGGCGCACGGCGTCGAACGCCAGCACCTGCACCTGCCTGGCGCGCTGCAACAGCGGCAGCGCGTCGTTCAGCGCGCGCGTCGCCTCGCGGCTCGCGTTCCACGCCACCACCACGTTCTCGCCCAGCGGCCGCTTCTCGAAGGCGTAGGGCGCGATCAGCACCGGCCGGCCGGCGGCGAGCAGCAGCTTCTGCTCGAAGTCCTTGCCCACGCCCGAGGGCCAGTCCGGGTTCTTCTGGCCGATCACCACCAGGTCGGCGTAGCGCCCGTGCAGCGTCACGGCCTCGAGCGCGTCCGCGGCGCTCGCGCGCCACTCCACCTTGGCGTAGCCGGCGCGGCGCACGCACTCGTCGTAGGCGGCGCGCGCCTTCTGCAGCGCCTCGGCCTGCACGCGCTGCTGCGCCTCGACGAGCGTCTGGCCCGCCTCGGCGGCGTACGAGGGCGGCGGCACCACGCTGAGCGCGTAGAGGCAGGCCACGTGGGCCTCGAATCGCTGCGCCACCTGCAGCGCGAGCTCCAGCCGCGCCGGCGCGGTGCGGCCGGCGTCGAAATGCACCAGGATCGTCTTGTAGTCCATGCGCGAAGTCTCCCTCCCCCCTGTGGCGCCCGCTTGACCTGCGTCAACGGCGCGCGCCTTTGACCGCCTCGTACCATAGCACCCCGCTCGCCCCCGCGGCGAGCGCGGCCGCGAGGTCCCACGCGGCGAGCGGCGCGAAGCGGAACACCGCGGCCGCCGGGGGCAGGTAGATCGCGGCGGCGAGGGCGGCGGCGGCGCCGCCGAACACCCACCACAGCGCCGGGTTGGGCCGCGCGAGCGCCGCGAAGAGCGAGCCCCGGCCGGCGCGGCTGGCGAGGATCATGGCGAGGTTGCCGGCCACGATCGCGGCGAAGCCGAGCGCGGCGACCTCGCCGGGTGAGCGCCCCGCGCCGACCGCCCACCAGCTCGCCGCGAACACGCCCACCAGCACGCCCGCGCCCAGGCCGAGCGCGGCAAGCAGCATCGCGCCGTCGAACAGCGGCGCGCGCGGGTCGCGCGGCGGCCGCTCCATGGCGCCCTCGCCGCTCTCCTCGGCCTCGAAGACGATCGAGCAGGTCGGGTCGATGACGAACTCGAGGAACACGATGTGCACCGGGAAGAGGAACAGCGGCCAGCCCAGCGCGAGCGGCAGGAACGACATCCCCACCGTGGGCACGTGCACCGCCATGATGTAGCGCATCGCGTTGCGGATGTTCTCGTAGATGCGCCGCCCCAGGCGCACCGTGGCGACGATCGAGGCGAAGTCGTCCTCCAGCAGCACCAGCGCCGCGGCCTCGCGCGCGACGTCGGTGCCGCGCCTGCCCATGGCGATGCCGATGTGCGCCGCCTTGAGCGCCGGGGCGTCGTTGACGCCGTCGCCGGTCATCGCCACCACCTCGCCGGCGGCTTTGAGCGCCTGCACCAGGCGCAGCTTCTGCTCGGGCAGGATGCGGGCGAAGACGCACACGCGCCGCGCCGCGGCCGCAAGCCCCGCTGCGTCGAGCGCCTCGACGTCCTCGCCGCTCAGCGCCCCGGCCGCGGTGTCGATCCCCGCCCGCGCGGCGATAGCGAGCGCGGTGCCGGGGTAGTCGCCGGTGATCATCACGACGCGGATGCCGGCGCGGCGGCATTCGGCCACCGCGGCGGGCACCGAAGCGCGCAGCGGATCGGCGAGCGCGACGAACCCGAGCCAGCGCCAGCGGTAGCGCGCCGGGTCGGCGGGGAGCCCGCCGCTCTCCCACTGCGCCTCGGCCATCGCGAGCAGCCGCAGCCCGCGCGCGGCGGCCTCGCGCGCCCGCTCCAGCGCCGCGCCTTCGATCCCGCAGAGCGCGAGCACCGTCTCCGGGGCGCCCTTCAGCGCCACCCGCACCGCGCCCTGCGGCGTGCGCCAGGCGTTGGCCACCGCCCGGAAGCTGCCCGCCATCGGGTACTGCCGCTCGAGCTGCGCGCCGGGCGGGCGCGCGGGCGCCGCAGCGAGGATCGCGCGCTCCATGGGATCGAAGGGCTCGGGCGCGCAGGCGAGCCCCGCGGCCTCGAGCAGCGCCGCCTCGCTCGCGCCGGGGGCCGCGCGCAGCTCGGCGATCGCCATGCGGTTCTCGGTGAGCGTGCCGGTCTTGTCCACGCACAGCACGGTGGCCGAGCCGAGCGTCTCGATCGCGGGCATGCGGCGCGCGAGCACGCCGCGGCGCGCGATGCGCCAGCCCCCGAGCGCGAGGAACACGGTGAGCACCACCGGGAACTCCTCCGGGAGCAGCGCCATGGCGAGCGTGATGCCGGCGAGGATCCCGGCGAGCCACTCGCCGCGCAGCGCGACGTAAGCGAGGGTCACCGCTGCGCACAGCGCGAGCCCGATCGCCGCGACGAGCTTCACCGCGCGGGCGGTCTCGCGCTGCAGCATGGTCTTTTCGATCTGCAGCGAGGCGAGGAAGCCGCCGATGCGGCCGAGCTCGGTGCGCGCGCCCGTGCCGGAGACGAGCGCGCGCCCCTGGCCTCGCACGACCAGCGTGCCCGAGTACACCTGCCCCTCTCGCGCGCCCGGCTCGAGGCGCTTGTCCACCGGCAGCGATTCCCCGGTGAGCAGCGACTCGTCCAGCGCGAGGCCGCTCACCGCGACCAGCGCCGCGTCGGCCGGCACGCGGTCGCCCTCGGCGAGCAGCAGCAGGTCGCCGCGCACCACCTCGCGCCCGGCGATGCGCTGCGGTGCGCCGTCGCGCACCACCAGGGCGCGCGGGCTCGAGAGGTCGCGCAGCGCATCGAGCGCGCGCTCGGACTTGCGCTCCTGCACCACCGTGATCCCCATCACCACGAACACCGAGGCGCCGAGCACCATCGCCTCGTGCACGTCGCCCAGGAGCAGGTAGATGCCCGCGCCCGCGACCAGCAGCAGGAACATCGGCTCGCGCAGCACCTCGAGCGCGATCGCGAGCGCGCTGCGCCGCCCGGCGTCGGGCAGCGCGTTGGGGCCCTCGGCCGCGAGCCGCGCCGCGGCCTCGGCCGAGCACAAGCCACGCGGCTCTGGCGCCAGCGCCGTCACCGCCCGCGCGCGGCGAGGAATTCCTCCACCGCGCTCCACAGCCCGGGCGAGGCGAGATCCTCGAACGCGTAGCGCGCGCGCAGCATGGTGCGCGCGGGGCCCGGCAGCTCGAAGTCGGCGCCGCAGGCGAGCGCGCGCGAGGCGAGGTGCATCACCTCCGCGTGCGCGAGATCGCTGTACGCGAGCACCACCGCGTCCACGCGATGCGCCTCGAGCAGCCGCTCGAGCCCGGCCTCGGGCAGGATCGCGATGCCCTCGGGGTAGAGTGGCCCGGCGAGCGAGGGCGGGTAGCGGCGGGCTTCGATCCCCGGGATCTGCGCCGCGGTGAACGCCACCACCTCGCAGGAGGGGTCGTCCCGGTAGAGCACGTTGAAGTCGTGGAAGTCGCGCCCCGCGGCGCCCGCGATCGCCAGGCGGCGCCGGCGCGCGCTCACGCCAGGGCCTCGAGCGGGTCGGCGCACGCGAGGCCGAGCGCCGCCGCCACCTCGGGCTGGGTCACCGCGCCGCGGCAGACGTTGAGCCCCGCGCGCAGGTGCTCGTCGGCGCGCAGCGCTTCGGGGACGCCGCGCTCGGCGAGCGCCTCCACGAAGGGCAGCGTGGCATGGTTGAGCGCGTAGGTCGAGGTGCGCGGCACCGCGCCCGGCATGTTGGCCACGCAGTAATGCAGGATGCCCTCTGCAATGTAGACGGGGTCGGCGTGGGTCGTCGGGCGCGAAGTCTCGAAGCAGCCGCCCTGGTCGATCGAGACGTCCACCAGCACCGCGCCCGGCTTCATCGCGGCGAGCATCCCGCGCGTCACGAGCTTGGGCGCGAGCGCGCCCGCCACCAGCGCGCCGCCGATCACCGCGTCCGCCCCGGCGAGCGCCTGCGCGATGGCCTCCGGCGTCGCGAACCCGGTTGCGAGGCCCGTGCCGTGCTCGGCGGCGAGCCGTCGCAGCGGCCCCGCCGAGCGGCTGAGCAGCGTGACGCGCGCGCCCATGCCCAGCGCTACGCGCGCCGCGTTGGCGCCCACCACGCCCGCGCCGAGCACCAGCAGCGTCGGCGGCGCGACGCCCGTCGCCCCGGTGAGCAGCACGCCGCGCCCGCCCTGCGGCCGCTCGAGCCAGTGCGCCGCGACCTGCACCGCCATGCGCCCGGCCACCTCCGACATGGGCGCGAGCAGCGGCAGCCCGCCGCGCGGCGAGGTGACGGTCTCGTAGGCGATGGCGATGGCGCCGCTCGCGATGAGCTCGCGCGCCTGCTGCGGATCGGGCGCGAGATGCAGGTAGGTGAAGATCGCCTGTCCCGGGCGCAGCCGCGCGCGCTCGGGCGCGAGCGGCTCCTTCACCTTGACGATTAGCGCGGCGCGCGCGAAGACCTCCGCGGCCGAGGCCACGACCTCCGCGCCCGCGCCGCGGTAGTCGGCATCCGCCGCGCCGATCCCGGCCCCGGCGTTCGACTCGACCACGACGGCGTGGCCGCACGCGGCGAGCCGGCGCACGCTCTCCGGCGTCAAGCCGACGCGGTACTCGTGGACTTTGATTTCCTTCGGTACCCCGATCAACATGCCGGCCCTCAGGCGGTGAGCCGCGCGCGCACCGCCTCGAGCGCCGGCGCCACGGCGAGCTCGCCTGCCCCGGTATCCACCCGCACGGCCTCGCCGAGCTCGCCGGGCTCGAGCGGCTCCTGCGTCGCGAGCTGGTAGCCGAGCACGGTCGCGCCCGCCTCGGAGGCGTCGGCGCCCGCCGCCGCGCGCCTAGCGATGCGCCCGCGCAGCGCTTCCGGCGCCGCGCTGCACGAAGCGATCACCAGGGGCGCGCCGAGCTCGCGCGCGAGGGCGCGAAAGCGCTCGCGCTCGGCGCGCGCGAGGAAGGCCGCATCCACGATGGCAGGGTAACCCGAGCGCACGATGCCGCGCGCGAGCAGCGCGAGCCGCTCGTAGGTGAGGCGCGTGGTCCCCGGGCTGTAGAGCCCCGCCGCCACCCCCGAGGCGCTGCGCGCGCCCGCCGCGAGCCCGTGCAGGCGCTTGCGCTCGACGTCCGAGCGCACGCGGACGGCGCCCAGGCGCTCGAGGAGCGCCTGCGCGAGCCAGGTCTTGCCCGCGCCCGAGACGCCGTGCATCAGCACCAGCCCGCGCGGGGCGCCGCCGGCCAGGCGCTGCGCCAGCGCGAGGCGGCGCTCGCAGGCGCGCTCCTCGGCCTCGCGCGCGCCCTGCTCCAGCCCGGGCTGGCGCGCGCGGATGCGCGCCACCTTGGCGCGCACCATGGCGCGGTAGACGGCATAGAAGCGCAGCACGCCGAGGCCGCCGTAGTCGCCGGTGGCCTCGAGATAGGCGTTGAGGCAGCGCCAGGCGAGCGCCTCCAGCCCGTGGTCGAGCAGGTCCATGACGAGAAACGCGATCTCGCTCATGACGTCGATCCAGCGCAGGGCCGGATCGAACTCGACACCGTCGAAGGGCACCGGACGGCCCTCGAGGAACGCGATGTTGCCCAGGTGCAGGTCGCCGTGGCACTCGCGCACCCGGCCTTCGCGCCGCCGCGCCTCGAACTGCGGGGCGAGGCGCGCGAGCTCGCGCTCGGTCCAGGCACACAGGCCCGCCGGCGCGCCGGCGCCGAGCGCCTCGAGCTGCGCGAAGTTCTGCCGCGCCGGCGCGGCGATGCTCGC
>Ga0137796_10001048_pt1 | contig 16365 bp, 21 predicted proteins | sample OV2TP3_FD_97704 | JGI IMG/M metagenome (GOLD analysis project Ga0137796, IMG submission 97704) | reverse complement strand
TCGGATTTGGTGCGGCCGATCGTCGAGTCCTTGCGACCGATCCCGCCGATCGCCTGGACGCCGATCGCCATCCTATGGTTCGGCATCGGCAACGCGCCGAGCTTCTTCCTCGTCTTTATCGGCGCCGTGTTCCCGGTCTTCGTCAACACGTTCAGCGCGGTGCGCAACATCGACCGGGCGCAGATCAACGCCGCCCTGTGCCTCGGCGCCCGCCCCGGTATCCTGATTCGCGACATCCTGATTCCGGCGTCCTTGCCGATTATCTTCCCCGGCCTCAGGATCGCGCTCGGAGTCGGCTGGATGTGCGTGGTGGCCGCCGAGCTGATCGCCGCCCAGTCCGGCCTCGGCTACATGATTCAGCAGAACCGTGTCTTGCTGCAGACCCAAAACGTCGTTACCGGAATGATCACCATCGGCCTCGTCGGCTTCGCCATGAGCGCGGCGATGAGCATGCTGGAGCGCCGCCTGATCCCATGGATGGAACGTCCCCGCTAGGTCCATGCCGTGGGCCAGTCGCAACTTGCCATCGGCGACCTGATCAAACGCTTTCCCGTGCGCGGCGAATGCGATGGCATCCTCGCGCTGGACGGCATCAACCTCGATGTCCATCCGGGCGAATTCGTCCTGCTTCTCGGGCCCTCCGGATGCGGCAAGTCGACGCTCTTGAATATCATCGCCGGATTTCTCAAGCCAAGCGAGGGCACCGTGCTGCACGAGGGGCAGCCGATCGTCGGGCCCGACCGGCGGCGGACCGTCGTCTTCCAGGACTATGCGCTGTTCCCTTGGATGACGGTGCAACAGAATGTCGAGTTTGGCCTGAAGACGCAGGGGATGCCGGCGGCCGAGCGTGCCGAGATTGCGCACCGGTTGATCGATCTGGTGCGGCTTTCCGGCTTCGAGGCCCGCTTTCCGCACGAGATTTCCGGCGGCATGAAGCAGCGCGCCGCGATCGCGAGGGCGCTCGCGCCCAATCCCGATATCCTGCTGATGGACGAGCCGTTCGGCGCGCTCGATGCGCAGACCCGCGTGCTGCTGCAGGAGGAGGTCGCGCGCATTAGCGCCGAGACCAGGAAAACCGTGTTGTTCGTGACCCATTCGATCGAGGAGGCGGTGTTTCTCGGCGATCGCGTCGTCGTCATGAGCGCCAGGCCCGGCCGCATCCGCGCCGAGTACCGAGTCGAGATCGAACGCCCGCGCACTTCGGAAGTCCGCAGCCGGCCCGAGTTCATCCGCCTGACGCAGGAGCTTTGGCACACCCTGAAGCCGGATTGGCAGGATCAGGCGCAAGCCGGCGGCAATGGAACATGACACCAGAGAACTACGAAACTAGGCCCAGCACCACAAACCGAAAGGAGGCAGTTGATGTCTAGCAGGATTGAGAGATGGATTTCGGCCATGGCCGCAGCGGCGATCGCGCTGGCGGTCGCCGCGCCGCGTATCCAGGCGGCGGAGACGGAAATCAGGATCGGCTGGCAGCCGACCACCACGGTCGAGGCCCAGATCGCCCACGCCATGGCCAAGACGGACATTCTGGCCCGCAACGGGCTCAAGGGGAAAATGACCATGTTCTCCTTCGGGCCGGCGGTGAACGAAGCGCTCGTCTCGGGCGCGGTCGACGTCGGCTTCATCGGCGACATGCCGTCGGTCGCGCTCGCCAACGCCAACGCGCCGACCACCGTCATCGGGCGGCAGTCGGTGTTCCGCGGCTCGATCGTTGCCTCGACCAAGTCGGGCATCACCACGATGGCGGCCCTCAAGGGCAAAAAGCTTTACGGACCGGTCGGCAGCTCGATCTTCCTCGCCGCGCAGGACATGCTGGCCAAGGCCGGCCTCACCCCGGGCAAGGACGTGCAGATCATCCACATGGGTTTCGCCGACCTGTCCGACGGCATCAAGGCCGGGAAGGTCGACGCCGTGTTCGTTTGGGATCCGTGGATCGAACTGTTCGTCACTCAGGGTCTCGGCAAGGTGCTCGATTCCGACACCAGCCTGACCATGGTCATCGCCATGCGCAACGACTTCCTGGAGAAGCACCCGGCGGCGGCGAAGAGCTTCCTCAAGGCCCACAAGGAGGCGCTCCTTTTCGCCGCCTCCGACCACCCGCGCGCCAACGGCTGGTTCCGCGAGCCGGAGAACGCGCGCACGCTCGATGCCAAGGTGATTCAGACCGCGACCGCCTACGACCCGCAATGGAACGCGAAGTCGATCAAGGACATTCGCATCTCGTTCAACGACGCCGAGCTCAAGCGGTATCTCGGCCTCGGCAAGCAGGCGCACATGCTGAAGGTCTTTCCGACGGAGCCGCCGCTCGCCAAGAAGACCAACATCACGATGGCGAAGGAAATCGATGCCAGTCCGTGGACCTTCGATCCGAAGACCGTCAAAATGGTCAAGTAGACGTCGCCCGCGAGGATGGTCGCGCCCAATCGGTCGCGGGACATGAATCGAAAACAAGGGCCTTCCCGCCGGGAGGGCCTTTCGTTTCTCGATTCGTGGGAAACGGCCCCGGCACCCACATCCCGACCGCGGCGGCCGAGATCATGTCGATCATCAGGAAGCGCCGCAAGGCGGCCGCGGAATAGCGGCGGCGGTCAGCGCCCGCCGTCCGGGCACAAAAAAAGTCGAAGGCCGTCCCCATCTTCGAGATCGGGACGGCCTTTGTTTTTGTGTTTTGGCTTGCGGCGGTAGGCCTTGGCGGACGGCACCCGTTTGGGCTTGAGGCCGCGCAGCGCCCGGGCGACCGGATTGCGCCGCGCCGGCTTTCGCTTCCGCTTTTTCATCGGTAGAGGCCTCCGGTCGCTGGCGGAGAGAAGGCGGGGGTTATAGCCGATCGGCGGCTTCAGAGGAAGCCGAGGAACTCGCCGAATCGGCGTGTGAGGCGCTCGGGCCCGAAGACGTCGCGGACGCGGCTGAAGGCGCCTTTGGTCTTCGGCCCGATGACGCCGTCGAGGAGAAGCGGCTCGAAACTCCCGTCGCCGAAGGTTTCACGGCCCAAATCGTTCAGCGTTTCCTGCAACGTCACCGCCTCCGGACGGTCGGCGGGCCTAAGCGACTTCCGCTTGGGGCCCCGGAACAACGGCCCGAGGGCGCGCTCCGTCACCTGGTCGCGGGCATCTGGGTCATCCCTGCCAGTGGCGAAAGCATGAAAGCGACTGAGCGCCATCCCTTCCTCCACCTTGGATGCGCCGAGGCGGGCGAGCGTTTGGCGCAGGCGGCCGCGGGTTTCGGCTCGACCAGGCGACCGACGGCGTCGCGTTGGAGGGGTTCAGTGCCGTAAGTCGCGTCTAGGAACTTGGTTGCCATGGCATCGAGGCGGTCCCGCTCCGGCCCTTGGGTCAGCTCCAGCGTCGCCTTCTTTAGCGCCAGGAACTCGCCCTCGGTCAGGTCTTCCGGCCGCTTCAACAGGATGTCGTCGATGAGTCGGCCCGGCTTCGTCATTTCGTCCAGGAACACCCGCGCCTCGGCCGAGATGGCGTCATTGTTGCCGGCGGCATCGTTCTTGTCCGGAATCTCCGGCGTATTTGGCCGCTGTGGACTTGGCATTTCATTTTCACCAGGCGACCTTTCGGGCGATAGCCTTTCCAACTCCTTCTCCAATCGATGTAGTTCCTCTGTTTTGAGGCCTAGTTCCTCCAAAAGATCACGGCGCCTTGCTCGCGCCTCGAATTCGATTCGTGATCGTTCGAAGTCCGGCCTTGTCCTGTTTTCCTCCTCCAGTTTTTCGATCTGGCTGTCCAAGGTTTGCAGTTCTTCCCGAATTTCTCCAATGCGAGCACGAATTTTGTCGGTATTAGCGCGAGTTTCTTCGTGTGGCATGGAAGTATCGGGCGGTGATCTTGTCATGCGTTCACTCCCCTTCTAGACATTAGAAAAGTAGAGATGCTTTTTCAGAGTTGATTGGCAAATTAACGTAACGCGTGTATGTTTATATGTAATGCACGCTTACATAGAGTGGTCGAGCTTACTGTCCAATGGTGATTTCCGTGCGGAACATCGGTAAGCCCCGATTTCGGATTTTCTTGCTGCTTTTCGCCGTGCTAACCGTATCGGCATTTGATGGCCAGGACCTCGTTGTGCAAGCGGAAGCCGGCGATCCCACGGCGCAACGGAATTTGGGGTACAGATATTTTCAAGGTAAAGCCGTCGAACTGAATTACGAAAAAGCGTTCTATTGGTATTCGCGTGCGGCCGATGCTGGGGACCCGAGAGCCCTGGTCGCGGTGAGTCGCCTATATCGCGACGGTCTCGGCATTCAAAAGGATGAGGATCAGGCGCGACTCTATCGCGAGCGTGCGGTCGACATGGCCCGCGAGGTTGCGGCCGGGACCGACTTTGCGTACGTCGAGGATGCGATCGCTTGGTATTTCAGGCCGATCGGTCTGGACGGCTCGCACGCCGACTACGTCGAGGAACTTGTCTGGCGCCGCAAGGCGGCTGAGCTGGGATCCGGTTTCTCGAAGTTGGTGATCGGGTTTTATTACGAATTCGGCATGGGCGTTTCGCGAGATCGCGAAACCGCCGCGAGATGGTATCGGGAATCCGGACTGCAAGGAATCGACGGCGCCAGAGAAAGGTTCTGCAAATCGTTTATGCAAACCAACCTCGTTCAGAAATTCGACCCGCAGGCCGTCGAGTGGTGTAACGAGACGCGCTGATTCTCCGCTGGTACGTGCCCGTCCTTACCGGCAGAACGCCTGGTGCTTGTCGTTGTGCCGCGCCACATTCTCCAAATCCGCCCGCACCTGCTCCGGCCACGGCATCCGCCCGGCCAACCACTCCTTGGTGGCGGGCGCGAAGCGGATCGGCCGTTTCCACCGGCCACCGGGCGCGGGTAATAGGTACCCGTCCGCCTCGACAAGGGTGGCGTAAACGGTCTTTACTGGCGGGCGAAAACGCCGCTTGAGGGACGTAGAAAAAAATGCGCGATGCCAAAACCTTGAAACGCCGGGCGAAACGAAGGCTCCCCGCCGGGGTGCCCAATCCGATCGATATCCACGTCGGCGACCGGCTTCGCCGGCGCCGCACCCTGCTCGGCCTCAGCCAGGAAAAGCTCGGCGAGTCCGTCGGCCTGACGTTCCAGCAGATCCAGAAGTACGAGCGCGGCGCCAACCGCATCGCCCCGTCCCGGCTGTACCAGATGTCCCTCGTCCTCGGCGTGCCGGTGGCCTATTTCTTCGAAGACGTGCCGCGCGGCTTGACCACCGTCGAGGGTCAGGTGAAGCGCGGCCTCAGCGATTTCGTCGACCCCCCGCCGCGACGGGATCCGATGGCCAGGCGCGAAACCCTGCAGCTGGTGCGCGCCTTTTACCGCATCCCGAGCCCCGCCGTCAGGAAGCTGCTGCTCGACGTGGTCAAGGCCTGCGCCGCGGCCGGCGACTAGCGGCCGGGCGGCGGCTTTTCCGTCTCCGGTCCCTTGGGCGTCGCCGCGGCCACCGCCTTGGCCTCTGATCGCGCCACGTACAGCGTCGCCCCGGCGATCACCGCCGCGGCGGTCCACGTCCACCCGTCGGGGCGCTCGTCGAAGGCGGCGTAGCCGATCAGCGCCGCGAACGGCAACCGGACGAAATCGAACGGCAGCACCAGCGACGCCTCGGCCGCCTTGAACGACCGCGTCAACCCGATGTGGGCGAGGGTTCCGAGGCCACCGAGCGCCGCCAGCCACAGCAGGCTTTCGAGGCCCGGCGCCGTCCACACCGGGAGCGCCGGAACCAGCGACATCGGCGTCAGGAAGATCACCATATAGGCGACGATCGCGTTCACCGGCTCGGTCTTCGACAGCATCTTGATCACCGTCCCCGACGCCGCCACCGCCGCCGCGCCGAGCAGCGCCAGCAGCGCCGCCGGGTTCATTTCCCCGAAGCCCGGCCGCAGGATCAGCATGGCGCCGAGGAAGCCGATGCCGGTCGCCGCCCACCGCCGGAGCCGCACGACTTCGGCAAGCACGAGGGCGGCGAGCACGGTTCCGAACAGCGGCGCCGTGAAGCTCAGCGCCATGGCGTCGGCGATCGGCATCATGGCGACGGCGCTGAACGCCGCCAGCATGGCGACGACGTTGAAGACGGCGCGCACCGAGTAGAGCCCGAGCCGGCGCGTCTTCAGCGCGCCGAGGCCGTTCCTGGCCAGCCACGGCAGCATGACCACGAGGCCGAAGAAATTTCTAAAGAAGACGATTTCGAACGGATGCAGCTGGCCCGAGACGTGACGGATGACCCCGGCCATGCCGGCGAAGGCCGCCGCCGCGAACACCATCCACAGCGCCCCCTCGACCGGCGCCGACATCCGGCGGCGAACCGCGTCGCCGAGGCCGCGGATGGACATCGCGGGCGACCCCGGCCGTCCCGGTCACGCCGCCCGTTCCTCGCCGGCCCGCGCCGACTCGGCGAGCTGCTGCGCGGCGGCGGTCGCCGACTCGGTCGGCTGCCCCAGGGAGCTCGCCAGGTCGTGGAACGACGGGTCGTCGACACGCTCTTCGTAGTAGCGCCGCGGCGCCACCAGCAGCATGTACTCGCGCCCCTCCCGCCACACGCCGAGCTCGGCCGATGGATAGCCGTACACGTCGTAGGCGAAGCCGCGCACCACCGGCCGCTCGGCGATGCCCATCAGCCAGCTCCATTTCCAGTGGGCGAACACCCACAGATGCAAGAGCCGCATCATCGCCCGGACGACGACCGGGCTTTCGCCGTGATGCACGAACACCGCGCCGGTCAGCCCGACGTGGCAGTCGCCGATCTTCTTCGCCGACGGCGCGGTGACGATGCAGGTTTCGCCCGGCCGCGACATGCCGCGGACGTCGGCGTAGAACAGCCGGAGCGACTGCATGTCCAGCGCCAGACTTTCGCCGATCCACAACAGCCGCGTCGCCGCGCACGCCACCTGCCGGTTGTCGCGCTGCAGCGACAGCACCACCGTATCCTTGGCGCCGTGACCGATCTGGAGTGCCGGGTTGAACGGCTGGAACAGGCGCATCCGCTCGGTGTTTTCCGATTGTATCTCGGCGACGCAGCCGAGGTCGTGACTGATCGCCGGGGTCAGCCCCACCCGCTCCAGCGCGCGAACCAGCGTCGGGACGACGACGCCCGCCACCCTCTGACGGCGGCCCGGCGATATCTGGCCGGCGTCGAAGGCATCCAGGTAATGCTTGAACATCAGGCCTGATCTCCTGTTTCCAGCAAACGGGTTGACGTGACCACCAGATTGGAGCCCTGCGGAAACGCCACCCGTTCGTAATGGCGCTTCCGCCCGGAGATCTCGATGTTGAGCCGATAAAAGGTGAGGCCCTCGCGGATCGCCTGCAGGACGTGACAGTGGATCAGGGCGGCGTAATTGCGATCCGACCGGTCGAGGACGTTGCGGCCGACGAATTCCTCGTTCGGCAGGCCGAGCGTCGGCCCGATCCACAGCGACGTCACGTTGCCGCTGTCGATGGCGAACAGCGACGAGGTGTCCATCAGGCCGAGGCCGGCGATGGTTTTCAGCGGCTCGGCGCCCTGCTTGACCGAGCCGACCACCTGGGCCAGACCGGGAAACTCGATCCCTTCCACGTTCAGCCTCTCGACCGTCCAGTCGCACTCGGCGATGCGGTCGAGCGACGTGGCGACGCTGGCGCGGTCGAGGATCCTGGCGGCGTCGAGAATGCCGGCCGGCGAAACGCTCTCCCACTCGCCGTCGCGCCACACCGCGATCTCGATGTCGGTGGCGAATTGCCCGGCCGACAGAAGCCAGTCGCGGGCCCGCGTCGCCGCCTTCGGATCGGCCACCAGCAGGGCATAGCGCAATCGCGTGCGCCCGTCCGAGCGGACCAGGCACTCGATCCAGCCGAGATTGCGGATGGCGTAGGAGGCGAGGTCGTCCGGCGCCGCCGAAACGTCGAGCACATCCTGCACGAACCGGGCGTGGCCGGTCGGCGCCTCGTGCACAGCGCCGCCGTCGGTGAACCACAGGCAAAGATCGGCCGGGAAGGGCGCGGTGCCCCAAGGCCGAAGCGCGGCGCCCTGGCCGTAGATCTCGCCGAGGAAGCTGTAATCCCCGTGCGCCATGAAGAACGCGTTGACGGCGGCGAGGGCGCCGCCGTCCATCGTCACCCGGCCGTGCAGCCAGTTCATCACCGAATCCGGGTGAACGCCGAGCGACTTGGCGAGCATCTTGCCGGTGAAGCCGGTATTCAGCCGCCGGCGCAAGGCCGCGCCCTGGCGCTCCCTGAAGCCGGCCCGGTCGGTGCCGAAGACTTTCCGCTTTGATCCCGAAGAGTTTCCCACAGGTGCCCCCTACAATAAACCGGAGTGCTGGTAATAGTTTACCCGAGTTTTGCCGATGCAAAAGGCGCAACAACGAACCCAGACCCTGATGGCCGCGGCCGTCGAGCTCTATTACATGGCCCTCGAAAACCCCCGTGTTGCGCCCATTTTCCTTGGCATTGCCCGGGCCCTCGAGGACATAGCGGAAACGGAACGGGAGGCCTCCCGGCTACGGGCCAGGAAATTGGCGCTGGTCAAGGCGGCCGAGGCGCCCAAGGCGCCCAAGACGGCCAAGACGGCCAGGGCGCCCAAGGCGCCCAAGACGGCCGAGGCGCCCAAGGCGCCCAAGGCGGTCAAGGCGGCGGCCCCCGCCGTCCACGGCTAGCCCCGCCTCCGCCCCCGTCAACGGCAGAACGCCTGGTGCTTGTCGTTGTGGCGGGCGACCTTCTCCAAATCCGCCCGCACCTGCTCCGGCCACGGCATCCGCCCGGCCAGCCATTCCTTGGTCTCGGGCGCGAAGCGGATCGGCCGCGCCCAGGCGCAGTCCACCTCGACGTGTCCCGGCGGTCGCCGGGCGGCCGCCGTGCGTTGTCGACGTCACCGGCGAGGGTTCTCGCGGCAGGCCGGAGGAAGCCGGACACGGCATTCGCCTTTCGCATCGACGCCGGGCAGGGCGTCGTGCTGTTCGAGGCCACCGGCACCTTTTCGACCAGGGAGCTGATGGCCTGTGTCGAGCAGGTCCTCGGCCACCCGCATTTCAGGCCGCAATTCAACCACTTGGTCGACTTGCGTCGGGTGATGACGTTCGAGCCGATGGGCGCCGACATCCGCATCCGGGCGGGCAAGGATCGCGGCGACGCTAGGTTCGACGCCGGCCGCATCGCCATCGTGTCGTCCGCCGACAACGTTTTCGGATTGGCGCGGATGTACGAGACTCTCACGGAGTCCGCTCCGGCCACCGTGCGCACGTTCCGCGATGTGGACGCAGGGCGGCGGTGGCCCGGCCTGCCGCCGAATTAGGTCGGCTTTCGTTCTCGATGGCGGAAGTCCTGCGATTCTGCTCCTCGGGGCCGGGGACATGCCATCAAAGGCACGAACAGAACAATAAAAGGCTGGAATACATTGTATCGATCATCGATCTTCCGATTGCAAAATCCTTTTGTACTTTTCGTGAAAATTGTATAACCATGAAATGCGACCATAAAAAATAAGTCCCTAAGCATGTGGGCGTTTGGCGGCCGGTAGAACAGGGAGGGGAGCCGTGCGCACGACTTTGCGACTCAATCGTACTTTGCGACCCAATCGTATGGTGACGGCGCTGATGATCATCGTCCTTGGCGTCGGCGGATGCACCGCGTTTAATCCCCACATCTCCTATCCGAAACGCTCGGCGCCGGCCGCTGTCCAACGGGATCCGGGCCCCTTGGGCCAGGCGCTCCAGCGCCTTCATTCGTCTCGTGAAGAATTGGAAAATGCCCTCTCGGAGCAAACGACAATCCGCAGCATCAGCAACGCCGGCACGTTCGCGGGAACTCTCGGCGCCGTGGCGGCAGGCCTTTATCGCGGCTCGCGCGATTTGATTGTCGGATTCGGCCTGGCCGGTGGCAGCAGTTTCGCGGCGGGACAGGTCTATGGACCGGCGGGATACGCGGATGCCTATCGGGCTGGCCTCGGCGCGTTGAACTGCGTGGATAGCGCGGCCTCCCCCATTTCCGCCTCGCTTGACGGGATGCGACGGCCGACCGCGAACCTCAAGGAAGCGCTCGGCGACCTCGACCTGAAACTTAAGGATAGTCGTAGTCAACAAGGTAAAAAGCCGAGTCGTGGCCTGGGAGACGCAATCCTGAAGGCCGATGAGATAAAGGCTCGAGCGAGGACCACCCTGGTATGGGCGGACGGAATATTTGCACTTGAGCATCCGCTCGCGACGCAAGTCGACGTCGCCTTGAGCGGCATCATCAAGGCGGTAAACGACCGGATATCCGCCGCGCAACCGGACCCCGCCACTGTCGCGCAACTGGTTCGGTCGGTGGGGCAACTCGGCCTTTCGGGCATCGACAAAGCCCAGACCGAGACTTTGGCGAAGGCGAAGGAAATCCGAAAAATTCGAATCCCGGAAAGCACCGGAGATGCAAATGAGTCCTACATCCGCGAATTGAACAACGAGGTTGAGCGCACCAAACAGGCCATTGAGAGCATACCGAAGCTTGAGATTACGGTCGAAGCCCTTCGCACCACGCTTTCCGCATGTCGCGTCGGCGATATCGCCGCGGCTAGCCTGTCAAAACATCCGGCCGGAGACATCGAAATCGCCAAGGAGCAAGTGGTGAATTTCGCCGTCAAAGGCGGGCAGCCTCCCTATAGGGCGACATTCTTGGGATCGCCATTGAAAGGGCTCGATCTCAGCCCGGTCGTCAGCCTCGATGGAATCTTCACGCTTCGGGCGGATAAGGATTTTTCGGGAGGGGAAGTATCGGTCGAAATCGGCGAACTGAAGAGCCAGCCGGCGACTCACCAATTTCTCGTTAAAGGCAAGTAGCTCGCGGCGGGTATAGAGTGATGACAAGTCTCCGAACGGCCCTGACGCCATTCTTGGTTGGCGGCGCCATGATGACCGCGGCCGCCGCGAACGCCCAGGTCGCCTCGGAACCGGCACTCCCGAGCAGCATCCCCCTGGCCCCCGAAACCCTGAATTTCGTCACCGACCTTTCGTCCAGAGGGCGCGACGTATTGAAAACGCACTTCGTCGATCGGATACAATCGGAGAAGCAAATCGAAGACAAGCTTGTTCAAACCTTGAAGATCAAAGGCAACGTGCTGACGCCATTGGAGCGCGGCCAGATAGGCACGGAAATCCACAATTCCAGACTCAGGGCGAGCATTGCCAGCGAAACCATTTACGTATTGAACGGCGCGGAAGACTCGAACCCTCGCTTCGCACGGCCGGTCGCCCAGGCGATCCAATCGCGATCTCGCCCGCTCTGGGTTTTGTGCGACGGCAAACCGTGGGTCGACCCGAAGGCCGAAACACCATCGGCCGGCGATTTGGAAGGGTGGCTCTATGCCGTCGACCCGTTTGTCGAAAAATACGGAGCACGATTGACCAGCATTGGCCGGATCGAGGTCTTCGACATTCACGGAGAAACCGAGGTTTTCCGCAGGGTGGTCGGGACCGCGTTCGCCATCGCGCCGAGAATCCTATTGACCGCGCGGCACGTCGTCGAGCATTTCGCGAGAACCGATGGGGGGAATTTGGCCATCTACAGCGACAACACGGCCCGGTTCAACGTTGGCGCCGAGTATTCCGGTTGCAATCCGAAAAGCGTCGACACCACGCTGATCATCGAAAAGGTCCTCAAGGTGGGCGAGAAAGACGACGACTGGGCGCTGCTGCTGATCGAGCCGAACAAGATCGTGACGCCATTGCGGCTAACCGCTTCTCCTGAAGTGCGAAGCGGGGAGAAGATTGCCGTCGTCGGTTATCCGGACGAACCGGAATTCGCTACCTTTAAATTGACGGAGCAAGAAAAGGACAGGTTATATGCGGCACCGGACGGCAAGAGTCCCCAGTTTCGCATCAAACGCATCTCGCCCGGCAAAATCGGGGAGCGATCGGCCCTGACCGAGGACGTGTCGTACGACGCTAACACCGCCGGCGGCAATTCCGGATCGGCGGTTTTTCGACTTGAGGACGGCGCCGTAGTCGGCATGCATTACGTGGCATACGTGGACAATTTGCGTTCTCCCGGCTTGAACCGGGCCCTCGGAAGCGTCCGCCTCGTCAAAGCCGCGGAGAAAATCCTAGACGAATACCGATGAAAATCGGCGAGACTTGAAATCGCGCCCGCTCACTCGCAAAACGCCCCCCACTTCTCATTGTGCCTCGCCACCTTCTCCAAATCCGCCCGCACCTGCTCCGGCCACGGCATCCGCTCGGCCAGCCACGCCTTGGTCGGGGCTTGGAAGCGGATCGGCCGCGCCCAGGCGCAGTCCACCTCGACGTGTACGGGCACGCTACAGGCGGTCGATAACGTCGCGGTCGCGATCAGGTAGAGGGCGGCTGTCGATTTCATCGGCTTCGCTCCGCATGGTTTCCCGGCGTCTGAGTGATTCCAGCGCGGCCTTCTCGGCGCCCTGGCGCCTGAGGCCCTCGTCGCGGGCCCACCCGGCGATCAGGTTGAACGCCCGGATGAGCCCGGCGACGATGTCGGCCCAGGCCATTATTGACTTTCCGCCTGGCTGCCGTCGGCGACGCCCTTGCGCAGGAACGCCACGGTGATCAGCGGCCAGATCACCTGGAACGCTTCGATCAGGGTCATCTCGCCCGCCAGGTAGGCGCCGACGGCGCCGACGATGCCGGTGACGGCGGCGATGTAGGTCTTCTTGCCGGCGAGGAAGCCGCCGGCGGCGATGCTCGAAATGTCGGTCATGGGTGTCGTCTCCTTATGTCGGGGTTGAAAAAAACGCCGGGCCCGGCCCGGCGGTTGTAGATGAGTGGTAGAGCGTGATTCGCTCGCTCGGAATCGTCACGCCCGCGCCCTTCGACTCGCGCGCGCCTCATCCTGAGCGTGTCGAAGGAGAGGCGCGCGCGGCTCAGGACGAGGGCGGGCGTCCAGGATTCAAGAAAACTGGATTCCCGCGTTCGCGGGAATGACGAGTGGAGCAAGGCCGAGCGGATCGTGGTCCAGGGCCGCCTCACTCCACGTCGTTGTAGAACTTGTGGTTGCCGATCTCGGCGCACGGCTTGCGGTTGCGCGCCCACGGCGGCGCCGCGTCCTTGGCGTGATAATGGGTGGCGCCGTTGGTCGGGTCAGCGTAAGTGCCGGCGAGGGCCCGCCGGGCGATGCGCAGGCACGATTGGAAGTCACGGTTGTCACGGCCGACGGACTCGATCTTCTGGCGGTTGGGGTCCGTGTCGCTCCAGCACGAGAACTGCCACGGCTTCCGGCACACCTCGACCGGCGTCGCGCCCCACCAGTAGCCGCCGCGCTGACGTGCCCTGCGCACCCGGTTCATCACCACTGCGGCGACTGCCTCCTTGCCGCGTACCAGTTCGCCGCGGGCCTCGCCGTATATCGTGCGGGCCAGGATGTCGACGGTCGGGTCGCGGGCGCTCATCGCGGACCGCCGCGGCCGGCGTCGGTGCGCACGCCGTCGAGCTTGTTCTCGATGCGCAGCAGGTGCGCCGTCAGCCGCCGCTCGACCTCCTTCAGGTACGGGATCGAGGCGTAGGACTTGGCGACCTCCAGCTTGTAAGCGGCGAGGCCGTCGCGCAGGTGCGCGAGCCCGGTCTCGAATTCGTGGCGGGCGTCGTCGAGGGCCTCGTCGGCGTCGCGGCGGATGCGCCAGGCGAGCCAGAACAGGCCGGCGAGCGCCGGCAACTCGACCACCGAAATCCACCACACCAGGTTGAGCGTCCAGGGTTGTTCCATGGGCGTTGTCTCCTTTGTCGGGTTGCAAACGAAAAAGCCCCGCGAGGGGGCCGGGGAAAACGAAACGGCGCAAGGTCGGCAGCGTTTCGATGCGACTCTTCATCCTTCGAGACGGGCCTCCGGCCCTCCTCAGGATGAGGAGCCCTTGTCATCGTCGCGCGCGCCTCATCCTGAGGAGCCTGCGAAGCGGGCGTCTCGAAGGAGAGGCGCGCGGATTACACCGCGAATTCCGTCTTTGCCTTGTAGCTTTGCGCCGTCGGCCGCCAGTCGCGGCGCGGCGGCGGCGCGTCGTCGGCCTCGTCGTCGTCCGCCGGCCTCGCCGGCGCCACCGGCACCCTGGACAGCCGCTTGAACTCCGAGAGCAGGCAGCCGGCCACCGCGTCGAGGCCGTCGTCGCGGCCGCTCTCGCCCGGCCGCCACTCGCGCATCTCGGCGACGAACGGCGTCTGCCACACGCCGGCGTGGGCGTAGAGCCCGCCCGCCGCCAGCGCCACGTCGAACGCCTCCAGGATGCGCGCCTCCTTGGCTCGCCGCGACGTCTCTTCGATCACCGCGCTGCGCACCCCGGCCGCGTTCATTTCCTGCCTGAGCGCGTTCGGCAGCAGCTTGCCGATGCCGTTACTCTCCACCCGCACCGCCGGCAGCCAATGGCGGTCGGCGAAATCGACCACCTGGCGGCACATCTGCGTCGCTTCGCTGACGCCGCTGTTGGCGCGGGCAAGAAGCGGGTCGTGGCGGATGTAGCGGATGGCGTGCAGCCGCCGCCGGCCGTCCTCGTCGGTGTAGACGACGGCGACGACGCTCCGGTCGCCGCGCTCCGGCGCGCCGAACGACGGGTCCCACCAGCACGACGCCGACACCAGCCGTCGCCCGCCGACGCTCAGCACCGCCTCGCCGCCGGCCTCGCGGTAGACCAGCTCGTCGTCGTAGCGTTTCAGCCCCTCGACATCGAGGCGGCCGGCCGCCGGGTCCGCCGGCTCGAGCAGCATCTGGCTCTTGAACTTGTTGGCGCCGCTCTTGCGGCGGATTTCCTCGATGCGCTCGGGCGGGAAGCGCTCCGGCCAGCGCGAGCGGCCCTGGCCGTCGAACACCGGCAGCTCGAGCCGCGAGAAGCCTTCGAGCCGCGGGCGCTCGTCGCCGCCGCCGGCCGGCGGCCGGGCGGCGTAGATGCTGTCGAACACGTGCGGGGTGCCGATGTAGAGGACGCCGCCGGCCGGCGCCAGCACGTAGCGGATCTCGTCGAGCCGCTCGCGCAGGTCCGCCCGCTTCGCCGGGGTATCGGCGGTGTTCGGCACCTCGACGTCGTCGCAGATGACCACGTCGGCGCGGCTGCCGGTGACGTTGGCGCCGATGCCCTTGGCCAGCATGGAAGGGTCGCGCAGCTCGCATTTGCGCTCGATGGTGAACCGGTCCGACGCCCACTCGTCGGCGTTCTTCGGCCTCAGGTGCTGGGTGTCCTCGTGGCGCTCGATGATGCGCTTGACGTTGCGCACCATCTTGCGGGCGAGCGCATGGTCGGCGGCCAGCACCAGGATGCGCAGGAACGGATAGGTGCGCAGCAGCCAGGCGCAGAACAGCCCGACCAGGGTGGATTTGCCGGCGCCGCGGAAGGCGAGCAGCAGCAGCGCGCGGTCACCGGCGTTCTTGCGCGCCTCCAGCCAGCGGGCGATCTCGCGGTGGAGCGCGGGCGTATTCTGGCCCTGGCTTTCGTTCCATTTGTCGACGAAGGTCTCGAAGTCGATAGGTTCCATTGTTTCCCAGTTTCCGTATGTACGTTGCCGCGGCGGCGACTTGGAGTACCGCAGATGCCGTGTTATTAGGTCGTCATGAATCGGAAACGGTCCTCTCTCGCGGACCTTCTCGGCTTGAAACTTGTTATCGACGTCGTCGATATCGGGGCAAATCCAATCGACGGCGTCGCTCCTTACAAATCGCTCCTGGATGCCGGCCGCGCGCGTGTGATTGGATTCGAGCCCAATCCGGATGCGCTCGCGCGGCTCAATTCTCGAAAAGGGCCAAATGAAAGATATCTTCCCTTCGCGGTGTTCGACGGCAGCGAACAAGAGCTCAAAATATGTCGCGCCGAAGGAATGACGTCGCTATTGGAACCGAACGCCGATCTATTGCGATATTTCCACGGTTTCCCGGAGTGGGGCGCGGTCAAGCGACGCGTTCCGGTGTCCACGGTCCGACTCGATGACGTGAAGGAAATCAAGAACATCGACTACCTGAAGATCGATATTCAGGGTGCGGAGCTTGAAGTGTTCCGAAACGGAGTCAATCGGCTGAGGAATTGCTTGGTGATTCACACGGAAGTCGAGTTTCTTCCAATGTATGTAGGCCAGCCATTGTTCTCCGAGGTGGAGACGTTTCTCAGAGGCCTGGGATTTATCTTCCACCGATTTTGTCCGTTGGTTAGCCGCACGGTACAGCCAATGCTAATTGATGACGACAAGTACGCTGGATTGAGTCAGGTTTTTTGGGCCGATGCCGTTTTCATTAGGGATTTTACGAAACTGGACCGACTAACCCCGAATAAATTGAAAAAGCTGGCCCTGATTCTTCACGATTGCTACGGCTCGATTGATCTCGCGTTGCGCGCCCTGATGGTCATTGATGAAAAGGACAAATCTAACCTAGCCAAGAAATATCTGAAGTCCTTTTCCTGACACCCAGAGCTTTATAACTGCCCAACGTTT
>Ga0137796_10001047_pt1 | contig 16366 bp, 17 predicted proteins | sample OV2TP3_FD_97704 | JGI IMG/M metagenome (GOLD analysis project Ga0137796, IMG submission 97704) | reverse complement strand
CTTCCGGCAGGACCTGTATCACCGGCTCAATGTGCTCTGCTTGTTTATTCCTCCGCTCCGCGAGCGGGCCGAAGACATCTCCCTGCTGGCGGTGCATTTCCTGACTCGCTATGCGACCCAGTACGGCCGCGGCTCGTTGCGGTTTTCGCCGGAGGCCATGCAGAAACTCCTGGCGTATCATTGGCCCGGCAACGTGCGGGAGCTGGAGGGGGTGATCCAGCGGGCGGTCATCCTGAGCTCCTCCCCGGTCCTGGAGCCGGAGGAAATGGACCTCCCGTTTTCCTCCTCGGCCGCGCCCCAGTCGGAGGTGTCCTTTCAGGAAGCCAAGGATCGCGCCCTGCGGCAGTTCGAGCGAGCCTACGCCACGAATTTATTGACGGCCTACGGCGGCAATGTCACGAGAGCGGCGAAGGCTACCGGCATGGACCGGCGGACCTTCCAGCGCTTGTTGAAGAAGTACGGTCTCGATCGCGGCTCCTTCCGCTCCCTCTCCTCTCCTTCGGACCAACCAGAAGCCGGTGCCTGAACCCAGGCCTGGCGGGATGGCGTCGCCGCGGTAACGGCTCTCTTGGGGCGCGGCGCTCTTGCCGCAGCCCCGCTCTCTGAAATTTCAAGGATTTCTCGCCGAGACAGCCCACCGGAGTGCGGTGATCATGCCGCAGCACCTTAAGTTCGCTCGATCGACCTTCTACGAATTCAGGCAATTAGACGATCTAACCAAACGGCATATCCTTTGCTCCTCTCTAGGGGACGGGAGGGACTGCACGAATGCGGGAACGGTCGACACCGCCATCGAATCGGGGCCCCGTCATTGTCTTGTCGGCGGGACTTGCGGTGCTCTCGGCTCAGAAACCGGACCGGGCGCGGTCGGTCCTGTTGCAACAGACCTTCGGGCCCTGCGCCGTTCCTCCGGTTCCAGCATTCACAGTGCTGTGCAAGGTGGCTCAGCGCTTTCGAGAATGGTTTTCAGCGCTGGCTTCGGCTCTGCATCTGGAAGAGCTTCGCGTTCGCATCCGGAGCGTGCTTCCGGACTGGCCGCGGAACTGTCTCCTCCGGTCACAAACGAGAGAGGCACATGAGCAGCCTGTGGCAGAGCCCGTGCGGATCCCGCCGAATCTCGAACGGCAACCGAATCCCATCGCGTCTCTTGCAGAGTTCGAGGAGGAGGAGCTGGACAACGACGTTGACTCGTACTGGATCCCGCACGCGCCAACGAAAGGAGGCAAGATTATGACGGGAAGCGCCTGACCCCGTGGTACGAAGCTCGGTTTTCAGAGATCAGATATGAGCGAACGTTCGTCACTCACCTCAAGAAGGAGACCAACATGTTGGCGGCTATCGTCCGAATCATGAAAGCCGAGGAGGGCGTGACCGCGATTGAGTACGGGTTGGTGGCCGCCTTGATCGGGATCGCGGCGATTGCGGCGATGACCTTGGTCGGGACGAATCTGGTCGCCAAATTCAACGCGGTCGCAACCGCCCTGCAGTGAACAACCTGGCCGCGGAAGCCGAACGGGGCAGGGCCAGTCCTATGCCAGAGTGAAAGAAGGCGCAGTTCACCTCAACAAAGGAGAGAGACATGTTAGCAGCCATCGTTCGCTTCGTGAAGGCTGATGAGGGCGTGACCGCGATTGAGTACGGGTTGATAGCCGCCTTGATCGGGATCGCGGCGATTGCGGCCATGACCCTGGTCGGAACGAACCTGACCGCCAAGTTCAACGCGGTCGCAACTGCGTTGCAGTAGCCTCTACGGCGTCGGAGGTCCTTCCCGGCCGTTTCGCGGTCGGGAAGGGCTCCGTCATTGGAGATGCACATGATATCTGAGGACCACCCCGTGAGGGGTCGCATCACCTTGGAGGGGATCATCGCGATCGGTATCTTCGGGTGGATTGTATTGAGCTTTGCCTTGATGGGCCTGGATATCTGGTGATGCCTCCTCTTCTGACCGTCGCTTTGATTGCGGTTTTACTGCTATCAGCTCTGACAGACATCCGCTGGCAGAGGGTCCCGAACTGGATCACCTTTCCCGGCATGGCCGGCGCGGTCATTCTGCACACGGCCTTTCACGGCCAGCAAGGGTTGCTCTTCAGTCTCAAGGGCATCGGCATGGGGCTCGGCTTGCTGTTGGTCTTTTATGTCCTCGGCGGCATGGGGGCCGGAGACGTCAAGTTGCTGGGGGCCGTTGGTGGATTCGTAGGACCTGACGGCGTGCTGAGCGCATTTTTGATGACGGCCCTGTTGGGCGGCATCTATGCCGTCGCGTTGCTGCTCATGCACTGGGGCGCTCGGAAAAGCATGCGGCAGGTGATCACCATGTTTCGAGCCTTGTTCCTGACCAGAAGCGTCCTCGCCGTGGGCGGATCATCTGGTTCCGAGCCGAAGCTGCGGTACGGCGTCGTCATCGCGGTCGGCACGCTGGCGTCTCAATTGTGGGCCGATCGTCTGTTCGGCAGTTGACGAATTGATCCAGAGGGACTGATGGGACGATCCCGCCCGTTTCTGGTCCTTGGCTTCGCCGTCGTGATGGCCCTTGTCACGAGTGTGCTGGCGTATAGCTGGCTACGGCAACAAGCCAAACCGGCGGTCGCTCAAGCCGAGACGCCCAAGACCCAGATGGTCGCCCTCACCAAGATGGACCTGCCTTGGGGCACGAAGCTCGAACCCGAAATGGTGGAGATGGTGGCCTTCCCGCAGAACAGCGCTCCGGACGGGCACATCGGAGCTCTGGAAGAAGTCACCGGCCGGGTCCTGGTGACGTCCCTGAAGCGGCACGAACCGATTCTCCAAACGAGATTGGCGCCGAAAGGGATCACGACAGGCGGAGTGCCGGCGCTGATGAGCCCCACTCACCGAGCCATGGCGGTGAAAGTGGATGAAGTGGTCGGCGTGGCCGGGTTTGTGAAGCCGGGCGATCGGGTGGACGTGCTTGTCACCATCAGCCCGACCGAAAAAGCCACCGACACCGTGACCAAGGTGGTCCTGGAGAATGCCTTGGTGCTGGCGGCCGGGACGGAGCTCGAACGGAAGGGCGGAGACAAGGAGCCGGCTCAGGTCAAGGTGATTACCTTGGAGGTGACGCCGGATGAATCCGAGAAGCTGGCCTTGGCGGCCAGCGAAGGGAAGTTGCGGTTAGCGTTGCGCAGCCCGCTCAATGCCGAGCCGGTCCTGACCAAGGGGGCGACGATTCCGTCGTTGCTTGCCTCCTATCGCGTCCCGCAGGAGGCGCCGGCCAAGACAAAACAACAAAAGTTGGAAACGGAAATCATTAAAGGAGGGAAGGTCTCCCGTGTCAGTTTTTATGATCCGGGCCAGTAGGAGCGGCATGATCCCCGCCGCCTGCCGTCGGCCAACAAGGGTGGTCGTCCTTGGGGTGGTCGTGGCGCTCCTGTGCCTGCTGGCGCCTCAGGGCGTCAGGCCTCAGGCGCCGACGCAGCCGACCGTCAAAGCGAATACCACTCAACGCCTGGCCGTGATGCTCGGGAAATCCGTTGTGGTGGAGAGTCCCGTTCCGATCAGGCGCGCGTCGCTGGCCGATCCGCAGATTGCTGATGTCATGGTGCTGTCCCCCAAACAGATCTACGTCACCGGCAAGGCTGTGGGCAGCACCAATCTCACCCTGTGGGAGAAGGGCGACCGCATCTCGGCGGTCTTCGATCTGGTGGTCTCGCCTGATCTCATCCGCCTCAAGGAGCAGCTTCATGAATTGCTCCCTGAGGAGACGGCCATCCGGGTGACGGCGAGCCATGACTCCATCGCGCTCTCAGGCTCCATTTCCAGCGCAGCCTCGCTGGCCCAGACGCTGGCCATCGCCGAAGCCTACGCGCCGAAGAGGGTGCTGAACTTGCTTCAGGTCGGCGGGGTGCACCAGGTGATGCTGGAAGTCCGGGTGGCCGAGATGAACCGGAACCTCATCAAACGCTTGGGGATCAACGCGAACGCGACGAACAGTCAGGGCGACTTCGGCGTGACCAAACTCAACAACCTGACGGCGATCGTCCCGCCGAACCAGGCCATGTTCCTCTCGGGGCCGCTCGGCATCGTGTTGGGGCAGGCCGTGAACTCCCTGTTGCGCTTTCAGACCGGGTCGCTGACCTGGACCGGCTTCATCGACGCGCTGAAGCAGGAGGACTTCGTCAAAGTCCTGGCCGAGCCGACCCTCGTGGCGCTGAGCGGTCAGGAGGCCAGCTTTCTGGCGGGCGGTGAATTTCCGGTTCCGGTGCCGCAGGCGTTCGGGGTGATCACCATCCAGTGGAAAAAATTCGGCGTCTCCCTGAATTTCCAGCCGACCGTGCTCGGGCCCAATCGCATCAGCATGACCGTATCGCCCGAAGTGTCCGAGTTGGATTTCGCCAATGGCGTGAATATCCAATCGTTCCAGATCCCTTCGCTGACGACGAGGCGGGCTTCTACGGTCATCGAGCTGGCGGACAGCCAGAGCTTCGCGATTGCCGGTTTGCTGAAGGACAACGTCCGCGAAATCATCAACCGCTTTCCTGTGCTCGGAGACATCCCGGTGCTGGGGGCGCTCTTTCGCAGCTCCTCGTTTCAGAAGAATGAGACCGAGCTGATCATCATCGCCACGCCGCATCTGGTGAAACCCATCGATGTAGCCGCCCAGCCGCTGCCTACCAGCGGATACCTGGAACCCAGCGACATGGATTTCTACCTGATGGGGAAGACCGGCCAGCCCAAGCCTGACGCGCTGGGGACCCGCCGCGAGTCTCGGCAGGGCAAGGGCGGTCCGCCCACCGGAATGGAAGGGGAGTTCGGCTATATCACGCCGTAGGAGGGAGTATGCGGTGGGTACCGGCAGGGCTGTTCATCGTGCTCACGGCGGCAGCCGGCCAATCGGGCTGCGCCAGCCCGGTACGCCTCGGAGATGACTATGGGGATTCCTATGGCTTGATAGTGGAATCCCAACTGCTCCATCCCGAGGCCGAAGCATCCACGGCGCCGGTCACGGGACTGGATGGCCAGGCTGCCCGCCGGGCGGTAAAGGCCTATCAGAGGAGCTTCGACAAGTCCGAGACCGAGAGCGGAGCCGCGGGAGCGACGCCCACGGCGCCTGGAACGTCGCCGTTGGCCGGCGCGCCGCCCTCCTATAGCTCGGCGGCGACCGGGACGATGCCGTCGTCGCCGGGCCAGAAGTGAGCCGGCGATGATCCGAGCGGGATGGAATGAAAAAGGTTCGGCGACGGTCGAATTTGCCCTGGCGCTGCCGCTCCTCATGATGATCATCTTTGGCGCCGTCGAATTCGGTCTGGGTCTGCATCGCCAACAGGTCATCACGGATGCCGCCCGCGAGGGGGCCCGCGCCGGGATTATCATGTCCACCCCGCGCCCCTCGGCCGGCGAAATTGAAAGCGTCGTCAACAACTACCTGTCGACTGCCGGCTGGGATCCCGCCGAAGCCACTGTGACCGTGACCGGAGCGGGTGGCGCGTCGGGAAGTGACCTGACCGTCCGGGTCGATTACCCGAGCAGCTTTGCGATGCTTTCCATCCTTGCGCCCGGAGTCCCCAGCACGATAACGCTGCATACCGCCACCGTCATGAAACTTGAGTGAAGCGATGCGAACCCAGGAGTGGCCGCCAAATGCGGACATAAACCCGAGGGATGACCGTGCAGAAGCGTAAGGATCGAGCGGTTCAGCAGCGGCAGCGATTCTGGCGGGATGAGGACGGCTCCACGGCCGTGGCCCTCGCTGTGATGCTCGCGATGTTGATGTCATTCGCCTCCATGGCCATCGACATCGGCTATGCGATGGCCACGAAGGCCGGGCTGGATACCGTGGCCAAAGCCGGCGCGCTGGCGGGCGCCCGCGAGCTGGGCCGGGTCTATGAAGGTCAGACCTTCGGCCAGCAAGCAGCCTATCAAGTCACCACCTCGGATCGGGCCGCCATCGTCGCGGCGGCTCGCGACATCGCCCAGAAAAATCCGGTGTTGGGGCACGCCATCGGGCTCGGAGACTCAGACATTCAAGTAGGGGAATGGGACATGTCGCGACGGACGTTCACCGCCACGGACGACCGGCCGAACGCCGTGCGGGTGGCGGCCAGGCGGGACACGACGCACAACGGCCCCGTGACGACCTTTCTGGCCAACGTCCTCGGCATCTCCAGCCTGAGCGTCTCGGCCGTGGACATCGCGGCGCTGGGGCCGGTCGGTTCGGTGCCTCCGGGAGAGCTCGATCTCCCGATCGCGGTGTCCAAGGCCTGGTTCACCGATGGACATCGGTGCGGCAACGCCATCAAGTTCTATCCGACCGGGACCCTGGAGGGATGCGCGGCGTGGCACAGCTTTCAGGAGACTCCGTCCAGCGCCAACACGCTGCAGCAGATTCTCACCGGGCTGCAGGACGGGACATACCAGAGCCCGGAGACGATCGTCGGCGTGACGCAATACGAGTTCATCGGCGGCACCGTGGCCAGCAAATTCTCGAGCATGCAGAGCCTGTACAACGCGAAGAAGGACGCCAGCGGCCAGTGGAAGACCTTCGTGACGGTCTACGACGACACCGACTGCTCCAATCCCAGCGGGCCCGCGACCATCGTCGGCTTTACCACGGCGATCGTGACCCAGGTCACCACGACCCCGGAGAAGACGATCCAGGCAGTGCTGCAATGCGACGCGTTCGAGACCGGCCGGCCCGGCGGCCCCGACTATGGAACCGGTGCGAGTGCCCCCACGATCGTCCAGGCGTCTTGAGGCTTCCATGGGAAGGCTCACGGGGCTTTGGAGCGTGCTCGCCGACGACAGCGGCTCCCTGCCGGTGGTTATCGCCATCGCGCTGGCGGGGATGGTCTCCTTCGCCTCCATGGCGATCGACATCGGGTATGCCATGGCCACCAAGGCTGCCATGCAGACCGTGGCCAAGGCGGCGGCCCTGGCCGGAGCACGGGAATTAGGCAGGATTTACGAGGGACAGACTGTCCCGCAGCAAGCCGCCTACCAGCTCACCGCCTCGGATCAAACGCGAGTGGCGACGACGGTGCGGGACATCGCACAAAAGAATCCGGTGCTGGGGCAGAGCCTGGAGATTGCCGATGGGGACATCCTGGTGGGCCGCTGGGATGCCCAAACCAGAAGCTTTGCCGCGAGCAGCGACCGGCCGAATGCAGTCAGCGTCACGGCCAGGAAGGACGGCAGCAGCAATGGCCCGGTCACCTTTTTTCTGGCCCACGTGATGGGGATCAGCAGCGTCAATCTGTCCGTGACGGATACTGCGGCCCTTGGAGCGATCGGGAGCGTACCGCCGGGAGAATTCGACATCCCGATCGCCATCTCCAAGGCCTGGTTCGACAGCGGGCATTCCTGCGGCGATCAGATCAAATTTTATCCGACCGGCACGCTCGAGGGCTGTGCCGGCTGGCACACCTTCACCGATTCGCCGGCCAACGCCAGCCGCCTCCGAGACATCCTCAAAGGCCTGAAAAACGGAACCTACACCACGCCGGAAGCCGTATTCGGCGAGACCCAGTTCGTGTTTACCGGCGGGACCGTGGCCAGCGCCTTCGACGACATGGAGGCGCTCTACGACGCGAATAAGGATGCGAACGGCGAATGGAACACCTTTCTCCCGGTTTTTGACCACGCCGACTGCTCCAATCCGCATGGCGCGATCACCATCATTGGATTCACCTCGGCCGTGGTCACGGCGGTCACGAAAAACCCCGACAAGGTCATCCAGGCAAGGCTCCAGTGCGACGTGATCGAGACCGGCCGGCCCGGTGGGCCGGATTACGGCACGATGTCCAGCGTGCCGACCATCGTGCAATCCTCGTAGGACGGACCATGGCCCGAACCATTTCGGTCAAGCTCGAGATCGGCAATGAGAGACTGCGGAATGTCTTCGAACAGATCCTCGTCGCTCAAGCTGAATACCAGATTCAGGGCCCGGTGGACTCCGGCATTCCCTACCTGGTCATCCTGGATCTGGACGAGGAGCATCCGGACCGGACATTTTCCCGCATCAGATCCCTGTTAACTTCCAATCCTGCGCCCGAGATCTTTCTCACCGCCTCCCGGATCGATCCGGACATCCTGCTCAAGGCGTTGCGCGCCGGGGTCAAAGAGTTCTTCCGGCAGCCAATCAGCCGGGAGGAGGTGGAAGAGGCCCTCGAACGCTTGAGAGCGCGTTCCCGAAAGCTTCATGGAAGTCCGCCGGGCAACCCGGACAAAAAGGGCATGCTCATGAGCGTCCTCGGTGCCAAGGGCGGGATCGGGACCAGCACGGTCGCGGTCAATCTAGGAAGCTGCCTTCAGAAACTGGAATGCGGCCCTTCCGTCGCGCTGGTGGATTTGAGCGTGGGAGGGGGCGATCTGCCTCTGTTTCTGGACCTGGAGCCGACCCGCAGCGTTCGGGATATTGCGCGGGATGTCTCCCGCCTCGATCGCACCTTTCTCCTCACCCTGTTGAGCAAGCATCCGTCAGGTCTCTCCTTGCTGCCCCTGGGAGAAAAGGATTCTCCCGCAGAGGACATCGATTGGTTGCCGACTGACTGCGTGGATCAGACCCTGGACCTGTTACAAACCCTCTTTGATTATGTGGTGATTGATTGCGGGCACGATCTGCACCCGGTGACAGTCCGGGCGATGGCGCATTCCTCAACGACCTTGGTGATTTCCACGCTGAGCGTGCCGGTGATCCGCCGGACGAAGCAGTTGCTGGGCCGGCTGCCGGGGGAAGGCCATAGCCTACAGATCCGGCTCGTCATGAATCGGTATACCCCGCATGCCGACCTGTTGCTCAAAGAGACCGAGGCGCTCCTTCAGCAGAAAGCCTTCTGGCTGATCCCGAACGATTACTACGTGGCCAGCACCGCGATCAACACCGGACAGCCGTTGGTGACTTCGGCGCCCAAGGCGGATCTCGCGAAAAGCTTCCAGCGGTTGGCCGTTGCGTTGACCGAGGATACCTCGTCCAACAAGGAACGATCGTTTGTGGCCAGTTATATCGCGGCAATCAGAGAGACATGGGCACGACAGCGTACGGCCCGTGCGGAAGCACGATGATGACGTCCAGTCGCAAGGAGGACTCGGTGCTGAATGGAACGACCAAACGGTCATCCGGGGTGGCCTCCGATTTCCAACACCTCAAGGGCCGCATTCATCAGCAGGTCATCGAGCTGCTGGACCTGGCAGCCATTGCGACGCTCAACCAGGAGGTGCTGCGACAGGAGTTGAGCAAACTGATCGAGCGGATTTTGGTACAGGAGCAGGTGCTCTTGAATGTCCGCGAGCGCGATCAATTGGTCAAAGAGATCCAGGATGAAGTTCTTGGTCTCGGACCCTTGGAGCCGCTGCTGAAGGACTACACGATTTCGGACATTTTGATTAACACCGCGCATCAGATTTACGTGGAGCGGGCGGGCAAGCTGGAACTCACGACCGTCCGGTTTCGGGACGAGGGCCATTTACGGAAGATCATCGACAAGATCGTATCCCGGGTGGGGCGGCGGGTGGATGAATCCTCGCCGATGGTGGACGCCCGGCTCGCGGATGGTTCCAGAGTCAATGCGATCATCCCGCCGCTGGCCCTGGATGGATCCGTCATGTCCATCCGCAAATTCAGCAAAGATCCCCTGCAACTGGAGAATCTGGTCGCGAAAAAATCTCTGACACCCGAAATCGGCGAGTTGCTGCAAGGCATCGTCAAATCGCGGTTGAACGTGCTGATCGCCGGCGGCACCGGGACGGGCAAGACCACCATGCTCAATATCCTCTCCGGATTTATTCCGGCCAGCGAGCGCATCATCACCATCGAAGACTCGGCCGAGTTGCAGCTCAGGCAGGAGCACGTAGTCCGGCTCGAGACCCGCCCGCCCAACGTGGAAGGGAAAGGGGAGGTCACTCAGCGAGACCTTGTCCGGAACAGCCTGCGTATGCGGCCGGACCGCATTATTCTCGGCGAGGTCCGCAGTGCCGAAGCCTTGGACATGCTCCAAGCCATGAATACAGGCCACGACGGCTCCCTGGCGACCATTCACGCGAACAGCCCTCGGGATGCCTTGATGCGGGTCGAGACGATGGTGGCCATGGCGGGCTTGAACTTGCCCACGAAGGCCTTGCGCCATTACGTCAGCTCCGCGCTGGACGTGATGGTCCAGCTCACCCGGCTCTCGGACGGCACACGCAAGCTCACCAGCGTCTCCGAGATCACCGGCATGGAGAATGAAACCATCTCGATCCAGGAAATCTTCTCCTTTGAGCAAACCGGTGTGGATGCGCAGGGACGCGTGAAGGGACGGTTTAAGGCCAGCGGGATCCGACCCAAGTTCGTGGAGCGCTTCAAAGCTCTCGGGATCAATGTTCCTCCCGAGCTGTTTGATCCGCAGCGCGTGTACGAATGCTGAGGGATTAGGGAGGGCGGGATGCTCGTTCTCATTGCCGCGGCCCTGTTCACCACCTTGGTGCTGTTGAGCGGCGGACTCTACCTCGCCATCCAAGCTCATCTGTATCCCGACACCGCCCTGGTCACGCGGCGGCTCCATGTCTGGTGCGATCCTTCCCCGGCCTCAGTCGAGAAGCCCGTCGAGATCACCCGGAAACAGATCCTGAGCGAGGTGCCGTGGTTTCATCGAATGTTGGCCGGCATTCCGCAGCTCAAGCCGCTGCAGAGCTTGCTGGCTCAAGCTAATCTGGCCATGCCCCTCGGGGTGGTGTTGCTGGTGGCCGGACTCCTCGGGGTCCTTGGGTTTTTAATCGGGGCCGTCGGGCACGTCGATCCCATCATCACCGTAGGCAGCGGGGCCTTGGGGGCCTATCTGCCTATCTTCTATCTGTCCTTGAAGAAGAAGCAGCGCATCCGTCAGTTTCAGCAACAGCTCCCGGACGCGCTCGAACTGGTCGCCCGCGCTCTGCGCGCCGGCCATGCCTTTCTGGTCGGGATGAGAATGGTGGGCGAGGAGTTTCCCGATCCGATCGGGACCGAATTCAACCGGGCGGTTGAAGAAATCGGGCTGGGCATGGATGTGCCGGAAGCCCTCAAGAACTTATCCGCTCGGGTGGAGAGCCTGGACATGAAATTCTTCGTGACTTCATTGATCGTTCAGCGGGAGACCGGCGGCAATCTTGCCGAGATCATCGAATCCATCAGCCACCTGATCCGCAAGCGGTTCGAGCTCCATGGCCGGATCAAGGCGCTCTCTGCCGAGGGCAAACTTTCGGCCTATGTGTTGTTCAGTCTCCCGATCGTCATCGGCCTTGCCATCTATCTCTTGAATCCAGCGTATATGGGGTTGCTGTGGACTGACCCCATGGGCCAGTCCATGGTGACGGGGGGCGCGGTGATGATGTTCATCGGAATGTTGGTCACGAAGAAGCTGATCGCGATCAAGGTGTGAGGTGAGGGATGGCTCGACCTCCGCTTATAACCAATTACGCGATGCGAGCGGTGATCGGGCTGGCGCTTCTCACTCTTCTGATGACGATGTACGAACGACTGGTGTATCCGGGATCGTGGTAAACCGTGGATTGGCCATTTCTCATCGCACTGTCGGTGTTTGCGACCTGCGTCCTGACCATGGTCGGCGCGAACTCCTACTACCAAGGCCGCGTCAAGGTCCAGCGGTGGAGGCAACGGGTTGAAGGCAAGGCGGCGCCCCGTTCGGACCTGATTCGGGAAGCCATTACGACTGCCACAAATCGCGCGCTTGCGGTTCTGGAGCGCGTAGGCCGTGCAACAAAGCCGACCGACGAAGCTGAGTATTCCCGTCTTCGTCATGCGCTAGTGACCGCTGGGCTGAGGAGTTCCTTGGCCCCCGTCATTTTTTCAGGCACGCGATTTCTGGGCGTCCTGGTACTTCCGCTCGGGTTTTTCCTGTTTCGGCCCGACTCCATGAAGACCCTTCCCGTGACCGCCACGTTTTTAGCGCTGGCGATCCTGGCGTTGACCGGACTGTATGGTCCGAATATCTGGCTCCAAAGAAGCATCGCCCGCCGGAAGGAGCGGATCCAGCAAGGGCTTCCCGATGCCTTGGACCTGATGGTGGTGTGTATCGAGGCCGGATTGGGGTTGGATGCCGCCATCAACAGGGTGGGGGAAGAAATCCGCATCGCCCACAAGGAGCTGAGCGACGAGATACGGCTTCTCTCTCTGGAGCTGAGAACCGGACTCACTCGCCAACAGGCGCTCAGGAACCTGAGCCATCGTATTGACCAGGAGGAAGTCAAGAGCCTCGTGGCCTTGCTGATCCAGACGGACCGGTTCGGGACCAGCGTCGGGCAGGCCTTACGGGTACACTCGGACTCCATGCGGAAGCGGCGGCATCTTCGAGCCGAGGAGAAGGCGGCGAAGCTTCCGGTGAAACTCTTGTTCCCGCTGATGTTCTTTATCTTTCCGTCGATCTTTATCGCGATCCTCGGTCCCGCGGCCATCAATATGACACGGGTGTTGTTGCCGGCGCTGAGCAAATGAATAGGAACAGACAGGTCCTCAAGTTGCTCGCTTCAGCACCTCTCAGAGCGACCCTTTTGGCCTCGGGCCGGGCGGCAGCCTTCGGGAAATTCCCTCCGCTGCGGTCCCTGTTGCTTAGGCAACGGGTGCTGACCGCAGTGCGTCGGTCAGTTTCCGTTTTCCACCCGGCCGAGGCTCAATGGGTCCCCGCTCTTCCGGAGAATTTACTCGCAACCAGAGGACCTGTCTTCCTGCACAAAAGCGCCCGAATGGCGTTAGTCCTGTTCTCTGTCCTGGGGGTGGTGTGGGAGCTGGGAGGATGTGCGGGGAAGCAGGATTCACCGCGGGTAGGGTTTGCCAAAGGCGCCTACCGGCAGATCCTGGATCGCCAGCAGCACGGGATGCCGATCGAGGCCCGCGACGTCCGCCCCCTGCCGGCCCTCAGCGCGGAAGAGCACGAGCGCCTGGGCGATCATCATGTCCGGCACGGGAATCTTATGCTTGGTTTCGCCGAGTACAACCGGGCGCTCCGGATGGAGCCGGGCCGCTGCGGCTTGGCCTACAAGATCGGATTGCTGTTTCTGAAGAAGGGATTCACCGAGGACGCCGCCCGGCACTTCGAGGCTATGGTGGATCGCGACCCGACCGATACCTGGGCGCATGTCGGCATGGGCCAGGTGCATCTTGCCCTGGGCGACCTCATCCTGGCTGCGGCGGAGTTCCGGCAGGCCTTGGCGATTGACCCGTCGCTGTGGAAGGTCCACAACCTCCTGGGAGTGGTCTATGACCGGCGGGAGCTGCATGGGGACGCGGTGGCCCACTACCAGGCGGCGTTGCAGCTCAGACCCGATGAGCCTGCGGTGCTGAACAATTTAGGCATGTCCTATTACGCGGCCGGCCGCTATGAAGACGCGGTGCGGGTGTTGCGGCAGGCGGTGCAGACCGGCGCGAAAGTGACCCGCATCCACAACAATCTTGCGCTGGCGCTGGCCAAACTGGACCGCTTTCATGAGGGGCTCCTCGCCTTTCAGCGCGGAGGCGATGAGGCGCGCGCCTTGAACAATCTGGGCATGCTCTATCTGGAGGCCGGCAAACCGTACAATGCGGCGTACTACTTCGAGAAAGCGCTGCACGCCAGCCCCGTCTATTATCCCCGAGCCCATGAAAACTTGAAGCGCGCCCGGCTCGTGATCGCCCAGGGGCGCTCCGCCCGGGAACAAGCCGACATCCTGATCAAACCCGCATCCATCCGTTCCAGGGCTCCACGCGCGTCTCTTTCGGCATCTGGCGCGACGAGGCGCTGATGCTGTTCATCGACGATCTCACCAAGAAAAAGACCGTCCTCCTCTTGCGATGGCTGCCGTTCATCGCCTTGGCGTACTGGATCATCACCGCCAATGAAGTGGTGGAACTCCTGTCCGCCGAAAGCGCGCTGATCGGTTTGTGGCTGCTGTCCAACGTCGTGCTCGTCTTCGTCCCGGTCAGGCTCTTTGCTCACCAGATGTTCGACTATCTGTTGGTGATCATGGACACGGCACTGGTGACGTGGGGCATCTCGCTGAGCGGACAGGCCTCGGCCGAAACATATCTGGTCTTTTTTCTGATCATTATCATTACGGCCTTCAGCCGGGATCTGATGACGACCGTACGCAATACGGTGACCGTCAGCTTCCTGTATGGCGTGTATCTGTGGCAGATTTACGCAGCGCAGCTTTTTACCAACGAGGGGTTGCTGCTGCGGTTCCTGCTCCTCTTCGTGGTGGCGCTGTTCTACGGATTTCTGGCGGAACAGGCGAAGGTCAGGGAGCAGATGGCCAGGAAGGTTCAGGAGGTGCTCCAGGAGATTACGGCCACCTTGGACCTGCAGGAATTGCTCTATTGCATCGTGCACAAGGTCGCCGAGGTCATCGCCGTCAAGCGCTGCTCCATCGTGATGATCGAGCCCGGGCAAGAGCAGGCCTATATCGTGGCCACCACGGAAGACCCGCAAGTCACCCGGCTGGAGATTGATCTCAACAAATACCCCGAGATCAACGCGGCGCTGCGGAGCGGGCGGATGGTCGTGGTCGAGGACGTGCAGAAGGACCCCCTGATGGCGCAGGCCCGTGAGGCGCTGGCCCAACTCGACTGTCGCTCGGCGCTGGTGCTGCCGTTGATCTTTCACGAGATGGTGGTCGGCACCCTGTTGCTGTGGACGATCCGAAGCAGGAAGGGGTTCTCCTCCGGCGAGATCGCGTTTTGCCAGGCGGTGGCGAACGCATCGTCGAACGCCATCCGGAACGCACAGCTCCTGGAAAGCGCCAGAGAGCAAGCCATGCGGGATCAATTGACCGGACTGTATAACCGGCGGTTCTTTGCGGAACAACTCAGGATCGAGATCGAGGGGTACAAGCGGTCACGCAAGCCGTTCACCGTCCTGCTCATGGATTTGGACCAGTTCAAGCAGATCAACGACACGGCTGGCCACCACGCCGGCGACGCGGCACTACGGGAAGTGGCTGCGATCATCCAGCGGAGTATTCGAACCGTGGACATTGCGGCGCGCTACGGGGGCGATGAGTTCGTCTGCCTGCTGACGGATGGCGGGCAAGAGGTCGGAGAGATTGTCGCGACGCGCATCCTCGATGGCGCCAGACGCGTCGGTATCTCGTGGGGGTCGCTCACCCTGAGCATCGGGCTGGCGACGTTCCCCGATCACAGCCAGCACGCCGACGAGCTGCTTCCCGCAGCCGACCGGGCGATGTACGCCGCCAAGTCAAGGGGAGGGAATCAACTCTGTCTCGCCAGGCCTGTGCGCCCGAAGCTGCGGGTCATTTGAGCGGCAGGCGTCAGGCTTCGGTCTCGTCAAGTAACGGCTCGGTCCTTCCTTCTAAGTGCTCGTTCCTGCTTCTCTTTGAAGCTCTCTCGCGAGGACGCGACTTCTTCATTGCACCGGCTCCCCTAAGGGTGGAGAATACCCCCATTAATTCCTCTCACGACGAAAGGAGCGCAAAGTGAGAAGACGAGACTATTGGCTGATGCTGGCGGCGATGACCGTGGCCGGGATGATCGGGGGAGCGCTGTCGGCATGGTACTTCACGAGTGATCCGGCGTTCGCCCAGCAGCGCCACAAGGTGGTCAATGCCGAGGAGTTCCTGCTGGTTGACAAGACCGGCAAGACCCGTGCAGGTCTGGGGTTGGGGCCCGATGGCGGGATCGGCTTAATCCTCGTGGCCAAGAACGGCAGCAAGACCCTGCATCTGTCGCCTGACGACCCGATGATCCTCAAGCTGGAAGACAACGGGAAAGTGATCTGGTCGGCTCCCTGAGGAGCGGCCGCTACGGCGCCAGCCGGTATTCAACCCGACCGCAATCGCGGCCGCTCTCAACGCATCATTGCTGCCTATTGCCCCACCTCTCGTCTCATCGGTTCCCCCGTCCCCACCCTGACGTGAGCTAACCGGGCGGATTTACCCGCATTCGGTTGCCGCACGGCGGGTTCTTGGACTAGCATGGATTAAGAACACGGCTGCGGAGGGACGATGGGCCAACGCATTCTCATCGCTGATGATGATCCGGCGTCTCGCATGGGGCTCAAGGAGCTCTTGACCGGCTGGGGCTATGAGGTCGAAGAGGCAAGCGATGGGCAAGAAGCGTTGAGGAAGGGCATAACGTTCCGGCCGGCCCTGGTGGTCGCCGATCTGATCATGCCTGGTCTTGACGGCCTCGGGCTGCTGAAGGCGCTGCAAGAAGAGGTGCCCTTCGTTATGGTCATCATTCTGACCGGCCAAGGGACTATCGATACGGCGGTCACCGCGATGAAGGAAGGAGCGTACGATTATCTGACCAAACCGGTAGAGGGGCCAAGGCTCAAGGTGTTGTTGCACAAAGCGTTGGAGAAGGCAGAGACGTTGCGGGAAGTGACGCTGCTCCGGCGCCGTCTGAAGGAGACGTGGGGGTTGGGGTCCTTGGTCGGGAAGAGCCGAAGCA
>Ga0137796_10001046_pt1 | contig 16379 bp, 15 predicted proteins | sample OV2TP3_FD_97704 | JGI IMG/M metagenome (GOLD analysis project Ga0137796, IMG submission 97704) | reverse complement strand
CCTCGCTTCGGTCGAAGGCGCGCTGCTGCGCGTGACGGTCAGCCGGCCGCAAAAGAGGAATGCGCTGTCGCGTGCCGCGCTCGGCCAGCTGCGGCAGCTCTTCGACGAGCATGCGCGTGACGAGCGGCTCGCGCTCGCCCTGCTCACCGGCGCGGGCGGCAAGAGCTTCGCCGCGGGAGGAGACCTGCGCGATCTTGAGCAGGTGCGAACGCTCGACGAGGCGCGGGCGATGTACGACCTCGGCTGCGGCGCGCTCAATGCCGTCCGGCGCTTCCCCGTCCCGGTGATCGCCGCGCTGAACGGCGTCGCCTTGGGCGGCGGCGCGGAGCTCGCGCTCGCTTGCGATGTGCGCATCGCCGCGCCGCACGCCCGGATCGGATTCGTGCAAGGCACGCTCAACGTCCCGGCCGGGTGGGGCGGCGCGATGGACCTCGCGGCGACCGTAGGCCCCGCGGCGGCGCTACGGCTCTTCGCCGAGACGCGCGTGCTCGACGCGCGCGAGGCGCTCGACGCGCGAATCGTGGACGCGGTGGCGCCGGACGGGGAGCCGTTCGGCGATTTCGTTGCGCGCTTCGTCGCGCAATGGCTGCGGCAGAAGCCGCAGGTGATGCGCGCCTTCAAGGCGGCCGTCGCCGCGCGCAAGCTCGGCCTGGATCGGCGCGAGACCGAGGCGCGCGACCGCGAGCATTTCGCGGCTGCCTGGTGCCACGACGATCATTGGGCGGCGGCGAAGGGCATTCTGGAGAGGGGAAAGCCATGAGCAAGACTCCGTCGGGGATCGAAGTCCCGGTCGTCGTCACGGCCGACATGGCGCCGCGGGGCGACCCCGAGCCGCCCGCGGCCTATCCCTTCACGCGCGGCATCTTTGCCGACGGCTACCGCGGCCGGCCGTGGACGATCCGCCAGTACTCGGGCTTCGGTTCGGCCGAAGAGTCGAACCAGCGCTACAAGTTCCTGCTGCAGGAAGGGCAGACCGGGCTTTCGGTGGCGCTCGACCTGCCGACGCAGTGCGGCTACGACCCCGACGATCCGCTGGCGCGGCCCGAGATCGGAAAAGTCGGCGTGTCGCTCTTCGCGCTCTCGGAGATGGAGACGCTCTTTTCCGGCATCGACCTCGGCAGCATCTCCACCTCGTTCACGATCAACGGCAGCGCCGCGATGATCTACGCCATGTACCTCGCCACGGCCGACAGGCAGGGCGTGCCGCGCGAGAAGCTGACCGGCACGATCCAGAACGACATCCTGAAGGAATACGTCGCGCGCGGCACCTGGATCTTCCCGGTGCGCCCGTCGATGCGGCTGATCGCCGACTCGATCCTCTACTCGAACGAAGTGACCCCGCGCTTCAACGCGATCTCGATTGCCGGCGCGCACGTGCGCGACGCGGGCTGCACCGCGGTCGAGGAGATGGCCTACACGCTCGCCAACGGCCTCGCCTACGTCGACGAGCTGATTCGCCGCGGCGGCAGCGTCGAGCACTTCGCCAAACGCCTCTCCTTCTTCTTCTACGTGCACATGGATCTCTTCGAGGAGGCGTGCAAGTTCCGCGCCGGACGGCGCGTGTGGGCGAAGCTCCTCACCGAGCGCTACGGCGTGAAGGACGAGAAGGCGCTGCACTTCCGGTTCGGCGTGGTGTGCGGCGGCTCGTCGCTCACGCTCGCGCAGCCGTACAACAACGTCGTGCGCGTCGCGATCGAGAACCTCGCCGCGGTGCTGGGCGGCGCGCAGTCGATCTTCACCTGCGCCTACGACGAGGCGTTCCAGATCCCCACCGAGTTCTCCGCGGAGCTGGCGCTGCGCACGCAGCAGATCGTGCTGCACGAGAGCGGCGTCGCGTCCACCGTGGATCCGCTTGGCGGCAGCTACTACGTCGAATGGCTCACCGCACGCATGGAAGAGGAAATCCGCAAGGTGATGGAGGAAATCGAGGCGTACGGCGGAGCCGAGAAGGCGATCGAGGACGGCTGGCTGCAGCAGCGCATCGCGCGGCGGGCGCTGGAGAAGAAGCGCGCCAAGGACGCGGGCGAGCGCGTCGTGGTCGGGGAGAACCGCTATCGGCGCGAGGACCAGTCCGAGAGCTACGGCGAGGTGTTTCGCCTCGATCCGGCGGTCTCCGGCCGGGTGCTCGAGAAGCTCGAGCGCCTGCGCCAGTCGCGCGACGCGGCCGCGGTCGAGCGCATGCTCGCCCGGCTCGAGACGGCGGCCGCGCGGGACGAGGAGAATCTGATGCCCTATCTCGTCGATTGCTGCCACGCCTATGCGACCGTGGGCGAGATGGTGACGCGGCTCAAGGCGTGCTGGGGCGAATTCCGCGAGCCGGTCCGGCTGTGAACGCTCCGCTCAAAGGCAAGCGCATCCTCGTCGCCAAGCCCGGGCTCGACGGACACGATGCGGGCGCAAAGGTCATCGCCCTCGCGCTTCGCGATGCCGGCGCCGACGTGATCTACACTGGATTGCGGAAGTCGCCCGGTTTCATCGTGCGAACCGCGATCGACGAGGACGTGAACGCCGTCGGGCTCTCGATCCTGTCGGGCAGCCACAAGGAGCTGACGCGCGAGGTGATCGCGGGCCTGCGCGCCGCCGGGGCGCCGGAGGTCGCCGTGTTCGTCGGCGGGACCATCCCGCCCGAGGACCGGGCGGGGCTCGTGGAGGACGGCGTGCGCGCCGTGTTCACGAGCGACATGCCGCTCGCGGCCGTGATCGGCGAACTGGCGCGCCACCTCGCGTGAACGGCCCGCTTTCGCGCTTCCGCATCCTCGAGGTCGGTCACATGCTGGCCGGCCCCTATTGCGGCATGCTGCTCGCCGACCTGGGCGCCGAGGTGATCAAGATCGAGCCGCCCGAGGGCGACCTCGCGCGGCGCGTGAGCCCGCACGCGATCGGCCCGCACAACGCGTACTTCGCGAGCTTGAACCGCAGCAAGAAAAGCGTGTTGCTCGACCTCGCCTCGCCACAGGGGCAGGAGGTGCTCCACGCCCTTGCCGCGAGCGCGCACGGGCTGGTCACCAACCTGCGCCCGGCGGCGATCAGGAAGCTCGGCCTCACCTACGAGGCGCTGAAGGCGGCGAACCCGGCGATCGTCTGCGTCGCGCTCACCGGCTACGGGCTCGAGGGCAGCCACGCCGGGCGGCCCGCCTACGACTACGTGATCCAGGCGCTCGCGGGCGTGATGGCTATCACCGGCGACCCGGGATCCCCGCCGACCAAGACCGGCTACTCGGCGGTGGACAATTCCGCGGGGATCATGGGCGCGTTCGCGCTTGCGGCGAAACTCGCCGAGGGCAGCGGCGGCCAGGTGGACGTTTCGATGTTCGACGTCATGCTCTCGCAGCTCAACTACCTCGCAGGCGCGTGGCTGAACGCCGGCGAGCGGGCGCAGCGCTATGCGCGCTCGGCGCATCCCTACGTCGTGCCGGCGCAGATCTTCGAGACCGCGGACGGCTGGCTCAGCGTTTTCATCTCGCACGACGATTTCTGGCGGCGCTTTTGCACCGAAGCCGGCAGGCCCGAATGGATCGCCGATGTGCGCTTCGCCACCATGGCGGCGCGGCGCGAGAACCGCGAAGCGGTGCTCGCCGCCCTCGAGCCGGTCTTCCGCGCCGACACCACCGCCTCTTGGATGGCGCGCCTCGCGCCGCTCGGCGTGGTGGTAGCGCCGATCGAGACGCTCGAGCAGGCGCTCGCCTCCGAGCTTGCGCGCGAGCGGGCGATGGTGGCGACGATCGAAACCGAATCCGGAGCGATCCGCGCCGTCGGCAACCCCGTGCGGATCGCAGGAATGATGCAGACGTATTCGCGCCCGCCGCTGCTCGGCGAGCACAACCGCCTTTACGGGGCGGTCAGCGCTTGTACAGACCCATCAACGAAGCCTTCGCCAGGGTGTTGAAGTGGAGGTAGAAACCGACCACCGCGGCGGCGGTATCGGCGGTCACGGGAAGCTTGTCCATCGAGACCGCGTGCACCGTGAAGAAGTACCGGTGCGCATGATCGCCCTCCGGCGGACAGGGTCCGCCATAGCCCGGCTTGCCGAAATCGGTGCGAACCTGCAGCGCTCCGGCCGGAAGCTTGCCGCTCGCCGGGTTGCCGGCATCGAGCGGCAACTCGGCGATACCCGGCGGGATATTCACCACGACCCAGTGCCAGAATCCGCTTCCGGTGGGCGCATCCGGATCGAAGCACAGGACTGCGAGGCTCTTGGTGCCCGCGGGCGCATCATCCCAGCGCAGGTGGGGCGAGCGGTTGCCGCCCGCGCACCCGAATCCATAGTCGGCCGACAGGATGTGATCCGGGCCGAGATAGTCGCCGTCCTTGAAGCTGTTGCTGGTCAGTTTCATGTGCGCCTCTCTGCGTCCTGGGTAAGTTGGCACGTCCGGTGATCGAAGCGAAGGCGAAATCCGGGCCGGACCCTGGACCCCGATTTTTCTGCAATCTGGCGGAGAGAGAGGGATTCGAACCCCCGGTACCCGATGGGTACAACAGATTTCGAGTCTGCCGCATTCGACCACTCTGCCATCTCTCCGCGCCGCGCCTTGCGGCCAAAACGCGAGGCGGGGATTTTATCAGGCGCGTGCGATCTTCCCGGCGCCGCCCATGTAGGGGCGGAGCGGCTCCGGTACGGTCACCGAGCCATCCGCGTTCTGGCAATTCTCCAGGATCGCGACCAGCGTTCTTCCCACCGCCAGCCCCGAGCCGTTCAGCGTGTGCACGAGCTCCGGCTTGCCCTTCTCGTTCCTGAAGCGCGCCTGCATGCGCCGCGCCTGGAACGCTTCGAAGTTGGAGCAGGAAGAGATCTCGCGGTAGGTGCCCTGCGCAGGCAGCCAGACTTCGAGGTCGTAGGTCTTGGCGGCGGAAAACCCCATGTCGCCGGTGCAAAGCGTCACCACGCGGTAGGGAAGTCCGAGGCGCTTCAGGATCGTCTCGGCATGCCCGGTCAGCTCTTCCAGCGCCTGGTAGGACCGCGCCGGCGGGACGATCTGCACGAGCTCCACCTTGTCGAACTGGTGGTTGCGGATCATGCCGCGCGTGTCCTTGCCCGCGGAGCCCGCTTCCGAGCGGAAGCACGGCGAATGGCAGACAAACTTCAGCGGCAGCGATTCGAGCGGCACGATCTCGCCGCGCACGAAGTTCGTCACCGGGTACTCCGCGGTGGGGATGAGATAGAGGTCGCGCCCCTCGATCTTGAACAGGTCGTCCCTGAACTTGGCGAGGCTGGTGACCCCGTCGGCGCATTCGCCGCTCACCATGTAGGGCGTATAGACCTCGGTGTAGCCGTGCTCCTGCGTGTGGAGGTCGAGCATGAACTGGGCAAGCGCCCGGTGCAGCCGCGCAAGCGCGCCCTTCATTACCGCGAACCGGGAGCCGGAAAGCTTCGCCGCGGTTTCGAAGTCGAGCATGCCAAGCGCCGCACCCACGTCCACGTGGTCCTTGATCGGAAATTCGAACGCGCGCGGCGCACCCCATCTGCGCTGCTCCGCGTTGTCTTCGGGCTTGTCGCCGGGCGGCACGCTCTCGTGCGGCAGGTTCGGGATCACTTCGAGCAGCGCCTGGAGCTTCGCCTGCACCTGTGCGAGTGTCGCTTCAAGCGCGCCGAGATCCGTATTTATCAGGGCCGATTCCAACATCGGCGGCGCCACGTCCTCGCCCTTCGCCTTCGCCTGGCCGATTCGTTTCGCTATGGCATTGCGCCGCGCCTGCAGCTCCTGCGTGCGCGTCTGGATCTCCTTGCGCTCGGCTTCGAGCGCCTGGAACGCGTCGCGGTCGAAGCGATAGCCGCGGGTGGCCAGGCGCTTGACCACCGCGTCCAGGTCGGATCGCAAAACGTGGATGTCGATCATTTCTTCTTGCCTTTGGCTTCGTCGAGGCTGCGCAGGGTGGCGAGTTTTTCGCGGATCCTCGCCTCCAAGCCGCGCTCGGTCGGACGATACCATTCGACCGCGGGCATCCCCTCGGGGAAGTAAGTCTCGCCCGCCGCGTAGGCGCCGTCCTCGTCGTGGGCGTAGCGGTAGCCCTTGCCGTAGCCGAGGTTCTTCATCAGCCGCGTCGGCGCGTTGCGGATGTGCAGCGGCACGGGCCGCGTCCCGTCCTCGGCGACAAAGGCGCGCGCCTCCTCGTAGGCCAAGTACGCCGCGTTCGATTTTGCCGCGCAGGCCATGTAGAGCACCGCTTCGGCGAGCGCAAGCTCGCCCTCGGGCGAGCCGAGGCGCTCGTAGGTCTCGCAGGCATCGAGCGCGATACGCAGTGCCCGCGGGTCGGCAAGGCCGATGTCTTCCACCGCCATGCGCACTACCCGCCTGCCTACGTACAGCGGGTCGGCCCCGCCATCGAGCATGCGCACCATCCAGTAGAGCGCGGCGTCCGGATCCGAGCCGCGCACCGACTTGTGCAGCGCCGAAATCTGGTCGTAGAACTGCTCGCCCTGTTTGTCGAAGCGCCTGAGGTTTTTCGAAAGGGTCTTTTCGACGAACTGCCCGTCGATCGTCTGCACTGCGGCCGTCTTGGCGGCCGTTTCGAGGATTTCCACCGCGTTGTAGAGCCGGCGCGCGTCGCCGTCCGCGAAGCCGATGAGCCGCGCCCGTGCCTGCTCGTCGACGCGAAGACCGGTGCGATCGAGAAGAACGCCAAGGTCCTCCTCCGAGAGGCTCTCGAGCACGTACACCGAGGCCCGCGAGAGCAGCGCGCTGTTCACCTCGAACGAGGGGTTCTCGGTGGTCGCGCCGACGAAAGTCACCAGGCCGCGCTCGACGTACGGCAGGAACGCATCCTGCTGCGCCTTGTTGAAGCGGTGCGCTTCGTCGACGAACAGGATCGTGTGCCGGCCGGAGCGCGCCAGCTCGTGCTCGGCCGCCTGCACCGCGTCGCGGATGTCTTTCACGCCGGCGAACACCGCCGAGATCGCGATGAATTCGGCGTCGAACGCTTTTGCCATGAGGCGGGCGATGGTGGTCTTGCCGGAGCCGGGCGGCCCCCACAGGATCATCGAATGCGGCTTGCCGGACTCGAACGCGAGCCGCAGCGGCTTTCCGGGCCCGAGCAGGTGCCGCTGCCCGACCACTTCGTCGAGCGATTTCGGCCGCAGGCGGTCGGCGAGCGGCGCCGCGGGCTGCGGCTTGCCGAAGAGATCGTTCACTTTTCGCCGAGAACGTCGGCGCCCTTGGGTGGCGCGAAGCGGAATTCCGATCCGTCGAGCTTCGGATTGCGCGCGATCGCCGAAAAGCGCAGCACGGTGGTCTGCCCGAAGTGATCCACCAGTTCCATCGCCTCGACACCGGCGACGCCGAGGCCCAGCCGCACCCGCTCGAAGCCCGCTTCGCGCTCGCGCGGCCGCGCCTCGAGCCATGCGAGCCCGCCCTTGTCGCCGATGTCGGAGAGCACGAACGCGTTTTCGATGTCGGACGCACCCGCGAGCAGCGCGGCCGGACTTGCGCCCAGCGCCTGCGCCATGCGGCGCACCGTCACCTGGTTGAGGTCCTCGTCGTAGATCCAGACCCGCTCGCCGTCGCCGACGATGAGCTGCGGATAGGGCTTGGCGTAGGTCCAGCGGAAGCGCCCCGGGCGCAGAAAGACGAAGCTGCCTTTCGATTCCTGCACCAGCTTGCCGTTGCGGTCGTGGACCCTCTGCTCGAAGTCGGCGCGCGCTGCCTGCGTGGTGCGGACGTAGGTCTGGAAGCGCTCCAGGCTGGAGGCGTGCGCGCCGGAAAGGACGGCGAACGCCGCCAGCGCGCACAGCCCGCGCACCGTCCTACTCCGCACGCGCCGGAACGAGCACTTCGCGGTTGCCGTTGGATTGCATCGGCGAGACGAGCCCCGCGCGCTCCATGTCCTCGATCAGGCGTGCGGCGCGGTTGTAGCCGATGCGCAAGTGCCGCTGCACCAGCGAAATCGAGGGCCGGCGCGTGCGCACCACGATCTCGACCGCCTGGTCGTAGAGCGGATCCTTCTCGCCGGCGGGCGCGCCATTGGCGCCAGCGGCCGCTTCGTCGGCGGGCGCGGGTTCGAGCACTTCCTCGATGTATTCGGGCGCAGCGAGGTTCTTCAGGTGATCGACCACCTTGTGCACCTCGTGATCGGCGACGAACGCGCCGTGCACGCGCTGCGGCAGCCCCGTGCCCGGCGGCAGGAACAGCATGTCGCCTGCGCCCAGCAGCGCTTCCGCGCCCGATTGGTCGAGGATGGTGCGCGAATCGACTTTCGAAGACACCTGGAACGCGATACGCGCCGGGATGTTCGCCTTGATGAGGCCGGTGATGACATCCACCGATGGGCGCTGCGTGGCGAGAATGAGATGGACGCCCGCGGCGCGCGCCTTCTGCGCCAGGCGCGCGACCAGCTCCTCGACCCGCTTTCCGGCGACCATCATGAGGTCGGCAAGCTCGTCGATCACCACCACGATCACGGGCATCGCCTTCAAGGGCTGCGGCTCGCCGGAATCGATCGTGTTCGGGTCCTCGAGAACGCGGCCGTGCTTCTCGGCATCTGCAATCTTGTGGTTGTAGCCGGAAAGGTTGCGCACCCCGAGCCAGGACATCACGCGGTAGCGGCGGTCCATCTCGGCGACGCACCAGGCGAGCGCATTGGCCGCCTGCTTCATGTCGGTGACCACCGGCGCAAGCAGGTGCGGGATATCCTGGTAGACCGAAAGCTCGAGCATCTTCGGGTCCACCAGGATCAGCCGCACGTGCTTCGGCTCGGACTTGTACAGCAGAGATAGGATCATGGCGTTGATGGCGACCGACTTGCCCGAGCCGGTGGTACCGGCGACCAGCAGGTGCGGCATGCGGCTCAGATCGGCGACCACCGGGTTGCCCGCGATGTCCTTGCCGAGCGCGAGCGCGAGCGGCGAATGCGCGTTGTGGTACACCTCGGAGCCGAGGATTTCCGCGAGGCGCACGGTCTGGCGGTGCGGATTGGGGATCTCGAGACCCATGCACGACTTGCCGGGAATCGTCTCGACGACGCGGATCGCGACCACCGAGAGCGCGCGCGCCAGGTCCTTCACCAGGTTCACGACCTGGCTGCCCTTGACCCCGACCGCAGGCTCGACCTCGTAGCGCGTGATGACCGGCCCCGGGTAGGCGGCAAGCACCTTTACCGAGACGCCGAAGTCGGAGAGCTTCTTCTCGATCAGGCGCGAAGTGTATTCGAGCGTGTCGGCGCTCACCTGCTCGCCTTCGCGCAGCGCCTCGTCGAGGAGCTTGAGCGGCGGCAGCGGTGTATCGGGCAGGTCCTCGAAGAGTGGCGCCTGCTTTTCCTTGAGCATGCGCTCGGACTTCTTGATTTCGGCGACCGGCGGCGCGATGACGAGCGGCAGGTGCTCCTCCTCGCGCCGCTTCTCCGCCTCGACCACGAAATCGCGCTCCTCGCGCGCGATCTCGCCGAGCTTGCGGTCGCGCCGCTCGCCCCACAGCCGAACGACCAGCGAAAACGCGCCTTCCAGAGCAAGCCCCACCAGCTCCGCGACCGCGATCCAGGAAATGCCGGTGAACAGGCTGAAACCCACCGCCACGAGCGTGAGCAGAACGATGGTCGCCCCGGCGTTTCCGAGGAGCGAGGCGCCAAGGGCGCCGATCGCGCCGCCGAAGAGTCCGCCGGGAGCAAGCGGCAACTCCGCGCGCAGCGAATGAAGGCGCAGGGCTTCGACCGAAGCGCTGGCGAGAATCAGCAGCGCGAAGCCCGCAAGCGCGATCACGAGCGGACGACGATCGGCGAGCACCGTGCCCTCGAGACGCCGGTAGCCGCGCACCACGAAGTACAGGCAGAGCACGCTCCACCAGTACGCCGACAGGCCGAAGAGGTAAAGCAGGATGTCGGCCAGCCACGCGCCGAACCGGCCGCCTGCGTTTTGCACCACGGCGGCCGTCGCGCTATGCGACCAGCCCGGATCGCTTCTGTGAAAGGTGAGCAGGATCAGCAGCAGGTAGGCCGCCACCGCCACCGCGACCAGCCATTTCGCCTCGCGCAGAAGGCCCGCGAGCTTTGCCGGAAGGGGTGCGCCCTGGATCTTGTGTGCTGCCGCCATCGTGACCGGCCGGAATGAACGAGTTTACCGCAAAAAATAAAAACCCCCGCCGCGGCGGGGGCTTGCAGAACGAATGTGGCGCGGTTTCTAGCGCACGATGCACTCTGCCGGCTTGCCGCCCGGAGCCCCCGGCCGGGAGAACGCCTGCGGCGGCGTGATCGACAAGCCCGGATTCGGGGTGAGGCGCGGGCGCTGGCCTTTCTCGACGATGCTGAACTGGCCCGCGGCGACATTGAGCTGGCCGGCTTCGTTTCTCACCTGGATGCTGCCGTTGGTGACCCCGAAATACACGCCCGGCTTCAATTGCCCGCACGGATTCGTCAGGCAGTCGTGCGCGGTGAACGTGGTGCCGCGGATGCCGATGGTTGCCGTGGCGGTTCCCATCTGGAACTTGTTCCGGTTGCGGCTCGCGACGAGCCCGGTCAGGATGCGTAGCCCCCCGGTCACGAGGCTGAATACGAACGAATCCTCCTTCGGTTTTTCCTTGGCGAAGGCGAATTCCTTGATCGTCATCGAGGTGTTCGGTGCGAGCGTGGCCTGGCCGCCATCGGCAAAGCGGATCTGCGCGTGGCTCTCGCGCTCGGTGCTGATCGTGTCGCCCGCGCGCACTTCGGCGCGCGGCGACAGCACCCGCGTCGTGCCGTCGGGCTTTTTCGCCGACAGCGTGCCCGCAACATGCGTCACCAGCCCCGTGTTGGCGAGAACTCCGGTCGTCCCCGCTGCAAGCGCCGCGGCGGCTGCGAGTTTCCACACATTGCGGATCGATCTCATGAACTGCTCCTTTTCCGAAACCCGTCGCGCCCTCAATCGGGCAGCAGGATCTTCTCGCGCACGACGATCTGCGAACCCCTCATCTCGATGTAGCCGCCCAGTTGCAGGTCGCGCATCACGCGGCTCACCATTTCACGCGACGCGCCGATCATCTTGGCGATGTCCTGCTTCGGAAGGCGCTTGGCGACGACGCGCTGGCCGTTCACCAGCTCCGACATGTCGATCAGCAGCCGCGCCACCCGGCCGTAGACGTCGAGCAGCGCGAGGCTGCCGATCTTGCGGTCGGCGTCGCGCAGCCGGCGCACCAGCCCGCGCATCACGGTCATCGCCATCTCGAAGTTGTCGGCCAGGATCTTCTTGAACTCGCGCTTGGTGATCACGATCAGGTCGCAGGGCTCGACCGCCATCACGGTCGCCGAGCGCGGACTGTCGTCGATCAGACCCATTTCGCCGAAGAATTCGCCCGGGCCGAGCATCGCAAGGATGACTTCCTTGCCTTCGGTGTCGCTCATCATCACCTTGAGGCGCCCCGCGATGATGATGTACAGCGAGTCGGTCGGATCGCCCTCGACGATGACGATCGTGCCGCGCGCGACGTTGCGCCGGGTCACCACGCCCACGAGCAGCCGCAGCTGTTCGTCGGACAAGCCCGCGAACAGCGGCACCGTCCTGAGTACGGTCGTCGAGAGCGGCGCTGCCATGGTCCGAAATCCACCCCTGCCGATTTCGCCCGAGAGGGCTTCTATGTTAGCAGACCGGCGTTTTTTCGCAGGCGCGCTGCGTGTAGCGGTCGCCTTGCTACAATCGGCCCGGTTTTGCCCCGTCTCGAAGCAGGTCCACCGTCATGCCTTCCCGCCATGTGCGTCTGCTGATTCTCGGTTCCGGCCCGGCCGGCTATACCGCCGCGGTTTACGCCGCGCGCGCCAATCTGAAGCCGGTGCTCGTGACCGGAATCGCACAGGGCGGACAGTTGATGACCACGACGGACGTCGACAACTGGCCGGCCGACGCGGACGGCGTTCAGGGACCCGATCTGATGGAGCGTTTCCGCCGGCACGCCGAGCGCTTCGAGACCGAATTGGTGCTCGACCAGATCCACACCGCAAGGCTCGACGCACGGCCGTTCGCGCTCGAAGGCGATGCGGGGACGTATACCTGCGATGCGCTGGTGATCGCCACCGGCGCCTCGGCCAAGTACCTCGGCCTGTCCTCGGAGCACAAATTCATGGGGCGCGGCGTTTCCGCGTGCGCCACGTGCGACGGCTTTTTCTACAAGGGCCAGGAGGTGGCGGTGGTCGGCGGCGGCAACACCGCGGTCGAAGAGGCGCTGTATCTCGCCAACATCGCGAGCAGGGTGACGCTGGTGCACCGGCGCGACAAGTTCCGCGCCGAGAAGATCATGATCGACAAGCTCATGAAGAAGGTCGAGGGCGGACGGATCGCGCTCGAGCTGGATGCGGTGCTCGACGACGTGCTCGGCGATCAGAGCGGAGTGACCGGAATCCGCATCCGCAACGTCAAGACGAGCGCGGCGCGCGAGATCGCGGTGAAGGGCCTGTTCGTCGCGATCGGGCATACGCCGAACACGCAGATCTTCTCCGGCCAGCTCGAAATGGAAAACGGCTACATCGTGACGCGCGGCGGGCGTGAGGGCGGCGCAACCGCCACCAGCGTTCCGGGCGTGTTTGCCGCGGGCGACGTGCAGGATCACGTCTATCGCCAGGCGGTGACGAGCGCCGGCACCGGCTGCATGGCCGCGATCGACGCCGAAAAATACCTCGATGCGCAATCGTCCGCGTGAACGGCACCCGGGCGCGACGCCCGCCACCGACCCGGAGTTCCTGACGGCCGTTGCCGATGTCGCCCCGATCGGGCGCGTGCGGCGCCATGCGCTGAAACGGCCCGCAGCACCGCCCGTGCCCGCGCAGACCCAGCGCGACGAGCGCGCCGCGCTGCACGAGAGCCTGCACGGACCCGTCTCGGTGGACGACGCGCTCGATTCGGGAGAGGAACTCGTGTTCCTGCGCGAAGGGCTCACGCGCCAGGTGCTGCGGCGGCTGCGCCGGGGCCACTGGGCGGTGCAGGACCAGCTCGATCTGCACGGCATGAATCGGGTCGCCGCGGCGCAGGCGGTGGCCCACTTCCTGCGCTCGAGCACGACACGCGGTGTGCGCTGCGTGCGCATCGTGCACGGCAAGGGCCGCGGCTCGCACAATCGCGAGCCGGTGCTCAAGTCAAAGCTCCGGAAATGGCTGCCGCAGCGGGACGAGGTGCTCGCCTTCTGCCAGGCACCGCTTGCGCACGGCGGCGGCGGCGCGGTGCTGGTGCTTCTCAAACCGGGAAACTAGATCGCGGCCTCGTTGGTCTCGCCGGTGCGGATACGCACCACGTGCTCGACCGCGGTGACGAAAATCTTGCCGTCGCCGATCTTGCCGGTGCGGGCCGCCTTGATGATCGCCTCGATCGCCGGCTCCACCTGGTTCTCGGTGACCACCACCTCGATCTTCACCTTGGGCAGGAAATCGACCACGTACTCGGCGCCGCGGTAGAGCTCCGTGTGGCCCTTCTGCCGTCCGAAACCCTTCACTTCGGTGACCGTCAATCCCGTTACGCCGACTTCGGACAGCGCCTCGCGCACTTCGTCGAGCTTGAACGGCTTCACGATCGCTTCGATCTTTTTCATCGCGGGCTCCCTGGCGGTCTCAGGATTGTAGGCCTAATTCTATAATGACCGCATGGCCCTCACGCCTGGCGGCGAAATCGCGTCGGAGCGCCTGCGCGTCGCCGGCTCTCTGGCCGGCGTGCATCCCGCGGAATGGAACGCGCTTGCCGGGGGCAATCCGTTCGTCGGCCACGAATTCCTGTCTGCCCTGATCGAAAGCGGCTGCGCGGGCGCGCGCAGCGGCTGGCAGCCGCAGTTCCTGCTGCTCGAGCGGGGCGGGCGCCTCGCCGCCGCGATGCCGCTCTTCGTCAAAGCGCACTCGTACGGCGAGTACGTGTTCGATTGGGCCTGGGCGGACGCCTACGAGCGCCACGGCCTCGCGTACTATCCCAAGCTGCTGTGCGCGGTTCCCTTCACGCCGGTCACCGGACCGCGCCTGCTCGCGCGCGACGACGACGCCCGCCGGGCGCTGATTGCGGCGGCGCTCGAGGCCGCGCGCGGATTTTCTTCGCTCCACATCCTGTTCCCGAGCGCCGCCGAGGGAGCGCTCCTGCGCGGCGCCGGCATGCTCCTGCGCCGCACGGTCCAGTTTCACTGGAGGAACGACGGGTACGCGGATTTCGAGGGGTTCCTCGCGCGGCTCACGCACCGGCGGCGCAAGGCGATCCGCCAGGAGCGGCGCCGCGTGCGCGAGGCCGGAATCACGTTCCGCTGGCTGCGCGGCGGCGAGATCGAACGCGCGCACTGGGAGTTCTTCGAGCGCTGCTACCGGCGGACCTACGCCGCGCATCGCTCCACGGCGTACCTGAACCGCGAGTTCTTCCTGCGGATCGGCGCGGCGCTGCCTCAGCATACGCTGATGATTCTCGCCGAGCGCGGCGGTCGCCCGGTCGCGGCGGCGCTCGACCTCGTCGCGGACGGCGCGCTCTACGGGCGGTACTGGGGCGCCATCGAGCACGTGCCGCTGCTCCACTTCGAGGCGTGCTACTACCAGGCGATCGAATTCGCCATCGCCCAGCGGCTCGAGCGGATCGAGGGCGGCGCGCAAGGCGAGCACAAGATGTTCCGCGGCCTGATGCCGGTCGAGACGCTCTCCGCGCACTGGCTCGCGCATCCGCGGTTCGCGCGCGCGATCGAGGACTACCTGGAACGCGAAACGCGCGGCCTCGCGCGCTACGTGGACGAACTGAACGAGCACAGCCCGTTCCGGGGCGCATAATCGGGTCTCCTACACATCGGAAAGGCGGATCGTGAGGCTCAAGGACAAGGTGGCAATCGTGACGGGCGCCGCTTCCGGCTTCGGTGAGGCGATCGCGCGGCGATTCGCGCAGGAAGGCGCGAAGGTGGTGGTGAACGACATCAACACGCAGGGCGGCGAGCGCGTCGCGGGCGGGATTTCGACCGCTGGCGGCAAGGCGCTGTTCGTGCGCGGCGACGTTACGCGCGGGCACGACTGGGCGAGCCTGGTCGGGGCGACGCAATCGGCGTTCGGCCGGCTCGACGTGGTCGTGAACAACGCGGGCTGGACGCACCGCAAGAAGCCGTATCTGGAGGTGACGGAAGCCGAGTTCGACAAGGTTTACGCGGTGAACGTGAAAAGCGTCTACCTGTCGGCGCTCCACGCGGTGCCGGTGTTCCGCAAGCAGGGCGGCGGGTGCTTGGTGAACGTCGCCTCGACCGCCGGAATCCGCCCGCGCCCGGGGCTCGCGGTCTACAACAGCTCGAAGGCCGCGGTGATCCTGCTGTCGAAATCGCTCGCCACCGAACTCGGCCCGGACAAGATCCGGGTCAACTGCGTGAACCCGGTGTTCAGCCCGGAAACCGGCCTGTCGGCGGAGTTCGCCGGCGGCAGCATTTCGCCCGAGGTTCGCGCCGCGTATCTCGCGACGATTCCGCTCGGGCGGTTCTCGACGCCGCTCGACGTCGCGAACGCCTGCCTGTTCCTCGCCTCCGAGGAGGCCGCGTTCGTGAGCGGCGTGTGCGTCGAGGTGGACGGCGCGCGCTGCGTCTGACGCATCATTTACTCCGACCCCCTGCCGATTCGCCGCCCGTTCGCGGGATCGAAATAGTGCGCGCGCGACGGGTCGAAGCGCACCGCGAGGTGCCCGGTGCGCGCATCGACCGACTCGTGCAGCCGCACCGCGACGCGCGTTCCTGCGCCGCCGGTGCCCAGATGCCCATAGACGAGCGTATCCGCGCCGAGCGGCTCGATCAGGTCGATGTCCACGCTCAGCATGGCGTCAGCCGCCGCGCACGGCTCGAGGTGCTCGGGGCGCACCCCGAGCAGCACCTCCTGGCCGTTCCGCTGCGAGGGAATCAGGTTCATCGGCGGCGAGCCGATGAATCCGGCGACGAACGTGGTCGCGGGTTTCGCGTACACCTCGAGCGGCGAGCCGATCTGCTCGGCGCGGCCCTCGTTCATGACGATCATGCGGTGCGCGAGCGTCATCGCCTCGACCTGGTCGTGGGTCACGTACAGGCTGGTGGTGCCGAGGCGCCGGTGCAGCGCCTGAAGCTCCGCCCGCATCTGCACCCGTAGCTTCGCATCGAGGTTCGAGAGCGGCTCGTCGAACAGGAACGCCTTGGGTTCGCGCACGATCGCGCGCCCCATCGCCACGCGCTGGCGCTGCCCGCCCGAGAGTTCGCGCGGCTTGCGCCGGAGCAGCGCACCGAGCTCGAGGATCTCCGCCGCGCGCCGCACCCCCGCGTCGATCGCCTCCTTCTTCAGGCCGCGGATCCGCAGGCCGTAGGCCATGTTGTCGTACACCGACATGTGCGGGTAGAGCGCGTAGTTCTGGAACACCATCGCGATGTCGCGGTCCTTGGGCTCGAGCTCGTTCACCACCCGCCCGCCGATCGCGATCTCGCCCGATGTGATCCGCTCCAGGCCCGCCACCATGCGCAGCAGCGTCGACTTGCCGCAGCCCGAGG
>Ga0137796_10001045_pt1 | contig 16393 bp, 17 predicted proteins | sample OV2TP3_FD_97704 | JGI IMG/M metagenome (GOLD analysis project Ga0137796, IMG submission 97704) | reverse complement strand
CCGCTGGGCGGAGCGCCGGGCCTCCTCCAGCAGGCGGGCGTTGTCCACCGCGTAGGCGATGTAGGTGATGAGGGTGTTGAGGAACTGAAGGTCCGTGGTGTTGAAGGGGCGCGCCTCGGCCCCGGTCACGCCGGCCTTCTTGGCCAGGTTGACCACTCCGATGACCCGCTCCCCCGCGCGCACGGGCAGGGAGATGAACGAGCGGGCGCCGTACCGGGGGTCGTTGGAGCGGGCGAACCGGGGGTCCGTCTCGATGTCGTCCACCAGGATCGGCTCCCCGATCTCCGCCACCCTCCCCGCGATCCCCTCGCCCACCTTCACCTCGCTGTTCGCCACGACGTCTTCTGGCAGCCCATGGGCCACGGCGATCCGCAGGGTCTGACGCTCCTCGTCCAGGAGCATGATGGAGCCGATGCTCGCCCTGACGGTGCGCATCGTCCGCTCCAGGACCAGCCCGAGGAGGTCCTGGATCCTGGGGATCTTCGCCGCCACCTCGGCCATCTCGTTCAGCGTGCTCAGCTTGAAGACGAGGTCCTCGAGGCGCTCGGTGGAACTCCTCAAATCCTCGACCATCCGGCCGAGGGCCGCGGCGAGCTGGCCGACCTCGGTGACGGAGCCGAGCCCCGGCACCGTGAGCGTCCCGGCGGTGAGCGGCGCCGCCGTGTGCTCATCGGGGGCGCCCAGGGCCCGGGCCAGCGTGGAGACCTGGCCGACGACCCGCTGGGAGAGGATGAAACCCAGGAGCGAGACCAGGATGGCCACCAGCAGCCCGCCCTGGATGGCCGTCTCCGCGAGCAGGTCGTAGCGCACGAGCAGGAACACGAACACCAGCAGGGGGAGCGCCGCGCTCAGGGCGAAGATGGTCGCGGACGCCTCCCGCAGGCTCAGGCATCTCGAGAACAGTGATCCGAACTTCATGGCTCCTCCTCCTTTAAGTATTGAGGTCATCGCAAGGTCCGGTGTCGGCATCACCTGGGGACTCTGCAGGGAGGATGCCAGAAGGAGCATCGGGGAAAGATCACTTATAAAATAGGAGGTTAGCCCAAGACCGGACGGCGAGAGCGATGACCGGGTGCCAGGGTGGCGCGCCAGGAGTGCCATCCTGGCATGGCCCGGAGAACCTTTACTGCCGGGGCGGGGCCTCGACGAAGGGGCGGAGGCGGGCGAGAATCCGGTCGGCGTGGCTCCCCGGCCAGAAGACCTTGCCGCACCCGGGGCAGCCGTAGAACTCCGACTGGGTCTCCAGGGTGTAGGCCGGGACCTGCCCCATGACCTCCTCCCGCTTCCGGGCCTCGAGGGGGGTGTTGCAGTCGAGGCAACGGCTCAGCAGCTCGCCCCCAGAGGGGCCGAGGGCGGCCACGACCTCACGGAGCTGGGCGTCGAGCCCCTCGGCCTGGATCAGGAGCCCCTGGGCCCGCGCGGTCCGGGCGAGCCGCGTGTCGCGGGTCAGCAGGACGCGCCCCTCCCGGCGGGCGATCCGGAGGAGCTCGACGTCGCTGGCGCGGCGGAGATAGACGGTGTCGTAGCCCAGGGCCCGGAGCCAGCGGGCCAGCCTCCCCAGCATCGAGTCCACCACGAAGCGCGCGCTCACCGGGTTGCGCCCCTTCGGGGCCTATTGTATCCTGACCCGAGGCCCGCCATGCCTTCAGTCCTGATCGAACGCCTCTACGCGCTCCTCTACGGCGGGCTCCTCTCCCGCCTCCCCGAGGCCCGGGCGGTCCGGCTCGGCCAGACCCTCCTCCGCCTCCTCCCCGTCGAGGGGATCTCCGCCTTCCGGCGCGAGGACCCGCGGCTCGCCGTCACGCTCGGCGGGGTCCGCCTCCCCAACCCCGTGATCCTCTCGTCGATGTACTACGACACCGCGATCCTCCGGAAGGCGATGGCCCTCGGGTTCGGCGCGGTCACGACCAAGAGCATCACCCCGGCCCCGCGCCCCGGCCACCCCGAGCCCGCCCTCGTCCGCCGGTCGAGCGCCCTCGGGCCCGGCTTCGTCAATTGCAACGGCTTCAAGAACCCCGGGCTCGCGGCCTATCGGGGCGCCCTCGCCGGCTTCCGGCGGACCCGCCCCCTCATCGTGAGCGTCGCGGGGGAGTCCGTCGAGGAGTACCGGGCGATGGTGGAGGGGCTCGAGCGGTACGCGGACCTGGTGGAGGTGAACATCTCCTCCCCCAATACCCGCCTCGTCTACCAGCTCTCGGCCTCGCCCGAGCGGGTCCGGGCGCTCCTGAAGGAGGTCCGGGCGGCGACGGCGCGGCCGCTGGTCGTGAAGCTCTCGCCGGACTACCTGGAGGAGAATTTCAGGGCGATCGTCCCCGCGGCGCTCGAGGTGGGGGTCGAGGTCGTGAACTTCGGGAACACGCGCCGGGTGGAGGCGCCCGGGCTCTCCCAGGGGGCCGGGGGACTCTCGGGGCCGGAGCTGTTCGAGACGGTCCTCGGGACGGTTCGGCGCCTGCGCGAGGGCTTCGGGCCGGGGTTCGGGCTGATCGCGACCGGGGGGATCGACACGCCGGCCAAGGCCCTGCAGGCGCTGGAGACCGGGGCGGACGCGGTCGGCTACTTCACCGGGTTCATCACCCGCGGCCCCGGCCTGGCGCGCCGGATCCTGGACGCCCTCCTCGAGGCCGTGGAGCGCCGCGGCCTCCCGGGCGTCTCGGCCCTCCGCACCGCCCGCTGAGCCGCCGCTCGACGTCCGGGCGGAGGGCTTGCCGGTCCCCTACGCCCGCAGATCCTGACGCCGGACCTCGTACTCCTCGCGGCTGAGCTCGCCCAGGGCGTAGCGCCGCCTCAGGATCTCGAGAGGCGCCTCGGCCCGCGCCCCTCGGGCGCCCGTGGTGACCAGCCAGCGGATCGTCAGGATGATGGGCACGAGGACCATGCTCCCGTAGAAGAGCATCAGCGCCGTCGTGCCCCACGCCTCCCACATCCAGTGCAGCATGGCAGCCTCCTCTCGGCCTACGGCAGGGGCGCGAAGATCCCGGGGGCCTCGGGCCCCGTGACGACCAGCTCGGCCATCGCGCCCTTCTCGACCGCCCGGAAGATGCTGTGGTCCACGAGCCGGTAGGTCCCCGGCACCTCCACGCGGAACTCCACGATCGCCGCGCCGCCGGCGGGGATGAGCGTGGTCTGGACGTTCCGCTGGGGCCCGCTCCCCATGGCGCCCTCGGGGTAGACGGCGTCGAAGACCTCCCCGATCACGTGGAAGGAGGAGACCAGGTTGGGGCCGCCGTTGCCGACGTAGAGCCGGACGGTCTCGCCGACCTTCGCATGGAGCGCCCGCTCCCCGTCCAGCGCGCCGACCCGGCCGTTGAAGACGACGTAGTCCGGCTGCTCGGACCGGGCCTTCTCGTACGAGAAGAGACGGAGCGGCCCGGCCCCGGGCATCGTGTAGAACTCCCCCTGCATGACGTAGTACTCGCGGTCCACCGGCGACAGCCCGCCCTCGGGCTCGACCAGGATCAGCCCGTACATCCCGTTGGCGATGTGGGCCCCGATGTGCGGGGTGGCGCAGTGGTAGACGTAGAGGCCGGGGTTCAGGGCCTTCCAGGTGAACCCCCCGGTCTGGCCCGGCCCGACCTGGGTCGCCATCGCGCCGCCGCCCGGCCCGGTCACCGCGTGGAGGTCGATGGAGTGGGGGAACTCACTGTCCGCCCGGTTGGTCAGGCGCAGCTCGATGGTGTCGCCGACTCGGGCCCGGATGAACGGGCCGGGGACGGTGCCGCCGAAGGTCCAGAAGCGGTACTCGACGCCGTCGGCCAGCCGCCCCTGAAGCTCGACCGTCTCGAGCTCCACCAGCAGCCTCGCCGGAGCGGTGCGCGCGAGCGGCGTCGGCACCGCGGGCGGCGCCGTGAGGGGGGCGGCGATCGGCTCGGACGGCGGGAGCGGCCGGGCGCCGGTCAGGCTCAGGTACGCCCCGGCGCCGGCCAGGGCGACGGCGATCACGGTCAGTCGGAACCAGCGGCTCTTCATCGGTCTCTCCTTTACTGTGTTGCCTCCGGGGTCGCCTCGCGCTGTCCCGGGGCGCTGCGTGATCCTCGGAAAATACTGTCGAATCTCCTTGTGAAAGAAGGTGCAAGCTCCTTGCCAATGCGGGGCGGAGAGGCAAGTCACCGCAGATAATGGATAATCTCAGTCTGCCGAGGACCGGGCTCCTGGCGAGAAGTGGGGCACCCCTGCCCCACTGTCCCCTTGACGGTCATCCGCCCCGCGAGCAGGGGCCCTCTTTCATTTATGGTTCTTCCGGCTTTCGAGTGGGTGAGGGGCCCGGCCGGGGGTTCCCGGCGAGCGAATTCCGGGCGAGCCGTGTGGCCGTGCGCAGCGCAGGGCGGGGCGGAGCGCGCCGGCCCGGCACCGCTGACCTCTGGTCGGGCCCGGGACGGACTCCCCCTCCGGGGGATGGGGCAGGGGCCCCAGCCCAGGGGGTTACCAAGGGGGGCCCGCCCCCTTGGGTCCGGGGTGGCAGCGAGCGGAGCGAGCGCCAGAGGGGCGGAGCCCCTGTGGGGAGCGCCGTGAGGCCGCCCGGCCCCGCGGCGCGACGGGATGGGGGGTCGCGCGGAGCCCCGCCCGAGCTAGCTACGGCCACTAGGGAGCCCGGCTGAGCGAGCGGGAACCCCCGGCAGCCGGCCTCGCCCACACGACTTCAGGAAGAGCCTTATTTATTAAGGAAGGGGTGGGGCGGGCTCCTCGAGGGGGTCGGGGCACGGGGTGTAGAGGCAGAGGGGGTCCTCGGCGAGGGGGTCGCCGGTCACGGTGAAGGCGCGCGCCCGGGAGCCGCCGCAGACCACCCGAAACGGACAGCGGCCGCACCGCCCCCGGAGCCGCTCCGGATCCCGCAGCGCCCGGAAGAGCGGATGGGTGCGGTAGATCGCCACCGGGCTCGCCCAGCGGACGCTCCCGGCCGAGGCCCGGATGAAAGGGCTCGGGTGGACCTCCCCGCGGTGGTCGATGACCAGGAGCCCCCGGCCGCTCCCGACCGGGACCTTCCTCAGCGGGTCGAGCCGGGAAGGCCAGCGCGAGGCCATGGACCCGGCAGGGCGCCCGTCCCGCCGATTCCCCCGCCGACGCTCCAGGATCACCCGGCGGTACTGCGGGGCCTCGGCGACCTCGACCAGGAACGGCGCGGTCAGCGAGAGGTCGTGAAGGTCGTTGAGGGCGCCCTCGCACTCGAGGGCGGTCATCGAGCCGTCCCCGTCCGGGGGGCCGGGGAGGAGCGGGAACAGGAGGCGCCACCGCGCGGCGCCGAGGGCCGCCACCAGGCCGGCGAGCGGTGCGAGGCCCCCGAGGGTCCGGCGGCTGAGGCAGGTGTCGATCTGGATCGGGAGGCCCAGGGCCCGCGCCGCCTCGATCGTCCGCAGGGCGCGGTCGAAGCAGCCCCGGACCCCCTGCTGGCGTTCGTGGATCGCCGGGTCGGGGCTGTCCAGGCTCACGGCCAGGCCGTCGAGCCCGGCCTCCCTCAGCGCCTCCAGGCCCTCGGACGGCACCAGGGCCGCGACGGTCCCGGCGAGGGCCACCGGGAAGCCGAGCTTGGACGCCGCCGCGGTGAGCGCGGCCGAGTCGCGGCGCGGGAAGGGGTGGCCGCCGGCCAGGACGAGGAGCGGGAGCGGCTCGCCGAACCCTGTCAGCCGCGGCAGCAGCCGACGCCGTTCCTCTAAGGTGAGGGGATCGGAGCCCGGGGACCCAGGGCCCGAGTCCGGGCCGAGCTCCCAGATGACGCGGGCGGGCCGCTCATCCAGCTCCCGCAGGGCCTCGATCGCCTTCACCGCCCCTCCCGCCGCGCCAACTGAGACATCCCCGTCCCATGCGGGGAGCCCCTGCCCCACTTCGGACGGCTGGCCCGTCCTTCGGGCACGCCGGCCTCGCCCTTTCTTCCCGCGCACTTGGCCTTGCACCCGCCCCCCGGCATCGCCCCTGCAAGGGGAGGAGACACATGCTGGCCTGGTGCTGCCCTGACCCGCCCCGGACGATCCGGCACGAGCGCTGGTGGAACGTCACCCTCCGCACGGTCCACCTCGTCGGGTTCGGCCTGCTCCTGGGCGGCCACGCCTGGGGCGTCGAGCCGGCGAGTCTCGAGACGACCCTCTGGACCGTGATCCTGAGCGGCGCCGGCCTGATGGCCCTGGAGCTGTTCAAGACCGCGCGCTGGCTCGTCCTCGGCAAAGGGGTCGCGGTCCTCCTCAAGCTCGGCCTGCTCCTGCTCGTCCCTTTCTTCTGGGAGGCGCGCCTCCCCCTCCTCCTGGCGGTCACGGTGATCGCCTCGATCGGCGCTCACATGCCCTCCCGCTACCGCCACTACTCGCTCCTGGACCGCCGGGTCCTCGACCCCGCCGCCACGTCGTCAAGCGACGCGGCCGGCGACCCCGCCTAAAGCGCGCCCCTCAGCGCGAGCCCGAGGAGGAGGACGACCAGGGCCAGGAGCAGGGTCAGCCGCGCCAGCCAGGCGACCGCCCGGCTCCCGCGCGCCGCGACGGCCGCGCCGACGCTCGCGCCCGACCGCTGCCGGACCCAGCGGGGCCCGAGGACGAAGTCGTGCAGGGCCGCCAGGGCGAGCATCAGCGCGACCAGGGCGAGCTTGGTGGCGAGGAGCGGGCCGATCGGGCGGGAGGTCAGCACGAGGGTCACCACGCCCGTGATCACCAGGAGGGCGATGGCGCCCCACCCGACCGCCCGAAACCGCCGCCCCACGGCGGAGAGCAGCCCCACGCGGACGGACGGCTCGGGGAGGCCGCGGAGCAGCGGGACCAGCACGAGCGCCAGGAAGACCATCCCGCCGATCCACGTCACCGCGGCCAGGAGATGGAGCCATCGGATGACCAGCAGCAGCCCGGCGTCGGTCATTCCCCGGCCACGCGTCCCACGTCAACCGGCGACGAGGCGCGCCCCGCAGCGGCCGCAGAAGGCGAACCCCTCGGGGAGCCCCTTCGCCTGGCAGCTCGGGCAGCTCCGCGCGTAGGGGCCCCAGAGGAACTCGCTGGACCCCCCTTCGGCGGCCTTCCGTCTGAGCCCGAGGTAGTCCGAGGGGCGCTTCTCCGCGAAGGCGTTCATCCCCTCGTACGGCTCCAGGGAGGCGAAGTGGAGGGCCAGCCAGTCCCGGGCGTGGCCGATGGTCTGGTGCCAGGCGAGGTCCTTCCAGAAGTTGACCTGCTGCTTGGTGTAGCGGAGACACTCCGGGAACTTCTCGATCAGCTTGTCCGCCAGCTCGCGGACGGCGGCGTCCAGCTCGGCGGCCGGGACGACGCGGTTGACCAGCCCCCACTCCAGGGCCTGCCGCGCGGTGATGGGGTCGCAGGTGAAGAGCATCTCCCGGGCCCGCCGGTCCCCGATGTGGAGGGGCAGCCACTGGGTCGCGCCGCCGGCCGCCACGCTCCCGACCCGGACCCCCACCTGGCGGATCGTGACGTGCTCGGCGGCGACCGCCAGGTCGCAGGCCATGTTGAGCTCGTTGCCGCCCCCCGCCACGATCCCGTTGAGCCGGGCGATGACCGGCTTGCCGGCGTTGCGGATGACGTCGACGGCGCCCGCGAAGATCCCCATGTACTTCCAGTAGTCGCGCGGCCGGCGGGTGTAGGTCGAGGCGTACTCCCGGACGTCCCCGCCCGTGCAGAAGGCCTTCTCCCCGGCGCCGGTCAGGACGATGACCGCCACGGCGTCGTCCCAGGCGGCGTCCTGGAAGGCGGTGGTCAGCTCCTGGAGGGTGAACGCCGTGTAGCAGTTGTACACCTCCGGCCGGTTGATAGTGATCCGCGCCAGCCACTCCCCCTTCTCGTACAGGATGTCCTTGAACACGAAATCCTCCGCCGCCCGCCGCTCAAACATCGGCATGATCCCCTCCCTCGCCCTCGTGGTCCCGGGTCCGCCGCCTCCGCTCGGACGCGCCCGGCCCCGGACCCGGATGCGCCGGCCGGCGCCCCTGGAACGCCACGGCGTAGAGCGCCGCCAGCGCGGCCAGCAACCCCAGCGCCACCCCGAGCAACCAGCTCGTCTCCATCGCCCTTCCTCCTGCCCCGCGCGCTAGGCCTCCACCGCCCGCTCCAGGTGGACGAGCGGCCCGTGCCGGAACCCGAGCCCAATGAAGAACTCCCGGATGTCCTCCTGGCCGAGGTCGATCAGGGTGAAGACCTTCTCGATGGCGCGCAGCTCGCGGCCCGCCGCGACGAAGCGCTCGACCAGGGCGCGCCCGATCCCGCGCCCCCGGTAGGGCGGGTCCACCCCGACGAGGTCGATCCAGCCCACCGGGCCGGGGATGCCGAACTCCGACTCGCTCGCCCAGCCCAGCAGGAACCCGACCACGCGGCCGTCCACCTCGGCCACCAGCGACATCCACGGCGGCCGGAGGGCCGCTAGCTCGAGGCGCCTGGCCCAGTACTCCTTCCGGAAGCGGCCGCTGAGCCGCTCGTCGATCTCCACCACCGCCTGGAGGTCGTCGTCCCTGAGCGACCGGACCTGGACGGCGTCGCGCCCCATCATCGGCCTCCCTTCAGGCGGCGGCCTGGGCCCGGAGCTTCCGCACCCGCTGGAGCCCCAGGAGCGCCGCGCCCATGGCGGTGGTGTACTGCGGGAACTCGGGGACGTTCACCGTGAACCCCCACTTCTCGCGGGCGGCCCGGACCATCCCTTCCTGGAGGGCCACGCCGCCGATGAAGGTGATCTCGCCGGCCAGGCCGACCCGCTTGAGCTGGCCCAGGGCGCGGTCGGCCAGCGAGTCGTGGATCCCCCGGAGGATGTCCTCGACGCCCCGCCCCTCGGAGATGTGGTTGATGATCTCCGACTCCGCCAGGACGGCGCAGACCGAGGAGATCGGCTGGGGGCGCTCGCTCCGGAGGGAGCTGGGCCCGATCTCCTCCAGGGGGACCTCGAGGTAGCGGGCCGCGCGCTCCAGGAAGCCCCCGGAGCCCGCCGCGCACTTCTCGTTCATGTGGAACTCCTTGACCTTCCCGGCCTCGCGCAGGCGGACGGCCCGCGTGGACTGGGCGCCCATGTCCAGGACGAACTGGGTCTCCGAGAAGGCGTGGTGGGCGCCGCGAGCGCCGCAGGTCAGGTCGGTGATCTGGACGTCCCGGAAGGAGACGGCCGCGCGGCCGAGCCCGGTGGTGGCGACGTAGGCCAGCTCCTCGGCCGCCAGCCCGGCCTGGGTCAGGGCCTGCTCGAGCGCCTCCCGCGCCACCCCTTCGAAGTCGGCCCGCGTCCTGAGCAGGGCCCGCCCCCGGACCCCCGCGGCCTCGTCGAGGACGACGCACTTGGTGCTCCCGGCCCCGAGATCGATCCCCGCCACGTAGAGCATCCCCTTACCCCTCCTCGCCCGCGGGAGCCCGGTCGAGGACCGCCACCCCCTCGATCTCCAGGAGCGCCCCGGCGTCCTCATCGTAGAGGCCGAAGACCTCGACCAGGGTCATCGCCGGGTAGTGGCGGCCGAACTGCTCGCGGTAGACCTCGCCGATCGCCCGGGCCTGGGCTTGGTAGGCCTTCCGGTCGAGGACGTAGATCGTGAGCTTGACCAGGTTCTGGAGTCTGCCTCCCCGGGCCTCGAGGACGGCGCGGAGGTTCTGCAGGACCTGGCGGAACTGGGCGACCAGGTCGCTCCGCCCCACCAGCCGGCCGTCCCGGTCGAAGGCGACCTGGCCGGCCAGGAAGAGGAGCGGGCCGCCCGCCGCCTCGATCCCGTGGGAGTAGCCGCGCGGCCGGGTGAGAGCCTCGGGATTAACCACCGTCAGGTTCATCGGGCCCCCTCCGGGACGGCCGGCGCCTCCACCTTGGCCTCCGCGCGCTCCAGGGCGAAGAGGGCGGCCCCGATGGCGCCCATGAAGTGAGCCTCCGGGCTCACGTTCAGGGTCCGGCCCAGGACCGCCTCCAGGGCGCTGGCCATCCCGATGTTCCGCGCCACCCCGCCGGTGAAGGTGATCTCCTCCTCGATCCCGACCCGGCGGACGAGGGAGATGGTGCGGGTGGCGATCGCCTTGTGGACCCCGGCCAGGATGTCCTCGACCGTCTTCCGCTGGGCCAGGTAGGACATGATGTCCGACTCGACGAAGACCGTGCAGACCGAGGTGAGCCGGACCGGCTCTTGCGCCTTCAGCGCCACCTCGCCGATCCGCTCCAGGGGGAGCCCGATCACCTCGGCCGCCGCCTGGAGGAAGCGGCCGGTCCCCGCCGCGCACTTGTCGTTCATGGCGAAGTCCAGGACCTCGCCGCCCGGGCCGACCTTGATCGCCTTGGTGTCCTGGCCGCCCATGTCGATGACCGTGCGCGTCCCCGGGAAGAGGGCGTGGGCGCCCCGGGCGTGGCAGGTGATCTCGGTGATCTGGGCGTCGCCGAAGGCGACCTTGTAGCGCCCGTAGCCGGTCCCCACCACGTAGCCCACCGCCTCGCGGTCGAGCCGGGCGTCCTCGCACGCCTTCTGGAACGCGGCCTCCGCGGCCCGGCCCACGTTGGCGCCCGTGGCGATGAGGGCCCGGCCGACGACCCCCCGGGCCTCGTCCAGGATGATCGCCTTGGTCTGGGTCGATCCCACGTCCACGCCTGCCCCGTAGACCATGTCGCCTCCTATCGGCTCGGGAGCCGCCACGCCCAGGCGTCGCCGCCCGTGGGCCAGGGCCCGATCGGGATGAGCCAGCCCGCCTCGAAGATCAGGGCGCGCTTCTGGAGGACCCCCCCGAGGAGCATCGCCGCCCCGGCGCCGGCCGCCACCCACGCGCTCCCGAGAGGACCGGCGATCGCCCCCAGCAAAAGGAGCATCGGAAGCGCCCGGCCGATCCCCACGATCAGGCCGAGGCTTCGGCCGGAACAGAGCGGGGCGACGGCCTGCGACCTCACGCCCGGCCAGCCGAGGCAGTCGAGCCAGAGGGCCGTGTCCACTACCAGCAGGGTCAGCAGGAAGAGCCAGAGGGGCCGGAGATCCGCCAGGGGGAGCGCCGGGGCGAGGAGCAGGAGCAGCCCCCCGCCCATGAGGAGGCCCGAGGTGAGGGCGAGGAGCGGCATCTGGGGGACGCTCCAGGCCGGCACGCCGCGCGCCCGGTAGAGGATGAACCCCTGGCAGAGGACGAGCGAGAGCCCGGCCAGCGCAGCGAGGCCGAGGAGCAGCGGGCTCGGCGCCACGAGGTCGAGGCCGGCCAGGAGGGCGAACAGGCCGCCGGCCGCCAGCTCCCGCGACATCCAGGAGCGCCGGAGGTTCCGCAGGGCGTGAAGGGCCCGCAGGGGGCGGCCCGCCTCGGCCGCGACCACGGTGAACCCCGCGACCGCCAGCAGGGGGCCCAGCGCCCGGAGCCACGCCGGGACCGCCCCCTCCGCGAGCCCGAGCAGCGCGAGGAGCGCGTAGAGCCCGCCCCCGGTGCCGCCGAGGACGAAGTTCGCCACCGCGGGGGTGCGCCAGACCGTCTGCCGGCTCGCCGGAAGAAGATCCATTGTTAGGTTCTTCCGACTTTCGAGTGGGTGATGGGCCCCGCCGGGGGTTCCCGGCGAGCGAATTCCGGGCGAGCCGTGTGGCCGTGCGCAGCGCAGGGCGGGGCGGAGCGCGCCGGCCCGACACCGCTGACCTCTGGTCGGGCCCGAAACGTACCCCCCCTCAGGGGGATGGGGGGTCGCGCGGAGCCCCGCCCGAGCCAGCTACGGCCACCTAGGCGAGCCCGCTGAGCGAGCGGGAACCTCCGGCGGAAGGCCTCACCCACACGATTTCCTGGAGTGCCCACTCCTAGCCTCCGATGTAGTGGACCGAAGGGTCGGTCCCGAGCGGTTCGAGGAGCCGGAGGGTCCGGTGGCCGCGGATGAGGCGCGCCACCTCGCTCCGGGGGTCGTCGAGGTCGCCGAAGTGGAGTGCCCCGGCGATGCAGCTCGCCACGCAGACCGGCGTCGCCTCGGGGTCACGCCCGGGCTCGAGCCCGCCCCGGCGGCCCGCGTCCACACGCCCGATGCAGAAGGTGCACTTCGTGGCCGTCCCGATCCGCCCGGGGCGGGCCGTCCTGGCCTCCGCCGGCGTCGGGTCGCCGTCGAAGGCCGCCCCGTCGGCCGTGATGAGGGTCCGGGCCCGGTATGGGCACGCCACCACGCAGTACCCGCACCCGATGCAGAGGGTCTCGTCGATGGTCACGACCCCGTCGGGCCGCCGCCGGGTCGCCGTCGTCGGGCAGACCGGCAGGCAGGGGGGATCGCCGCACTGCATGCACCCGAGCGGGAGGAAGAGCCGCCGGACCTCGGGGTAGGCTCCGGCCTCGCAGTCGGCGACCCGCCGCCAGGCGACCCCGGGCGGCAGACCGTTCGCCTGCTTGCAGGCGACCGTGCAGGTCTGGCACCCCACGCACTTCCGGAGGTCGATCACCATCCCCCAGCGCGCCATAACTCACTCCGCCCGGTAGACCCGCACGCGGACCAGGTCGGCCCCGCTCCCGGTCGCGTCGGTGAGCGCCAGCGAGATCGGGGCCAGCGGGTTGAGGTTCGGGACGCCGAGGTCCCGGGCCACCGGGGTCGCCCAGTGGCCGAACTGCTGGAGGGCCACCGCCACGTCGGGGCGGACCCCTTCCCGGAGGACGGCCCGCCCCTGCACCCGGCCCAGGGGGGACTCGACCCAGATCGGGTCCCCCTCCCGGATGCCGCGCCGCCGCGCCGCGGCCGCGTTCAACATGACGCCGGCGTGGCCGCGGACCTCCCGCGCCGCCTCGGCCATGAGGGGGAGGCCCGCATTCGAGCCCCAGGCGTACTGCATGCTCCGGCTGGTGAGGAGCCAGAGGTCGAACTCCTCGGGGCGCCGGCCGTAGGCCTCGGCGACCCGCGCCCAGATCCCCGCGAAGTCCCGCCAGGCCGGCAGGGCCTGGTACTCGGCGAGCTGGGCCTCCCACCAGTCGATCCCCTCCTCGCGGAGGCGCGCGGCCAGCTCCGCGCCGAGACGCCGGAGGCGCTCCTGGTAGGGCAGCTCGTAGCGGAGACCCCGGGCGACCATGACCGGGTGGAGGAACCAGGCGCGCGCCGGGAACGGGACGACGAAGAAGCCGTGCTCGCGGAACCACGCCAGATCGCGCTCCTCCTTCCCCGCCGTCAGCGCCCGGGTGGCGGCCCGGCAGACCCGATCCCAGATCGCCTCGGCCGGGTACGCCGTCCCGGGGTCCAGGGCGTAGTCGAACCCCTCCCCCGCGAGCGGGACCCCGGTCCCCGCGCCCCGGCTGAGGGCCCGGTTGTACGCCTCGAGGAGGCCGGTCCGCCTGGCCAGCTCGGTGGCGAGGTCGGTGAGGTCGCGGGCCTCGCCGCGCGGCGCCACCGCGGGCTGGCGAAGGGCGAAGCCGGCGTGCTCCCAGAACTGCTCGATGTACTTGGTCCCCCCGATCCGGTAGAGCTGGAGGCTCTCGAGGTCGGTCGCCTCGGGGAGGAGGAGGTCGGCGTACCAGTTGGTCTCGTCCTGGGTGTAGGCGAAGGCCACCGTGAACGGGAAGCCCGCGAGGACCTCCTCCACCGTCGCCGGGTCCCAGTGGGAGATCGCCGGGTTGGCCCGGTAGACGATCCAGACCTCCGGGGGCGTCGGCCGGGGCCAGCCCGCGGGCGGCTCTTTCTGGAAGAGCCAGGCCAGGTGCCCAGGACCGAGCGCCGCCGACCACGGGGAGTCCGCAGCCAGGGGGACCAGCGCCCGGTAGGCGTTCCGGATCCCCGGACGGCGGGACCAGGAGGCGCGGTCGGTCGGGTTCAGCGGCTGGGCCATGAAGCCGTCGGGCCCCGGCCGGACGCTCGCCCACCGGTCGGTGGCGGGGCGGTTGAGCCGGACCGTGGTCCCGACCAGGCCGCCGGGGACCTCCAGGGCCCCCACAAGGCAGGCCAGAACCGTCCGGGCCCAGCAGCACTCGTACCCGCCCCAGCCGTTGGCCACCCCCTTGCCGAGGACGATGGAGACCGGCCGGTACGGGAGGACCTCGCCGTCGATCTCGATGGTCGCCCCCACCTCCGCGTGGGCGAGGTACTCGCGGGTGACCCGCCGGATGACGGCGGCGGGGACGTCCGAGATCGCCTCCGCCCACTCGGGGGTGTACTCACGGACGTGGTCGAGGAGGAGCTGGAAGGCGGGGCGGGCGGCCGCGGCGTCGTGCTCCCAGCGCTGCCCGTCCGGGCCGATCTCGACCCCGCCCGCCCGGTATGCCCCCTCCATCGCGTACTCCTCCACCGCAGGGTCGTCGGAGGGGCGCGGGGCGCCCGCGACGAGGTCCCAGACCAGGGGCTTGCCGCTGGCGGGATCGCGGAGGTAGTAGCCGTTCGGGCCCACCAGGTAGGGGGCGCTGGTGCGGCGGCGGAGGAAAGGGAGGTCCACGACCTCCCACCACTCCTCCTCGTGCAGGGCCACGTGGAGCATCGCCAGCAGCACCGCGGCGTCGGTCTTCGGCCGGATCGGGACCCACTCCGCGCCGGCCCCGGTCACCGAGAGGTGGGGCTCGAACTGGACCCGGCGGACGCCGCGGCCGCGCGCCTCGGCGTGGCGCCAGACCCCGCTGACCCCCCCGGAGGCGTCGTTGTTGTTCCCGAAGGAGAGGATGTAGCGGCAGCGGGGGGTGTCGGGGACCGCGGTGAAGGCCCGGTGCCAGAACTCCCCGTAGAGGTGCTCGGAGTGGTAGCACTTCACCCCCTGCCCCGAGCCGAGCCCCATGTCCACCGGCCCCCAGGCCGCGAGGAAGGCCGTGAAGGTCCCGAGGTACGCCGGGGCGATCCCGCCCGAGCCGAGGGTGACGGCGAGCTTCGGGTAGCCGTGGAGGTCCACGGGCCCGTAGAGTCGGATCCGGTTGAGCCGCTCGGCCAAGAGCTCCAGGGCCTCCTCCCAGCCGACGGGGACCCAGCCCGGGTCCTCCCCGCGCCCCTTGCGCGGGTTGGTCCGGCGCATCGGGGTCGTGATCCGGTGCGGGTTGTAGGTCTTCTCGACGAGGCCGTAGGCCTTCACGCAGATCCGCCCCCCGGCGGGGTGGCAGGCGCTGGCGTCCCAGTTCGGCTCCACGCCGACCGCGACCCCGTCCTCCACGACCACCTTGAGGAGGTCGGGGCCGGCCACGCACTGGTAGCAGTAGACCGGGACCTTGCGCGTCGCCACTACCGCCCCACGACCTTCTTGTGCTCCAGGGCCTCGAAGAAGGCGTCGATCCGGTTCCGCATCTGGGCCTCGGCGTAGTAGCGGGGGTCCTCCAGGTCGGACTCGACCAGGAGCGTCGGCACCCCCAGCTCCTTGGTGAAGTACTCCCGCATGTCCCCCTGCCCCGCGGAGAAGAGGCGGCAGGACTTGATGGAGTGGATGACCAGGGCGTCGGCGCGCCACCCCTCGACGTAGGCGCGGATCTGGTCGTAGCGGGCCAGGAGGCTCCGGTTGGTCAGGTTCTCGGCGAGCATCTGCTCGGCGATCGACTCGAGCGGCCGCTCCGGGTCGTGCCGGAAGCCGAACTCCCAGATCCCGCCCACGGTGGAGTAGGTGGACTGGACGGCCACCGCCCCCCACTTGGCGAAGAGGTTGCGGAAGCTCCGGTAGTAGGGGTACGGCGGCGGCCCCTCCACGACGGTCCGGAAGCGCTCCTCGGGGAGCGGCCCCTCGCCCCGGGCCACCATCCCCTCGTACTCGGCGACCGCGGCGTCGAAGAACTCGGCGCACTCGCGCGTCCCCCGGAGGACGTTGATGGGGCCCATCATGTTGATCGAGTCGAAGTAGGCGTCGAACGGCGCGGGATGCGCCTTGCAGAACTCCTTGGCCCGCACCCAGCCGTCCTCCGCGCGTCGGGCGTCGGCGAGGATCTCCCGGAGCCGGTCGATGTCGAACCGCCGGCCGGTGATCCCCTCGCAGAGGGCGATGACCTCCCGGAGCTGGCGGACCACGTAGGCCACGTCGTCACGGCTCGGGCTCGCCTCCCGGAGGAAGGGGATGTCCAGCACGTAGAGCGGCGCCTTGACGAACTCGGCCAGGTGCTCGAACCACTTGACGTAGACGTTGCACCCCACGTAGTTGCAGAGGACGAGGGACGGGCGCGGGAGGGTCCCCTCGGGGCCGTAGCCGCCGGAGAGGAGGTAGCCGATGTCGGCCTTGACGTAGGCGCAGTTGTCCGAGGAGTAGCCCACCTGCTCGGCCTTCAGGATCAGGGGCAAGGACTGCTTGCGGATCGCCATCTGGAGCGCCGAGACTTCGGGGAAGAGGGGGTGGATGTCGAAGGCTCGGAGGAGCTCGACGCAGTTCCCCGAGATCATGATGGCCGCCGAGGGCTCGCCGGTCCGCGCCCGTCGGGCGCTCTCCGCCGCCCAGGCCTCCATGAGCGCCTTCGAGCGCTCGTGGACGCTCCCGTGGTAGCCGTGCTCGCCCTTCACCGCCTGGGTCGCCTTCGCCGCCTCGGCCATCGCCTCTCCCCCCTCAGTCGAAGAGCAACGACTCCACGAAGGTCTCGATCTCGTTCCGGGTCCGCTCGAAGGT
>Ga0137796_10001042_pt1 | contig 16417 bp, 14 predicted proteins | sample OV2TP3_FD_97704 | JGI IMG/M metagenome (GOLD analysis project Ga0137796, IMG submission 97704) | reverse complement strand
AGGAGCTCATCGAAGCCAACCTCCGCCTGGTGGTCTCCATCGCCAAGAAGTACACCAACCGCGGCCTCCAGTTCCTCGACCTCATTCAGGAAGGCAACATCGGCCTGATGAAGGCGGTGGACAAGTTCGAATGGCGCCGCGGCTACAAGTTCTCCACCTACGCCACCTGGTGGATCCGCCAGGCCATCACCCGCGCCATCGCCGACCAGGCCCGCACCATCCGCATCCCGGTGCACATGATTGAGACCATCAACAAGCTGGTGCGCACCCAGCGGCAACTGGTGCAGGAGCTGGGCCGCGAGCCGACCTCGGAAGAAATCGGCAAGCGCATGGACCTGCCGGTCTCCAAGGTGCGCAAGGTGATGAAGATTGCCCAGGAGCCGATTTCGCTGGAGACCCCCATCGGCGAGGAGGAAGACTCCCACCTGGGCGACTTCATCGAGGACAAGGCGGTGGTCTCGCCCTCCGACGCCGTTATCAGCCTCAACCTGAAGGAACAGACCGAGTCGGTGCTCAAGACGCTGACGCCCCGCGAAGAGAAGGTCATCAAGATGCGCTTCGGGCTCGACGACGGCTCCGAGCACACGCTCGAAGAGGTCGGCCAGTCCTTCCAGGTCACCCGCGAGCGCATCCGCCAGATTGAAGCCAAGGCGCTGCGGAAGCTCCGCCACCCCTCGCGCTCCCGCAAGCTCCGCGCTTTCTTGGACGCCACCGTCAAGGAATAAAGACCGCAGGTAGCCCCGCGCTGCGCGCGGGAGCAACCTGCGCTACCGGCTTTTCTCCCTTGCTTCCCTGACCCCTGTTATCCTGTCGGCTCCTCATGGCCGAAAAGAAACCCAAAGCGAAGCGCGACTGGCTGGGGCTGTTCCTCGGCATCGTCGAGCGGGTGGGGAACGCGCTCCCGCACCCGGTGACGCTTTTCGCCCTGCTGGCGGCATTCATCGTTCTCACCTCGGCGGTCTTGGCCGCGCTTGAAGTCCAGGCCGTGCACCCCGGCACCGGGAAGCCCATCGCGCCCGTCAGCTTGCTCACCGTCCCGGGCCTGCACCGCATGCTGACGCAGATGGTGACCAACTTCACCGGCTTCGCGCCGCTGGGCACGGTGCTGGTGGCCTTGCTCGGCGTCGGCGTGGCCGAGGGCGGCGGGCTCATCGGCGCGGCGCTGCGCCTGCTTGTGCTGACCGCGCCGCGGCGCCTGCTGACCTTCGTCATCGTCTTCGCCGGCGTGATGTCGAACACCGCCAGCGAGCTCGGCTACGTGCTGCTGGTGCCGCTGGCGGCGACCATCTTTCTCGCCGCCGGCCGACACCCGCTGGCCGGGCTGGCGGCCGCCTTCGCCGGCGTCTCCGGCGGCTACAGCGCCAACCTGCTGCTGGGGACGGTGGACCCGTTGCTCGCCGGACTCTCCCAGGAGGCGGCGCGGCTCATCGAGCCCGGCTACAACGTCAACCCCGCCTGCAACTACTACTTCATGTTCGCCTCTACCTTCATCATCAGCGCCGCCGGCACCTGGGTGACGGAGAAAATCGTGGTGCCGCGCCTGGGCGAGTACACGGGCGAGGAAAAAATAGGTGGCGTCGAGGCGCTGACGCCGCAGGAGAAGCGCGGGCTGAAGTGGGCGCTGCTGGCGGCGCTCCTCTTCGCCGCCTTCCTGCTCGCCGGCACCGTGCCGGCCGACGGTTTTCTGCGCGGCGCCGATGGCGACCTGCTGCACTCGCCTTTCCTGCAGGGCATCGTCGCTTTCATTTTCCTCGGCGGGGCGCTCACCGGCATCGCCTACGGCCTGGGCGCCGGCACCATCCGCAGCGACTCCGACGTGGTCAAAGGCATGGCGAAATCCATGGAGACGCTGGGGACGTACATGGTGCTGGTGTTTTTCGCCGCACAGTTCGTGGCCTACTTCAACTGGACCAACCTCGGGCTCATCTTCGCCATCAAGGGCGCCGAGCTGCTCAAGGCCTCCGGCCTGGGCGCCATCCCCATGATGGTGGCCTTCGTTTTCGTCAGCGGCTTCATCAACCTCTTCATGGGCTCGGCCAGCGCCAAGTGGGCGGTGATGGCGCCGGTGTTCATCCCCATGTTCATGCTGCTGGGGTTCACGCCCGAGTTCGTCCAGGCGGCCTACCGTATCGGCGATTCCACGACGAACATCATCTCGCCGATGATGAGCTACTTCGCGCTCATCATCGCGTTCTTCCAGCGCTACGACAAGAAGGCGGGGCTAGGAACGCTGGTGGCCACCATGTTGCCCTACACCGTGGTCTTCATCCTGAGCTGGACCGTGCTGCTCATTGTCTGGATGCTGCTCGGCCTGCCCGTCGGCCCCGGCGCCGGCCTATACCTGAACCAATAGCGCAGCGGCTGATGCGCGCGTGGGTCTACAAGGTAAACAGCAAGCGGCCGGGGAAGTTCACCGGCTGGCACTTTGACCAATACTTCCGCTACCGCGGCCGGAAACCTCAAGACATGGGTGGGCACGAGTGGATTCGCAGCCCGCAGAGCTGGGCCCGCCTGCGCCGGGTGCGCCGCGGCGACCTGTTCGTCTGCTACCAGGCGGACGAGCGCCGCATCTACGGCCTCGCCCGCGCCGCCGGCGACGCCTACGAGTCGCTTGCAGGCTCGGGCCGCTTCGACTCGGTGGATTTCGTCGCCCCCCGCAGCGGTGGCGCGCTGCGCCTGGAGAATCCTGTGCAGGTGAGCTCTCCGGCGGTGCGCGAAGTCTTTCAGCACATCCGCGCCTTCACCGTGCCGTCGCGCGGCACCGTGCACGCGCTGGCGCGCGACGAGCTCCGCGCCCTCTTGCGCGTCCTGGCTGAATCCAATCCCCGCCAGCTCCATCAAATCCGGCGGATGACCGGGACGTCAGGGCACGGCTTCAGCCGTGCCGAAAGATCGCTGGCGCGAAGCGCCAACCGCGCTGCCGCAGGCCGCCGCGGAGGCCGAAGGCCGTAGCGGCATGCTTCCGAGTTTCGATTTTCGTCTTTCGAGTTTCACTTTGCTATCATCTTCGAGAACATTCATAGGAGATTCGCGATGGAGAAGACGACACAAAAAGCCACCTTCGGGGCGGGCTGCTTCTGGGGCGTGGAAGCGGCGTTCCGGCAGGTGAAGGGCGTGAAAGCCACCGCCGTGGGCTACGCCGGCGGGAAGACCAAGAACCCGACCTACGAGCAAGTCTGCACCGACGCCACGGGGCACGCCGAAGTCGTCCAGGTGGAGTACGACCCCGCCGAGGTCACCTACGACGTGCTGCTGGGCGTCTTCTGGGTCTCGCACGACCCGACGCAACTCAACCGCCAGGGGCCGGACGTGGGCACACAGTACCGCTCGGTGATTTTCTTCCACACGCCCGAGCAGGAGGCGGCGGCGCGCGAATCGAAGGCGGCCCTCGAGGCCAGCGGGCGCTTCCGCCGCCCCATTGTCACTGAGATTCTCCCCGCGCCCGAGTTCTGGCGCGCCGAGGACTACCACCAGCAGTACCTGGAGAAGCGCGGCCTCTCCCACTGCCGCATTTAGCTTGTCTTGGTAGCGGCGTGGAACCTGACTAGCCCGCGTCAGCGGGCTGGTTCCTCGTCGGCTTTTTTACGCCACCGGCTTCCACAAACTGATTGCCACCGGCTCGGCGCAGAGGCCCTCGCTCAGCTTCAGCCAGGCCTGGATGTGGGGCGCGTTGATGTGGGCGCGCCAGAGCTCCTCCGAGGTCCAGTTCTCGTAGAAGAGGAACTCGCCCGGGTTTTCGGTCGAGACGTGCATGTCGAAGTTGAGGCAGCCCTGCTCGGCGCGCGTGGGCGCGAGCAACTTGCGCAACTCCTCGCGTACCCGCGCCTCCTGCCCCGCCTTGGCCTTGATGCGTGCCACCACCGTGAGGGTCGTCTCACTCATCGCGCCTCCCGAATAGCTTGTCTTTCGTCAGGGCACGGCTTTAGCCGTGCCGATTGGCTCGCAAGGAATGAGGGGCTTTAGCCCCTGGGGTTATTCACCGGACACCGCGCACCGAACACCGGCCGCCGCCTTCAGAAGCCTTGCGCGGCGGCGTCCACCGAAGGATAGGCGCCGACCAGCCCGTCCACGTTGGTGATCTTGAGAGTCTGGCCGACCATGCCCTGCGCGCCCGCCACCCGCCGCCGGCCTGCTTCAGCTTGCCGTAGCAGAAGGTGATGATGCCGATGCCGGTGCTGTCGAGCACCGTCACGCCGGCGAGGTCGAAGATAACTTTCTTCTGGTTTTGCTTCAGGCACTCGTCCACGCGCCACTCCAGGCGCTTGCTCTCGTTGCCGAGGATGATCTTCCCTTTGAGCTCCAGCACCAAGATGTCGGGCTCGATGCGCTTGTCCTTGATGTCCAGAATCATTGTCTCTCTTAAGGGCTTGCGGGTTTGGCCATCCTGCGCTCACAACAGCTTCGGGTCAAATGGCATCTTCTTTTCATCCGCGTTTATCCGTGTTCATCCGCTCGCCCTGAGCGTAGCGAAGGGTGGTTGCAATCGGCTAGAATCGCCGCCTATGCTGCGCTGGCAGACAGCGGGGGAGTCGCACGGGCAGTGCCTGGTGGCGCTGGTGTCGGGGCTGCCGCTGGGCGTGCCGGTGGACCTCGGCTTCCTCAACCGCGAGCTGCGCCGCCGCCAGGCGGGCTACGGGCGCGGCGGGCGGATGAAGATCGAGCACGACGAGGTGCAGATTCTCTCCGGCGTGCGCCACGGGAAAACCATCGGCTCGCCCCTCGCACTGCAGATTGAAAACAAGGATTGGGCCAACTGGGAAGACACGCTTCCGGTGGAAGACAAGCCGGTGCCGCCCGACAAGCAGCGCCCGCTTTCGCAGCCGCGCCCCGGCCATGCCGACCTGGCGGGCGCGCTCAAGTTCAACCTGCACGACGCGCGCTACATCCTGGAGCGCGCCAGCGCCCGCGAGACTGCGGCGCGCGTGGCGGCCGGGGCGCTGGGCAAGCTCTTCCTGCGCGAGCTGGGCGTTGAAGTCCTGAGCCACACCGCCGCCATTGGCTCGGTCGCGCTGTCCCGCAGGGCGGGATGGGAGGAAATCGTCGCCGCCTGCCAGGACACCGACGCCGAAATCCGCTGCGTGGACGCCACCGTGGGCGCGGAGATGAAGAAGCTCATTGACCGGGCATTGACGGAGCGCGACTCGCTCGGGGGCGTCTTTGAGGTGGTCGCCCACAACGTCCCGCCCGGCCTCGGCACCCACGTGCAGTGGGACGAGAAGCTCGACGGGCGGCTGGCGCAGGCGGTGATGTCCATCCAGGCGGTGAAGGCCGTGGAAATCGGCAGCGGGGTCACCAACGCCGCTGCCTTCGGGTCAACGGTGCATGACGAGATTGGCTACGATGCGGCGCGGAGGCGTTTCATCCGCGCCTCAAACCACGCCGGCGGGCTCGAAGGCGGGATCACCAACGGCGAGGACGTGGTGGTGCGCGGCTACCTGAAGCCCATCTCGACGCTGCGGCGCCCGCTGCAGTCGGTCGACCTCAACACGAAGGAAACGGTCAAGGCCGCCTACGAGCGCTCGGACGTCTGCGTGGTGCCGGCTGCCGGCATCATCGGCGAGGCCATGGTGGCTTTGACGCTCGCCGCCGCCGCCTGCGAAAAGTTCGGCGGCGACACCCTGGAGGAGGCGAAGCGCAATTTCAGCGCCTACCTCGCCCAACTCAAAGCGTTTTGAATCCACGGATGAACACGGATAGAAAAAGGCACAAGGCACCAAGCACCAGGCACGCTTTTCTCCCGCTGTCTTCATCTGTGTGCATCTGTGTGCATCTGTGGTTTCAAGAATGATTTATCCGATAGTCAAGTACGGGGCGACGGTGCTGGAGCAGGAGGGCCAGCCGGTCACCAGCTTCGACGCCAAGCTGGCCAAGCTGGTCGAGGACATGTTCGAGTCCATGTACGCCGCGCACGGCATTGGGCTGGCGGCGCCGCAAATCGGGCTCCCGCTGCAACTGGCGGTCATCGACGTCACCTCGGGCAAAGACCCGAAGGCCAAGCTGGTGCTGGCCAATCCGGAAATCCTGCACACGGAGGGTGCGCAGCGCGAAGAGGAAGGCTGCCTGAGCGTTCCTGGCTTCCACGCCGTGGTGACGCGTCCGGCGCGAGTGACCCTCAAAGCGCAGGAGGCGACCGGCAAGGAGTACGCCCGAATTGGCGAGGGGCTGCTGGCGCGGGCCATGTGCCACGAGACTGAGCATCTGCACGGGCGGCTCTTCATTTCGCACCTGTCGGTGCTGAAGCGCGACCTCATCCGGCGGAAGATCCGCAAGATGATTAAGGCGGGGGAATGGTAAAGACTTTGAAACCACCCTTCGACTGCGCCTGCCTGCGGCAGGCTGCGCTCAGGGCAAGCGGATAAACACGGATGAACACGGATTAGAAGCAAAAGCAGATCCCTCGACTTCGCGTTAGCCCGCCTGCGGCGGACTGGGCTCCGCTCGGGATGACAATGTTTCTTTCAGTGGTCGCTTGTCGATAACCACCGCTCGCTTGTGGTAAACCATCCCTGATGAACCTGCTTTTCTGCGGGACGCCGGAGTTCACGGTGCCGACGCTGCGTCGGCTGCAGGCGGAGAAGTTTGAGATTGCGGCCGTGGTGACGCAGCCGGACCGGCCCAAGGGGCGGGGCCTGGAGCCGGCGGCGTCGCCGGTGAAGGGGGCGGCGCTCGAGCTCGGCCTGCGGGTCGAGCAGCCAGAAAAACTCAAGGGCGAAGCGGGGCGCGCGTTGCTGGAGTGCTATCGGCCGGACGCCGTCGTCATCGTGGGCTACGGCCAGCTCATCCCGGCCGACCTGCTGGCGATTCCCAGGCACGGCTGGATCAACCTCCACGCCTCGCTGTTGCCGAAGTACCGGGGCGCGGCGCCGGTGCAGTGGGCGCTCATCAACGGGGAGACCACGACGGGCGTGACCACCATGCGCATTGACGCCGGGCTCGACACCGGGCCGATTCTCCTTCAACGTGAAACGTCCATTTCGGATGACGACACGGCCGTCACGCTGGCGGCTCGCCTAGCGGAGCTCGGCGCGGGACTGATGGTGGAAACTCTGCGCGGGGTCGAGGCGGGGAAGGTGCAACCAAGGCGGCAGGACAACGCGCGCGCCAGCAAGGCGCCGCTGCTGAAGAAAGAGCACGGGCGGCTGGACTGGTCATTGCCGGCGCGGGCGCTCTTCAACCGCATTCGCGGGCTGGTGCCCTGGCCGGGCGCGTTCACGGAATTCCGCGGCCAACTCCTGCACATCTGGCGGGCGGCGGAAGCCGCGCCCGCGGGCATGGCGCCAGTGCCGGTGCCGGGGACGCTGCTGGTGGAGAAGCACTCGCTCTACGTCGCCTGCCGGGAAAGCAGTTGGCTGCGGCTCGAAGAGCTGCAGCCCGCCAACCGCAAGCGGATGGCGGCGGCTGATTTCCTCAACGGCTTCCACGTGCAAACCGGCGAGCGCTTCGAGAGTCCCACCTAGCAAACGATGGCCGAAGGACCGGCCATCACCGGCTGGAATCGTGCGCTATTCAAAGGCGGCAGCGAGCCGCCGGTAGTTTGACTTGAGGGTGGCCTGAAAGGCGATGGCGGCCGCCGCCGCCACGACCAGACCCCAGACGGCGAAGGCCAGCCATTGGTCGCGCGCCCCCGTGGGCTCGAACATCACCAGCAAGCGGTAGTTCCACCACCAGAAGGCAAACATGAACACGGTGGCCATGAGCGTAAGAAGATCGAAGCGGACGAAGACCCAAGCCAAGAAGAGGTAGCCGACCAGCAGGACGGCCAGTTTCCAGTGGTAGGGCTGGACGGCGCCCAGGCTGATGAAGGGATGAACGGCAAACACGGCCGCCAGAGGGGCCGCCGCCAAGACCGTGCCCCAACTCCGCCGCACGAAGCCCGAGAGAAGGGAAGCGATCAATGCGACGATCAAGCCCGCCGCCACGGCTTGTGCCAGCCCATCGAGAACGAGGTGGCCACCCGGCCATGAGGTGCCGAGGTAAGGCCAGGCCTGGCACATCACATGGGTGAGGCTATCGAGCCGCATCCCCAGCCGGGCTGTGCCTATGGAGACAAGGAAGGTATCCACTCCCAGCAAGATCAAACCGAGCACGCTCCCGCGCAAGAGGGCCAGGCCGCAGGGTTCGGAGAGGATACGGCGATCAAAGAACCGAACGAAACTGGCGAATCGGGCCGGATCAGCGCGTCGCACCGCTCGCTCCAGGGCAATGGAGCCGAAGAACCAGATAAAGGCCATCGCGACGGCCAGAATCATGGTCAGGAATATCAGCATGACCGGGTCGGAGTCGGGATCGGCGGCCCAGGGCATCCGGCCGCTGGTCCAGATGCCGAGCACGAAGTACACGGCCGTCATTACCGTGCGCCAGCGAGCGCCCAGCTCAACTTGCCGCCTCTGGTAAATGCCCAAAACCGGCAGCCCCACCATTAGCAACATCATGGGAAGTACTTGCCACAACGGGGGCCGCCAGGCGTAACCCGCGGGAAACATGTAGCCAGTCGTCAGGCTGGCGAACTCTCTCCCTCGCAGCCGCACGATGTAACGCCGGCTGAGCCCGCGCAAATCGGCGCGGTCGTCCCAGGAGAACCCGGCCACCTGATGGCCGAACCAGGTCATGGGCGCGGCGGTTCGAAGCTGGAGGTCAGCAGCCTCGCGGCCGAAGAAGTCTCGCAGAGCTTTTTCCGCCGTGGCCCGACTCTGTTCAAAGGGAACGTCCGCGGCGGGCGTAGCCGGGAAGTCGCGGACCAGGTCCACGAGAGCGCCGCGGTTATCCACCCACACTTCGGTGGTGCGGCGGTCCGGGTGCGACCAGGCGACATACCACGTCCAGTAGGTGACGGGCTCGTTGGCCAACTCAAGGGCCGCCGGTGCGCCCGCGGTGCGGGCCAGATATTCGTACAGGTTCGGCGCGGGCGCCACACCCACGCGGTAGTCCTTGCTGATAGGAGCGCCGGCGCGCTGCGCATACTCCTGGGCGATGCGAGGGAGAGCGGCGCGCTCGAAAGCGATTGGGGTCTTGGGGGCGAGGCTGCTCCCCTCGAAGAACGAGAAGAAAAGCAGCAGGCCGGCAGCAGCCAGCGGCAGAAGCAACCAGTCGGCGCGCCGCCAGCGGGTGAGGTGGAGAGGCAAAGGAGCGTCGCCAGCCTCACCCAGCACCGTGCGAGGTTGAGGTCTCCTAGTAAGTGCGGCCTCCAAGTCGGTCACAGACTGGAAGCGCTTCTCCGGCTTGCGCTCGAGGCACTTCTGGATGGCGCGGTCGATGCGGTCGGGCAAGTCGGGCTCGACCGAGCTCGGCGGCGGCGGCGTTTCCTGGAGCCGCGCGGTCAGCATCCCGATGGGCGTGTCGGCCTGAAAGGCCTGCCGCCCGGTGAACATCTCGTAGAGCACGAGGCCGAGGGAGTAGATGTCGGTGCGGTGGTCCACCGGCTTGCCCTCGGCCTGCTCGGGGCTCATGTAGGCGGGCGTGCCGATGATGGTGGCCATGGCCGTCGCTGTGGCCTGGGACTCGAGCGAGTGGGCGATGCCGAAGTCCATCACCTTGGCGCTGCCGTCGCGCGCAATCAGGATGTTCTCGGGCTTCAGGTCGCGGTGGACCACGCCCTGGGCGTGGGCCTCGGCGAGGGCGGAACAGATTTGCGTCGTCCACTCCACGCCGCGCCGCAGCGGCACTCCGCCGAACCGCTGCAGGATGGCCCGCAAACTCTCGCCTTCGATGTATTCCATCGAGATGGCCACGGTGTCGCCGAAGCGCAGCAACTCGTGGGTGCGGCAGACGTTCTTGTGGGTGATCTTGCGCGCCAGCAGCAGCTCCGACTTGAAGCGCTCAATGACGTCGGGGCGGGCGGCAATCTCCGCCCGAAGGACTTTGAGGGCCACCACGCCGCCGGTCTCCTTGTCGCGGGCCTTATAGACGACGCCCATGCCGCCGCGGCCGAGCTCGCCCAGCAGCTCGTAGCGTTCGCTCAGCGCGCCGGGGGCCGGCGAATGAATGTCCTGAGTAAATTCTTTGTCGTCTTCTGGTACCGTCATGGCGGCCCGTCGTCGAACGCGGGCGTCTGGGCTGGGCGGATTATACACCGGGCGCAGGGGTGTGCTAGAATTGCTGCGAAATGCGGCGGATGAGCCCGCGACAGGCCAACGGCCCGGCCGAAATCGCTCCCTCCATACTGGCGGCCGACTTCGCGCGCCTGGGCGAGCAGATTGAGGCGCTCAAGGCGGCCGGCTGCAAGCTGCTGCACGTGGACGTGATGGACGGCCATTTCGTCCCCAACATCACCATCGGAGTGCCGGTGGTGAGGTCGCTGCGGGGGGCGACCGACCTGGTGCTCGACTGCCACCTGATGATTTCCGAGCCCGACCGCTACGTGGAAGCGTTCGCCCAGGCGGGCGCCGACATGATTTCCGTGCACCAAGAGGCGGCGCCGCACCTCGACCGGACGTTGAATGCCATCCGCGCGGCGGGCGCCGAGGCGGGCGTGGTGGCCAACCCGGCCACCCCGGTGGCGACTCTAAGCGAGGTGTTGCCGCAGGTGGATTTCGTGCTGGTGATGTCGGTCAACCCCGGCTTCGGCGGGCAGAAGTTCATCCCCTACACGCTGGACAAGCTGCGGCAACTGGCCGAGTGGCGCGCCGCGCACGGCGCCGACTTTCGCCTTGAAGTGGACGGGGGAATTGGAGTAGAAAATATCGGGGAGGTTGTCCGCGCTGGTGCGGACATCGTAGTGGCCGGGACTTCGATCTTCCACACGCCCAACCCGGCGGAGAGCTTCACCGAGCTCCGGCGGGCGGCCTCGCAGGCAATCGCCCAGAAGGTGTAGAACCCTTGCCCGTTGACCACAGGACGTTGAAGCTGTTTCGCCTCGGCCTGCCGCTGCTGCTCGCGGCGCTGGCGGTCGGCGGCTGCCGCCGCCACAAGCACGCCCAGCCCGACCTGTCGGCGACGCAAGAACCCGACAAGGTGCTCTACGAGCGCTCGCTCGAGGACATCCAGAACAAGAAGTACGACGTGGCGCGGCTGACGCTGCAGACGCTCATCAACGCCTATCCGGACAGCGACTACCTGGCCGACGCCAAGCTGGCCATCGCCGACTCGTATTATGACCAGGGCGGCACCACGGCGCTGACGCACGCCGAGGTGGAATACAAGGACTACATCACCTTCTTCCCCAACTCGCCCAAGACGGCCTACGCGCAGTACCGCGCCGCCATGTGCCACTACCGGCAGTTGGAGAAGCCGGACCGCGACCGCAGCCACGCCTTCCGCGCCGAAGAGGAGCTCCAGTACCTGCTGTTGAACTACGGCGACAGCGAGTACGCCAAGGAAGGCGAGCAGCGGCTGGTGCAGGTGCAGGAGCTGCTGGCCGACTCGGAGTTCCGGGTGGGGCGGTTCTACTTCCTGCGCGGGAACTGGCGAGCAGCCGCCTCGCGCTTCACGGGGATGGTCGACCGCTACCCCAACTTCAGCCGGCGCGACGAAGCGCTGTGGATGCTGGCGCGGAGCTGGGAAGCCCCGTCCTCGCTGCTGTGGAAGTCCGACCCGCAGAAGGCCGGGGAGTACTACGCGCGCATCGTCCGCGAGCACCCGGCCAGCCCATTCGCCGAAGAGGCCCGGGCCGAGCTGGCGCGGCTGGGCCAGCCCGCCCCCGAGCCCGACCCGGTGCTGCTGGCGCAGGCACAGCAGGTGCAACCCATCGTGCTGCCGGAAGACGAGCGGAAGGGCCTGCTCTCGCGGATGTTCTCGCTGGTGAGCTCGCGCCCCGACCTCTCCGCCGCGGCGCCGCGGCTGGGCCCGCCGCCGCTGGAGCACCCGCGCGAGACGCCGGAGCTGCCGCCGCCGCCCATCCGCAGCCTGGGGATGCAGGGCGGAGGGTCGGCGTCGGTCGCCGCTCAAACGCTGGAGGAGATGCCGGCCGGGACGGTGGTCGGCACTCAGCCGGGGGAGAAGCCCAAGGAAGGCGAGAACCAGGCCAAGCCGGGGGAGCAGCCCCAGCAGCAACAACAGCAACCGCAGCCCAAGAAGAAGAAGTCCTTCTGGCGCAAGATTATCCCTTTCATCTGACCGTCCCGCAATCTGCTTGACACTCCGGGGGGAGGCGTTTAGCATCCGTAGTCTGCGCTAGCGGGGGCGTCTCCACGGGGGAGTCAAGTGGCCGGAAAAGTCCTCATTGCCGACGACAGCCTCAAAGTCCAGAAAGAGTTGACCGCGCTGCTCAAGGGGGCGGGGATCGAGGCCGTCACGGTGTCGAACGGGGAGCACGCGGTGCGCAAGATGGCGTCGGTGCAGCCCGACCTGGTGCTGGCGGACATCTTCATGCCGGTGCGCGACGGCTACGAGGTGTGCGACTTCGTCAAGTCGAGCGGGGAGTTCCCGCACACGCGGGTGATCCTGCTGGTCAGCAAGATGGAGCCGTACGACGACAACCGCGCCAAGATCGTGCGCGCCGACGGCAAGATCGAAAAGCCGCTGAGCGAAGACCCGGCTGCGGTGCTGGCGACGGTGAAGCAGCACCTCGACAAGGTGCTGGCGGCCAAGCCCGCCCCGGCGCCGCCGCCCATCGACGAATTCGCCGCCACCGTCCCGGTCGAAGCTGAGCCGCCGGCCCCCGAGCCGGAGCCCGAGGTCTTCTCCACGCGGCCGGCGCCGGTCCGATTCGAGAAACGCGAAACACCTTCGGGCTTTGAGGGCCTGATAGCCGAGGAAGCGCCCCCAGCCGAGCCCGAGCCCCCGCCCGCGGCTCCCGAAGTTCTCGCAGAGCCCGAGCCTCCGGCGGCCTCTGTCTCCGAAGTGTCCGCCGGAGAAGAGGAAGTCGTGGACCTCAGCCAAGCCACGATGCTGACCAGCGCCGACGAGCTGCAGCGGCGCATGGCGGATGAAAGTCCGGAAGGCGCCGTGGTCGAAGAGCCGGTGGCCGAGGCGGAAATCGCCGCGACGACCCGCCAGCACAGCGCGCCGGAGTCCGCGCCGCCGGCGCCGCCGGTCGACGAAGGCACGGTCATCATGACCCGGCTGGAAAAGCCGCCCGGCATCGAGACCCGGGAAGTGGAAAAGCCGGTGCTGGCCGAGGCCTGGGAGATGACCGGGCCGCAGGAGGGCGCGCCTCCGGTGCCGGTGGTGGGCGGGTTCGACAGCCAGTGGAGCAGCGCTCCCGCGGAGGAAGCTGCGGTGGAAGAGGCGCCTGCGGAAGCGCCGGTTGAAGCGGCGCCCGTGGAAGAGGCCGCGCCGCCGGCGGAGCAACCTTACGCCGCGGAGGAGTTCGCCGCCGCTATGTCCGCCGCGCTCTCCTCGCAGCCGCCGACGCCGCCCGAGCCGGAACCCGAAGAGCCGACGATGGCCACGCCGGCGCCGCTGGCGGATGCCTATGCCGCGCCGCCGGCGATGATGCCGGGCGTGGACCCGTCAATGGTGGACGAGGTCGTCAACCGCGTGCTGGAGCGCCTGACCCCGCAGGTGATGGACACCATCGCCCGCGAGGTCGTCCGCCCCTTGGCCGAGTCCCTCCTCCGCGAAAAACTCCGGCAGTAGAGTTCCCCGACAACCTGAAGCTCAACCCCTTCGCGATGTCGTTTATCGCATGGATTGGCGGTGATTGAGGAGAATTGGGGCGGGTTCCGAACGCGCGACCAGAAGGTTGCGCGCCCGCGCCTTACTGGCCGCGCTCGGCGAGAAACTCCAGCACGGTTTTGTTGAAGCGGTCGGGGTTTTCCAGGTTGACCATGTGACCGCTGCCGAAGAAGACCACCGTCTTGGCCCCGCGCATCCCGCTCTCCAGCATCTCGCCGACAGCCAGTTGCTCGGGGTGGTCGCGCCCGCCCAGCAGAATCAACGCAGGCGCGCCGATTTCCGCCAGGCGCCCCGCGGCCGGGCGCGCGGGCGGCTGGGCCAGGTCTTCGGCGCGGAAGCGCTCAATGTTGTCAATCAGGATCTGCCGGGCCTTCTCCCGAGCGGAGGGATTTTCGGCGGCGGGAATGAAGTGCGGGTCGTCGAGGACTTTCTTGGCGAACTCCCGCGCGTTGCCTTCCCGCGCCACGGCCAGCATGGCCCCGATGCGCTTCTGATTGGCCTCGGACAGTTGCTGGCCGCTGAGGCCGGGAGAGACCAGCACCAGCCCGCGCACGCGCTGGGGATGCGCGAGGGTGTAGTCCAGGGCCAGGGCGGCGCCGGCCGAGGCGCCAATCAAGACGGCAGCCTCCACTTTCAGGATGTCGAGCAGCGCCGCCAAGTCGTCGAGGTGGGAAAACTTCTCCTGGGCCGGCTCGGAGCGGCCGGAGCCGCGGTAGTCGTAGCGGATGACGCGATAGAGCTCGGCGAAGGCGGCGAACTGGTCGTCCCACATGCGCGAGTCCAGCCCGCCGCCGTTGAGGAAGACGACCGCGGGACCGCGGCCCGCAGACTCGTAGTGGAGCTTGGTGCCGTTGACCTCGGCCTGTCCACTGGTGGCAGCCATCGGTTAGTTCCGCAGTCCTTTCAGGAAGTCCGACACGACGCGGTTGAACTCCTCCGGCGTCTCCATGTTGACCGTGTGGCCGGAGCCGGGGATGGTCACGCGGCGCGCGCCGGCAATCTCGCTCTCCAGCAGGTCGGCAATCTTGTAGAGGTCGGGCCAGTCGTGGTCGCCCAGAACAATCAGAGTTGGGACGCGGATTTCGCCCAGGCGTCCGATGGCCGGCGGGTCGAGGCCGATGGGGGTGACGTTGGGGAGGTGGGAGTTGTCCGCCCAGATTTTCTTGGCCCGTTCGCGCGCGGCGGGGTTGTTTACCGCCGGCAGCAGGTAGGGGTCGTCGAGCATCATCTGCACCAGGCGTTCGGTCTCGCCCGCCTGCAAGGCAGCAATGAAGGGTGCGATGCGCTTCTGGAACTCGTCGGAGAACGCGTAGCCGCTCAAGCCCGGGGCGACCAGGACCAGGCACTCGACGCGCTCCGGGTGCGCCAGGGTGAAGTCAATCGCCAGCGAGCCGCCCAGCGAGAGGCCGACCAGGCAGGCTTTCTCAATCTTCAGGAAGTCGAGCAACGCTGCCAGGTCCTCGAGCGGCGAAAAGGGCTCGGTCGGCCAGGCCGACTGGCCGACCCCGCGGACGTCGAAGCGGACGACCCGGAAATCATGGGAGAAAAAGCCGTACTGGTCATCCCAGAGGCGATGGTCCATCCCGCTGCCGATGCCGAGGAAGACCAGCGGGAGTCCGCCCGGGGCCGCGTCGGCGGCCGGGCCGCCGGACTCGTAATAAAGCCGGGTGCCGTTCACTTCTGCGTAGCCGCTCACGGGATTGACCTCAGAAGAACCAGCCGCGGCGGCGAGAGGAGCCGCCAGGAGGACGGCTGCGGCGAAGGAATACACGAAGCCGACAGGGCGCGCGCAACGGGCCACCGCTTGACCCCCTCTACCCCAACCCCGCCTGCGGCCCCCTGACAAGCTCCGGGCAAGCAGGCAGGCCCCAAGGCCGCCTAGTCTCGCACACTTCCGGGCGGTTTTCCAATTCGGGACACGCGATCCGAAGGCGTTTCGGAGCTCTGGGCTTGCTTGGGGCTTATTATACTTTTCGAGCGAAAAGTATAATAACAGTTCGGGCGTTCTAGTTAAGTATCACAAACGGACAACGGCCCGGCTCAGGCGCGATTGGCTTATACTGCGGTATTCCCGCGGGGAGAGAGATGAGCGAGCACGAGATTCCCAAGGCGTACGACCCGACGGCCATCGAGCGCCACTGGGCGCAGGCATGGGTCAACGAGCGCCTGTTCACGCCGGAGGTCGCCGCCAAGCTGCGCGCGCCGGACAAGGGCACCTACTCGCTCGCCATCCCCCCGCCCAACGTCACCGGCTCGCTCCACATGGGCCACATGCTCGAGCACACCCAGATCGACATCCTGATGCGTTGGCGGCGCATGCAGGGCTACCGCGTGCTGTGGCTGCCCGGCACCGACCACGCCGGCATCGGCACCCAGGTCGTAGTCGAGCGGCAACTGGCCAAGGAGGGGCTGACCCGGCAGCAGCTCGGCCGCGAGGAGTTCGAACGGCGCGTGTGGCAGTGGAAGGCGGAGAGCGGCGACCGCATCAAGACCCAGATGATCCGCCTGGGGGCCTCGGTCGACTGGAGCCGCGAGTGCTTCACCATGGACGCGGCGCGCTACCGCGCCGTGCTGGAGGCCTTCCTGCGGCTGTACCGCGAGGGGCTCATCTACCGCGGGCGCTACATCGTCAACTGGTGCCCGCGCTGCCAGACGGCGCTGAGCGACCTGGAAGTGGTGCACCGCGAGCGCGAGGACAAGCTCTACTTCATCAAGTACCCCATCGTGGGGACGCAGGAGCACGTGGTGGTCGCCACCAGCCGGCCGGAGACCATGCTGGGCGACACGGGCGTCGCGGTGCACCCCGAAGACGACCGCTACCGGATGCTGGTCGGGCGCACGGCGATTCTGCCCCTGATGAACC
>Ga0137796_10001041_pt1 | contig 16430 bp, 14 predicted proteins | sample OV2TP3_FD_97704 | JGI IMG/M metagenome (GOLD analysis project Ga0137796, IMG submission 97704) | reverse complement strand
GTCCATTGCGCGGCCGGTCCGTAGTAATGCGCGATGTTCTCTCGCGCCATCTGGGCGAAGTCTTCGCGTATCTCATAGGAAATGACGCGACCCTCCGGGCCCACGGCTCGCAGCAAAGCTAGGGTCAAAGCTCCCGCTCCGACTCCGCCCTCGACCACTTTGGCCCCGGCAGAGATATCCGCCCACACGAGGACTGGACCGATATCCTTTGGATAAATGACCTGAGCCCTGCGCGGGAGATTCGGAATGAGTTGGGCCAGGGTGGGGCGGAGGACTAGAAAGGGCTCGTTCAGGGAGGAGCGCACGACAGCTCCCTCCTCCAGACCGATGACCTCCTCGATGGCGATCCTCCCTCCACGAATGGAGATTTTTTTCCCTCGCTCTAGTCTCCTCAGGTATTCCCTTTCTTTTCTGTCCACAAGAATGATGGGCTCCCCCTCGGAGAGGTGTCCTCTAGATTTTACTGAAGTCATAGTTCCTTGAAGCAAGAGATGAAGCGCAAAATAGAGGAGTTGGGTGGTGAAGTCAATTCACGCGACAGGTTAGATTTTCTCAAGCGGAGGTGTTAGCTTTAAAGACTACTATGGCGGAGCAACTTCAAAAGCATCATCACGAAGAGTGGCACACCCCAAAGGGGAGGGCGATCCGGGAGATCATTTTCGGCATGAATGACGGCCTGGTAACCACCATCGGGTTCTTAGCCGGCGTTACCGGCTCGATCTCTGAGGGCCGCTATGTGCTTTTGGCCGGGATGGCGGAAATCGTGGCCGGAGCCATCTCCATGTCCATTGGCGGCTACCTGGCCACCAAATCGCAGAGGGAGTTTTTTCACTCTGAGATTGAGCAGGAGAGATGGGAGATCGAGAAGATGCCGGAAAAGGAGGCCGAAGAGATCCGAGATATCTACGGAAAGATGGGCTTTACCCGTCCAGAGCAGGATATGATCGTCAATCGGGTGACTTCGGATAAAGAACTGCTGCTCCGCTTTATGAAGCGGGAGGAATTGGGGCTTGTCGATGAACACTTGGACGAGCCCCGGAGCGTGGCCCTGATCATGGGCCTTTCCTTTCTCCTGGGTTCCTTGCCCCCCATTCTGCCCTATTTTTTTATGAATAGTCCCCACTCAGCCATCTGGGTAGCTATTCTCTTCTCCGTTCTTTTCCTCTTCTTTGTGGGAGCGGCCAAGACGCGGCTGACAAAGGTGAAGCCTCTGCGCTCAGGATTGGAAACCATGCTTTTGGGAATTTTTGCCTCTGGGGTGGGCTACGGACTTGGCTGGCTGGCGGAGAAGCTTATCTGACCCCGGATGATTCCGAGCCGGAAGACCTCGCCCTCAGCTTTTTTTTGGAACGGGGCTGACAGTATATCGACCGAAGCCTTTTCGCTTCAGCTCCTCGACCAGATCCCTGACCTCCTGGGCCCGCTTCATGTCGCCGACCAGGAGCGCATCCGGGGTGTCCACCACAACCATGTCATGGGTGCCCAACAGGACGACCAGACGGTCGGGCGAATAAACCAGGCAGTCTCTTGACTTGAACCCCAACCACTTACCGACTCCCGCATTGCCTCTCCTATCTTGTGGCAGCATTCGGTGGACTGAGGCCCAATTGCCGACGTCGCTCCAGCCGAAGTTTGCCTCTAGCGTTAATACCTTCCCCTCAGATCCGGCTCTTTCCATCACGGCATAGTCAATAGATATATTCGGCATTTTCTTGTACTCCCTTCGCACAAGGGCACGGAGCTTTGGACCTACGTCTGCGATCCTCCGTCCTCGGGTTTCCCTGCCGATTTTTTCCAGGCCGCTATAGAGGGCAGGTTCGAAACGCCGTAGCATCGCCAGGATAGTCGGCGCTCGCCAGGCGAAGATCCCGCTGTTCCATAGCGCTCCGGACTTCATTAACCTGGCCGCTGCTTTTGGGCTCGGTTTCTCTTTGAAGCCCTTGACCTGGCAAGCATGGCCGTTCCCGGGCCCGTTGAGTTTTTTGCCTCTTAGGATATAGCCGTAACCGGTCTCCGGATAGCCCGGCCTGAGACCGACAGTGACCAAGGCGTTGTGTCTCTCAGCCAGTTGAGTGGCAGCTTTGAGAGTTCGCCGGAAGGCGCCGACATTTGAGATCCAGTGATCTGCGGGAAGAACAGTCATCATCGCATTGGGATCCCTGGCTATGAGCTCTATAGCGGCGAGGCCGATGCAAGGGGCCGTGTTCTTCCCTTGCGGCTCGGTGAGAAAATTCGTTCTTGGCAGCGCGGGGAGTTCTTTGCGGACGGCGTCATAATGCTCGGCAACCGTGACGACGAGTATGCTCTCCGGACCGAATAGAGGGAGAAGGCGATCCCCGGTCTCTTGGATAAGGCTCTTTTTGCTCAGGACCTTAAGCAGATGTTTGGGCCTATGGGAACGGCTGAGAGGCCAGAAGCGGGTGCCTCTCCCACCGGCCATAATCACCGCGTAGGTGTGGGATTTCATTGTGCTGTCCCGGTTGCGAGGAGTAATATATTCTGGAACTTTTCATTTTTCAATTTGCAATTTGAATTTTGAGATGAAGAAGGCTTCTCCTCCGATGAGTTCTTGGACTGTTCCCGCTGGTCACCGGACAACACGGCTTGATGCCTTCGTGCGCCGCTGCTTACCCTATCTCTCTCAGCGCGAGGCTCGGAAGGCTATCGCGGAGAGGGCTTTTTGGATCAATGACCGGCCCGCCAGGAAGGGGGACAGGGTTTTTGGCGGAGACGTCCTCACGCTCAAGGGTTTTCCCCATTTGCTGAGGCAAAGTCCTTTGCCTGAGCGGAACCTCAAAGTGCCCGTACTCTATGAGGACGAATCGATTCTGGCGCTGGACAAGCCCGCCGGCATGGCCACCCATGGATTCTCAGGGAGGGAGATCCATACCTTGGCCAATTTCTTGGTAGCCATGCGGCCATCCCTTTATAGTATCGGGAGGAGTCGATGGGAACCGGGGCTTGTCCACCGCCTGGACAAAGACACGTCAGGGATCGTCCTGGCAGCAAAGGATCAGGCCTCTTTTGTAGATATCCGCTCTCAGTTCCGCCGCCGGCTGATCAAAAAAAAGTACTGGGCCTTAGTGTGGGGAAGGACAAGGAGGGAAGGGCTCGTTGCTTATCCTCTCATCCATGATCCAAGGGATCGGAGGAAGATGCGGCCGGTCTTGGAAGATGGAGGCAAAGAAAATCAGCCAAGAAGCTGGAAGGCGGTGACGCGATTCCGGGCCCTGGGCTGCTCCCAGGGGTTTAGTCTCCTCGAGGTTGATATGGATACAGGCGTCACCCACCAGATCCGGGTCCATTTTGCGGCGATCGGGCATCCCCTTGTTGGGGATCTCCTTTACGGCGAGGGTCGACCCGACCGTTTTGGTCTCGGGCGCCATTTTCTGCACGCCTTCTACCTGGGATTCCGGCATCCGAGGAGCGGTAGGGATACGGTGATCAAGAGCCCTTTGCCGAAGGAACTGAGGGAGATTGTAGACCGCTTGGGAATAAGGTCCGAATTCGGTAGTCAGTAGCCAGCTTTGAGGATTGAGGATCGCTATCCTCTATCATCGATTGTCGATCCTCGGAATTGTGATTTCCTGGGTGTTAGGCTGCCGTTCCCCTTATGCCCTTCCCTTTGGCGCACGCGCCGCAAAGGTTGAGCTGGTTTTGCGGGTCTTCGACGAGCCCCTCGTCGAGGTTATGGCAGACCTTTTTGCACTCGGCACAGATAAAGTAGATGCCGTCGATGCTTTTGTTGATTTTTTCTCGATTGAGCACACGGCCTCTGAGTTTCTCTATCCGAATCCCCAGAAGCTCCTCGTAGTTTTTCTTGATCTTCAGTCTGCCGGCCTCGTCGCTCGGTAGCCCCTGCTCATCCGAGTCTTCGTGGTTATGATCCTCAAGGAAGCCATGGCTCTTGCCCTTGCGGGGACGTCCCGCGGGCCTCTTCTTCGTCCGTGGCATGCTAGCTGTCGTAATAATGAATCGTCCGCAGGTTGTCAACACAGTTTCATCGTAGATCGTGGACCAGCCGATTGGCAGGATGCTGCCGCCGCAAGCCCCAAAAGGATTAGCTGCAAGAAGGGCCCCCACCCATGGCTCTCCCCTAATTCTTCCTGTCTACGAGAAAAGGAAGGGCCTCTTTGAACAGATCAGCGAGGATCCGGAGATAGACCTCCCGCACATCTGGGGTGATCAAGATCTTGTGACCCGGCAGCTCAAAATGCAAGCTCTTTTTCGCCAACCCGAGGATACCTTCAGCCTTGGCGGCCCAGGCCCCGATCTCAATCGCGTCCAAAGGTTCTATCAGGAGAGTTACAGCGGGGGTATTAGAGTCAGTTAGCAGGATTCGGTTTCGGATCTCATCGTAGAGCTTCTTTATGATTTTGGCCTCTGCCCTTGAGATGCCAACCGTGGCCACCTGGATTTTGTTGTCGGTATTGTACTGGTGAATATCGACGTAAAGTTCTAAATCTCCAGCAGAGGCCTCGAGAACGAGCTCTTTGAAGACGTTGTAAACCTGCCGGGCACGTCGGCTGTGGAGCTCAAGGTCCTCCGAAGGGAACATTTTTTCAGTGGGTCGGTTGACGTTGATCCTCCAGCCGCCGGCCTCCGTGGGTGTAAAGCCTTTCGCGATGACTGCCGCCAGTCCGCTCCCATAACTGATGCGCTTCACCATCTCCGCGGTATGCTCGTCGAAACTCCCGTGAGGCGCGCCGATGACGACGCCTGAAAGTCGCTTTCTCGACTCAATTAGCTCAAGCCTACCGAAGTCCATGAGTTTTACCCGGATTTGGGGAAGCCCAAACGGGTTCTCCCGCAGGAGCCCTATCGCCCGATCCATCCACCTAGATAGGACCTCGGTATAGAGTTCTTCGGCAAAACCATGGGACGAGAATTGAGGCACAAGCAGGTTGAGGCCCTTCTCAGCAACCAAGAGAACCCCATGATGTTTCACGCCCGAGGTGCGCCATGAGATGCTGTCCAGCGGTTCTATCGCCACGGTGAGCCTAGGAACGTCCTGTCCTTCGGTGAGTTGCTCCCGGATCTGAGTGTATGCGTCTTTTAGAGCCCTTGCTTCCTCAAAGGTTAAACCGCTGGTAGCAACCTCAATGCGGTCTGCCACTTTCTTCTCGCTTGATCTATGCATCCCTATGTAAAGATCTATGTCTCCCTTGGCGGTTTCCCAAAGGATTCTTTTGTATTCCATAAAAACGCTTTGCCTATGCAATGGACTGGAGGATGAAACCCTGTGAAGATCCGATCTCACAATGGGTTGGGCGACGCTGAGACGCTTGGATTTGAATCCGTAACCGATGACGAGGCCAGCGCCCGTTCGGTTGCTGATCCCGATGGCGAGTTTGTCCGAGTGTCGGTCCGTTCCTCCATGCGGCGCGCCGATCACCACCCCCTCCAAGCCGACTGCCGGCTCACGATACTCAAACCGGCCCAAGTCTTGGAGCTGTTCCTTTAGGATGGATCTGTGAGAACTGCAACCGGCGAGAAAGACAAAAACCGTCGTTATGACAAATCTAGTGGTCGTCATGCGCTGTTGTGGCTTGAACCGGACAACGTTTGGATACGGCTAAAATAGTAGTACTTAGGTCTTGACATATATGAATAAAAAGATAAATTCCAGCGTCAAAAGGGCAAAAGGCCCAATACAACAGATGAAAGGAGGTGAAAACCCATGCTTAGAAAGTTATGGAGCCTCGTCGTGGTGGCGCTTCTTGCCATTTCCTTTGCCGGGTCGGTCTTAGCCGACGAGATCAAGGGGAAAATAACGAAGGTCGGGGGAGGTGGTCGTGAGATTACAGTGAAGGCGAAGGACAAGGAAGTTACGGTTAAAATCAGTGGCAGCCGTACCACGTTAGAAGGCGTCGGCGACCGGTCTGAGTTGAAGGAAGGCCAGAGTGTTGCTGTGGAGTATGCAGGCGACAGCGCAAAGAAGGTGAGCGTAAAAAAGGGCAAGTAAAGACCGCAAGCATCACTCATCTCATAGCCGCGGAAAGGGGGACGCCTGCGTCCCCCTTTCTTTTTTGGTGGTATCTCCCGCCTAGCCTGATCTACGACTTTAGACGTATTTTAATCTACAACTTTCATCGTAACCTATTGATTTGACGGGAGAATCTCCTTGACATCTTTGAATTAGGATATAGATTGGGGCGTCTAAAGGATTGTTAAATCAGACTCAGCTACGGAAAGGAGGTGAAACCGTACCATGTTTAAAAGGCAGATCGTTGCGCTGCTGTTGGCTCTCGCCCTAATCCCGGCATTCGCCCTGGCCCAGGAGAAGAAGGGCACAGTCGAGAGTTACGATGAAGGTTCGAGGATGGTGGTGATCAAGGGGAAAGACTGGGAACAGAAGGCCAAGGTCAGCAGTTCCGTTGCTAAGGACAAGGCCGATCTTCTCAAGAAGGGGACCAAAGTGACGGTCGAATTCGATGACAGGGGAGGAGGAGACGTCAGGGTAAAGGCCCTAAGTCCGCGGTAGTTCTTGGGACCCTATCGAAGACAAAGAAGGGGACAGGATAAAGATCCGTCCCCTTCTTTTTTAGCTCGATCAACATGGAGGGTACAGGCTATTTTAATCCAAGGAGGCTTAACCAAAGAAAGAGCTCTCCTTCAGGAAAAGGCAGGTGGAGAAGATAGTCGAACAAGCCGTAGAAAACGGCCCCTGCCGCCAGGCTCAATACGATGCTGATCGGCCATTTCTCATGGCCTGCCAGTCGAAAATATAGAAAGGTCGCAACCGGCACGGCAAGCGTAAAGCCTAAAAGCCAGATAGCGAGGAAAAAACCCAGAGTCCACGCAACGATGGAGGAGGCACGGCTCCGTATGACAGCCGTGTCGGCCGACGATGAGATTGCCGGAGCAGGGGTTCCGCCGGTCGAGCGGCGCAGCGCATTGAAGAGTTCCTGGCCAAAAGCCAAAAGGGCCAGAGCTAGACACGGAATGCCGAGAACCATAGGAAAGAGGGCGGCGCGCTCTTCCATGGGCCGGATCTCATAGAAAGTCTCGCGCAGCACATAGATAAACAGGGCCACGAAGAAGAGCGCGAAAATGGGCCGATAAACGGGGTTACTGAGCATCGCCATGTCGGGCTCCGACGCCGCTTCTGCAACGGCCGATGGGGATTTCTTGTTCTCGCGCAGGATTTGGCGAATCGAGTAGACAATCGCGCCGGCGATGATAACGGCAATGATAAGCACTCCCGGGTGCAGAAGCCAGCCGGCTCCATACGCCCTGGTGGAGATCCAGAAGTTTCTCTCCGTGATGGTCCCCAAGACCAACCCCACGAGCAACGGCGGCCGCTGCCAGTCGAACTGGACCATGAGCCAGCCGAGCGCGCCGAAAATCAGCACCATGATCATATCGCCGAAGCTGTTCTTGACGGTGAATCCACCGAGATAAATCAGCACGAGAAGAAACGGGATAAGCAGGGCCCCTCTGATATTGGTGATTCTTGCCAGCGGGTTGAGAAAGAGAAAACAAGCGGCAACCGTGATGATATTTGCAACGATGATGATCCACACGAAGGAAAAGGTAAGCGTAAGATGCTTGGCCGGATTCAGCATGTCCGGGCCCGGCACGATCCCTTGGATGAGAAAGGCCCCGAACAAGATCGCCGTAGAGACGCTGCTCGGGATGCCAAAGGCAACCGTGGTAATGAGGTCCCCTCCTCGGGTCGAGTTATTGGCAGCTCCGGGGCCGAGGACTCCTTCGACCGCGCCCTTTCCGAAGCGCTCTTTGTTAGGGGAGCTCTGAACCGCATAGGCGTAGGCGACCCATTGGGCCGTGCCGCCTCCCACTCCGGGAAGGATGCCAACGTAGGCGCCCAGAGCGCTGCACTTGAGAACCAGCCACCAGTGGCGGAAGGTATCCTTCACCCCTTCCATGACGCCGCCGAGTTTGCCGACCTGCTCGCGGGCGATGCTCGTTCCTTTAATCGCCAAATCGATAATCTCGGGGATAGCGAAGAGTCCTATAGTCACGGCAACGAGGTCGATGCCGTCCCACAAGAAGATCGAAGGCCCCTGTCCCAGGATTCCCTCAAAGGTAAAGCGTGGCACGCCCCGTATCGGATCTAAGCCGACGGTGGAAATCGTTAACCCAAGGCCTCCGGCCATCAGACCCTTGACAATGTTGCCGCCGCTCAGAGAACCGACAAAGGTGATCCCCAAAAGGGCGAGCATAAAGAACTCAGGAGAACCGATGGAAAGAACCAGCGGGGCGGCAATAGGGATGGCTGCCGCCAAGACAAAGGCGCCAAAAATAGCCCCTACCAAGGAACTCATCAGCGCCGCGCCCAAGGCCCGCCCGGCTTCTCCCTTCTTGGCCATGGGGTGGCCATCCACGATGGTAGAGGCGGTGGTGCCCTCGCCGGGGACGCCGAATAGGATCGAGGTGATGTCTCCGGTCGTAGCGGTTACGGCATTTGACCCTAAAAGAAAGGCGAAGGCCGTTGTGGGCTCCATCTTGTAGATGAATGGAAGCATGAGAGCCAGGGTCGCGGCTCCTCCCAGACCCGGCAGGATCCCCACCCAGAAGCCAATGAACACCCCCACGAGCATGAAAAAAAAGGCCTGCTGGCCCTGGCTGGTAAAAGGCAAAATGTTGATCAGGCCGCCATAAAAGGCGTCGAAGTATTCCATGAAACAGCCCCGAGCTACTTTTTCGGCTTGACCATCAGGAAGTCGAGAAGCTCTTTGGCCCTCGGAGTAATTGACAGGACCTTGTCCACAAGTTTTTCGATTTCTTCCCCTGAAACGTAAGTTACCTCCAACTTTGATTTTTCGGCTTCGGCTATAAACTCTGGGTCCTTCATGGTGTCAGCGAAGCCTTTGCGGAGGAGTTGCAGCCGCTCCTTCGGTGTGGCCGGCGGAACGGTAAAAGGACGCTGAAACTCGTAACTCCCGATCCAAGTCTGATAAGCGGACAGGTTGTCCTCGCCCCTGATGACCTCTGGAATAAGCGGAAGATCTTTCACCTCGGGATCCGGCTGACGCCTGTGGATAAGGAACGGGATCAGCTTCTCATCACCTTTCGCGTCTAGCATTGGCCTCGCAGTGGTCCGCACCGACTCCCAGCCCCAGCAACCGCCGTGCACTTCCTTTCTTCGCATCGCCACAAGGATTGTACCGGTTCCTTCATAGCCGCTGACCACTTTGAACTTTGTCCCTATGGTCCGGTTCAATATCTGGGGCAGATCGTCGTAGGTGGAGCCGGGTCCGACTGAACCCATCTTGATCTCTTTGTCGGCGGCGAGAACGTCCTTCAGTGATTTCAACCCGGTGTGGGCCATGATGCTACAAGAAGGTGTACCCTTCGTCGGAGCGCCGATCCAGCCGAGCTTGCGGCCGTCGAGCCTTACGGCTTTGTCGCCAAGGGCCTGACGCAGAACAAAGGCGCCATTCCAGATCCCCACAAACAGACCATCGGGTTTGGCGCTATTGTAAGTGTAGTTTGCCGCAATAAGCTGCCCGCCGCCGGTCATGTTTTCGACGACGATGGTAGGATTTCCGGGAATGTGCTTGCCCATGTGTCGTCCGACAACCCTGGCGGCGAGGTCATACCCTCCGCCAGGCGCGGCCCCCACAACAAAGCGGATCGTCTTGCCCTTATAGAAGTCATGAGTCGAGGATTTGGCAGGAGACATAGCGAGTAAAACGAGCCCCGCTACTAGGGCCATTGGTAACCATAATTTCTGCTTCATGACGACCTCCTCTCTATGAGTTTAATAGCCGGCGGTTTCCCAGCCTGGCTTATTTTTTCGGTTTGACCATTAAGAAGTCTAGCAACTCTTTGGCTTTGGGAGTAATCGCCAACATCTCGTCCACGTACTTTTCAATCTGTTCCCCTGAGGTGTAGGTGACCTCAAACTTTACCTTTTTAGCCTCAGCTACAAACTCCGGGTCTTTCATGGTATCAGCGAAGGCCTTACGCAAGAGTTGAAGACGCTCTTTGGGCGTTCCAGGCGGCACGGTATAGGGCCGCTGAAATTCGTAGGTTGCGACCCAGGTTTTATAAGCCGCAAGCTTGTCCTGATCCCTTGCCAGGACATCGGGTATTAGCGGGAGGTCTTTTACCTCAGGTTCTTCCCATCTTCGGTGAATCAGATATGGAATCAATCTGTCGTCGCCCTTGGCCTCGAGCATCGGTCTAGCGGTCGTTCTCATTGATTCCCAGGTCCAGCAACCACCGTCCACTTCCTTTCTGCGCATCGCCACAAGGATCGTGCCCGTGCCTTCGTAGCCGGAGATCACCTTGAACTTGGTCGCCAGAGTCAGATTCAAGATCTTCGGCAGGTCCTCATACGTTGATCCCGGTCCCGTGGCCCCCATTTTGATTTCTCGATTCGCAGCCACAATATCATCGAGGCTCTTCAATCCGGTGTAGGCCATGATACCGCAAATGGGTGTCCCCTTCGTCGGAGAGCCGATCCAGCCGACCTTGCGGCCGTCGAGCCTCACGGCTTTGTCGCCAAGGGCCTGCCGCAGGACAAGGGCGCCATTCCAGGTCCCCACAAATAGACCATCGGGTTTGGCGCTATTGTATGTGTAGTTCGCCGCAATGAGACTTCCGGCGCCGGTCATGTTTTCGACGATAATGGTAGGATTGCCGGGAATGTGCCTGCCCATGTGCCTTGAGATAGTTCTCGCCGCGAGATCGTACCCTCCGCCAGCCGCTTGTCCGACCACAAAGCGGATCGTCTTGCCTTTATAGAAGTCATGGGTCGATGATTGAGCAGGAGCTATAACTAATAAAACAAGAGCCGCTATTACGGTCACGGGTAGCCACAATTTCCCTTTCATGATCCCCTCCTGTCAACGAGTCTAATAGCCCCCGGTTTCTCAGCCCAACTCACTTCTTCGGTTTAACCATCAGGAAGTCTAGAAGCTCTTTCGCCTTGGGAGTAATCTTCAACATGCCGTCCACGTACTTTTCAGTTTCCTCTCCGGATACGTAAGTCACTTGAAACTTCACTTTTTTAGCCTCAGCCAGGAACTCCGGATCTTTCATCGTATCGGCAAAGGCCTTGCGCAGAAGTTGGAGCCGCTCCTTCGGCGTTCCAGGCGGGACGCTAAATGGCCGCTGAAACTCGTAGGTTCCAGCCCAAGTCCTGTAGGCCGCCAGCTTGTCCTCATCCTTTTTGAGGACTTCAGGAATGAGGGGAAGGTCTTTTACTTCCGGATCCTCCCACCGGCTATGGATGAGGAAGGGGATCAACTTTTCGTCACCTTTCGCCTCCAGCATGGGCCTGGCGGTCGTTCTCCCTGACTCCCAGGTCCAGCAGCCGCCCTCCACTTCCTTTCTCTTCATGGCCACAAGGATCGTGCCGGTTCCTTCGTAGCCGCTGATCACTTTGAACTTCGTTCCCAGCGTCAGATTCAATATCTGGGGCAGGTCATCGTAGGTCGACCCCGGTCCGGTTGCACCCATTTTGATCTCCCGATTTGCGGCCAGGACGTCGTCTAGCGTCTTCAATCCGGTGTAGCCCATGACGGTACAAAAAGGCGTGCCTTTGGTTGGAGCGCCGATCCAGCCCAGCTTGCGGGCATCGAATCGCACGGCCTTATCACCCATTGCCTGGCGCAGCACAAAGGCACTATTCCAGATCCCCACGAATAAGCCATCCGGCTTGGCGCTATTGTACGTATAGTTCGCGGCAATGAGGCTTCCGGCGCCAGTCATGTTCTCAACGACGATGGTAGGATTTCCGGGGATGTGCTTTCCCATGTGCCGCCCAACAGTCCGGGCAGCTAGGTCGTAGCCCCCCCCTGGGGCGAATCCTACGACAAACCGGATGGTCTTTCCCTTATAGAACTCTTGGGCCGATGGTTGCGCAGGCAGGGCAGCGAAAAACATAAGCCCACTTATGGCTGCAAACGACCATAATCTTCCCTTCATAGAACCCTCCTTTTCTACCGCCAAGGTCTCAAAGATCACCCAATTTAAAGCCTTTATCGGCCCCTGAGTCAAGACTAAAATGCCGATTTGATGACCCCATATGGGTAGGATTTTTTCAGCTCTTTTTGGGGGGGTGGAGTGGGTTGGAAATAGATTACAACTAAAGTCGTACCTCTAATACCTCTTGCCCAATTGTCTCAGCCCCTTCCAGGCCTCGCTGCTGTTTGGATCTAGCGCCAGCACCTGGCGGTACTTTTCTTCCGCCTCCCTGGTTTTCCCCAGTTGTTCCAGGGCCTTCGCCCAAGAGAGACGCCACTGGGTATTTTCGCGATGGCGCCTTAGCGCTAATCCATAGGCCGAGGCAGCGCTCTCCCACCGCTTCAATTGGCTATAGGCCTCACCTAGTTGGCTGTAGAGGGTAGCGGAGTCCTCTCCGCTTTTCTCGGATTCTTCCAGCAAGGCCATCGCCTGAGCGTGATCACCTTTAGCCAAGTTGAGCTTTCCCAGGGCCAAGAGCACTGCCGGATGCCTCGGCTGTATCTTTTCTGCCTGCTGAAACCATCGCTCTGCCTCAGCGAGTTGTTTGTGGTGCAGCGCGATGTTGCCCAGCCCCAGGTAGGGAAGGATCTCCTTGGGATTCGAGCTCATAATCCGCGAATAGATCACACCGGCCTGCTGCGTGTACAGCTCCTCCGCTAAGGCCAGAACCTGTTTAACTCTGTTCGGCCCGTACTCCAGCACCTTCTCGGCGGCCTTCGAGGCTTCCGAGGCTTTGTCCTGGGCTATAAGCACTTGGGCCCGCAGGAGATGATAATCGGGATTGCGCGGCTCAAGCCTGATCGCTTCTTCGGCTTCTTCGATCGCTCGGTCATGCCAGCCGCTGGCGCGGTAGGCCTGAGCGAAAAAATAGTGGTGCCGGGCGGGTGGCACCCACGGCGGATTAGATTGCCAAGGAGGTGAAGTCACAAAGGCCTGCATGAGGATTTTGTTCAACTCGGAAGTGCTCCTGCCCAGACTACGAGGGGCGGAGAATTCAAGCAAGGCATTATCATCGGTATTCAACTCTGCCCCCTCGGTGAACGTTAGCAGCTCCTTCTTCCCCATCCGGTAAAAGCCCAGCACGGCGTAGACGTCGGAAAGCCCTAGCTCTGCAAAGTCGTCTTTGAGGGTTTTGTTCTCTGAGAAGATCTTTTGAAGCGCCGGATAGTCGAAGCTCAGCTCCGTTGAACTACCGACGAGGAGGAAATCGCTTTCCTGCATGTTCCAGACCGAAACGTGGGGGAAGGCCTCTCCGAACGTGCGCAGAACCATGCGGAAGTCGTCCGGGGACATGGAGTAGTTATGAATCCACTGGGCGAAGATGCCGCTCGGTTTGAGCTTCTCTTTTGTCACAGCGTAGAAGTCCTTGGTGAATAGGCTGGCAACCCCCGCGATCCAGGGATTTGAAGGCTCCGAGATGATCAAATCATACGGATGCGGGGTGGCCATCATGTAGTTTCGCCCGTCGGTTGGGATGATTCGGACCCTCGGGTCTTCGAGAATCTTGCCGTTGATGTCGCTGAAAAAGGCTGCAGCCTCGGCCATCGCGGGCTCGATCTCTAGGACGTCAATTTGCTTGACTGGAAAGGCTCCAACAGCCTTTACCGTCATTCCCGTGCCCAGTCCGATCACCACCGCTCGCTCAGCTTGCGGGCGCAACAACATGGGAAGGTAGCCGGTCATGAGCATGGTGAGGGCGTCTCCGTGCGAGCCATCGATCTTTCCGTTGGTTTTTAAGTAGAGATAATTCTTCCGGGGTTGGTGCACGCTGATGGTCGCGGTGAGTCCCTCGCGATAATAGAGGAGCTTGTCTTGGCGCATCTGCTCCAAGCGCAGGGAGTCCGTAGGCACGGACTCGAAGCTGTTGGCATAGATGGTCACCCCGCTGGTAAGGATAGACCGATCCCAGGAGGGGGTGAGGAACGCCAGCAGCGCTAACGCAATGGTCACTGCTGCTCCTGCCACGGAGCGATAAGCCCGTCCCGGTTTAGGGTCGGCTATAACCAACACCCAGCCAACGATCAGGTTTAAGAAAGCGCCGATCAGAATGCTCGTCTGTATGCCGAAGAGGGGAAGGAAGACGAAGCCTCCGGCAAAGGCCCCGAAGATCGCCCCTACGGTATTGCTGGCGTAGGTGGTCCCAACGCCGCTTCCGACTCGATAGAGACTCTGGGTGAAGAGACTGACGACCAAGGGAAAGGTCATACCGAGGAGAAGGGTGGGGAGAAACATGATCGCTAACGAGGTCAGGACTTGAATGGAAAGAAAAAGGGGAAAGGAGTCGCCAAAGCCCTGGTGCAGGCGCAGGAAGATGAGGGGCAGTTTCTCAAACAAGGGGATGGTGGCCAGGGCGGTCGCTCCCACCCCCAGCTCGAACAGACCAAAGGCGGTCACGCGCGCCTCCTTTCCTCCGAACAGCCGGGCGTATAGGTACCCGCCCAGGGCGAGGCCGGTCAAGAACGCCAGAAGCATGGTTGAAAAGGAATAGACCGAGCCGCCGATCACTAGAGTCAAGGCGTGAGTCCAAGCATTCTCATAGACCATCGCGGCCGCGCCGGATAGAGCTATGGCGAGAAGCAGGAGCCGTCCGAGCCACGAAGACCGGGGGGTTGCGACCGTTTCCTCCACGCGGCCCGCGCCCGGTAGAGATCCCTGGGCTTCCTTGCTGCGCATCCTGTCAAGCAGAAGGATCACAAGTGCGATGGCTAGGTTAAGAGCCGCAGCGGTGTAGAGCGTCCGTGTCATTCCCAGGGTTGGGATCAGGGTGTAACCGGCTAGCCCGCACCCCAGCACGGCTCCGAGCGTATTGGTGCCGTAGAGGTCTCCCACGCGCCGGCCCAGGTGGCTGAAGCTGCGGACAAAAAATCGGCTGAGAACAGGGAGCGTGGCCCCCATCAAAAAAGTGGGGAAGACGAGTAGCACAAAGGAGAGTAGAAAGAGCAGGAGATTAAAGACCGCAGGGTAAGAATCGTAAAGCCAGAAGAAGGGGATGTAAACTCTCCTGGCCATTTTGAAGACGAAGGGCACAAGAAGGCCGTACATCCCTATCCCAAGCTCTAAGATGCCATACAGGAACAAGAAGTTTTTTTCGCGATCCACCAACCGGCCAAAGACATAGCCTCCTAGAGCCAGACCGGCCATGAAAGCGGCCAGCACCGTGGCGACGGCATAGGCGGTGCTGCCAAAGATCTGGGTCAGCATTCGCATCCATACCACCTCGTAGATCAACGCGGCCGCGCCGGAGAGAAAAAAGCAGGCAAAGAGGCTGGGGAGGAGAGCCGCAGAGTTCAAGGGCTTCGGTAGAGTTGGTCGATGTAGCCGCTGTCGTCCAGCTCGCGGACGTAATGGGTATCCCACAAGGCCATCGGGTTGAAGCCGGCGATATCAGGGTCGCGCCTAAGGGCGAGCTGAAAGACATTGGCGATGGCCTCGGAGGAAGGGTAGGGCTTGCGCTCCAGAGACTCAGCCCATTCGACATAGAGAGCTTCCACCTCTTCGTCGCTGTCAAGATGGAGGATGGGCGGGATGAAACGTTTCAAGATGCTCACGGTCTCATCTTTTTTGGTCAGGAAAAAATGGATGGTGTCAATCAGGCCGCGCACGAGGCGGCGGATTTCTTCCTCGTGGCTTCTGACAAAGCTCATGGTTGTGGTCAGCGTCACCCCCCGGATCATGGGCATGGGGCGGACTCGGATGACGCGCGCGCCAGCACGGGCCGCCCGTATGTTATAGGGAATTCCGACAAACGTTGCATCGAATTCGCCCTTGAGAACCTGTTTCCATCTCTCCGCGGCGGGCCCGGTCGCAGAGACCAGTTCGATGTCCCCCTCGTCTGTATCGAGTCCCTCCTGGCGCAAAAAGAGCCAGACGTTGAGCCCTGCGTGGGAATTTAACTTATCGACGGCAATTCTCTTTCCTCGAAGATCCTCCACCTCTCTGATCCCATTGGAGGCCACTAACCTGTTATCCGTCCAGTTGTTGGCTGCCTGGGCGAGATGGACGAAATCCTCGCCGTTCTTAGCCCTCCTCGCATAGAGGTTGTGATGATTGCCCGAGATCAGGTCCACATGGCCGTTTTTGAGAGCCTCCACTGCCTTTTCCCGCAGCAGTAAAGGACTGGTGTCCACTTCCAGCCCGTTCCTCTCCCATATCCCGGCTCTATCAGCCACCACCCAGAGGGGGGCGTGGGAATCGGAACGGTAGACGATCTTCAACTTGGCTCTGGTCCTTGGCGTCGCCTGAATCATTGGGATTTCGTCTCCTGATCTTGGTGAGACCTAACACCTTTTTTTGATCAGAGTCAACAGACCGTTGAAAAAGGCTTCGTCGTGAGTTCGACATCAGCTGGCCTGAGAGTCTCTCTCAGGTCCGATGCGATACGCCCGTGCTACGCTCGACGGAGACATACGCTTGATACTCCTCGCTCGACGCATCGGCCCTTCGAGATACCCCCAGGCCGAGCATCTTATCACACGCGCAACCTCATCCCG
>Ga0137796_10001039_pt1 | contig 16450 bp, 15 predicted proteins | sample OV2TP3_FD_97704 | JGI IMG/M metagenome (GOLD analysis project Ga0137796, IMG submission 97704) | reverse complement strand
TGTAGCTCTGCATGGTCCTGATCGAAAGGTCGTGGCGGTCGATGACGTCCTGGATGTCGCGCCAGGTCATTCCCGCCTGCACCCGGATCACCCGGCGCGCTGCATCGAAGCTCACCACCTGGTTCATGCCGCGCATGTCGAGATGCAGCGAATGCGGCGCCGCGATCTGCCCGCCCATGCTGAAGCGCCCGCCGCCCACCGAGACCGTGCCGCGCCACGCGCGCAACGCCGCCCGCACCTCCTCGGTCGAGCGCGGCAGCCGCTCGTCCGCGATCACCACCGGATTGAGCCGCGAAACGTCGTTGATCACCCTCTCCTTCGCCGCGGCGGGCGACGAGAGCGGCCCGAGGGTTGCGAGGCCCGACACGGCGACCGCCTCGAGGAACCGCCGGCGGCCGGGATTGACTGGAGAATCCGTCATATCCGCTTGCTCACCGGTCGCATGGCGCAAGAGTACCGGGCCATGCCCAGTGTACCAAGTCCCCCGGCAGCGGCCGACCACGGCCGGCCGTTCACGCTGCATTCATGCGCGCAAGCTGGTGCAGGAAGAAGTCGGCGCTCCATGCGCGCAGACCTTCCTGCTCGCGCAGAGGCAGGAAGCGCTGAACGTCAGTCCGCGCCGCGGCCCAATTGATACGGCGGATGACCGCCTCCATGTTTTCCTGCACCCAGCGCGTGGTCACCGAGATCGGTCTTCCGGCCCATGGGCCCTGCTGGTGCAAGGCGTGGCGCAGCAAGCCCAGTTCGGGCCTCGTCTTGCGCGCGACATACCAGACGAAGTCGTACCAGTCGCGGCCCTTGACGTAGGAGCGGCAGAGCAGCGCGTGCAGTTTTAGTGCGAAGCCCGACTCCAGGGACTGCGTCGTCATGGGCGCGGTGACGGGGAACGTGAGGTAGCTGGTCGCGAACGTCGAACCGGCGGGCGGATTGGTATCGATCTCCAGCTTGATGCGGATCCTGCGGTCTCGAACCCGCTCGAAGGGCAGGTCCGTCGCCAGGGTCGTGCCGATCGAATCGCTCTTCAGGAACGCTTTCCGAACGGCCGTTCCCGTTCGGGACTTGTCCTGTACCTCGAACGAAATGCCTTCCTGGTCACAGTCCTTTCGAACGGACTCCAGATAGCGCCGCCAGCGGAAATCCGGATCGGGCTTCTTCAGCAGGAAGTCGAGGTCCTCCGAAAACCGGTTCATCGCGTAGGCGATGCGCAGGCAGGTGCCGCCGTGAAACATGGCCTGCGCGAACAGGCCCGCACGCGAGAGGCTGGCAAGCACGTAGTGCTGCAGGAGTTCCTGCAACACGTTCTCCTGCTCGATCGAATTCGCCGGCGCGTACTCGCGGATCCTCGCGCTCAACACCCTACCGGGCATCTTCGACGGCCTCCTTCAAGCCCTCCAGGTACGCCCGCACGCGCCGGTTTCGAATGCTGTCCAGGATATCATCCAGCGCTTCGAACGAGAGCGATCGCAGATCTTCCTCCTCGATGCGCAGCGACTCGGTCAGGTAGCCGAGCCCATTCCGGTTCCAGGAAATTTCCCGGTCGAGGTAAACCGCGTCGGCAATCGCGCGCAGCGGCGAAGCAACGAACGCCCACGCGCCGCGCGCCACTTCCACCGCCTCGACGCCCGCGCGGGGCGCACGTGCCGGCACGCGACGGAAACTGAACACGCCCAGCGGCGTGGTGTGCTCCCGGCTGCGCCCCGCGGTGACGCTGCTCACCTGGTAAACCGCTTCAGGAATCAGACCGTGATGCGCGAGCGCGGACTCCAGGCTGATATGGGAGGGGGCATGCATTACTTGCGCCACCACAAACGGGTGCGGCTCGGACTTGCGGTAGAGCGCGCCGAGCACGAACAGCCCGGGTTTGAGGCGCAGAATTTCGCCCGCCTGATTCGCCCGATGCGCCAGCAGCGCGCGCGCGCCATCGCTCGCCCCCGGGAACAGGTTGCGGATGACCGTCTCGTCGAAGAAACCGCCGGGCGGCGCCAGCTTGAAGACTTTTTCGGTCAAGGTCTGCATTTATGCTCATAGATTACGCTTTTAGTAATGTAATAGCAAAATTATTCGGGACCCCCCTGCAGCGGCATCGTGACGCAGAAGCATCCTTCCTTGCCACCGATGTGCCGCGCCTCCCCCCCGTGCCGGCGCGCGATCTGGCGCACGAGCGAGAGGCCGAGGCCCGCCCCTTCGCTTGCGCCGGCGCGACGGTAGAACGGCTCGAACACCTTCTCGCGCTCGGCCTCGGGGACCCCGGACCCGTGATCGCGAATAACAATCTCGGCGCCCGCCTCCGCGCGGGACACGCGAAGCTCGATCGGCGGCGCGCCGTGGCGCCTCGCGTTTTCGAGCAGGTTGCGGATCATGCGGCGCAGGAGCCGCGCGTCGCCCCGCACGCTCACCGGCTGGCCGTCGAGTTCCGCCTCCTGGTAGCGCGCGCATTCCTCCGCCGCGAGCGCAAGCAGGTCCACCGCCTCGGCGCGGTCAAGACCGGGCGCAGCGCCAAGCCGGCTCGCAAGCAGGATCTCCTCGATCAGCACGTCCAGTTCGGCGATGTCGCGCTCGAGTTCGGCCTTGCGCGCCGGGTCGGCGTTTTCCTTCATCAATTCCACTGCCATCCGGATGCGCGCAAGCGGCGTGCGCAACTCGTGCGAGGCGTTCGCAAGAAGCGCCTTGTGCGCGCTGACCAGTTGCTCGATCCGCGCCGCCGCCCGATTGAAGCTCTCGGCGAGCCGCGCCACTTCGTCGCGCCCCTCGACCCGCACGCGCGCCGAAAGCTCTCCCGAGCCGAGCGCATCGACGCCCGATTTCAGGTTTTCGAGCCGGCGGGTGACGCGCCGCACCACCGGGTACGCGCCGACCCCCACGGCGAGCGCGATGAGTGCGAGGATCAATAGCGGCCCGGGCCGGCGCGCGCGCCAATAGTCGCGCGGCACCCGCGCCACCAGCCAGCGCCCGTCGGCAAGGCGTACCGCCCATGCTGGCGGCCCGTCGGTGCGGCGCATGAGACCGCTTCGCTCGCGCCCCGGATCGGGCGGCGGGAGCATTCGCCCGACGCGGGCGATCGGCGTCCGGTCGGCCGCGTACAGCGTTGCGTTGGAGCGCATCCGGGCCGCGAGCTCTTCGAGCGCGGCCTGCTGCGCCTCGCGCGGCGCGTCCGCATCGGGCAGCACCGACTGCGCGAGTTCGGCCGCAACCTCCACCGGGTGGCGCGGCGCGACCTGCTCGACGAAGATCCACCACAGCGCGCCCGCGATCAGGGCGAACGCAACCAGGCTCGCGACGACCGTGAGATAGATCTGCAGGTACAGGCGCTTCACGAATCCTGCGCCCGCGAAAACACGTAGCCCGCGCCGCGCACGGTGAGAATTCGGCGCGGCTTTTTCGGATCGTCCTCGATCGCCGCGCGGATGCGCGACACGTGCACGTCGATCGAGCGGTCGAAGGCGTCGATCGATTCGCCCTTGACGAAGTCCATGAGCTGATCGCGCGAAAGCACGCGTCCCGCGTTCTCGGCGAAGGCGACGAGCAGCGCGAACTGGAAGCTGGTGAGCTCGCGCTTGCGGCCATCGACCCGCACGTGACGCGCGTCGCGGTCGACTTCGAGCCGCCCGAAGCGCAGCAACGCAGTCTTCGCAGGCGCCCTGCCCCGCCTGAGCACCGCCTTCAGGCGCGCCAGCAGCTCGCGCGGCTCGAACGGTTTCGGCAGGTAGTCGTCGGCGCCGATCTCCAGGCCGACGATCCGGTCGGCGGCATCGCCGCGCGCCGTGAGCATGAGGATCGGGACGTCGTTCCTCGCGCGCACCTGCCGGCAGACTTCGAGCCCGTCGATGTCGGGAAGCATCAGGTCGAGCACCAGGGCGTCGAACGGCTCGCGCCGGAGCCTGTCGATCCCGGCCTCGCCGCGCCCCTCCACCGCCACGCGAAAGCCCGCCCCGCTCAGGTACTCGCGGAGCATCGCGGCGAGGCGGGCGTCGTCTTCGATCAGCAGGATGCGCGCCGCCATCCTCCCAGTTTAGCCGCGGCGCCGGACGTGCCTGCGCTGGAAGCGCTCGGCAAGCTGCTTTCTCTGCTCGAGCGTGAGCACTTCGGCGGTGTCGGCAAGCGCCTGCGACAGGCGCCGTGAGGCGGCGTCTGCGGTCTGGATCTGCTCGGCGCGCAGACGTTCGATCGCCGCACGGTCGATCGTCGGCGCGGCGAGCAGTTCGATGCCGCGCTTGCGCGCTTCGAACATCTTCTGGCGCAGCGGTTGCAGCTCGCGTGCCGCGGCCTTCGCGATCTCGCCGAGTTTCGCCTTCTGCTCGGCGGTCGCATCCACCTCGACCGCGAAGTGCTTCACCATGCGCTCGATGCGCTCGTCGAGCGCGGCCGGATCGAGCGGCCCGCCGAGGAACCCGCCGCCGCGGTGCCAGCCGCGGTGCCCGCCATGCGCCCAGGCTTTGCCGCCCGGTCCCGCCGCCAAGGCGCCGATCAGCGTCGCCAACGTCGCGCGGCGGAAAAACCGGCGCCTGCTCGTATCGTCCATGACCACTCCTTTCCTGAGAGTTCGTACCGGGAATTCGGTGCGCCCAGTCTGGCCGGAAGGTGTAACCCGTTTTTCTCGCCTGCGTAAAGAAATGTAAAGCCTGTGCCGCCGCCGGCGCTCTGGCGCCACGGGGAATGAAGATCGAATCGCCCGCGGTGCTGCCCTGACCTGCCTGAATTGCCCCGGGGATTCAGGCCGAGCCGGGCTTGCGCGGCCCGCCGGGCCGCCGCAGCAGGGCGCGGAACGCGGCCGGCAGCTCGACCCAGCCCGCAAACAGTACTTCCGAGCCATACCCCGCGCCGCGCGCCTCCTTGCGCGAGAGCAAGGTGAAGAGGATTCTTTTCAGGAACCGCATGCCTGTCGGTCGAACCGGGCGCCGCGCCTATACACTCACATGAACGGATTAACGTCCATCACCCAAATCGGTTGAATTCGACCGCGCATTTCCGCTTCCACGGCCCTCTGGGCGCCTTTCTCCCGCGCGAGCAGCGGGACCGGGAATTCGCATACCCCTGCGCCCGCGCCGCGACGCTCAAGAATGCGGTGGAGGCGCTGGGCGCCCCCCATACCGAGGTGGGACGGCTGCAGGTGAACGGCAGCCCGGCGACCCTGGACCGCATCGTGCGCGAGGGTGACCGGATCGAGGTGTTTCCCTGGCCGGGGGCGGCCGAACTGCTCCCGGGAGTCGAGCGGCGCTTCGTCGCCGATGCGCACCTCGGGGGGCTCGCCCGCTTCATGCGCATGCTCGGCTTCGATACGCTGCACCGCAACGCGCTTCCCGACACCGAGATCCGGCGCCTTGCGCACGAGGAGCGGCGCATCGTTCTTACGCGCGACCGCGAGCTGCTCAAGTGCCGGGAGATCGCCTTCGGCTGCTACGTGCACGAGCGCAAGGCCGAGGCCCAGTTGCAGGAGGTCGCGCTGCGCTTCGACCTTGCGGCCAATGCACGACCGTTCACGCTATGCCTGCGCTGCAATGCGGCTCTGGAACCCGCGAGTGCGCGCGAAGCGCAGGCCTATGCACCGGAGGCGAATCTCGAGCACTACACCGTCTTTCGCCGCTGCGCGGGCTGCGGCCGCATCTACTGGCCGGGCACCCACTACGAGCGCATGCGCGCCACCCTCGGCCGCATGCTCGGCCGGGCGCCGGACTCAGACGCGCACGTAGGTCCAGCCGTCTCGCAGGCGCTTGACGACCTGCTCCACCGCGGAGGGAGCGACCTCGACTCCGGGTAGCAAAGCCACATCGGCGCCGCGCCGCTGCAGGCCATCCATCGTCTGGTTGCAGGCGACGAACCGGAGATTGGCATACGCGGCGCGAAGCTGCGCCACACGATCGGGAAACGGCGACGCGGCAGCGCGCAGCAGGTCGATCCCTGCGCTGTTCGCCACGATCTCGATCTGGAGCGGCCGCGCCGCGCGGCGAGCGGCGGCAAGGGCGCGCTCGACCTCGTCGAGCGCCGTGCCGATGGCGGTGCTGTCCGATCCGCCGATGTGGACCAGGATCCTGTCGCCCGGCAGATCGGCGAGCGCGCCCTGTGCCAGCAGGCGGGCATCGATCTCCGGCGCCTTGGGGGCCATGAACTCACCGCCAAGCCAGCCCGCGCCTGCGCTGAGCAGGCACAGTGCGGCGATCGCCATCCAGCCCGCCCCATGCCGGCCCGCGCCGCGATACCGCGGCCGCGGCGGTGCGCTGTAGGCCTGGCGCACCAGGTCCTTGAGCATCCGCGCGTCGCACACGGCTCTGCGCAGATCGTCGTCCGCGCGCATGCGCTCGGCCATGCGCGCCCATTCCCCCGCACCGAGCTCGCCATCGACAAACGCGCTCTGCATTTCAGGTGTCACATCGGTCTTGGTTTTCATCGCACCAGCCTCATCTTTCCTTCGCCTTCCGGCGCCGCATCGATCAGGCGCTCGCGCAGCGTCGCCCGGGCACGGCACAGCCGGCTCATCACGGTGCCGATCGGCACCGCCAGAATCTCGCTCACTTCGGCGTAGCTGCAGCCCTCGAGATCGACCAGCGTCAGCACCTGGCGCTGGCCGAGCGGCAGCCGCGCCACTTCGGAGCGCACGCGACTGCCCAGCTGCGCGCTCGCCCGGGCGCTTTCCGGCGTTTCGGTGTGTGACAGGACTGCCTCGTCCAGCTCGTCCACGTCCTCGAACCTGGAAGCGCGCCGGAAGTGGTCGCGCAAGCCGTTTGCAAGGATCGCGCACAGCCAGCCCCGCAGCCGCTGCGGGTCACGCAACTGCTGCGCCCGGTCGAGCGCCTTGACCATCGCATCCTGGACCAGGTCGTCCGCGAGCGCCGCGTCGTGGCACCACGAATAGGCGAGCCGGTACAGCGCCTCGCGGCTTGCCTCGATTCGCTTGCGGAACTCCGCCGCCGGCCGGAAGAGCGCTCTGAACCCCATCGTCAAGGTGACGCGCCAGGAAGCCCGATTATTCCACGCCGCTGATGGAATAAAGACGGCGGCCGGCCCGTCGAAGGGTTACGGTCCGCGCCGCGGCCCGTATTTCCAGAGGAGACAGGAGACATGATGAAACAGGGATTTGCGACCGCCGCGCTGGCCGCCGTTCTTGGCCTGAGCGCACTCAACGCGACGACCGGCGCCCTCGCCGCCGACGGTCCGAAGCAGAAGCTGGTTCTCCAGGTGAGCGACAACGATCCGGCGAAGTGGAACCTGGCGCTCAACAACGCGCGCAACGTCCAGACCGACCTCGGCAAGGACAAGGTCGAGATCGAGATCGTCGCCTACGGCCCGGGCCTCAACATGCTGAAAGCCGAATCTTCGGTGGCCGCACGGCTCGCCGGCGCGATCGACAACAACATCGGTCTGATGGCCTGCGAGAACACCATGCACAACACCAAGACCACCAAGGACCAGATGTACTCCGGCATCGGCTACGTCCAGGCCGGGGTGACGCACATCATGAAGCGCCAGAGCGAAGGCTGGAGCTACGTGCGTCCGTAGAGCGTTTCGGAGCGGCGAAGATCAGACCTTCGCCTTCTTCGCCGCCTAGGGGGTCCGCGCGATGACATCCATCGGCACCGCGAACACGATCGCGCAGCAGTCGGCAGCTTCCTGCGTCATCCTCTCCATGCAGCCCACGCGAGGCACAACCACCCCGCGAGCAATGCAAGCCCTCCGAAGGGTGTGACCGCCCCCAGCCACCGCGCCCCGCTCACGCTCAGAACGTAGAGACTGCCCGAGAAGATCGCGATTCCGGCAACGAACAGCCATCCGCTTGCCGTGAGCACCGCTCCGGGCCACTTCGTCTGGGCCCACGCGACCGCGAGCAAGGCAAGCGAGTGGTACATCTGGTAGCGCACGCCGACCTCGAAGCTCGCCAGCAAGTCGGCGTCCATGCGGCCCTTGAGCGCATGCGCCGCAAACGCACCCAGCGCGACGGCGACAAACCCGGAAAGACTGCCGATGGCAAGGAAGAGCCGATCCATGAACGTCCGATCAGGTGTCCGGATCCCAGACCCGCTTGCGAAAATAGGCGCGCCAGGCCTCGGCGAGAGCCGGTAGCTCGGCCGCTCGGCGCAGGAGTTCCTGGCTGGCTGCATCCGCCGTGTACAGCTCGACGATATCCGCCACCGTGATCGCATGCCCGTCGCGACCCGCGGCAGTCACGGCGTCGCCCGCCGCGACCTCGCCCTCCCGCAGCACCGCCAGATAGAAGCCGGTCCGGCCGCTGCGCAGGAAGCGCTTCACGATATCCGGGCGGTCGAAGCGGATCCCGAGCTTGAAGCAAGGCATGCGAGGCTGCGTCACGACGAATTCGGCGGAACCCGCGCAAAACCTGTCGCCAATCCGGACAGCATCCTCCAGCAAACCTTCGGTCGTGAAGTTCTCGCCGAAGGCGCCCCAAGGAAGATCGACGCCGGGCAGCTCCGTCCGCCAGAATTCGTAGTGTTCCGCCGGGTAGGCATAGACCGCCTTCTCGGTCCCGCCGTGCACGCTCAGATCCGACTGCAGGTCGCCGTCGACATTGAGGTGCTTCACCTGGACGGGGCGCGAGACGGGCGCCTTGAATATCGACGTCCGGACAGTCTTTCCCTGCCACCGGACTTCGCGTGGAAGCCCTACGTTGACCGACAGGATCTTCATCGAGCACGTCGGCCGGCGTCGTGGAGCAGCGCCGGGCGTCGGTTCAGGCCTTCGCCTTCTTCGCCGCCTCCAGGATCGGGCCGATGACGTCCATCGGCACCGGGAACACGATGGTCGAGGACTTGTCGCCGGCAATCTGCGTCAGGGTCTGCAGGTAGCGAAGCTGCATCGCTTCGGCGCGGGTGGAGAGGGTCTCGGCCGCCTGCAGCAGCTTTTCCGCCGCCTGCTGCTCGCCCTCGGCATGAATGATCTTGGCGCGGCGCGCACGCTCGGCCTCGGCCTGCTGCGCGATCGCCCGCACCATCGATTCGTTCAGGTCGACGTGCTTGATCTCGACGTTGGAGACCTTGATGCCCCAGGCGTCGGTCTGGGTATCGAGCACGGTCTGGATGTCGAGATTGAGCTTTTCGCGCTCCGAGAGCATCTCGTCCAGCTCGTGCTTGCCGAGCACCGAGCGCAGGGTGGTTTGCGCAAGCTGGCTGGTCGCCTCCAGGAAGTTGGCCACCTGGATGATCGCGCGCTGCGGATCGACCACTCGGAAATACACCACCGCATTCACCTTGACCGAGACGTTGTCGCGCGAGATCACGTCCTGCGTCGGCACGTCGAGCACGACCATGCGCAGGTCCACGCGCACCATCTGCTGGATCCCGGGAATCACGATGATGAGCCCGGGGCCCTTCACCCGCTGGAAGCGCCCGAGCAGGAACACCACCGCGCGTTCGTACTCGCGCAGGATCTTGATCGAAGTGACGATCAGCACGATCGCGAGGACCAGCGCGCCGATGCCGAAGTTGAAGTCGAAGAACATGCTCACCCTCCCTTGTCGGATTCAGGATCGGCGTCGAGTATCAGGCCGTCGATCGCTCTTACGCGCAGCCGCTGTCCCTTGCGCACCGGGGCGTGCGTGCGCGCGCGCCAGGTCTCGCCATGCACGCGCATCCAGCCCTCGCCCGCGAAATCGTCGAGCGCCTCGCCGAGCGCCCCGATCATCTCCTCCCGGCCGCTCACCACCGGCCGGTGCCGCCCGCGCACGACCATGCCGATGACGAAGAACAGGAACAGCCCGCTCGCCGCCGCGACGCCGCCGATCAGCCCGTAGGGAATCTCGAAGCCGGGCAGGTCGCTGTCGATCAGGATCACCGAGCCGAGCACGAACGCGATCAGCCCGCCGATGCCGAGCGAGCCGAAAGCGGGGAAGAACGCCTCGGCGACCATGAACGCGATGCCGAGCAGGATCAGCGCAAGGCCGGCGTAATTCACCGGCAGAAGGTGGAACGCGTAGAGCGCGAGCAGGATGCTGATCGCCCCGACCACGCCGGGAAGAACGAGTCCCGGGTTGGTGAACTCGAAGATCAGCGCGTAGATCCCGATCAGGATCAGCAGATAGGCGACGCTCGGGTTGGTGATCACGCCCAGGACGCGGGTGCGCCAGTCCAGTTCCACCGCGGAGACGCTCACGCCCGCGGTCTGCAGCGTGCGCTTGGCGCCGGCCGCCTCGATCGTGCGCCCGTCGAGCTGCTTCAGCAGCGCACCGACGTCCTCCGCGACCACGTCGATCACCTTGAGGTCGAGGGCGTCGGTGGCCGAGAGACTCACCGCTTCGCGCACCGCGCGCTCGCCCCACTCGGCGTTGCGCCCGCGCAGCTGCGCCAGGCTGCGGATGTAGGCCGCCGCGTCGTGCGTCGCCTTGCGCATCATCGTGTCCCCCACCGGAGGCGCCGCCTCCTTTTCGCCCTCCTTTTTCTTCTTGTCCGCCTGACCCGGTTCGCTCCCGGTCCCGGGGGCTCCGATCGCCACCGGCGAGGCGGCGCCAAGGTTGGTCGCCGGCGCCATTGCCGCGATGTGGCTTGCATACAGGATGAACGTGCCGGCGCTCGCTGCGCGCGCGCCGCCCGGCGCGACGAACGTCACCACCGGCACGGGCGAGGCGAGGATGTCCTTGATGATCGCGCGCATCGAGGTGTCAAGACCGCCCGGCGTATCCATGCGCAGCACCACCAGTTGCGCCTTCTCGCGCGCCGCGCGCTCGAATCCCCGGTGCACGAAATCCGCCGTTGCGGGGCCGATCGCGCCCTCCAGAGGCACGAGCAGCACCGGTGCGGGCGCTGCGTATGCCTGCGCCAGCCAGATCGCCATGCCCGCAATCAGCCACCGAACGATGATGCACCTCCGCGCTCGCGGGTTAGAGAAGTGTGATTGTACGACCACCGGCGCGCCCGGAGCGTTCGCGCGGCTAGAATGACGCCTCCCCGGCGGCACATCCCGTGAAGCAAGAACAGATACCGGCCGACGCGATCGTCATCCGCGGCGCGCGGCAGAACAACCTGCGCAACGTTTCGCTTTCGATCCCGACCGGCGAGCTGGTCGTGGTCACCGGGGTGTCCGGTTCGGGCAAGTCTTCGCTCGCGTTCGACACGCTGTACGCCGAGGGGCAGCGGCGTTACGTGGAAACCTTCAGCCCGTACGCCCGGCAGTTCCTCGATCGGATGGACAAGCCGCAGGTGGATGCGGTCGAGGGCATCCCTCCCGCGATCGCGATCGACCAGACCAATCCGGTGCGCACCTCGCGCTCGACGGTCGGCACCATGACCGAACTGAACGATCACCTGAAGCTGCTCTACGCGCGCGCAGCGCATTTGCACTGTCGCGGCTGCGGCAAGCGCGTGACACGCGACACGCCGGATGCAATCTTCGACGCAATGCTGGCGCGGGCGCGGGATACCGGCGATCCGCGTCTGCAGATCACGTTTCCGGTCGCAATCCCGAAGAATTTCAGCGAGCAGGAGGTGCTGCAGCTCCTCGAACGCCAGGGCTACAACCGCATCCATTCCCGTTCCAAGGCGGCGCTGGAAGTGCTGCAGGACCGCTTCCGCATGAGCGGCACCGAGCGCGCGCGCGTCTTCGAGGCGCTCGAAGCCGCGCTGCGCGTCGGGCAGGGGCGCGTCAACGTCTGGGGTCAGGACTCTGGCCCCGATTTCCCGTGGCGCTTCTCTTCCGACCTGCACTGCGCCGACTGCGACCTGCACTACGCGGACCCGACCCCGGCGGCGTTTTCGTTCAACTCGCCGCTCGGCGCCTGCGAAACGTGCCGCGGCTTCGGGCGCGTGATCGGGGTGGACTTCGGACTCGTGGTGCCCGACGAAGCGAAGACCCTGCGAGCCGGCGCGGTCAAGCCCTGGCAGACCAAAAGCTTCCGCGAATGCCAGGACGACCTGGTCAAGTACGCGAAAAAGCGCGCCATTCCGCTCGACACGCCGTGGCGCGAGCTCACGCCGGCCCAGCGCGAGTGGGTGCTGGAAGGCGAGCCGCAGTGGGTGAGCTGGTCGAAATCCTGGCCCGGCACCTGGTACGGCGTGCGCCGCTTTTTCAAGTGGCTCGAGAGCAAGGCGTACAAGATGCACATCCGCGTGCTGCTCTCGAAGTACCGCGCCTACACCGAATGCACGGCCTGCGGGGGAACCCGCCTCAAGCCCGATTCGACCCTGTGGAAGCTGGGACACCGGAAGCTCTCGATTCACGAGCTGATGCTGCTGCCGATCGAGCAGGCACGCGCCTATATGGGCGAATTGCAGCTCCCGGCGCCGCTCGATGAGGCGACCGAGCTGCTGCTCGGCGAAATCCGCTCGCGGCTGAGGTACCTGTGCGAAGTCGGCCTCGGCTACCTCACGCTCGAGCGCCAGTCGCGCACGCTCTCGGGGGGCGAAGTGCAGCGGATCAACCTCACGACCGCGCTCGGCACGTCGCTCGTCAACACGCTGTTCGTGCTCGATGAGCCCTCCATCGGCCTGCACCCGCGCGACATGGGCCGCGTGATCGAGGTCATGCAGCGCCTGCGCGATGCCGGCAATTCGCTGGTGGTGGTCGAACACGACCCGCAGATCATGTACGCCGCGGACCGGCTGTTCGACCTCGGGCCGGGCCCCGGGGAGCGCGGCGGCTCGATCGTGTTCTCGGGCACGCCGGACGAAATGCGCGCGGCCCATACGCTCACCGCGCAGTACCTGTCGGGCCGCAAGCGGGTCGAAGAGCGCCGCTTCGCGCCCGCGCCCGAGGAATTCGTCGCCGTGCTCGGCGCGAGCGCGAATAACCTCAAGGACATCGACATCCGGTTTCCGCTGCGGCGCCTGGTCTGCGTGACCGGCGTCTCGGGCTCGGGAAAATCCACCCTCGTCCAGGACGTGCTCCACGCCGCGCTGCGCAGGGCGAAGGGAAAGCCGACCGAGCCTCCGGGCGCGCATCGCGCACTGCTCGGCGCCGAGCAGGTGGACGACGCGGTCATGGTGGATCAGTCCCCGATCGGCAAGACGACGCGCTCCAACCCGGCGAGCTACGTCGGCGCATTCGACCCGATCCGGGCGCTTTTCGCGCGCGCGCCGCTCGCGCGCGAGCGCAAGTACACTCCCGGCACCTTCAGTTTCAACTCCGGCAACGGACGCTGCCCGAGCTGCGGCGGCAACGGCTTCGAGCACGTCGAGATGCAGTTCCTTTCGGACGTGTACCTGCGCTGCCCGGACTGCGACGGCAGGCGCTATCGCGCCGAAGCGCTCGAGGTGAAGGTTCGCGGCAAGAGCATCGCCGACGTGCTCGAGCTGACCGTGTCGGAAGCCATGTCTTTTTTCGGCGCCGAGGGCGAGGTGCTGGCGCGCCTCAGGCCGCTCGCGGACGTCGGCCTCGAATACCTGCGGCTCGGCCAGCCGGTGCCGACGCTTTCCGGCGGCGAAGCCCAGCGCCTCAAGCTCGCCGGGCACCTGGCGGAAGCGAATGCCGCACCCCAACCGTCTCGGAGGGGCCGGGGTGCGTTGTTCCTGTTCGACGAGCCGACCACCGGCCTTCACTTCGACGACATCGCGAAGCTCCTGCGCGCGTTTCGCCAACTCCTTGCGGCCGGCGATTCGCTCGCCGTGATCGAGCACAACCTGGACGTGATCCGCGCGGCCGACTGGATCATCGACCTCGGCCCGGAGGGCGGCGATGCCGGGGGCGCGCTCGTATGCTGCGGCGCGCCGGCGGACGTGATGCAGCACCCGGAATCGCACACGGGACGCGCATTACGCGAGTACGAGTTCGCCTTTGCCCTTCCTCTCCGCTCGCCGCAGGCGAGCGGGGCGGCCGCCGAGCCAGACGTGACCCCGTACCCCGCCCCCGCCATCCGCATCCACAACGCCCGCGAGCACAACCTCAAGAACATCGACGTCGCCATCCCGCGCAACCGCTTCAACGTGATCACCGGCGTCTCGGGATCGGGCAAGTCGACGCTCGCCTTCGATATCCTGTTCGCCGAAGGCCAGCGCCGCTACCTCGAGTCGCTCAACGCCTACGCGCGCCAGTTCGTGCAGGCCGCCTCGCGCCCGGACGTGGACGCCATCTACGGCATCCCGCCGACCGTGGCGATCGAGCAGCGCACGAGCCGCGGCGGCAGCAAGTCCACCGTCGGCACGCTGACCGAAGTGCACCACTTCCTGCGGCTGCTGTTCGCGCGCCTGGGCACGCCGCACTGCCCGGATTGCAACGTGCCGATCGAGCCGCAGAGCGAGGACGCGATCGCCGCGCGCCTGCTGCGCGACTACGCGGGACAGCGTATCGGCGTCCTTGCGCCGCTGGTGGTGCACCGCAAGGGCGTGTACACCGACCTCGCCAAGTGGGCCAAGGGCAAGGGGTATTCGCACCTGCGCGTCGACGGCGCGTTTCTCGCCGTGGAGCCGTTTCCGCGGATCGACCGCTTCAAGGAGCACGATATCGAGCTTCCCGTGGCCGACCTGCGCGTCGCGCCGCAGACCGAGGCGGAGCTGCGGAGCGCGCTCGCAAAAGCGCTCGAATTCGGCAAGGGCGTGGTACTCGTCCTGTCGGACCTCGACGACCTGATCCGCGCGGCGAGCCGCGGAACACCGCTCAAGATGCGGCAGGAAGTCTTTTCCACCAAGCGCGCCTGCCGCTCCTGCGGCCGCAGCTTCGGCGAGCCGGATCCGCGCCTTTTTTCCTACAACTCGAAGCATGGCTGGTGCCCGAAGTGCTTCGGTACCGGGCTGCAGCTGAAAGACGTCGGCTGGGACGAAGAGCGCTCGCGCACCGGCACGGAAGACAACGTGCTCGATTCCTGGATCGAGTGGCTCGAGGTGGACGAACCCTGCCCCGCCTGCCACGGCCGGCGACTGAATCCCGAGGCGCTCGCGGTGCGCTGGCGCGGGAAGTCGATTGCGGAGTACGGCGCGCTGCCGATCGATGCGCTGGAGCACCTCTTCGACACGGTCGTACTCGAGGGGCGCGAGCGCGAGATCGCGCGCGACCTGCTCGCCGAGTTGCGCAGCCGGCTCGGGTTCCTGCGCGAAGTCGGCCTTGCCTACCTTTCGCTGGATCGCTCCGCCCCCACCCTCTCGGGCGGGGAGGCGCAGCGCATCCGGCTCGCCGCGCAGCTCGGTTCCAACCTGCGCGGCGTGTGCTACATCCTCGACGAACCGACGATCGGACTGCATCACCGCGACAACCGAATCCTGCTCGACGTGCTCGAGCGGCTCGAAGCGAAGGGCAACACGCTGGTGGTGGTTGAGCACGACGAGGACACGATCCGCCGCGCGCATCATGTGATCGACCTCGGCCCCGGCGCCGGGCGCCTCGGCGGCGAGGTGATCGCGCAGGGTTCGGCCGACGATCTGGTCCGCAGCGCGGGCTCGGTCACGGGGCGGTTGCTCGCCAATCCGCTGCGCCACCCGCTGCAGGCGCGGCGCGAAGTGAGGAGAACGACCGCCTCGCTCCAGCTCGCCGGGGCATCGCTGCACAACCTGCGGAACGTGAATCTGCGCGTCCCGCTCGGCCGTCTGGTTGCCATAACCGGCGTCTCGGGCTCGGGCAAGTCGACGCTGGCGCGCGACGTCCTCTACGCAAGCCTGCGATCCGGCGGCAACGTCGGATGCGCCGCGATCGAAGGCCGCGACCAAATCGGCCGCGTGCTCGAAGTGGATCAGAGCCCGATCGGCAAGACGCCGCGCTCGTGTCCCGCGACCTACGTCGGATTCTGGGATTCGATCCGCAAGCTCTTCGCCGACACCAACGAGGCGCGGATGCGCGGCTGGACCGCGAGCCGGTTTTCCTTCAATACGGCCGGAGGGCGCTGCGAGGCCTGCGAGGGTCAGGGCATGAAGAAGATCGAAATGAGCTTCCTGCCCGATGTGCGGGTCCTCTGCGAAGCCTGCGGCGGCCTGCGCTTCAACGCCGAAACGCTGAGCGTGCAGCTGCGCGGCAAGACTGCGGGCGAACTGCTCGCGATGAGCGTCGACGAGGCGGTCGTGTTCTTCGCGGCGCACCCCAAGGTCCACCACGCGCTGCGGCTGCTGCAGGATGTCGGCCTCGGCTACCTCACGCTCGGCCAGCAGAGCCCGACCCTTTCGGGCGGCGAAGCGCAGCGCATCAAGCTCGTCACGGAACTTGCGAAGGTTCGTTCACATCTCCCGTCTTCCGCTCTTGGAAGACGGGAGACCGCTTCTGTCAACTCCAGCACGCTCTACATCCTCGACGAGCCCACGGTCGGCCTGCACATGGCGGACGTCGAAAAGCTCCTGCGCGTGCTTCACCGCCTGGTGGACGCAGGCAACACGGCGGTCGTCATCGAGCACAACCTCGATGTCATCGCCGAGGCCGATTGGGTGATCGATCTGGGCCCGGAGGGCGGAGAGGCGGGCGGGCGGGTGGTCTTTCAGGGCTCGCCCGATTCAGCGGAAGGGCGCGACACGCATACGGCGAGGGTGCTCGCCGCGTTTCTTGCCGACCGGCGCGCGCACTGACCGAACGGCGCGTCGGGATTTCGAATCCGGACGAACCG
>Ga0137796_10001038_pt1 | contig 16451 bp, 21 predicted proteins | sample OV2TP3_FD_97704 | JGI IMG/M metagenome (GOLD analysis project Ga0137796, IMG submission 97704) | reverse complement strand
GATCTCGGCGCACCTGCCCCCGCCTACGGGAGCACGACCTTTTTCGTCACCGGCCGGTTGTAGGGCCGCGCCGGGCAGTAGGCGGAACGGGACCGCGCCGGATCCCCAGCCACCAGCACAAGAATGTTGTCCGGGCTGCGCACGACGGGCACCGTCACACCAGGCTCCTCCACATCGAGCCACCTGGGCCAATAGTACGGGTCGCCCGCCTCCTGATTGCGCCCATAGCGCCGTTGCTTGTAGCGCTGTACCCGCTCCAGAGGCACTCTGGCGCGCTCGTACAGATAGGACTTCACCTCGGCTTTGCTCCACCCTTCCTCGTTCAAGCGATGCGCAATCAAGGGACTGAGCACCACCACCGCATGCCCGCCGTGAATGATATTGTGATTGAGATTGGACATGGAGTCGGCGAGTATCCAGAGCGCGAACTCCATACTCCCAGAACCCGCCGGGTTATTGCCTCGTGGAGCATCGGCGGCGTAGACCGTCACACAGCCGTCCTCTGGCGCGAAGCCGAACTCGGTATGCACCGGGGTCCAGGGACTATCGACATCCACGCCGATGCAGTAGGAGTACTTGGCCGGCGACCCCAGGGTCGATTTGTCGCCGGCATCCGGGTGCCCGCCGCCAATGTTGACCAGCACCAGGCGCACCGCCCGGCCAATGGTGGCGTTGGCCCGGCTGCCGTGACCGAACAGGCCGATGCCATGATTAATCCCCACCTGTTGCACCACGGGCCCGCTGACAATCACCAGGGGGGCTGCCGGATCGCTGGTTGCCTGCAGGCCCTGGACGTCGAACCGCTCGTCCAGCAACGCTTCCACTGCGGCGACGACCACTGGCATGTACTCAGGGCGGCAGCCAGCCATGACCGCGTTGGTCGCAACGGCCTCAATCGTGGCAACGCCGTGACGCGGGGGGACCACTCCCAGAACCTCCATCGCATCCCGGCCCGAGGCGGCAATCATGCGGCCGACCAGTGCCTCGGTTGGCGGCACGATAGGCAAGCCATCGGTCCAGTCATTGTCAAAATACTGTTCAATCGTGTCGATCGCACCCCGCACCGTATCCGGTCCAGTGAGCTTCGGCGTCGCTTGTCCGGTCACCATGTCTCGTGCCCTCTCGCGTTGGAGCGCCAGCCGGGTCCAGAAGGACGCACGGCTCGACTCGCACCACATGCCTCTCAGCGTGAGGCCGTCAGCGTGCGGCTTCCGGAGCGTGCCCTGCGAGCACCAGCGAGGATTGCGTCACCGCCTTGACGATATCCGCCGCCACCAGGGCGGCCTTTTCACCGGCGACGACGCGGTCCCCGAGCGGATGGGGCACGACCACTAACGGTAAGCCGGCAAGATTCATCGACTGCTTGATTGAGGTGGCGAGCCGCACAAAATTCGTAGTGGCCACCACGACCGCAGGCTTACCCGTCTCCTCAAAGCCGATGCCGTCGAGCATACTGCCCGACGTGCACGACCCTCACAGCGCCACTCCGGCCACCAGGAAGTCCGCCTCTGCCGCCATGTGCTGGATGACCTCCTGGCTGGCGGGCTTGGTGGACGTGAATTTGGTGGTCAAGATTACCTGGCGCACCCCATAGTCCTTTTGCAGCACTTCAGCCAGGGCATCGAAAAAGAACCTGGAGGTATCGTTCCCATTATCCAGCAGCGCCGCCACCGCGCCTCTGACATCTCCCAGTCTCGCGGACATGCGGCGATCAACGCTGTGCACGTGCCCCCTCGGGTCTAGATATGCAACGCTCTTCACCCCCTGTTCGGTGACTCCTGCCGCACGCGGCATGGCTTGACCTCCGATGAAAGTTGCGTGACACGGAGATGGGCGGCGGCATGGCAATCCACCGCCGGCCTCTCCCCCGTGATGGTACGAACATTTCGGTCCATGGCGATCAGGTGAGAGCACTATGCGCCCCGCCCAAAGGGCGGGTCTCGACCCGCCCCTACATATTGGCGGGGCGCTTGCGGTACGCAGGACTACAATCCCGCCCCGTAGAGCCCAAGCCGTTCAAGCTCGGGATATAAGGGGCTTTCCTTAGCCTTCAGGCATCTTGTCTTTCTGCTGCGACTCTGTTAGAGTACCTGGCAGTCCGTAGACGAGATCCGTATACGGATACGCTCTTGACGAGCGTGCTCTTTGCGAATTGAACGTTGGGCGTTCCAGAGAAGAACCGATCTCTGGGTAAAACGTTCATCGTCGTGGGCCAGCACATGGCCACGTATCCTGGCATCAGCCAGGTAGTTCCGGAGGACACCCGGCAAGTGGCTCGGGCCTCAGCCAGAGAAGCCCAACAGCTTTAGCGTTGGGAGTGTCACGGCTGAAACAACGCCAAGCACTTGTTGGAGTTATTGGTCCAGCTTTCCACCCAATCGACGATCTGCGGCTGCCGTCCCAGTTCCTCCATGGCACCTGCCAGACAGAACCAGTTGAGCATCTCCTGCTGGCCAGACGCCTCGACCTGCTCCGTGGTCAGCCGTCGCCAGGCGTCCCAATCGGCCTTGCGCAACTCGGCGAACCTGGCCCGGTCGGCCTCCATGTCGGGATGCAGCCAGCAGGTCTTTTCCGTCAAGAAAGCGTGCGACCAGCTCGAGGAGGCGATCATCGCGACCCGCCACGGCGACGCTCGCAAGACGCTGGCCGTGGCCGCACCGACTTCCATACAGCGCCTGGGGGACGGACCCGGCGGGTCTGACTCTGTGGAAAACTCCTCCGTGCCGCCGTGATTCCGGATCACCCGGCTGCCATAGCAGTTCACCTGGAAGGGCAGCACGGGGTACCGCATGCCGGTGCGGTCGTAGTCCAGGAACAGCAGGGTATTCACGAACGCGTGGCCCAGCCCATGCTCTTCGTGCAAGGGTTTGTAGGCATAGGCCATATCAATGCCCCGCTCGAGGAGCTTGCTGGTGATGTACCGCCCCTGCTTGGGACAGCCGGTGTACTTGAACACAGTGTCAGAGGGCTCTCCCCACGGATTACTCCGCCGGTGTTTGAGGGGCTGACAGGCGATATCGTCCCAGGCCAGGATACAGAAGGGGGGAATGATGTCCTCTTTGAAGTTCTCGTACTGATCATCGCCCCAGATCAACAGGAAGTCCGGCTGGAAGGTGTCAATCGCCGCGCGCAGCTGCCGAAAGCCGGCCACGAGCCGTTGTCGATGCGCGATCGCCGCGCTGAAGCCCTCATCCTCGCTGAACTCCTGCCGCATGGCCTCTGGCCAGCTGCGGGGGTCCTTCCGCTCCGCTGGGATGCGCCGGTTGAACTTCAAGGCGCGTGCCAGGCTGGCCCCACCGCGCTCATCCGCGCCTACCATACCTGGAAAGTGGGTCATACCAACGCCGAGAATGTCTGCCATGGGAACCTCCTTCCGGTAAATGCACCACTGTGACGTTGCCGCTCCACCTCTACTGCGCTGACCTCTCACAACGCAAGTGTGGATTATAAACCATCGGCGCCACTTTTTCCCCCCCCATCCCCACCTTCCCCCTCGTCGGGGGGAAGGGATTCAGAGTCGAAAGCGATGGCAAAACTCTGACGCACACCCTACCCAAATCGGCCATGCACACTTGACACGGTGGTGTGCTACACTGGGTGGGATGACGCAACGTACCGGTGCTTGAGCCATGTGTACGACGGCAGAGGGGGGATGATATGAAAATCGTCCTGTATGACGACTACAAAGTGGGGCTGCTGAAGGATGGGAACGTGGTGGATGTCAGCGGAGTGGTCCCCAGGGGCGGGACGCCGCAGCTGACCATCGAAGGAGTCATCGAGAACTTTCGGTCGCTGAGAGGGCCGCTCCAACAGGCGCTGGACCAGGGGACGGGGGTTCCGCTCTCCAGTGTACAGCTGCGGGCGCCGGTGCCGCGGCCTGGGAAGATCGTGTGCATGGGGGGGAACTTCGGGGAGTTCGTCGGACGGAAGGGGGTCCTGTGGGGTTTCATGAAGTCGCCCGAGGCCGTCCTCGACCCTGGCGGGACGGTGGTGTTACCGCCCGAGGATGCGAACATCTTCCATCACGAGGCTGAGCTGGTGGCGGTCATGGGCCATACGGTCTCCCGTGTCAGCCCGGACGGCGCCCTCCGGAACATCTTTGGCTATCTGTGCGGCTGCGACGTCTCCGGCCGCTTCCCCCCCGAGTCACGTCAGCAGTTCGGCAAGTCTTTTGACACGTTCGCCCCGATTGGACCCTGCATCGCGACCTGGGACGAGGTCCCGGACCCACATCAGCTCCAGGTACGGATGTGGGTCGATGGCCAGCCCCGGCACGACTATCCCATGAGCGACATCGCCCGCTCCATCGAAGAGAGCCTGGCGTGGATGAGCTCGATGGTCACGTTGAAGACCGGCGACCTCTTTTTCCTGGGGACCAACCATCAGGGTATCGGGCCGCTCCAGGACGGCGAGCATGCCGTCATCGAGATCGACCGGATCGGGCGGCTGGAGTTCGACGTGCGCGACCCGCTGAAGCGGCGCTGGCCCAAAGAGATCGATGCGGTGTCTGCCAAGGACGTGCGGGAGGGCACGGCCGGACCCGGTCGGCGCACCCGGCCCCTGGCATAGACGGCGAGGGCCGGAGCGCAGAGGCGATCCCGACCGGCCTTCTGAGGTGCGACCTCCCCTGGGAGCGGGCGTGGTCGTCTCCGTTGAGATGGCCACGGCCCACTCGTACAGCCTGGCGGAAATGCCTGTCCGGTTTGTCATGCTGAGCGCAGCGAAGCATCTCAGGAGACCCTTCGCTTCGCTCAGAGCCTGCCCTGAGCACAGCGAAGGGGTGACAACCAGGGAGAAACTTGTGCCGAGTTGTACTAGTGCGGCAGACGCATGGCGTAGTATGTCTTGCAACACGAAAGGAACGATAGGATGCACTGGAAGGATTGTGATGCCGTGGAGCGCCACCCGGAGAAACTGGGTGGCGCATGGGTGTTTCGAGGAACACGCGTTCCTTTAGCAGCCCTGTTCGAGAATTTCCGAGATGGTGCCTCAATCGATCAGTTTCTTGCGTGGTTTCCTGGTGTACAACGCTCGCAAGTCGAAGCTGTCCTAGAGCACGAAGCGATGGCTGCAGCACATCCTGAAGCATCATGAGAATTCTCTTTGATCAGGGAACACCGGTACCACTCCGTTGTCATCTGTCCAATCATGTGGTGGAGACAGCTTTTGAACGCGGGTGGTCGACCTTTCACAATGGGGAGTTACTCGATGTGGCGGAACAAGGAGGCTACGACCTCTTGATCACGACGGACCAGAATTTGCGCCACCAACAGCATCTGACCAACAGGACACTCGCCATTATTGTGCTTCTTTCAACATCCTGGCCGCGTGTACAATTGCGCATCGAGACGATACAAGCGGTTGTTGAGCGTATCGGTCCAGGGGGATACCAAGAAATTCCCATCTGATGACCGCGGCCCGCTGTGATCCCCAGTCCTGGCTCAATCTATCTTTCCCGTCAATCAGCCCGCCTGCGCCTGGCATCGGCCACCCGGCGGCCTGACAACCTCGCAGCCAAACCCATTCCTGGAGCGGTTTGCCGTGGCACGTATGCCATCCTGGATTCCTCCCGGCGAAAGCCGGGATCACGCGGGGATGACCGCTCTCCTGTCATGCCCGCGTAGGCGGGCATCCAGCATCTTCCTGGGTCGGGCAAAACCGTGCGACGTTTAAAATTCAACGTTGCACGTCGCACGTTGCACGTTCGTCATAGCTGTCGAGCCCTACCCTCTGGCGCCCCTTCGGAACCGCCGCAGTAGCGGAACTTTTTCCCTGGGCAGTTGTCAGTATCACTAAATCGTCTGCTCGTGTGGAAAAGCGGTGCAGCGGGTGCGGACAGGGCGTTTCGCGAACCCCAGGGCGGGTCGCGCCTCGCCCCCACGCACGTCGTGTGTGCCAGTGGTGTGTGGGTCGCTTACGGAGCAGGCGATTTTCGTCGATGCGGCCTTTTCTGGTTCTGCAGCCGCAGAACCAATCGGTCATCATCAACCCTATACTTCTAGGAGGTCCTATGGCCCTGGACTTACTGAAGGACAATGGTGTGCCGCTTGACAAGCAACGCTTCACCTGGAAGGAGCTGGTGCAGCCCCCTTTCAGTAAACTTGACGACGATGCCTTCACGCGCGTGCGCGTGATCTTGATGAACGGCCTCGAGTCTGAGGCACTTCGCTTCTCCCACGCCTGCGCGCGCATGAATGGCGACTTGCAGCTCGCGCTGGCGCAGGTGCGTCGAATCGAACAGCATCAGCACACGCTGGTGAACTGGCTCAATCCGCCCGATCAGTCCCCCCTCGAAACGACCATTGGGTTCGAGCAGGTGGCGATCGAGGTCACCGCCAGCGTGGCAGAAAGCGAGCCCGATCCCTATCTGGCTCAGGTGTATCGTTTTGGGCTCCTGGAAGACTTCGACCACATGTACCGCTATGCCGCGCTCATGGATCGGGTCGAAGGCAAAGACGCCAACACGCTCGTGCAGAGTTATTCAGACATTCTGCCCGGGCGGCCGACCTCGCTGGAGCACCGGGACCCGAGCGATGACCTCCGCCGGGACTACCGCAGCCACATGAACTCCGAAGGCTCGCCGTCTGACACCGTGTCGGCCAGCTATGTCTGGACGCCCGGCACGGAGATGGCGGCCCCGGCGCGGCAGAGCCGGTAGGCCTGGCTGTTTACAGGGTGTGTGATAAGAGAAGGAGCGATGCATGAACCAAAACTCTCCACTCGGGACCAACCGCACGGGGATAACTGTTGCGCCGGAACGCAGCCAGGCGATGCTCACGGGCATGGATGAATTCCCGCCGACCTCCCAGGGCAGTGCCCAGGATCTCGCGCAGGTGCGCATGGCCTATGCGCAGATCGCCGAGCCAGTGGGCAGCATGCCCCTCCCCGCAAGGTTGAAGGATCAATTACAAACCGCGGTGAAAGCCGTGCAGGGAGAGAAGCCGATGCTCCTCATGGACAAGCTCGGCGAACGTCTGGCGTTCGAGCGGACCGGGACGCGCCTGTATGAGGCGCTGGTCTCGAAGTACGATGCCTTCGGCAGCTTCGCTGGAGGACCGAGCAGGGAGGATCTTGAGCATGTGCTGCGGGAAGAGTTCAATCATTTTATGATGCTGCATTCCACCATCGAGCAGTTCGGGGGTGATCCTACGGCCGTCACGCCCTCGGCGAACCTCCAGGCCACGGCGGGACACGGGATCGGCATGGTGATTGCGGACCCGCGGACAACGCTGCTCCAGTCGCTGGAAGCGATCCTCATTGCAGAGCTGGCGGACAATGCGTGCTGGGAGGCACTCATTGAGCTGGCCCAGGATGCGGGTGAGGACGACCTCATCCGGCAGTTCGAGCGGGCCCTTGAACATGAGCGGGAGCACCTGCAGAAGGTGACCGCCTGGGTCGCGGCTGGACAGGGGCGCACGCAGGATGGGGGAGAGTGAAGGGGCGCGCTACAGTTCCTACGCCTCCTGTTTGACGCCAGTGGAGAATTCGGCCGACCTCGTGAGTCATCACGGCTCGGCGGATGACCGCGTCCGTCTGGAAAAGGAGCAAGCAGATATACCCCTCCCAGATGTAACTCGCAGAAGCAACACCGCCACGTGATCAACCAGAAGGGCGGTCCTCAGCACTCACCCGCTGCAGCAGGCGGAGGACGACTGCCTTACGGGTTAGGCGGCCTGGGGTCCCTGAACCTGAGCGTAAACGTGGTGCCCTGCGTGGCCTCGAGCGTGATGGCGCCCTGGAGTTGATCCGTCAAGAGGCTGACGAGTTCTAGACCCAGGGAGGTGGCGTTTGGATTTGGGAAGGTCATGGTTGCCGGCATGCCAATGCCAGTGTCGCGTATGCGAAGCGTGACCTGTTGGGTGGCATCCGACCGCAGCTCGACATGAATGGTCCCGCCTCGATCGTCTGCGAACGCATGCCGTAGACTGTTGGAGAGAAGTTCCGTGAGGATGAGCCCGCACGGCACCGCAGCCCATGGACTGAGCCACACGTCCTCCAGCTCCAGCATCAGTGTGATCCTGCGGGACTCGCCACCATAAGCCCGATAGAGCTCGCTCGCCAGGGTCCGCAGATAGGCGGTGAGATCGATCCGGGTGAGAGTCGTAGATTGATAGAGCTGCTCGTGGAAGAAGGCCATGGCGCGGATCCGCCGTTGACTCTCGGCCAGGGCCTGCTCAAGCTGCGGGTGCGGCGCATAGGTCGTCTGGAGAGTGAGGAGGCTGGCAACGACCTGGAGGTTGTTTTTGATCCGATGATGGATCTCCTTGAGCAGCAGCTCCTTCTCGCGCAGCGACACTTTGAGCGTTTCTTCCGCCTGCCGCCACCTGGTGACGTCCATCACCACCCCCTGTACGCGCGCGGGGTTGCCGGCAGCATCGGTCGTGACGTGGCCCTTCGCAGACAGCCAGCGGACGGTCTCGCCGGGCCAGAGCGCGCGGAATTCGAGGTCATAATCGGACCCCTGCTGCAGAGCCTGCGCTTCGGCCTGGCGAGTGTTCTCCCGGTCCGCAGGGTGCACACAACCGAGATAGGCTTCATAGGTGCCTGCGAACGTCCCGGGGGCAAGGCCGTAGAGGGCCTCGGTCTGTGGCGGCCACGTCATCGCGCCGCTGCGGACATCCCAGTCCCATGTCCCGATCCGGGCTGATTCCAGCACCGGGTGGAGGGGCTCGATGCCCGCCCGTTGCCGGCTCTGCACCTCAGACGGCCGCAGGAGCAGCACAGCGTGCTCGCTGATCACGGCATCGACTTCCGCCTGCCGGAGGGCCCGCATCAATGCCTCGGCTTCGTCGGGATGCAGCTGTCGGTCACCCTTTTCGAGGAAATCAGGCCTCATGCACCACCTCCAGTGAGCCGTAATGCTGCGAGAACTCTGTCGGTCTCGCTGAGATTTCCCAGAATCGTCACACGGGGGGGCGGTGCTACCCGGATGAGCGTAGGCGTGACCAGCACTCGTTGGTGGAGGGCTGATTGAAAGTCCTGCAGCACGTCATGGACGACAAGCTCGTAGCGTCCTTCGAGGTATTTTTGACAGACCTGGGCGAGATTCGCTTGTGCCTGGACCGAGTTGGGCTCCTCATCGGCCACGAAGAGCCATAGTACGTATCGCTGACCACCTGCCGGACCCTCTCCTCCCGGCCGGGTTTCATATCCCGCGGCATCAACGCCCCCTTCGGAGCCCTGGGCGTTTCCTCCTTGCATCGAGCACCGCCCCTTCTTGCTCACTCTTCCCCAGGGCTCATCGCGCCCGCCACCCTACGCTCCGGTAATGCTGAGGCCGCGGCTCGTGATCTGGAACTCGTGGTATTGATGGGAATGCGCCACGCCGCGAGCCTTCTGAACGAGTAGGGTGCGGTAGAGCGTCCTGCCGCGCTCGCTGAAGCCCAACAAGATCAGGGCATCGACCAACGACGAGAGCCGGGCCGTGCCCAGGGCATATTCATCCGCTTCTCTGGCCAGCTGGCTGGTTACGACACAGGTAATGCCGCCGGCTTTGCAGATGTTGAGCAGGCGGACTGCATACTCATACGCCGCCTGCTCATCCCCCATCCGGAGGCTCGCTGAGAGGGCATCAACCACCACCATCTGTGGCCTAAACGCATGGATTGTGCGAAGCGCGCGGAAGAGATGTTCCTCAGTCCCCATCGCCTCAGGCGGGGCCGTGAGAAACCTCAAGCTCCCATCCGCATACGCGGGCCGGAGGTCGATGCCGGGGCTGAGCATATTCGCGATAATCGCCTGCGGCGATTCTTCGAAGGCCAGGAACAGCACCTTCTCCCCCCGCGCACAGGCAGCCTGCACAAACGTACTGGCCAGGGTGGTCTTACCGCTCCCGGACACCCCTGGTATCAGGAAACAGGAGCCGCGCCAGTAGCCGCCGCCCAGGATGGTATCGAGCATGGGCATACCGGTCGAGACCACCTCCCCGAGAGGGTCTGGAACCAGGGCAAGCGAGGAGATTGGCAGCAGGTGAATGCCATCTTCTGCGATGATGAAGGGGTATTCATTGCTTTCGAAGCTCGAGCCGCGGTATTTGATCACTTGCAGTCTACGGGTGCTGAGCTGGCGGGTATTGCGCTGGTCGAGCCGCAGCACGCAATCCGCCATAAAGTCGAGGAAGGCATAGCCAGGCAGAGGCTCCTGCGCCTGAGAGGCTTTCAGGGTGAGGATGGTCGTCAGCCGCTGCTCGAGAAGCCAGCGATGGAGCATGTAGAACTGGGCGCGCTCCTGCCGAGGGTCACTGAAGATTCCGGTGAGCATATCGGACGCATCGAGCACGACCCGCCTGGCCTGTAACGCCTGGACTTGCCCGCCGAGGATGGCGAGCAACCCCTTCAGGTTGAAGTCTCCCGTAAGGACCGCCGCGGGGTCTGGTGTCCCATCGAGCACGAACAGTTTACCGGCCTGCTCCAGGGCGGCTAAATCCCAGCCGAGGGTCAACGCATTCTGACGCACGGCCGCCGCGGGCTCCTCGAAGGCGACCAGGATCCCCGCTTCGCCTCTACGGGCGCCGTGGTAAAGGAATTCCAGCCCCAGGATGCTTTTTCCGCATCCCGGGCCGCCCCAAACCAGGGTGGTCCTCCCCACAGGGAGACCACCCTTTAACACCCGGTCCAGGCCGTCGATCCCTGTTGGGACTTTCGGCAGCGCGACAGCGGGAGATGCTACCGGCTCGTCATCCTGAGTACGTCTCAGCTGGGTCATCCAGGATTCCTCTGTCGTGGCCACAACTTTATGGGCGCTATTTTTAGCGAATTTTCCCATCATTATCCGAAGTAATGGGCCATGTCAATACAAAAATGAAATTACAGAGGCATGTTTGCGCGGGCGCAGCGCAGCTCACGCAAACCGGCACAGGGGTCAGGGCAGATCAGCACAGGCCTTGGCTCCTTCGGGAAGACGGTCCTGTGCACGCGGGTAGCCCGGTCGTCGGATCACGTCGGCGACGCGATGAAATTTCAGAACCATTTTCACGAGTGGGCCAGGCAAGCAACCCTTTTTCCCAGCCGCCAATCGCTCGCTCACCCGCGGCAAGGCTTGGGTGCGGCAAGAGGAGCATGGGCAACTTGTGGAGGACCGACTGGGTGTGGCATACTCACCATGGTCACCACGCCCACTCAAGCGCAGCAACCAGCCGGGAGGAGGAACAGCATGGCGGCGAAAAAGGGAGACGGCCTGCTCATGGTGTACTGTGATGTGGCCCCCGCGCACGAGGAGGAATTCAACCGCTGGTACAACGAGGAGCACATCCCGGAACGGTTGGCGATCCCAGGGGTCCTGAACGCCGCGCGCTATAAGGCCGTGGAGGGGGGGCCGACCTACCTGGCGTGTTACGAACTGACCTCGGCGGATGCCTGGTATGCGGAGGCCTGGCAACGGTGGTTGAGGCACCCCACGGCCTGGTCCCAGCGGATGGCGCCGAGCGTCATCGGCCTCTCTTACATCCGGAACCTCTACCGGCGCATCTACCCGGAGGACGTCCCCGCTGAGACCGCGCAGGCGGAGATGTCAGCGGTCCTCCTGATCGGACGGATGTCCGTCCCGGCGCCGCTGGAGGCGATGTTCAACGACGCGTACAATCAGGAGCGGTTGCCCATGTGCCGCCGCATTCCAGGCTACATCCGAGCCCGACGCTTCGAAGCGGTGATGGGGGAGCCCAAGTACGCCACGGTGCATGAAATGGCGTCGCTTGACGTGTGGAAGAGCCAGGCCTGGGAAGACTGGCGCGCGGCCGTCACTCCCGTCTGGAACCGTGAGATCCGGCCGAACATGGTCCATGCCCCGGGGTCGCCGGGTGTCTACCGTCGCATCTTTCCGGCGTAGGGAATCGGTCAATTCTGTGGAGCTGGCCACGCAGGGGTTCGATCCCTCCTTCCCCACCTCCCGGGTGCGCCTGCGCGGGTGGCTGGCCCAGATGACGCTGGATACCACTGTGGCCGTGGTCGGGACGCTGCTCATCACCCTGGCTTTCCCGGGATGTCCCGCCTCATCCGAGCTATCCTGTGGTCTTCACGGTCCGGAGATCGGCCCCATCGTATAGATCATGGCCAGCAGGGCCAGCCCGAACGCCAGGGCCACCCCAAGCCACCCAATCCGGTCTCCCGCTAAGACGGCACTTCCAACCCCCCCGAACACCAGAATAAAGGTGCCGATGATCTCTGCAAGGTAACGGTTCATCGCTCGACCCTTTCTCCCACAGACCCCTCCTGTGGTCATCCCCCGGCATTGTCACTCGCCCTGGAGCCCTCACTTCGGACCCTCACCGGGTGCGCCACCTGCCAGGGACCGGAGGGTCCCCGCGCCCGGGGTCTGGCTACCGCTGGCCCCTGCCCCCGCTCGTGACGAACCCCGCCAGGGCCGCCACCCCCGCTAAGATCAACCCGATGCCCACGAACCAGGCCACCAGCACCGGGTAGACCAGGACCAGGAACCCCACGATGATGAGCAAGACCGCGATCACCGCGGCTAGCACTGGATGGACCCTGTCCAACAACCCCAGAAGGTTCACGTCCATGACTCCCTCGGCCTCGTCCAGGCTTAGCGCACGCGCCGGGCACGCCGGGCCGCCTGCGGCCCAGCTGTGGCGGTTTCCACCACCACCTCGGCCACCGGCCGGCCGACGTGGTGCTCCACCGCCGCCTTGACGCGGTTTTGTACAGCCTCCCCCACCTCAGCCATCGAGGCACTCGGCGCCACCGCCACCCGGCAGCGAATCCGGAGCTCCCGGGTGGTATCCTGGTCAACCCACGAGCGCACCCGGGTTACCCCATCGATCCGTATCGCTTCCCGCCGCACCAGGGCCTGCACCGCCGGGGTCGCGATCCGCACCCGCCCGAGCCCATCGTCCGTCACCGTCAGCCAGGCCGGGCCCCGGCGCCAGGACCGCCACTCGAGCGCCAGCAGCGCGGCCCCCGCCACGAGCCCCAGCAGCGCACCCCCGATGGTCCAGCCCCACCCTGTCGACTCCGCCTCGCTCGTCGGGGTGCGGAGCCGGGAGGCCCAGGCCGAGGGGAGGACCTGCTCAGGGCTCGCCACGCCGAGCGCGATCAGGAGGACTGCCCCGGCTACCACCATGATCACCAACCCCAGCCCGATCGCAATGAGCCGATTCAGGGTATGCATGGACACCCCTCCTCCACGTGGAGGTCCTCGAAGGCAACATCGATCGCTCCCGGCGGCCCCTCACCAAGGGCGGCCACGGCGTCGCGCACAGCCCCCCGGACCTGTTCAGCCAGCGCAGGCAGGGCGAGAGCGCTGTCATACCGCGCGATCAAATGGAGGCTGAGGCCCATTTTGCCGCTGCTCCGGCTGACTGCCACGCCGCGCACCGTCTCCCCTGGCCCATAGGTAGCCACCTCTACCCCGTGGCTGGGACTCACCCCAGCAATGCCCGGCATCGCACAGGCCGCCGCAATGGCCGCACGGGCGAGGGTTACGTCATTGGTCAGGCGCGCAAAATCGTCCCCCATATGGCCGCCTCACTTACTCGACCCGCCGCTCGGCCGGCTGGGGAGCTTCCTCCTGGAAGAACAGATCGCTCACCTCAATGTTGACCTCTTTCACGGTCAGGCCGGTCATGGCCTGAACTCGGTTAATGATGTTGCGGCGTACGGCCTCGGTCACCTGGGGGATGCTCTTCCCGTACTCCACCTCCATGCCGACATTGACGGCGGCCTCGCGCTCCCCGACCTCGACGCTCACGCCCTGGGTCCGACTGTCTCCGGTCACTCGCTGGGTCAGCCCGGCCAGGGCACCACGGGCACCAGAGGCCGTCAACGTATGCACCCCGGCCACCTCCCGAGCCGTCATGGCGACGATTTTGGCCACCACCTGGTCGGCAATAATGGTCTTCCCCTGAGATGTGGGGAGTTCCATGGCGCCAGAGGGCGTAGTCAGCTCATCGGTCCGTGTCCGTGTCGCTTGGCTCTCGACCATGATCATCTCTTCCTTTCTCATCCCCGCATTGGGACCATTGCTTGGGGGTCATCGATGCACGATTGGCGCAGCGATGCCCCGCCCGTGGATGGTTTCTGCCTCAATAACGGGGCCACCCGATATCCTGGCAGCCTGGCCTTGACCTGAGGGCCAGGTATGCTCGCTCATAGGGGCAGGCCGGCCCCCTCAGGGGGGATGCGCCAGAGTGCTCCCCGAACAGGGACCGTTCGCTCTCACCCGGCAAAGCCTCTGCTCCAGGCCACCGGGTCAACCGCGCATCGGTTTAGGTAAGGGGGGGCTTTGCCCTGGGGTGGCCATGCCCGCTGGGCGGGGAGCAAACGGGCAGCAAAAGTGCGTTGAGATGACGCATCGTCCACTACCGCGCAGCTCCACGCCGGCCTGAGTTCACGAGAGCCAGGAGAGTGATGACACCGAGCAGAGAGACAAAGAGAGAGGAGAGGCTAAAGCTATACTGATTGATGGTGCCGGCCCCTCGTAATGATGCGAGCGGGAATCCTGCGATCAGGGCCCCGATGATCATCCAGAGGATCAACCCCATGGCCTCTCTCCTTTTCCCCAAGGACAAGAGCCATGCTAGCCTTTTGCCCCACAACCCAATACACGCTCACAAAGGAACCTACTGGTTAGACGTTGCGGGCGGATAAAAGTTCCTGCTCCAGCGGTAGAAAGACATGATCTGGTCTGGCGGAGTACCGGCCAGGTAATCGATAATGCAGCCATTACATCATCAGTGAAAGCTCGCTTTCTGGCGGACCCTCACATCGGTGCAGTGGGCATCAACGTCGATACTTCCCTGAGGTGGTGAGTCTGACGGGCATCGTGGACACCCCGGAACAGCGGCAACGAGCCATTCAAATTACCCACGGGGTGGGAGGCGTCACCCCGGTCGACGCTGAGAACTTGTTCGTCAAGCGCCAGCGGTCCGGGAGGTGAAAATCAAATGGAGGACGCATACGTGCCCATGAGGGCCAATGCGTGGCCATCCTGAGGGATTACTGGAGCATCCGGAAACTCTCGCCTTAGGAGCGGGAGCACCTTCCTTCCATCTTATATGTTGAGCAATATGAACGGGCCATCTGTCCGCGAATGGCTATAGCGCTATGACAATGACCTTCTGCACGTTGGCTCGGCTCCCCCTCAGACCATCCGATGCGTTGGAGGGGCGGTTCATGAACCTTAGGCGGGTTGCGTCGCCCATATCCTTCTTGCGTGCCCCAATGTCGTGCGGTTCGATTTAGGAATCTTGCAGGAAGGGCAACACCGTCTCCAGGAACAGCTCCGGGGTCTGATGCGGCATGAAATGCCCGCTCGCGGCCTCGACATACCGGGCGCCCGCAATCTGCTGGGCGATCGCCTTCACCTCGTGGGGCGGGCGTATGGTGTCGTATGTGCAGCCAATCACCAGGGTCGGACAGGTGATGCGAGCGTATTGCTGCGTGAGGTCCATCTCGGCCAGCATGCGGTTGATGGCGGCAAACCCCTCCGGATCGTTCGCCAGCCAGCGCCGTCGGTACTGTTCGAAGCGCTGCCGGTCGCCACGGAACCGCTCTGGATAGGACCGGGAGAGGCTCTGCTCCACGGCTGCGCGCATCCCCCCGGCCTCGACCGCCTCGGCCCGCCGCAACGACTGCGCGCGTCGCTCGGCGGGGACCCCGGTGGCCGGACTGCTGATCGCCAGACGGCGCACACGGTCGGGGTACCGGGCCACAAAGGCCAGCGCGATGCCCGCCCCGAGGGCCGGGCCGACGACGTGGCATGAATGGGTGATGGCGAGCGTGTCCAGGAGCCCGGCGATATCCCCGAGCAGATCATCGAGCCGCAGGCGCTTCACCTTTTCCGACATGCCAAAGCCACGCAGGTCGAAACGCAGCACGCGAAAGGTCTGCTGGAACGCCGGGAGCACGGGGTCCCAAAATTCGAGGGATCCACCCAGCTCATGAATCAGCAGCAGCGGCACATGCCCCGTGCCGCTCAGCTCGTACCGCAGCACCACCCCATTGGTCTCAACCCAGTCCATGTGTTTATTCCTCATGGGGAAGTTTCAGACGCGGAGGCGCGTGTCCCCGGCCCCATGCCTCCCTGCATGCCCACGCCCGCCGCCCTGGGGGGGCAGCACGCGATCTCAGGCAGGCCCGCCCGGAGGCCCCGGGCGGGCCTGCGCCAGAATCCCTTAGCGCGGCGTATGCTGCGCCAGGAAGCGCGCGACGGCTTCCTTCGCCTCCGCGTGATATTCAGGTTCCTTCCAGTGTTCGATGAGCGTCGCGTTCGGGGCCAGCGCGGCCAGCTCCCGGGAGCTGGACTGCGGATGGTGCAGATCGTTGCCCATCAGGACCAACATCGGCGTCTGGCAGCGCGAGACAAAGTCGCGCGAGACATTGAGCAGGAAGTCCCCATCGTACATGTTGTGCTTGAAGGACTCCCACGCCTCCTCGCTCACCTCCGGGCGCCGCGGCATCAGATCCTTGGCCCAGCTATCGAACATCTCGTAAAACGCC
>Ga0137796_10001033_pt1 | contig 16466 bp, 14 predicted proteins | sample OV2TP3_FD_97704 | JGI IMG/M metagenome (GOLD analysis project Ga0137796, IMG submission 97704) | reverse complement strand
GGCCGCCGAAGATGTCGCCCTTGATGTTGTCGGCGCGGAAGCCGTGGACGAGCTTCATGGCCTTCTCCTCGCCGCCCCGCGAAGCACGGGTTCGTCCGCTCCGGCCGCGCGTCGGCCGAAGCGCCTGTCGTGAACGGTCATGGTCACCTGTCCTCAACCCCGCCGGGCGGCGGGGCCGATCGAATGCATTTATTCTGGAATGCCTGATTCTCTAATCGTCGCCGAGGATACCCCCAATGGCGGGCCCCGGGTAGGGCGATTTCGCCCCGCCGCCGGCCGCCTACACCGGAACATTGTCGATCAGCCGCGTCCTGCCGAGCCAGGCGGCGGCCAGCACCCGCGCCGGGCGGGAGGCGTCGGCGACCGGCTTGAGGGTGGCGGCGTCGCGCACCGTCAGGTAATCGATCTTGGCGAAGCCGGCGCGCTCGAGCTGGGTGATACCCCACGTCGCCTGCGCGTCGGGCTTGGCGCCGCGGGCAACGCTCTCGGCCACCTGGCCGATGGTGCCGAACAGCGCCGGCGCGATCTTGCGCTGCTTGGCCGTCAGGTAGGCGTTGCGCGACGACAGCGCCAGGCCGTCGGAGTCGCGCACCGTCGCCACCGCCTCGACGCGGACCGGAACGTCGAGGTCGCGCACCAGCCGCTTCACCACCTGCAGCTGCTGATAGTCCTTCTCGCCGAACACGGCGATGTCCGGCAGCGCCTGCAGCAGCAGCTTGGTCACCACCGTCGCCACGCCGGTGAAGAATCCCGGCCGGCATTCGCCCTCGAGGATGTCGCCGAGTTCCTCGACCCGCACCCGGGTGACGTGGCCCGGCGGGTAGATTTCCGCCGTCGCCGGCCGGAACAGCAAATCGACGTTTGCCTTCGTCAGCATCGCCACATCCTCATCCTCGCTGCGCGGGTATGACTCGAAATCCTCGCCGGGGGCGAACTGCGTCGGGTTGACGAACAGCGTGGCGCAGGTGCGTATGGTCTTGGCGCGGGCGTGGCGCACCAGCGCCAGGTGGCCTTCGTGCAGCGCCCCCATGGTCGGCACCAGGCCGACGGTCTCGCCGGCCCGGCGCCACGCCCGCACGGCGGCGCGGAGATCGAGGATGGTGGTGACGGTTTTCATCGTCCGCTGGCCTTCGTCCGCCGGATCAGGCCTTGCCTTTCGGCTGTTGGGAGGGCAGCGGGAAGCAGTGTTCGGGCCCCGGGAACCGCCGCTCGCGCACGTCGCCGGCGTAGGCGCGGGCGGCGCGCTCGATGTCGTCGCCCAGCTCCGCGTAGCGCTTGACGAAGCTCGGCGTGAAGTCCGAGAACACGCCGAGCACGTCGTCGGTGACCAGGATCTGGCCATCGCAGGCCGGCGACGCGCCGATGCCGATGGTCGGCACCGCCACCCGCTCGGTGATCAGCCGCGCTAGCGGCTCGACGGTGCCCTCGATGACCATGGCGAAGGCGCCGGCCGCAGCGATCGCCTCGGCGTCGGCGAGTACCCGCTGCCATCCGGCGGTGTCCTTGCCCTGGATGCGATAGCCCTTGTTGTCGGCGACCTTCTGCGGCAGCAGCCCGACGTGGCCGAGCACCGGGATGCCGCGGCCGACCAAGTGGCGGACGGTGTCGGCCATGTCGACGCCGCCCTCCAGCTTGACCGCCTGGGCGCCCGTCTCCCGCATCGCCCGCGACGTCGACGCGTAGGCCACGTCGAGGCCGGCCTCGTAGGAGCCGTAGGGCATGTCGATGACCACACAGGCGCGCTTGGCGCCGCGGGTCACCGCCTTGCCGTGGTTGATCATGGTTTCGAGCGTCACGCCGACGGTAGTGGTCATGCCGTAGACGACCATCGCCAGCGAATCGCCGACCAGCAGCAGATCGACGTGGGCATCCAGCCGCTGCGCCACCGGCGTGGTGTAGGCGGTGAGGCAGACCAGCGGCACGCCGCCCTTGCGGGCGCGGATGTCGGCGACGGAAATCCGTTGCGTCGCGTCCGGCTTTTTCGGTTTCGGCTGGTGCGCCAATTCGCGCCTCCGGGAGATCGCCGGAACTGTAGCAGATCGGCCGCCGATTCTCATTCATCCCGTGGTGGCGAAACGGCACTGCAACAGAATGGTTATCCGCAACCTGTGGATAAAGTGAATAGTCGCCGCATCGGACTGCAATGGCGATCGGATATCCCGATTCAGGCTGTGGATAAGAGGCCGCGCGTCAGCCCGGGAGCGGGGCGGTTTCGGCTGCGCGGCGAGGGCACCATTCAGAGTCGCCCGTGGGGGCTGAACTGCGGCCGGGTCATGCTCTATACTGGCGGCCCGAGCGGCCGTCGGCGGCCGCGCCCGTCCAACCCGAAACCCCGTCCGATCGCGTGAATCAATCCCCCACACCGACCCAGCGGCTGCTCGCCAACTGTCTCACCGACGCCCACTTTCCGGAACTGCCGAATTACCAGCGCGGCAAGGTCCGCGACTCCTACGACCTGCCCGACGGCCGCCGGATCATGATCGCCACCGATCGCCAGTCGGCATTCGACTTCGTGCTGGCGGCGGTGCCGTTCAAGGGCCAGGTGCTGAACCAAACGGCGCTGTTCTGGTTCGCCCACACCAAGGACATCTGCGCCAACCACGTGCTCGACGCGCCCGATCCCAACGTCGTCGTCGGCCGCCGCCTCGACATGCTGCCGATCGAGATGGTGGTGCGCGACTACCTGACCGGGTCCACCGACACCAGCGTCTGGCCGATGTACAATCGCGGCGAACGGCTGCTCTACGGCCACCGCTTTCCGGACGGCATGGTCAAGAACCAGAAACTCCGCTCAACCATCCTGACGCCGACCACCAAGGCCGCCCAGGGCGCCCACGACGCGCCGGCGACCGCCGACGACATCGTGCGCCAGGGACTCGTCAGCAAGGCGCAGTGGCAGGAGCTGGCGGAAACCAGCCTGAAGCTGTTCGCCCGCGGGCGCAGGATCGCCGCCGGCAACGGCCTGATCCTGGTCGACACCAAGTACGAGTTCGGCCTCGACCCGGACGGCCGCATCACCCTTGCCGACGAGATCCACACTCCGGACTCGTCGCGCTATTGGATCGCCCGCACCTACGGCCAGCGCATGAAGCAGGGCAAGGAGCCGGAAAGCCTCGACAAGGAATTCCTGAGATTGTGGATTGCGGCCCGCTGCGACCCCTACGAGGAGCCGATCCCGGAGATTCCGGCGGAGACCCTGATCGAGTTCTCGGGCAAGTACGTCGCCCTCTACGAGCAGGTGACCGGGCAGAAATTTGCCAAGCCGGACACCGCGACGGCGATCCGCGAGCGCATCCGCGCCAACCTGGCCGGCGCCTTCCCGGAATATTTCAAGACCTGAGCGGGCGGCGTCGGCGCCATCAAATTGCCGCATAATAGCGGTCCACTTCGCCCGGCGGCCGGAGTAGCATGGCCGCGCCACGCCCGGCCGCACGGGCGTGGGGGGATCTCGCCGATGACCGACTGGAGCCGGCGCGAAGGATTTGGACGGCGGTGCGCGCGACGCAATGCCGCGGCCGTCGCCGCCGTGGTGGCGCTGCTCGGCCCGCTCGCCGCCTGCCAGCACGACGGCGGCGCCGGTTTGTCGCTGGTCCTGTCCGGCCCGCCGGCCGACGCACCGGTCAAGGCGAAGCGCCACATCGTCGTCGCCAATCACCCGCTAGCCGCCGAGGCCGGGCGGCAGATGCTACGCGACGGCGGCACCGCCGTCGACGCCGCCATCGCCGCCCAGATGGTGCTCAACCTGGTCGAGCCGCAAGGATCGGGAATCGGCGGCGGCGGCCTGCTGATGCACTTCGCCGCCGGCACCGGCGCCGTCGACACCTACGACGGCCGGGAGGCGGCACCCAAGTCGGCGCACCCCTACATGTTCCTCGACGGCAGCGGCAAGCCGCTCGCCGGCGCCGACGCCGGCACCGGCGGGCTGGCGGTCGGCGTGCCGGGGCTGGTGCGGATGCTGGAGCTGGCGCACAAGGAGCACGGCCGCCTGACGTGGCGCGAGTTGTTCCAGCCGGCGATCAAGCTCGCCCGCGACGGCTTCCCGATCTCCAAGCGCCTGGCCGAACAGATCGCCGGCGCCGACGGGCTCCGCGACGGCCCGGTCGCCGGCAGCTATTTCTTCGACGGCGACGGCAAGCCGAAACCGGCCGGCGCGATCCTGAAGAACCCCGACCTCGCCGAAACGCTGGCCGCCATCGCCGCCGGCGGCGCCGACGCATTCCACGACGGCGCCATCGCCGAGGCGGTGGCGCGCGCCGTCGGCTCGGCGCCGCGCAATCCGGCGAAGCTGACCGTCGACGACCTGAAGTCCTACCGGGCCAAGAAGCGCCCGCCGCTGTGCCTGCCTTACCGGATGTGGCTGGTGTGCGGCTTCGGCCCGCCGTCGTCGGGCGGTCTTGCCACCCTGCAGATGCTCGGCATCCTGCAGGGCTTCGACCTCGCCGCGCTGGGTTCCGAGTCGAGCCGCGCCGTGCACCTGATCGCCGAGGCGGGGGCGCTGGCGTTCGCCGACCGCGACGTCTACGTCGCCGATCCCGACTTCGTGCCGGTGCCGGCGGCCGGGCTGCTCGATGCGCAGTATCTCGCGCTGCGCGCCTCCTGGATCGCCGCCGCCAAGGCCGGTGGCAAGCGCCGGCCCGGCATGCCGGGCGCCGGCGCGGCGTTGCGCCCGCCGCACGCCACCGACGAGAGCGGGACCTCGACCGCGCATCTGAGCGTCGTCGACGGCGATGGCAACGCGGTGGCGCTGACCGCCAGCATCAACCGGCCGTTCGGCTCGCGGCTGATGGTGCGCGGCTTCATGCTCAACGACGAGCTGACGGATTTCTCGTTTGTGCCCAATGCCGACGGGGCGCCGGTCGCCAACCGCGCCGGGCCGGGGAAACGGCCGCGCTCGTCGATGGCACCGACGCTGGTGTTCGACGGCCAGGGCCGCGTCGTCATGGCGATCGGCTCGCCCGGCGGCCCGCGCATCATCGGCTACGTCGCCAAGGCGCTGATCGCCGCCCTCGACTGGCGCCTCGACATTCGCCGGGCGGTCGCCTATCCGAACTTCGTCAACCGCAACGGCGACATCGAGATCGAGAAGGACACCCGGCTCGCCACCATGGCGCCGGCGTTGCGGGCGATGGGCCACCAAGTGCGCATCATCGACGGCGGCAGCGGCCTCAACGGCATCTTCGTCACCAAGGACGGGCTCACCGGCGCCGCCGACCCGCGGCGCGAGGGCGCGGCGCTCGGCGACTGACGCGAAATCCCTATCGCCGGGCGACGATGAAAAGCCGCCGGAACGGAAACGGCGTCTTGCCGTCGGCGCGCTTCGGGTAAGCCTCGGCGAGCAGCGCCGAATAGACCTCGAAATAGGCCTCGCGCTCGGCCCGATCGAGGGCGTCGAGCACCGGCTTCAGGGCCGAGCCCTTGGTCCACTCGGCGACCGCGTTGTCGCCCTCCAGGATCTGCAAATAGACGGTTTCCCAGATGTCGACGGCGGCGGCCACGGTCGCCAGGATGCCGTAGTAGTCGTCGGGCGTGGCCACCGGCACGCCGGGCAGCACCGGCTCGAGCTTCCGGAGCCACGGCCCGGCCACCTCGCGCATGCAGGTGTGCGACGGCTCCTGCCAGTTGCGCGGCATCTGCACCGCCAGCGTGCCGCCCGGCCGCAGCGCCGCCATCAGTTTCGGCAACAGCCGGGCGTGGTCGGGCAGCCAATGCAACGCCGCGTTGGAATAGAGCACGTCGGCGGGTTGTTCCGGCGTCCACGCGGCGAGGTCGGCGTGCACCCACGCGATCGTCGGGTTCTCGGCGCGGGCGCGCGCCAGCATCTCCGGCGAGCCGTCGACGCCGACGACTTTCGCCGCCGGCCACCGCTCGGCGAGCAGCCGGGTGACGTTGCCGGCGCCGCAGCCGAGATCGAACACCGCCCGCGCGTCGTCGGCGTCGACGCGGGCCAGCAGATCGAGCGCCGGCCTCAGACGGTGGCCGGCGAACTTCAAGTACTGGCCGGGGTTCCACTGGTGGCTCACGCGGCGGCTCCGCGCGCGGCCGGCAGCGTCAGGCGGAAGGTCGCGCCCTCGTTCCGCCCGTGGCCTTGGCCGCCGGCCTCCACCAGCGCCACCTCGCCGCCATGGGCGCGCACGATGTCGCGGACGATGGCGAGGCCGAGCCCGGTGCCGCCGTCCTTGGCCGAGCCGGCGAACGGCTGGAATAGCTTTTCGCGCGCCGCCGGCGCCAGGCCGGGGCCGTCGTCGGCGACCTCGATCGCGATGCGGGCGCCATCGCGCCGGGCGCCGATGCGGACCTGGTTCGCCCCGGCCTCGACGGCGTTGCGCCCCAGGTTGCTGAGCGCCCGGAACAGCTGCCCGCGGTCGGCCTCCAGCTCGATGCCCGCAGGGACGTCGTTCCGCCACTCGATCTCGCGTCCCGCATCGCCGGTTGCCTTGATCGTCGTTCCCACCTCGTCCACCAGCTCGTTCAACGGGAACCGGCCGAGGGCCAGCTGCACCTCGGCGTCGCCGACGAAGTTGAGGGTCTGGCGGCACAAGTTGACGGCGCGGTCGATCGACTTGTAGAGCCGGGGCATCATGCGCCGGACCTCCGGGTCGTCGACGTCGGCCAGCTTGTCGGAGGCCAGCATCGCGGTGGCCAGGCTGTTGCGGAGGTCGTGGTTGACCTTGGCGACGGCGGCGCCGAGGGCGGCCAGCCGCGTCTTCTGCTGCAGCGCCGCGCGCAGCTCCGCCTGCATCACGGCGAGCTCGCGCTCGGCGATGCCGACCTCGTCGATGCGCTGGCTGGTGGCGATGCCGCGGGTCGAGTCCTCAGGCGCCATGCGGAACCGGGCCATGCCCTCGGTGATGCGGCGCATCGGCCTGACCAGCAGCCACTGCAGGCTGAGATAGACGAGGCTGGCGGTGAACAGCGAGATGACGATCGAAAGGTTGAGGATGCGCCCCGAGTAGTCCCACATGGCGGCGCGCATCGGCGCCTCGTCGAGCAGCACCTCGACCATCACCTGCGGGTCCTTCGGCGAGATGCCGACGACGCGGATGACGCGGTTGCGCGTTTGGGCAAGCGCCTCGAAGGCGTCCATGATGAAGCCGAAGAAGCTGTCGTGACGCAGATCGACGGTAAGATCGACCTTCGGGGGCATGTCCTTCGACACCATTAGCGACCGCCGATCCCGGCGGTCGAGGACCACCGAATAGGCATTGGTGTGGAACAACAGCGCCTGCTCCAGCGCCTTGGCCACCGGCTCCTCGGGCATGGTCTCGAGGGCGACCATGGAGAGATGCCCGCGGGCGATGTTGTCCTCGAGATAGACCTTGCGGTAGCGGGCGATCGACGGCGTCCAGATCAGGAACTCCGCCAGCATCACGAAGAAGACGGTCAGCAGCAGCAGCCGGAACGACAGGCTGTGCAGGAATCCCGGGCGGTGCGACGACGTTTCGGCCATGGCCCGAAGCTTAGCCCAGATCGGTTGCCCCGCCCATACGCGGCGGCGCTCAGCCGAAGCGGGCGAGGAAGCGGACGATCTTGCGCGTGCGCTCGCTGAACAGCTGCGGTGCGTAGAAGCTGCCGGCTGCGCGTTTCGACACCTCGCCGAGCGTCGGGTAGGGCGCGATCATCTGCGCGATGCCGCCGATCTTGACGTTTTGGCCGATCGCCAGCACCCAGGTGTGGATCAACTCGCCGGCGTGCCTGCCCACGACGCCGCAGCCGAGGATTTTGCCCTTCGGCGTCACCACTGCCTTGACCAGGCCATCGGTGGCGCCTTCCGCCTGGGCGCGGTCGTTGTCGTGGTAGGGCCAGCGCAGCACGCGGATGGCGTGGCCCGCCTTCTTCGCCTCCGCCTCGGTCAGCCCGACCTGCGCCAGCTCCGGCGTGGTGTAGGTCACCCACGGTACGGCGCGGGCGTCGACCTTGGCCGGCAGCCGAAACAGCGCGTTCTTGATGACGACGCTGGCGTGGTAGCCGGCCATGTGGGTGAATTGCAGCCCGCCGGCCACGTCGCCGATGGCGAACACCCGCTTGTTGGCGGTGCGCAGCCGGGCGTCAACCGCGATGCCCTTCGGCGAGTACGCGATGCCGGCCTTCTCCAGATCGAGCCCGTCGACGTTGGCGCGCCGGCCAGTGGCGACCAGGATGTCCGAGCCCTCGATCCGCCGTTCGCCGCCGTCGGCCGTCTTCAGTTTGACGGCGACGACGCCGGGCGTCTTCTCGACTCCGGTGATGGTGACGCCCTCCAGAATCTCGATGCCGTCCTCGTGCAGTTGCCGGCGCACCACGTCGACCAGCTCGGGGTCGTCCTTGGGCATCACCGTGAACAGCTCCAGCACCGTCACCTTGGCGCCGAGGTGGCGGTGCGCCTGCGCCAGCTCGATGCCGATCGGCCCGCCGCCGACGACGATCAGGTGGCTGGGCAGCCGGTCGGCGTAGAAGATCGTCTCGTTGGTGTGGTAGCCGGCCTCCTTCAGACCCGGGATCGGCGGCACGAACGCCGACGAGCCGGTGGCGACGACGAAGCGGCGCGCCCGAATGCGGGCGTCGCCGGCGGTCACCTCGGCCGGCCCGGTAAAACGTCCCTGCGACTGGATGACGTGCACGCCGAGGCCCTCGAACCGCTCCACCGAATCGTTCGGCGCGATGGCGGCGATAGCGCCGTGGATGTGGCCGAACACGCCCTCGGCGTCGACGGCCGGCGCGTCCGCGCCGACGCCGAAGCGGGCGCTGCGTCGATGGGCTTCGGCGGCGTGGCCGGCGGCCAGCATCGCCTTCGACGGCACGCAGCCGTAGTTCAGGCAGTCGCCGCCCATCTTGCCCTTCTCGATCAGCGCCACGCGGGCGCCCATCTGCGAGGCGCCGGCGGCGACCGAGAGGCCGCCCGAGCCGGCGCCGATGACGCAGATGTCGACGGTGAAGTCCTTGGTCATGGCGTTCACCCTGCCTTGCCTTTCGCCGCCTTGATCCGCTTGTAGATCACCGGCACCAGCGACAGCGCCGCCAGCGCCAGCAGCGGCCCCAGCACCGCCGGCGCGAAGATGACGCCGAGGTCGGGCTTGCCGCCGGAGTCGAAGATCACGCCCAGCCCGTTGCCGACGCTGCAGAACACCGCGGTGCCGGGGATGATGCCGAGGAAGGTGCCGATGACGAACGTCCTGGCCGGCACCCCGAGCAGCGCCGGCACGAGATTCACCAGCCAGAACGGGAACAGCGGCACCAGCCGCAGCACCAGCAGGTAAGACAGCGCGTTCTCTCGGAAGCCGTCCTCCATCCTGTGGCCGAGTTTGCCGGTCTTGTCGTGGAAGAAGTCGGCGAGCGCGTAGCGGGCGATCAGGAAGATGCCGAGCGCGCCGACGGTCGCCGCGACGATCACATAAAGGGTGCCGGCGACGGTCCCGAACAGGAAGCCCGCGATCAGCGTCAGCCATACCGCGCCCGGCAGCGACAGCGCCACCACCAGCGCGTATCCGGCCATGAAGCCGAGCACCGCCAGCGCCGGGTTATGTCCATACCATTCGAGCGCCGCCTGCCGGTGCGACTTCAGCATATCGAAGCTGAGGTAGCGGTCGAGGTCGAGCGCGAACACCAGGCCGATGGCGACGCCGACCACCACCAGCGGCAGCAGCCGCGCCGCCTGCGATCGCCGCGGCCTGTCGTCGCGTGGGTGGGCGTCGGTTGCGGTCATCGCGAGGGCACTCGGCTTGTCGCCGTCGTGGCGGGACGGCGGTGGATTGGCGGTCGGCCCGGTGGACGCGCCGGCGAGGGTTGCGTCGGACATATAAGTAAGGTGATCACCGACGCTTCGGCAACCGCATCTTGGGGCGTTGCGGTCGCCGGGCGGTAAAGATCGCGTGAATGGGCCGTAGGCCCACTTCCGCCGGGCCGGCGCCCCGGTCTCCCGGCACCCTCCGAAGGGGCCGGATTTCCGCCTCCGCGCGCCCTCCCCCGGCGTTGACTTCGCCAGCCCAAAACCGTATACAGCGGGCTCGCTGTTCGCCGGAGGTCCCCCCTTGAAACGCACCTATCAGCCGAGCAAACTCATCCGCAAGCGCCGGCATGGATTCCGCAAGCGCATGGCGTCGGTCGGCGGCCGCAGGGTACTCGCCGGCCGCCGCGCCAAGGGGCGGAAGCGTCTCTCGGCGTGACGTCGCCCGCCGGTCGCGGTGATCTTCCCCGCCCCTCGTATCGCCTGTCGAGTCCGCTCCGGTGTTGCGCCTGAAGCGGCGGCAGGAGTTCTTGCGGATCGCGGCGGCGGGCCGCAAGTGGGTGGCGCCCGGCCTGATCCTGCAGGCGTTGCGCCGCGCCGTTGCGGCGCCGGCCGACGGTGCGGAGCGCGGGTTCCGCGTCGGCTACACCGTCAGCCGCAAGGTCGGCTCGGCGGTCCAGCGCAACCGGGCGCGGCGGCGTCTCCGGGCGGCCGCCGAGCGGGTGTTGCCGGGCCACGCCGACGACGGCTGCGAGTTCGTGCTGATCGGCCGGGTGGCGACGTTGAAGCGGCCTTTCGCGGCGCTGGTCGGCGACCTGGAGACGGCATTGCGGAAGCTCGGCGCCTATCATGATTGACGGGATGGCCCGGTCGGGCGGGATGATGATGCGAGCGATTTCGGCCTTGGTCGGCGGCGTCATGGGCTGGACCATCCGCGCCTATCAATTGCTGGTGGCGCCGGTGCTGCCGGCAGGCTGCCGGTATTACCCGAGCTGTTCGGAGTACGCCCGCCAGGCGATCGCCGGCCACGGGCCGCTGGCCGGCGGCTGGCTGGCGCTGAAGCGCGTTTGTCGTTGCCATCCGTGGGGCGGCTCCGGCGTCGACCCGGTGCCGGCGGCGCCAGGTGAAACCCACCCGCGCGCGCATCGTTGCGCCGCCGGGCGGCACGGCTGACGGCGGCCGGCCATCGCATCCCCAACGGACCATCACGGACTGAGCGCATGATCGACAATCGCAACATGATCCTGGCGATAGTGCTGTCGATCGCCATCCTGCTCGCCTTCGACGTGTTTGCGCCGAAGAAGCCGGTGCCGCCGGGCCCGCCGCAACAGTCCGGACAGGCTACCCCCGACGGTAAGCCGGCCGCGCCGCCGTCGGCGGCGCCGATTCCCGGCCAGCCGACGGCGGCGCCGGCGCCCGGCGTGCCGAAGCCGACGGCGCCGACCGTCGCCGATGTCGCCAAGTCGCGCGCGGCATTGCTCGCCGCCCAGCCGCGCATCCGCATCGTGGCGCCCCGGCTGCACGGCTCGATCTCGCTGGTCGGCGGCCGCTTCGACGACCTCACCCTTCCCGACTACCGCGAGGGACTCAATCCGAAGAGCCCGGAGATCGTGCTGCTGGTGCCGCACGGCGCCGCCAACGCCTACTTCGCCGAGTTCGGCTGGGTGGCCGGCGACGGCCAGCCGGTGCCCGGTGGCGCCACCCGCTGGCAGGCGGACGCCGACCGGCTGACGCCGGAACGCCCGGTGACGCTGACCTGGGACAACGGCCAGGGCCTGAAGTTCACCCGCACCTACGCCGTCGACAAGAACTACATGTTCACGGTTACCGACAAGGTCGAGAACGCCGGCGCCAAGCCGGCGGCGCTTCATCCCTACGCGCTGATTTCCAGGCGCGGCACGCCGAAGACCACCGGCTTCTACATCCTGCACGAGGGCCCCTACGGCGTCGCCAACGGCAAGCTGAGCGAGTACACCTACGAGGACCTGCGGGAAAAAGGCCAGATCACCGGCACCGGCAAGGGCGGCTGGATCGGCATCACCGACAAATACTGGCTGGCCGCCCTGGTGCCCGACCAGGCGGCCGACGCCAACACCCGCTACGTGTACCGCAAGGAGGACCGCGACGACGTCTATCAGGTCGACTACCTCAGCCCGCAGGTGATCGTGCCGCCGCGCGGCACCGGTCAGGTGCAGAGTCGCCTGTTCACCGGCGCCAAGGAGGTGCAGCTGATGGACGCCTACGAGACGGCCCTCAAGATCGACCGTTTCGACCTCGCCATCGACTTCGGCTGGTTCTACTTTCTGACCAAGCCGATCTTCTATGCGCTGTTGTACCTCAACGAGTACGTCAGGAACTTCGGCATCGCCATCATCCTCCTGACAGTGATCATCAAGCTGTTGTTCTTCCCGCTCGCCAACAAGTCCTACGTGGCGATGAGCAAGATGAAGAAGCTGCAGCCGGAAATCATGAAGCTCCGCGAGCGCTATGAGAACGACAAGATGAAGATGAACGAGGAGATGATGGCGCTCTACAAGCGCGAGAAAGCCAATCCGGCGTCGGGCTGCCTGCCGATCCTGATCCAGATTCCGGTGTTCTTCGCGCTCTACAAGGTGCTGTTCGTCAACATCGAGATGCGGCACGCGCCGTTCTACGGCTGGATCAAGGACCTGTCGGCGGCCGACCCGACCAGCATCTTCAATCTGTTCGGCCTGATCCCGTGGGCGCCGCCCGATTTCCTGATGGTCGGCGCGTGGCCGCTGGTGATGGGCATCACCATGTGGCTGCAGCAAAAGCTCAATCCGCAGCCGACCGACCCGATGCAGGCCAAGATCTTCCTGTTCCTGCCGGTGATGTTCACCTTCCTGCTGGCGCAGTTTCCGGCCGGGCTGGTGATCTACTGGACGTGGAACAACGTGCTGTCCATGCTGCAGCAGTGGGTGATCATGCGGCGCATGGGCATCAAGCCGGGGGATGCGCTGAAATAGGGGGTGCGGCCGTGTCTCGACCCGCGCCAGGCGAAAACGACGCCGACGCCGCCCGGGCCCTGGAGGACGGGCGGCGCCTGTTCGCTCAAGTTTGCGAGTTCGTCGCCGGCGCCGCGGCCGCCGACCATATCCCGGCGACCGCGCTGCCCGAGGTCGCCTTCGCCGGCCGCTCCAACGTCGGCAAGTCGAGCCTGATCAACGCCCTCACCGGCCGCGCCGCGCTGGCCCGCATCTCCAACGCGCCCGGCCGCACCCGCGAGATCAACTTCTTCACGCTCGGCGGCCGGCTGATGCTGGCCGACCTTCCCGGCTACGGCTACGCCCAGGCGCCAAAGGCGCGGGTCAGGCACTGGATGGCGCTGATCGACGCATACTTGCGCGGGCGCGCCGGCTTGCGCCGCGCCCTCCTGTTGGTGGACGCCCGCCACGGCATCAAGGCCGCCGACCGCGAGATGATGTCGGCCCTCGACGGCGCAGCGGTTTCCTATCAGTTGGTGCTGACCAAGTGCGACAAGCTGAAGCCGCCGGCGCTCGCCGCCCGCCTCGAGGCGACGCGGCAGGAACTTGCCCGTCACACGGCGGCCCATCCCGACGTGCTCGCCACCTCGGCCCGCGACGGCAGCGGCATCCCCGAGGCGCGAGCGGCGCTGGCGACCCTGGCGGCGCGGGCCAAACTAAGCTAGGTTCCCCGCCATGCCGAACAAACCGAACCCGAATCCGAACCCCGTGCCGATTCCGGCGCCGACCCCGGCCGCCCATGACTGGCTCGGCCAGGCCAAGGTGCTGTCGGAGGCGCTGCCCTACATGCGCCGGCACGCGGGCGAGACCTTCGTCATCAAGTACGGCGGCCACGCCATGGGCGACCCCGAGCTGTCCAAGCTGTTCGCCCGCGACATCGTGCTGCTGCGCCAGATCGGCATCAACCCGATCGTCGTCCACGGCGGCGGCCCGCAGATCGGCCAGATGCTGAAGCGGCTCCGGATCAAGAGCGAGTTCGTCGATGGGCTGCGCATCACCGACGAGAAGGCCGTCAACGTCGTCGAGATGGTGCTGTCGGGCTCGATCAACAAGCAGATCGTCACCGCCATCAACGCCGCCGGCGGATTCGCCATCGGGCTCAGCGGCAAGGACGGCAACCTGATCAAGGCCGACAAGCTGAAGCGCACCGTGCGCGACCCCAACTCCAACATCGAGCAGGTGCTCGACCTCGGCCTGGTCGGCGAGCCGACGGCGATCAACCCGCACATCTTGGCGCTGTTCGACGAATCCGACATCACCCCGGTGATCGCGCCGATCGGCGTCGGCCCCGAGGGCGAGACGCTGAACATAAACGCCGACACCGTCGCCGGCGCCATCGCCGGCGCCGTCGGCGCCAAGCGCCTACTGGTGCTGACCGACGTCGTCGGCGTGCTCGACAAGTCGGGCAAGCTGATCTCCGAGATGACCGCGTCGGAGGCCCGCGCCTTGATGGCCGACGGCACCATTTCCGGCGGCATGATCCCGAAGATCGAAACGTGTCTCGCGGCGCTCGCCGGCGAGGCCGACGGCGCCGTCATCATCGACGGCCGGGTGCCGCACGCGGTGCTGGTCGAGCTGTTCACCGCCGGCGGCGCCGGCACCCTGATCCGCCCCGACTGAACGGCGCCGGCCGCGGCTCAGCCGGCTTTCCTGATGAAATCGATGTGGAATTCCAGCGTCGCGATGGCGAGCGGGTAGTCCGCCCCGTCGGCGGCCAGGAGGTCGCCGCGGCTCACCTGCGCCAGCCGCAATTGCAGCGTCTCGGCCAGCTTGGCGCTGAACCCCGCCTTCCAGGCGACGGCGACCATGCCCTTGGCGTTGCGGTCATCGGCGACCTTGCGGACCTGGTCGGCCGAAAGCCCGGTGCGCACCGCCAGCGCGGCGATGGCGAACTCGCGGTCGCCGGTCCGCACCGCCTCGCCGACCATCGGCTCGTCGAGCCGGCCGGCCCGCTGCAGTTCGAGCGCCATGTTCATCGCGTCGTCGGGGCTGTTGCGGCCGCCGGCCGGGCGCCGGCCCGTTCCCCTGCCCCGCAGCCGCCGGTCGACGGCGCGGCGGATCGCATCCATCACCGCCGAGCCCAGGTCGAGGCGCGCCTGCAGCGCCGCCAGCAGGTCGTCGGCGACGAAGCGGGCCAGCTTCGCCGCCGCCCGCGCCGGCAGCCGCGGCCGTTGCACCAGCGGGGCATGCCAGATTTCGACCGATTCGGCGCGGTCGATCAACTGGTCGAGCACCTGTTCGCGGATTTGCGCCGTCGGGTTGCCAAGCAGCGCCGCAATCGCCGCCGTGTCGCTGCCGTCGGCGATGGCGTCGGCGACCGGCGCATCGAGGCCGTCGCGTTTGGCGATCGCGCACAGGCGGGCCGAGACCGGATTGCTGGCGATGATCTCCAACAGATCGGCGTCGGTGAGCAGCGGCGAGAACTGCAGCACCGGCGACGACACCGACGGCTCGACGTCCCAGGCCAGGCGTCGGATCACCCCCGGCGGCGCCTCGGCGACGTTCTTCAGCGCCTCGGCGAGGATGCCGCGCACCCGCGTCACCTGGTCGCGGGCGAGCGCCTCGAGCGTGTCGTGGGCGAGCCGCCCGACCATGTCGCGGGCATCGGCGGTGAGCCCCGGCACCAGCCGCGCGATCTTCTCCGCCAGCGTGGCGCGCACCTCCTGATCGGCGTCGCCGGCCAGCACCCGGTCGGCGTGCGCCGGCGAAGCCCGGTTGGCGGCGATGGCGCGCCGCACCTGCGGCTCCGGGTCGTCGGCCAGGTAGAACAGGATTTCCGGCGCCACGTCGTCGCGGCCCGCCAGGTCCCGGCGCACCGCCGGGTCGGGGTCGCGGGCCAGCTTCCGCGCCTTGCGATAGGAAACGAGCCTGGCCCCGGAACCGCGAGTGAACAGGCCCTTCAGCCAGGTCGCCATGTCACTCCGACCGGCCGATTCAGACCGCTCCCTTCGAGCACAGGTCGGTGAAGAACTCGATCTGCCAGGCCATCTCGTCGTCCTTCATCGGGAAGGCGTCGCCGGTGGACTTCATCACCTCGGACGGCGCGATGCGGCCCATCCTCTGCTGCAACAGGGTGCCGAGCTTGCCGGGCAGCTTCGCCTTCCAGGCCAGCGCCATGATGCCCTTGGCGCTTTTCTCGATGAAGATGCGTTTCGCCACCATCGGGTCGAGGCCGCTGCGCACCACCAGCGACGCGAACACGAACGCGTGGTCGCCGGAGTTCAGCGCCTTCACGATGACGCCGGTGTCGAGCTTGTTGTTCTCGAACATGCGCTTGACCATGGCGATCGGCGGCTCGATGCTGAGGAAGTCCTGCGCCGCGTCGACCTCCTTGATCTGGATCTTGCTGAGGCCGTTGTCGCCGAGCCGACGCTGCACCACCGCCTTGACGGCGCTCAGCGTGTCGGCGTCGAGATCGGCGCGCGCCTGCAATTTGTCGAGCATGTTGTCGGCCAGGAAATGGGCCAGCCGGGCGGCGGCGCCCTTCGGCAGCTTCTGGCGACCGACCAGGGGCGCGTGCCACAATTTCACGTCGGGGGCGCGGTTGATCAGATCGTCGAGGGTCGCCTCGCGGATCTGGGCGCTGTCGTTGCTGAGCAGGTCGGCGATGGCGGTGGCGTCGTCGGTGCCGACGATCGCGTCGGCGACGCTCTCGGAGACGTTGACGCGTTTCGAGATCGCGTTCAGCCCACCCTGGGTCGGGGTGGCGGCGATGATTTCCAACAGATCCTCGTCGGTGAGCACCGGCGAGAACTCGAGGA